>Ga0194126_10004615_pt1 | contig 20923 bp, 18 predicted proteins | sample TA2KigC150mmetaG_FD_148641 | JGI IMG/M metagenome (GOLD analysis project Ga0194126, IMG submission 148641) | Freshwater microbial communities from Lake Tanganyika, Tanzania - TA2015035 Kigoma Deep Cast 150m | ecosystem: Environmental > Aquatic > Freshwater > Lake | place: Tanzania: Lake... | reverse complement strand
CCAGGGCGATCCGATCAAGCGCAGGTCCACGGGCCGGCATCCGATGCGGGCCTCGGGCGCAATCCGCAGTCCCAGGGGCTCGCGCAGGATAAGCGTATCGCTGTCCAGCCAGACGAGCAGCTCCGCCTTTGCGTAGACCTCGTCTTCGGCCAGCGCCGCGCCGGCAGCGCGCTGCGCCAGCGGCACGCTGCTCAGGGGAGCAGGCAGCGCAAAGGGCACAGCCGAGACCTGCCCGGCCAGCATCTCCGCCTCCAACGCCGGCGTCAGCACGACGCCCATGGGGATCAGCGCCATCATGGGCGAATCCGCCAGGCTTCCGCCGAAGACACGCAGGCTCTGCGCCAGCAAGCGTGCATGCCGCGCCTCGGCCTCGGTCCCGGCCAGGCAGGCAAAAGCCATTTCGACCATGCCATCAGCGTACACCCACTCCCCTGCGGCGTCACGCGCAGGTGTCTCACGCCGTGACTCGCAGCGCGGCCAGGTGACAGGCGGTCCCGGGTCTTGCCGCGCACCTCCCACCTGACAGGTGGTGAGCACACCTGTCAGGTGGGAGGTGCGCCAAGCCCGCGCCCGCTTGCACCGAGGGCCCTTCTCGGCTAGCCTAGTCCCGACCGAGCCCTTCGCGCCGGATGGTGCATTGGAGAGACCATGCTGATCCTTCAACCGGAAGACCTGGGCAAGATCCTGCTGGCCATGCTGCTGGGCGGGCTGCTAGGTGCGGAACGCGAATTCCGCGACAAGGCCGCCGGCTTCCGCACGCTGATCCTGATCAGCGTCGGGGCCTGCCTCTTCACGCTGTGGTCGATGCATCTGGGCGACCCGGACGATCCGACGCGCATCGCCGCCAACATCGTCACCGGCATCGGCTTCCTCGGCGCCGGTGTGATCCTGCGCGAGGGCGGGCGCATCACGGGCCTGACGACGGCGGCCATGATCTGGCTCTCGGCCGCCCTCGGCATGGGCGTCGGGAGCGGGGCCATCTGGCTCTCGGTCGCCGCCACGCTCATCATCCTGGTCGTGATGTGGTTCTTCCCGCTCCTCGAGGGCGCCATCGATCGCATGCGCGAGACCCGCACCTACGAGATCACGCTGCCGATCTCGGCCCAGAAGATCAGCCAGCTGGAGGGCGTCTTCCAGGAATGCGGACTGCGCGTCACCAGTCACCGCCAGGTCAAGACCGGCGACCACATCATGTGCACCTGGGAAGCGCGCGGCACGCCCAGGAAGCACGAAGCCATCGTCAAGGCGCTCTTCGACGACACCGACGTACGCGGATTTCGCTACTGAACTGGACAGCCACCCGTCCAGGGAGCCAAACCGGGGCTGGGCCGCTGAAGGGCCCAGCCCCGATGCGTCCTCGCGCCGGGACGTGCCTGAAGGTGACTACGCGCCCCCCGTGCCTTCGGCCGGCTGCGGTCGAGGGTGATCCTGGCGCCATGCCCGCACCGCCTCGCGCAGTGCCTGACCGGCGTCCTTCATCGTCCCGGCCGCCTGGCGCAGGGCGGCGCCGGCGCTCTTCACCGTCTCGAGCGCCTGGTCCGGGTCGGTGACCTTTCCCCCACCGTTGAACCCGGCGTGGGCATCGAGGATAGCGGCTGCCTCGTCGTGGGAGCGCTGCGCCTCCCCGATGGCCGACTCGAACGACGCCAGTGCCGCTTCCAGATCACCGGTGTCGACGCCGTTGGCCTTGGCCTTCTCGATCAGCTCGCCCAGTCTGTCGGCCACGGCATCGGCCTTGCCCAGGTTGGCCGCCTGCCTCTTGAGCCAGTCCTGCTCGCGCTCGAAGACCTGCTCGAGGCGCTCGCCGCGATCCTTGCCGCGCTCGGGCCCCGGCGGCGTTCCATCGTCGGCGGACGCCGGCGCGGCGGGCACGTCGACAAACGCGGCTCCAACCAGTGCGAACACCATCGCTACGCTCGCGGCCTTCCACCAGATACCAGAGATGCCCTTCATGGTCATGCCTCCTTCTTGCCGGTTCTGCCTCTAATTCTGCGCAGCGCAGTTATCCCCCCACAGGGAGGATGTAAGAAGGCTGTAAAACCTGCTCTCCGCCGGAGACCACGCACCGTGGCGCTGGCGGTAGAATCGGCCTGCAGGGCGCCGAACCGGAGCTACCAGGAGCGGTCACCCATGGCCAAGCTCGTCCTCCAGAGCGCGAACGCTGTGTCCCAGACGCTGCTGATTGCCTTGCATGCCCGCGTCCTCGAGGCCCGGCGCAGCGCGCCGCTGGTTCGCGATTCCCGGGCCGCCGACCTGGCGGCGCAGTTGGACTACGACCCCACTCGGATGGTCCTCAGCCGGGAGGATCAGTTCATGACGATCCTGCGGCTGCGGCAGTTCGACCGCCGGGTCGCGGACTTCCTGGCCCGAACCGCCCGGCCCACGGTAGTGCACATCGGCTGCGGACTCGACACCCGGTTCGACCGCGTCGACAATGGATTGGTCCGCTGGTTCGACCTCGACCTGCCCGAGGTGATCAGCCTGCGCAGGCAGCTCATCCCCCAGACCCGGCGCTCCCGGATGATCCCCTGCTCCGCGCTGGACCCGGACTGGATGGATCGAATCTCCGCCAAGGGCGAATTCTGCTTGTTCGCGGCCGAGGGCGTCTTCCCCTACTTCGAGGCGGAGCAGGTTCGCTGGCTTGTGCAGACGCTCGAACGCCGCTTCCCGGGATGCGAGCTTGTCTTCGACGCCCTCTCTCCTCCCATGATGCGCGTCCATCAGATCCAACTCCGGTTGTGCAGGCTCGGCCCCCTGCTCCGCTGGGGCCTGCGCAGCCCGCAGGAGGTCGAGGCCTGGGCGGACGGGGTCCATCTGATGCAGGCCTGGTACTACTTCGACCAGCCCGAACCCAGGCTGGGGGCCGCGCAGCTGATGCGCTACGTTCCAGGCCTGGCGCGGGGTGCCGGCGTCTTCCACTTCAAGCTGGGTGATCCTGGCGCACCGTCGTGAAGAGCGGTTCGAGGGAGCCATCGCAGACGACCTCCTCGCGGCTGAGTCGACCCTCTCCTGCTGCGAACTTCTTCTTCCAGCCCCGAGAGGAAGGCCTGCCTGTTCGCGGGTCCTTGCCCGCCCCCTCGCAGGCAGGGCTGGGTAGGAACAGTGGTATGCGTGGACAACCCTGCGCGGAGCCTTCACACCATGCCCGACAAGCGGTTTGACATCATCGGATTGGGGGTCTCCACCATCGACCTGCTGATGCTGGTCGATCACCTGCCAGCGGAGGAGGAGATCCTACGCGCGGATGGGTTCAGCGCCCAGGGAGGCGGACCGGTGGCCACGGCCATGGCGGCCGGCGCGCGTGCCGGCGGCCGGGTCGCCATGATCGACGCGCTGGGTGACGACTGGCGCGGCGATGCCATCCTCGAGGCGTATGCCGGCGCCGGCGTCGCCACCGATCTGCTTGTCCGGCGGACGGGGCAGACCTCGGCCACGGCGGTCATCCTGGTGCGGCGCGGCAGCGGCACGCGCACCATCGTCTGGTCCCCCGGAACGGCGCCGGAGCTGGCGCCAGAGGAGATCCCCTTCGCCACCATCGAACAGGCCGCCTACCTGCACGTCAACGGCCGGCATGGCGAGGCCTGCCGGCGCGCCTGTGAGCACGCTCGCCACCATGGCGTGCAGGTCTCCTTCGACGGCGGCGCCGGCCGCTACCGCGAGGAGACGCGCCAGCTGGTGCCCATCGCGGACGTCTGTATCGTCGCCCGCGAGTTCGCCTCGCGCTACACCGGCGAGGACGACCCGCTGCGCGCCGGCCCGGCGCTGCTGGCGGCAGGGCCTTCGCTGGCCGCCATCACCGACGGCGTGCGCGGCAGTTGGGTCTTCACGCGCGACAGCAGGAAGGGCTTCCATCAGCCGTCCTTCCCCGTCGAGGTCGTCGATACGACCGGCTGCGGGGACACCTACCACGGCGTCTTCCTTGTTGCGCTGTGCCGGGGCCTGCCTCCGGAGCGGGCGGCAGAACTTGCCAGTGCCGCCGCTGCCCTCAACGCCCGCCACCTGGGCGGACGCCTGGGCCTGCCGACGATGGCGGAAGTGGATTCGTTCTTGGGCTCGCCGCCGGCGCACTAGGGGACACGACTCCGTCCGCTCGGGTACGTATGTCACTGCGCCCCGGCCTGAGGCTGGGTTACTCTGCCGCGGTCGTCGCGCGCGCCGGGCGCGGGCTGCATCCGGCAGCGGCGAATTCCGAGGGGCAGGAGCGGAGAATGGCTGGAAGGATCCTGGTCGCCTACGCGACGAAGCACGGCGCGACGCGGGGGATCGCCGAGGCCATCGGCGAGACGCTGCGCAGCGCCGGGCGGGAGGCGGACGTGATGCCCGCCGACGAGGTCGGGGACGTGAGCGCCTACGCGGCTGTCGTTCTCGGCAGCGCCGTGTACGCAGGCATGTGGCAGAAGGCGGCCATCAGCCTGCTCGAGGATCGTGAGCAGGAACTGGCAGGCCGGCCGGTGTGGCTCTTCTCCAGCGGCCCCACGGGTGAGGGCGACCCCGTCATAATGATGAAGGGGTGGGTCTTCCCGGAGGCCCAGCAGGCCGCCGCGGATCGCATCGGCGCCCGCCAACGCGTGCTGTTCCACGGGGTGCTGGACGAAGGCAAGCTCAGCTTGCCTGAGAAGCTGCTGCTCAAGGCGATGAAGGCTCCGATGGGCGACTTCCGCAATTGGGACTCGATTCGCGCCTGGGCCCGCTCCATCGCCGAGGCGCTGGCGAAGGAGAACCTCTAGGCCCGCTTCGAACGCACCGACCGCACGCCAGCAGAGAAACCTACGGGCGGGCCCATGGCCCGCCCGTCGTCGTGTGGCAGGCAGACGGTGAGGCTCGGTGCACCAGGCCTTTCGCCCCCCGCTAGGTACCCAGTAGCGGCGAGAGCGCTGCCCACAACAGCAAGGCCAGCGAGGCCGCGCAGGACAGCGCCATCAGGTGATCCCGTCCTGCGCTCAGCCTCCGGTAGTAGGGCGAGGCGTAGAAGGCGCGCGTGGCGGCGATCCGCCCCGCCTGGGATGGCCTGAGATCCGCGGCATACCCCTGGGCGCGCAGGGCCGCCACGCGTTCCTGATGGGCACGGTGAACGGCCTCGAGTTCCTCGTTGGGAACATTCCGGACCGATAGACCGGGCGACTCGGCCTGGGCGCCGCCGGCGAAGTCCCGCGTGAAGGCCATGCTGCCCGGGGAGAGGGGCGTGTAGAAGTACACGCTGGCCGGCGCGCCGAACGGCTGCAGGACGATAGAGGCGAAGGAGGATTGATCCCGCGCCGCCAGGGCGACCTCCGAGAAACGACCTCCCCACAGCGGCATCTTCTCCACCTTCACCCCGAGGAGAAAGAAGTGCAGGCGCTTCAGTCGATCGACGGCTTCCTGGAGCACGGGCGAGCCGTCGAGGATACGTTTCTCGTCCTCCGGCCCCAGGAAGGTGCACGCCAGCGACTCAGGACGCCGGCGCAGAATCAGGGCCGGCAGCGCGCGGCGGGTCGTCAGCAGCACAAGCCCCAGGGCCACCAGCAGTTGAGCCCATTGCAGCGAACTCACATCCGCCTCCATCGCCATCCGGCTGCCCTGCCCCGGCAAGCCGCGTGCGATCCGACGGGTCCCCGGCTACCGGGCTGATGCGTAGCTTCCCGTCCACTCGGCGAGGCCAAGGATGCGGCCCTCCGCCGCCGTGATCGCCTCGGAGGCCGGAGTCCCGCCCGGCAATCCCAGCGGCCGATCGAGTGCCACCAGCCGGAAGACGTAGGTGTGCCGCGCTGGGGGGCACGGCCCATCGTAGCCGGTGCCCCGGATGACGGCTCCGCCCGGGAATGTCGAGCCTGCAGCAGCGGCGAAATCGTTGTCCGCCTCCGCGGCGCCTTGCAGGGCCGCCGCTGAGGAAGAGGCCCCCTCGGGCAGCCCGTTCGATGCGACCGGCAGGTCGGTCACCACCCAGTGGACGAAACCGAGATCGGTGCTCGCCCCCAGGTCCCGTCCGGCATCGGGATCGAAGGTCACCAGCATCAGCGCGCCGGCGCCATCCGGCACGCCCGCCCACTCCAGCGGGGGCGAGAGGTTCTCGCCATCACACGTGAAGCGCTGCGGAATGTCCGCGCCGTCCGCAAACGCCGGGCTTTGCAGCGCGAAGGCCTTGTCGCCGTTCGACGCGGTGGGTCCAGCGGGCAGCGTTTCGTCGATGGCCGTGGAGGTCGCTTCCGCCTGGGGCTGCCCAGCCGTGGGCGGCTGCCCCTCCGGCGCAGGCGTTGTCCCGGCGCCCGATGTGCACGCGGCCAGCGCCAGCACCAGGATCAGCGCCCCCATCGGCAGGGGCACCCGGCCCCCGAGGACATGCAGTCGGGCCATGACGTTCATCGCCGCCTCCCGAAGTAGGCCTGCATCGGCTCGAAGTAGTGCTCGATCCAACCTTGCGCGTAGCTGATGCCCTGGCCCTCAGGGATCTCGGTGTGCCGCAGGATCAGGCGAGTGCCGCCCGCGGATGCCGAGAAAGCAAGGTCGAGACGCGAGTCGGCGGCGCTATCAGGAAACTCGGTCGTCCTCCAGGCCTGCACGATGCGGCGAGGAGGATCGAGAGACAAGGTGCGGCCAAGGATGTACGCATCCCAGGCTGTGAACGCTCCACCGACGCGCGCCTCGATCACGGCTTCGCCGCCGGTGAATGCCGAATGAGCCCGGCTGTCCAGCCACGCCCGGTAGACAGCCGCCGGCTCTACGGGAAACCACTCCTCCAGGACCACCGACTCCAGCATGGAGACCTCCGGTTCTCGAACGGGTGACGGGGGGACGGTCCACGCGTCCCACACGCGTGGCGGCTCCACTCTACCTCAACCTGACGCTCGCTCCAAGCCGCGAACGCAAGAATCCGAACGCCCGTCGCAGCGCACTCACGCCGCTGTCTGCTGCCGGGCTGGACCGGCGCGCCAACGGGTGCGGGCGCTGCGGCTGGCGACCTCCCTCCATGCTCCGTTGCCTCGAGCGCTCTTCGCCGTCCAGCGGAGACGCTCGGGCGACAAGCCGAGATGCTGGGCACTGGCGCGATGCTCCGGCACCCGCCCCATGGCGCTCGCCTTTAAGGTTGGAAGCCCGTCGTTAACATTTAAGGTTGGTTTGCGCGCGTCTGGATTCCCGATTCCGTCAACCGGGCGATTCGCCATGACCGCCACGGGTAGTCGACAAACGCGAGTAGGAGCCAAGGGCTAGCCTGGCGTGCTTGACCTGGCCATAACGATGTGGTAAACTTGCAAAGGAATTAGAAACAGACGGCTGGCAAACAACGAATAACCGCCGGCCGTCGGGAGCCTTACCCGGACACCATGCCCGCCCGCCCACGGCCTGATGTCACCCGAGCACCGGTGGCACCTTCCCCCAAGGATCACGAACCAGAGTCCGCAGAGCCCCCGGGTCCGCGCAGCGCGCGGCGTGTGAGCGCTCGCGCCACGTCCCCGCGCCGAACCCTCATGCAGACCCGCTCGGCCGACCCCCGACTCGAGACGATCGAGATCGCGGCACCGGATCCGACCTTCCTTCCGGACGTCGTCGTCGAACCGCGGCCGCGTGTGCGTCGCCAGCCGCGGCGGATCACCGACCTGAGCGAGGTCGAGGTGGTCGTCCTGTACAGTCTGGCCCTCGGCCTCGAGCGAGGGCGTCCCGAAGACCTGCTGGCCGATGAGGAAACCGAACAGGTGGCGCGGCGCGTGGCCGAAGCCCTCGAGGGCGAGGTCGGGGCCGTCCACCTGGCTCCCGTGTGGGATGACGTCGCCGGCGTGGTGCGCGCCCACGATCCCCGCCGATCGGTCGTCTTCAACCTGGTCGAGAGCCTGGGTGGGCGCGGCTTCAGCGAGGCGGAAGTGCCGCGCCTGCTGCGCTCTATGGGCTACATCCACACCGGTGGAACCTACCAGGCCTTGCGGCGCAGCGGCAACAAGCTGGTCGCCAAGCGCATCCTGGAGAGCAACGGGCTGCGCACGCCGCGCTACCAGGTCTTCCACCGCCGCAGCGAACGCGTTCTGACCGTCCCCCTGCCGGCGATCGCCAAGCCTGTGGCCGAAGGCGGCAGCTTCGGCGTGACGCAGGACTCGGTCGCCCGCACCGAGGAGCAGCTCTTCGCCCAGGTCGAATCGATCCTGCGCACCTACCACCAGCCGGCGCTGGTGGAGGAGTACATCGTCGGCCGCGAGATCAACGTCGCCCTGTGGGGCAACGGCCAGCCCGAAGTCCTGCCGATCTCCGAGATCGTTTTCGAGTGGACCGATGATCCGCTGCGCAAGCTGGTGACCTTCGACGCCAAGTGGGTCGAGGGTTCGGCCGAATACCAGCACACCCCCGGGATCTGCCCGGCGCAGCTGACGCCCGAGGAGCAGAACCGTATTGAGGACGCCGCCGTCCGCACCTATCAGCTGCTCGGCGTCAAGGGCTTCGCCCGGGTCGACATGCGCCTGCGCGACGGCGAGCCGTACATCCTGGAAGTGAACGTCAATCCGGACCTGGCTCCCGACGCCGGATTCTTCCGTTCGGCCCGGGCCGCCGGACACACCTACACCTCCATGGTGCTGGCGATCCTCAAGATGGCGCTTGCCTCCCGGCCGTGATCCAGATTCGCCCCACACAACCTGAGGACGCAGGCGCGCTGCTCCATCTGGCGGGGGCCGAACCCCTCTTCTCACGCGAGGAAGCGGAGACGGTCGACGAGCTGCTCGAGACCTACCTCGAGCAGGAGGATCACGGCGGGTACTTCTTCCTGAGCGCCCTGGAGAACGGCAAGCTGCTCGGGTTCGCCTGCTACGGCCCCACCCCGCTGACTCAGGGCACCTTCGACCTGTACTGGATCGCCGTCGGCACGCCGGCCAAGGGCAAGGGCGTGGGCCGGGCGCTGATGGCCTACGTCGAAGACGAGGTCCGCAAGCGGGGCGGCCGGATGCTCGTGCTCGACACGGCCGGCCGCCGTGAGTATGCCCCGACGCGCGCCTTCTACACCAGCCTGGGCTACACCCACGCCGCGACGGTGGCTGACTTCTACGCCCCCGGTGACGACCTGATCATCTTCACCCGCCTGCTTTCCTGAAAGACCATGGGGCCGCTCCCGGCCCCGTTCTCGTCCCCCCTCACCCACCGGTGTTCGGTGGCCCTCGCCCTCATCCCCCCGACATGGCGGGGATGAGGCGAACTTCGTCGCCCTCCGCCAACGGCGTCTCGACGTCGGCGATCCTGCCGTTCACGACCAGGAGGATGGCGTCCTCGCGAAGCGAGATCCCCAGAGCATCCACGGCCGTTCGCAGCGTGGCGCCCTCCGCAAGCTCGAGCTGCAGGCGGTCAACGATGCCCTGCGGGGTCTCCCGCCGGAGCGTCGTGTGCAGGCGAACGGTCACGACCACCCGGCCACCCGATCGAGGTCCGTTTCGCTGACATCGAAGACGCTGTTGTGCGGCGGCAAAGGCTCCTGCCTCATCCACTCCGGAATGCGGTCGTCGGACGGAGTGAAGCCTGCCGCCCGGTTGAAAGCCTGCTCGAGCTTGAGCGTCTCAAGGCCGAGCACCTGCAGGAAATCATCGCCGACGCCCCAGCCGTAGCGGCCGTTGATCAGGTCGCGGATGGCGCCCGGCGCCTTGGCGAATCCAAAACCTCCGAAGACGCAGGCCCCCAGCGTGTCGTAGCCGGCCATGTTGATCTGCGCCGTGCGCGAGAGGTCGGCCTGGACCTTCGGATCGAGGTGATCGACCTTGGCGCGGATGGTCAGCCCGCAGGTGTGATCGGCGCCCTGAGGCGAGGTGGCGTAGGTGACGCCAGTGCCCTTGATGGCACGCGGGTCGTAGGCCGGCATGGCCTGGCCCTTGACCACCGGCACGCGTCGGATGCCGAGCACCTTTCCGGTGACGGCCGCGCCGCAGCCGAGTATCCGCCCTAGGGGTGTGCCGCGCCGGATCTCGTCCAGCAGGGCGTGCGCCCCGGCCGGGTCGCCGAAGGCCATCAGCCCGGCCTGCGCAGCCACGCCCAGCGCCGCACCCATTTCGATGCTGTCCAGCCCCAGGTCGTTGATCTCCCAGTTCAGCCGACCGATCTCATCTAGATCATCGATCCCCAGGTTGGACCCGACCAGGCCGATGGTCTCATACTCGAGCGGCGAGACGATCATCTTCCCGTCCGTCGCCGCGAAGCAGTTGGAGCTGCGGATGACGCAGCCGGGCATGCAGGCGTGGGAGGTGTCGCCCTCACCCCCCCGCGCCAGGATGCGGTCGCGCAGTGCCTCGCCGCTGATGCGGTCGATACCCTCGAAGTTGCCCGAGGAGAAGCCGCGCGTCGGAAGGGCGCCGAACCCGTAGGTCATCATCGCCAGGCCGGCCGTGCCGTAGTCGCGGTAGATGGCCGACTGCGGATGAGCCAGCACCTCCTGGGTGTACAGTTTCTGCCCGGCCTTGAACAGCGCCGCGTCCACCAGCGGCGGCTTCTCGCCGCCGGCTCCGTCGACGACGATGGCCTTCAGGCGGCGCACACCCATCACGGCGCCCATCCCGCCCCGGGCGTTGATGCGCGAGGGAACGCGATCCTTGTCGAGATTGAGGATCCCGGCACCGGCCAGCGCCATCTCGCCGGCGGGGCCGATGAGGCTCAGGGCGACCTTGTCCCCGTAGCGGCCGCGCAGGCGCTCCGCCGCCTCGTAAGCACCCTGACCGATCAGATCGTCGCCGGATTCGAAGCGCAGGCCGTCCTTGGTTACGACCAGGACGGACCAACCCTCGGCCGGCAGGTCACCCTCGAGCAGCAGGGCTTTGATCCCCAGCGAGACCATCTGCAGCCCGGTCGTCCCGCCAGCGTTCGATTCCTTCACCCCACCGGTGAGCGGGCTCTTGGCGCCGACCGAGATCCGGTCGCACGACGAAACCATGTGCCCGACGATCAGACCGGGGGCCCAGATCAGTTTGTTGAGGGGTCCAAGCGGATCGCACGTTGCGGGCACCTCGTCCATCAGGATGCGGGCGATCAGGCCGCGCCCACCGAGGCGGTGCCAGGACTCCGGGACCGGCGCCCGGTGTACTTCCCTCCGAGCGACATCCACTCGCCACACCCGTTCATCCATGCTCACCTGCTCCTGTCGGTCCGGCTGCGAGGGCCGGCCGCTCAATACCTCGGCCTCGCTCCTGCCAGGAAATCATGCGCCGCTACATCGCCCATTCCAGCCCGAGACGCTCGAGCGTACGTGGCGTGGGCAGGCCGGTCTGGGTGTCCCAGCCAGCCAGCGTGAAGTACTCGCGCAGGGCGCCCTCAACCTCCGCCCTGTCCAACGCCACGCCCTCCGTGGGCCCGCCGCCCGTCAGCGGACGATAGAACTTCTCCGGCAGGCGGTCGGCTTCCTTGCCGATCCCCAGCCGCGCGTTGAAGGCGCGCAGCATGTTGAGGCGCCGCTCACCGATCTCGAGCAGCTCGTCGAGGGAGAAGTCGTCCCACCCGGTGGCCGCCCGCACGAAATCGAGCGTCTCCTGCGGGCCGTACAGCGTCCAGGCCGGTCCCCACACGAACTGGCACAGCGCCGCCGTATCGAGGAAGGAGTAGAACTGTTGGCCCTTCAGGGCGAAGCGCACTTTCTCGGCATCCAGCGAACGGGGGACCAGCGTGTGGTCGAAGCCCATCAGCTTGAGGCGTCCCATGTACAGGTCGGAAGCGCCCTCTTCGATCATCGGATCGTGCTCAGAGGACTGGTGATCGGCGCCAAACGGGTTGACAGCGTAGATCAGCGCCAGGGAGCGCTTGGCCTGCGGCATGTGCGCCGGCGCCTCGGCGCCTTTGACGGTGATCAGCAGGCTCTCCCCCTTGCCCAGCGCTCGCGCCGCCCGCTGCGAGCCGTTCGCCAGGACGTCTCCGATCCCCTGGCGCGTGGCGATGGCGTCGGTCAGCCGGATCATGGCGCCGGCATCCCCGAACGGTGCCGGGAACCCGATCTCCTTCTCGCTCAGCTCGCCCTTCTCAAAGCACTCCATTGCCCAGGCGACGGTCGCGCCGGTGCCGATGGTGTCGAGGCCTTGGTCGTTGCAGATCTTGTTCGCCAGCGAGACGGCTTCCAACTCCTTCACCCCGCAGTATGAGCCGAAGGTGGCGATGGTCTCGTACTCCGGCCCGCCGAAGCGTTTCTCAATCGGCCGCCCTGCCCATTCCGCTTCCACCACACGCTTGCAGCGCACGGTGCAGGCGTAGCAGGTGTCGTTGGCCTTGAGGATCGTATCGGACATCGTCTCGCCCTGCAGCCGCTCGAAGTGCTCGAACTGCCCGGCACCGTAGTTGAAGGTCGGGAGCGTGCCGCTGAAGTGCTGGAAGGAGACGACGCTGGCCGTGCCGAACTTCTGGAGGCCCAGGACGTCGCCGTTGTTGTCCACCTCGGCCGCGCCGGCCTTGGCCATCTCATTGAGCCGTTTGGCGTCGGCCCAGTCGAGCTTCTTGCTCGAGCCGCGCACAACCACGGCCTTGAGGTTCTTGGAGCCCATGACGGCGCCCAGCCCCGTGCGGCCGTTGGCGCGGTTGCCCATGTTGATGATCGCCGCCAGCCGCACGAGCTTCTCGCCGGCCGGCCCGCACTGGGCAATCTCGATCTTGTCGTCGCCCAGCTCGGCCTTCAGGATGTCGTCCACCTGGGAGGTCGTCTTGCCCCACAGGTGTCCGCCCGGTCGCAGCTCCGCCCGCCCGTCATGCAGCCACAGGTAGAGCGGCGTGGCTGCTTTGCCGCTGATCACCAGGCCGTCGAAGCCGGCGAAGCGCATTTCGGCCGGGAAGAACCCGCCGCTCTGCGCGTCCCCGATGCCGTCGACCAGCGGCGAGAGGGCATTGGCGCACATCCGGCTCTGCCCGGAGATCGGCGCGCCGGTCAGCAGGCTGACGAACATCGTCAGCACGTTGTCGGGCCCCAGCGGGTCGATGCCGGGGCGCGTCTGCTTGAGGATGTAGTACATCCCCATGGCCGAGCCGCCGAAGTACTTGCGGTAGAACGACTCAGGCGGCGTCTCGATCTCCACAGCGCCGCGCGTCAGGTCAACGTGCGCGATCCGTCCTGTGTGTGCGGGTGGCATCGGTACCTCCTGGTGACCTTTCCCGGTATTCTACTCAGGCTTCGAGCGCCGCCTGGAACTTCTCCAGCCCGTCTTCGATCTGGCTGGCGCTGATGATCAGGGGCGGGATCCAGCGGATGGTGTTCTCGTACGAGCCACAGCGGAGCAGCAGCAGTCCCTTCTGATAGGCGGCCCCGGCCACCGCCTTGGCCCGATCGGTCCACGGTTCCCCCTTCGGATCGGTGAACTCGCTGGCGATCATCAATCCCCGGCCGCGCACATCGCCGATCTCTGGGTGCTTCGCCTGGATGTGCCGCAGGCCGTTCATCAGCACCTCGCCCATGGCGGCGGCGTTCTCGATCAGCCTCTCGTCGCGCATCACCTGGATGGTGGCCGCAGCCGCCGCACAGCACACGGCGTTCCCGCCGTACGTCCCGCCGTGGGAGCCCGGGACCCAGCGTTCCATCAGCGCCGGGCGCGCCGCCAGCCCGGCCAGGGGCATGCCGGAGGCCAGGCCCTTGGCCATCACCAGGATATCGGGCACCACGCCGCTGTACTCGATCGAGAACCACCGGCCCGTCCGACCGAAGCCGGCCTGGACCTCGTCGGCCACCAGCAGGATCCCGTAGTGATCGCAGATCTCGCGCAGCCCCTGCAGGAACGCCGCGGGCGCGGGAACGTAGCCGCCCTCGCCCAGGACCGGCTCGATCACGATCGCCGCCGTTTCGTTGGGCGCCGTCTGCGACTTCAGGATCAGCTTGAGCTCACGCAGGCAGAAGCGCACCGTCGTCTCCTCGTCCCAGCCATAGTAGTAGGCATAGGGGAACGGTGCGACGAATACACCGCTGGCCAGGGGTCCGTAGCCGGCCCGGTAGATCGTCTTCGAGGTGGTCATCGCCATGGTGGCGTTGGTGCGCCCATGGAACGAGCCCTGGAAGACGATGACGTTCGGCTTACCGGTGGCATGGCGCGCCAGCTTGACGGCACCTTCGATCACCTCGGCGCCGGAATTGGTGAAGAAGAAGCTGTCGAGCGGCTTGGGAACGATCGGCAGCAGCTCCTCGACCAGGCGCAGCATCGGCTGATGGGCGACCAGGGCCGCCTGGCCGTGCAGCAGCTTGGCCGCCTGCTCCTGGATGGCCGCCACCACGCGCGGATGGGCGTGCCCGGTATTGGTGACGCCGATGCCGCAGGTGAAGTCCAGGTACCGGCGGCCGGTGGTGTCGATCAGGTAGGGACCCTCGCCGTGATCGACCACCAACGGCCAGGCGCGATTCCACACCCCCGAAAGGTGCGAGAGCGTCTTCTCATCCATGCCACCAGCCTCCATGATTCGCATCCGATTCAGAATTGCCGGCTCCACTCTTTCGGCCAGCGTTCGATGACGACCTTCTTCTGTGTGAAGAACTCCACGGCATCCCAGCCCTGACCGTGCAGATCGCCGAAGAAGCTCTCTTTCCAGCCGCTGAACGGGAAGAAGGCCATCGGCGCGGCGATGCCGACATTGATGCCAATATCGCCGGCTTCGGCCTCGTAGCGGAACTTGCGCGCCGCCGCACCACTGCCGGTGAAGATGCAGGCCATGTTGCCGTGCTGGCCGCGGTTCACCAGTTCGAGCGCCGCTTCGAGCGTCGACACGTGCATGACGCCCAGCACGGGGCCGAAGATCTCCGTCGAGGCCACCTGGCTCCCGGCCGGCACGTCGGCCAGGATGGTCGGCCGGACGAAACTGCCGCGTTCGTACCCCGGGATGCGCGGGTTCCGTCCGTCGACGGGGATCCCGGCACCCTCGGACGCGCCGATGCCGATCCATTCCTCGATGCGGGCCTTGCTCTGCGGTGAAATGACCGGCCCCATCTGGACACCGTCGATCAGTCCGTAGCCCGTCACCCGGCTGGCGGCGGCATCGCAGATCATCTCAGGGAACCAGTCGCGCGCCTCGGCCACCGTGATGGCGACCGATGCCGCAGCGCACCGTTGGCCGGCGCAGCCAAAGGCGCTGTCGGCCGTGATCTTGGTCGTCATCTCCCGGTCGGCGTCGGGCATGATGACGATCGGGTTCTTCGCCCCGCCCTGGCACTGGGCCCGTTTGCCGTTCTCGGCCGAGCGCCGGTAGATGTACCGGGCAACGGGCGTCGATCCCACAAAGCTCACAGCCCGGATGTCCGGGTGATCCAGGATCGCATCCACCGTCTCGGCCGCGCCATTGACCAGGTTGATCACGCCGCGCGGGAGATCGGTCTTCTCGATCAGACGGAAGATCCGCTGCATGGTGAGAGGAACTTTCTCGGACGGCTTGACGATGTAGGTGTTGCCGCACGCCAGCGCGTAGGGCATGAACCAGAACGGGATCATGCCCGGGAAGTTGAAGGGGCAGATGGCGGCACAGACGCCCACCGGCTGCCGGATCATCGTCTCATCGAACCCGCGAGCGATGTCCTCCGAGTTGTAGCCCTGCATCAGGATCGGCATGCCGCAGGCGATCTCGACGTTCTCGATCGCCCGGCGCATCTCGCCTCGGGCTTCGTCCAGCGTCTTGCCGCACTCCATCGTGATCAGGCGGGCGAGCTCCTCCAGGTCGTCTTCCATCAGCGCCTTGAGCCTGAACAGGTGCTGCACGCGCTCGCCCGGGGGCGTCCGCCGCCAATCCGGAAGCGCCCGCGCCGCCGCCTCGGCGGCCGCGGCCACCTCCAAGCCGGGCGAGAGCGGCGTCTGGCCCAGGAGCTCACCCGTGGCGGGATTGACGACGTCCAGATGCTGCGAGGCGCTCGATGCCCGCCAGGCATGATCGATGTAGTTCAGGACCTCGGTGGGGGCGGAATTACGTGCGGGCGATGGCATCGGTGATCTCCAGGGCCTTCTCCACGATGGCCAGACCTTCGTCGACCTGCGCCTGGGTGATGCACAGGGGCGGCACGACGAAGAGCACATTGTGAAAGATGAAGGTGAACAGCCCGTTGGCCCGCAGGAATGCCCCCGTCTCGGCCAGCGGGTCGATAGGCTCCTTCGTCGTTTTGCTCTTGACGATCTCCAGCGCCGAGAACAGCCCGATGTGGCGGACGTCACCGACCGAGGCGTGCCGTGCCTTGATGTCCTCCAGGCGGACTGCCAGGTGTTCCCCCACCCGGGCGGCGTTCTCGATCAGCTTTTCCTCTTCGTAGACCTGTAGCGTGGCGACGCCGGCGGCGCAGGCCAGCGGATGGCCGCTGTAGGTCAGGCCACACCACAGCATGCGGTCCTCGAAGAAGTCACCGATCTTGTCGCTGACGATGACCGCGCCCAGGGGCACGTACCCGGAGGTGATGCCTTTGGCCGTCGTGATCATGTCGGGGACGACGTTCCAGTGGTCGACGGCGAACCACTTGCCGGTTCGTCCCCAGCCGCTCATGACCTCATCCGAGATCAGGAGGATGCCGTGCCGGTCGCAGATCTCACGCACCCGCGGCCAGTAGTCATCCGGCGGCACGATCAGCCCATTGGTGCCGGTGACGCCCTCCATGAAGATCGCCGCCACGCGATCGGGTCCTTCATACGACAGCACCTCTTCCACGTGGGCGATGCACTCTCGATGGCACGTCTCCCGCGTCCAGCCGAACGGGCAGCGGTAGCAGAACGGATCCAGGAAGTGGACCACGCCCGGGATGGACGGTTCGGCCGGCAGGCGGCGGTAGTCGCCGGTGAGGGCCAGGGCTCCGTGCGTCGCCCCGTGGTAGGAGCGGTAGCGGGCCAGGATCTTGTGCCGGCCGGTGTAGAAGCGGGCCATCTTGATGGCGTTCTCATTGGCCTCGGCGCCGCCCAGGCAGAAGAAGCTCTTCTTCAAGTTGCCAGGAGTCACCTCGGCGATCTTCTTCCCCAATAACCCGCGCGGCTCGGTGGCCATGCTCGGATGGGCGTAGCTCAGCCGGGCGGCCTGGTCCTGGATGGCCTGAACCACCTTTGGATGCTGGTGCCCGATGTTCAGGTTCATCAGCTGCGACGAGAAGTCCAGGTAGCGCTTGCCTTCGGCGTCCCAGAAGTAGATGCCCTCGGCCCTCACGATCGGGATCGGCGCCGTTGCCGACTGGACCGACCAGGAGAACAACGTGTACTCCCGGTTGAGGCGCACGATCTCCCCGGCCTTCATCCCTTTGGTCTCAGCCACATAACCCTCCTGCGGGCGCCGCCCGCCGCCTAGCGCCGCGCTACCCGTACGGCATCCGCCATGACATTCAACGTCTCGTCGATATCTGCTTCGCTGTGGGCGTAGCACAGATACCAGGGCTCGCGCGGGTCATGGTCCGGCATGACGCCGCGCTCGATGGCCGCATCCACCAGTCGCAGGTAGTAGTCCCGGTCGGAGGCGTCCCACTCGCGCTGGCAGGTCACCTGCTCAACGCCGAACGCATAGGAGAACATCGCCGGGTGGCCGCGGAAGGAGGCCTGGAGGCCGGCGGCCTCAAAGATCCCCTGCAATCCGTCCATCAGCCGGCGGCCGCGCCGGGCGATCGTCTCCAGGATCGGTTCCGATTGCAGCTTCTCGAGCGTGGCGAAGGCCGCCGCCACGCCGGGCTTGTTGTTGTTGAACGTCCCGCCTTGCGCCACCCCGCGCCCAACAACATCCATGATATCCCGCTTCCCGGCGACGGCCGCCAGCGGGTACCCGTTGGCCAGCGACTTGGCGTAGGTCGCCAGGTCGGGCTTGAGGTTGTAGACCTCCTGCGCGCCGCCGCGGGCGATGCGGAAGCCGGTCTTGACCTCGTCGAGGATGAAGACGATGCCGTACTCATCGCATTTCTGGCGGATGAACTCCAGGAAGCCGGGCAGCGGCTCGATGGCGCCGCAATTGTCCTGCACCGGTTCGGTGATGATGGCCGCCAGTTCGTGGCCCACCCGCCGCAGCGTGCGCTCGAGGCCCTCGAAGTCGTTGAACGGCAGCGTGACCACGAGCGAGTGCAGGCACGCCGGCAGACCGGAGGAAGATGGGATGGGGACCGGGCTGTGGCGGCTGCCATAGACCTCCGAGGGCGCGTAGGTCGAGAACAGCATGTAGTCCTGGAAGCCGTGGTAGTTGCCCTCGAACTTGAGGATCTTCTCACGCCCGGTGTAGGCCCGGGCGATGCGCAGGGCGTGCATCGTCGCTTCGGTGCCCGACGTGGCAAAGCGCACCCTCTCCATCGCCGGGCACATGGCCACGATCTTCTCGGCGACCGCCACTTCCAGCTCGCTGGTCATGGCGAAGAGCGACCCCTGGTCGATCTCGGTGTGCACCCGGGCATTGACGTCCGGGTCGGCGTGCCCCAGGATGATCGGGCCGAACGCCAGTCGGTAGTCGATGTAGCGGTTCCCGTCCACGTCCCACAGGTAGCCGCCCTTCGCCTTCTGTACGTAGGGCGTGATGCCCTCGCCCCAGTAGCGGAAGTTGGAGTTCACGCCCAGCGGCAGCAACTGCTGGGCCCGGCGCTGCAAGGCGATCGACTTCTCATGCGAGATCCCCACGGCTCTGCCCTCCAGCACGACGTCCCGCCATGCTCAAGCCCGGTCGCCCGGCGAGGCAATGCCGGCCGCCGAGGAGCCCGGTGCATCCTGGGCCTCGTGGCTCTCCGGTCCGGAGATGTTGGCAGGGGAACCTGGTCCCAGGTTCCCCTGCCCTTGGCCATTCTAGTCGCCGGCCGGGCTCTTCTCCCCGGCCCGCTCAGCCTTTCCGATCTTCCAGCCGTCACGCATCCACAGGTTCCCGAGACGGTTGGCCAGCGGCAGCGGATTGCCGTCCACGTCTGTCAACGGCCGAGGCGCGTCGCGCTTGCCGGTCAGCAGCGAGACAACGACCATGGCGACCAGCGAGACGACGAAGGCCGACGTGGATCCGATGTAGACCGCATCCCAGAACGCGACTCCGGCATCGCCGGCGTTCATTTCCAACGCCTCCGGGAAGTAGTAGATGATCAGGACCGCCCAGGTGGCGAAGCCGGATAGGAACGAAGCGATGGCGCCGCTCTTGTTGGCCTTCTTCCAGTACATGCCCAGGGCGAAGGGCGCGAACAGACCCACCAGCAGGAGCGACCAGGCGACCATCGCCAGGTCGTAGATCGTCGCCGCCAGCAAGGCGAAGACCACGCTGATCAACCCGCTGACAATGACGGCGATGCGCGTCCAGCGCAGGTTGTCCTTGTCGGTCATCGATTTCTTGAAGAACGGGAGCACGTTCTGCGTGAAGACCGACGCCCCGGCCAGCACCGAGCTGTCGGAGGTGCTCATCAGCGCCGAGGCCAGAGCGGCGATGAAGATGGCCGTCAGCACGGGGTGCAGGTGCTCGAAGGCCGCCGTGAGCAGCAGGAACTCGGTCTGCTCCGGGGCGATGTTCGGATTGAGCTTGAACATGGCGATGCCGATCAGGGGCGACATCACGCCGAAGAAGAGGTACAGCGCGCCGGCGGCGAAGGCGCCCCACACGGCGACCGACTCATTCTTGGACGACATCGAGCGCTGCATCAGGTCCTGCGTCGGCACGCTGCCAAAGCCGATCGCCATCCAGGCCGCCAGCCAGTAGAACATGCCGGTCGAGCCCGTGTAGCCCAGGTAGCCCTCCCCTTCGATCGGCAGCAGCGTGAGCGGATTCGAAACGTACAGCGATCCGGCGTCGGTCGTCAGGCCCTTCCAGCCGCCGACGGCCGACAGCACGCCGAGGAAGATGAGCGTGATCCCGCCGGCGGTCAGGAACATCTGCATGAAGTCGAGAGCCGTGTCGGCCCACAGCCCGCCCATGGCGGTGTACAGGGTGACGATCAGCGCCACCACCACCATGCCCGTCGCCACCGGCCAGCCGAGGAGCGCGTGGACGATGTTCCCTCCGGCCACGATCTGCGCTCCCGTCCAGGCGAAGTAGGTCAGGATCTGGGCCATCGACCCGAGCAGCCCCATGGTCTTGCCATAGCGGCTCTCGAAGAAGCTGATGATCGTCAGGTAGCGCGCCCGCCGCATCAGCCGGACGAAGAAGAAGCCGGAGAGGAACAAGCACAGGGCGGCGCCGAAGGGGTCGAACACCACGCCCTGCAAGCCGTACTGGTAGGCGGTGGAACTGGCGCCCATCAGCGTCTCGGCTGCGAACCAGGTGGCCATGATCGAGGCCGCCGCCAGCCAGATCGGCAGCCGTCGTCCGGCGACGATGTAGTCGGCGGTGGTCTCCACTCGGCGGGAGGCCCAGTAGCCGATCCCCAGGCGGATGATGAAGAAGACCACAATCCCGGCCACGACCAGGCCGGCATACTCGTAACCTTGGAACTCCATCGCAGGATCCTCCTCGGCGGGCAAATGCCCGATCATTGCTGCGGATGGTGGCACGCGGCGCAGGATCGTATGCGGCGTCCTCCTTTCCGCCCTTGACGCTGCCTCAACTGGCAGCTGCCGGGGGCGGCTTCGACACGGCGTGAGGCTGGCTGCCCGGCTGCTGCTGGGTGATGCAGTGGATATTGCCGCCGCCAAGCAGGATCTCACGCGCCGGCACGGACACGATTCGGCGCTCCGGGCACAGGGCTGCCAGGATGGCAGCCGCTTCGGCGTCACGCCCCTCGCCAAAGGTCGGCAGGATCAGGCCGCCGTTGGCCAGATAGAAGTTCACGTAGGAGGCCGCCAGCCGATCGCCGGCGCGGCGCGGCAGCGTGCCCTCGATGCGATCCACGCCCTCCGCCTCCTCGGCACCGATGCGCAGCGGCCCGGGCTGGTGCAGCTTGTGAATCTCCAGGCGACGGCCGCGCGCATCACGGCACGAAGAGAGGATCTCCAGGGCTTCGAGCGAGACCGCGTGCTGCGGGTCGGAGGCGTCATCGGTCCAGGTCAGCACGACAACGCCTGGGCGCAGGAAGCAGCACAGGTTGTCGACGTGTCCACTGGTCTCATCGTCAACCACGCCTCGCGTCAGCCAGATGACCTGCTCA
>Ga0194126_10004613_pt1 | contig 20924 bp, 19 predicted proteins | sample TA2KigC150mmetaG_FD_148641 | JGI IMG/M metagenome (GOLD analysis project Ga0194126, IMG submission 148641) | Freshwater microbial communities from Lake Tanganyika, Tanzania - TA2015035 Kigoma Deep Cast 150m | ecosystem: Environmental > Aquatic > Freshwater > Lake | place: Tanzania: Lake... | reverse complement strand
TTAATGGGTTTGAGTCTGGCAGGATTCATAAGTGTTGTTAATCCTGCTAACGTTATTCTGGCAGAGGAAAAGGTCGTTCTCCACGAGCACGTTGATGAACCTACCCAGGTGTTGATGAACGAGATTGCAAAGCGTGTAAATAATATACTTGACGGAATACTGGTGGGAAGTTTTAAGTACATTGTCCAGGAGGCGGGCGCTGTTGTAGACCAGAGTTACAAAATAAGCGCAACGTTTTTCCCCGTTGATCCAAAGGAAAACAAGTGGTTTAAGCGGGCTAAAATAGACCCAAATGATTCAGAGAAGATTACCAGACTGAAGGAGGAATTTGATGGCTATCTAAAAGGGATAGCATCGTCGGCGCTGGAGGTTCAAAAAGCGGCTGCATCAAATAATCAGGAAGCAACCTTTAAATCCTTCATAAAAATGGTTGAAAAGACCTGTTTTGAGTGCCACAAAAATCTTCGTGACAAACAAATACCTATCGAAAATCGTTAAATCTCAATTTTCAATAGGGGGTGAAAAAGAAAGTGCAGAATATTTAAAAACATCTGCACTTTCTTTTATTTTAAAGATTGATTACGGAATACGAGGTAGTGTAAAATATGGCAAAATGGCAATGTCAGGTGTGCGGGTATATTTACGATCCGGAAGACGGCGATCCGGATCATGGTGTTAACCCTGGAACACCTTTTGAGAATTTACCTGACGACTGGGTGTGTCCTTCCTGCGGTTCGGGTAAAGACATGTATAAGAAACTGGTTTAATGTTAAAAAATTCATTGAGTTACTGTGTGGTACGATTGATTTATTAACTGAAAAATAAGGAGAAAATATGGCGAAATGGGAGTGTCGGGTCTGTGGTTATGTATACGATCCGGCAAAGGGCGATCCTGATAATGGTGTTAATGCCGGAACGGCTTTTGAAAATTTACCTGAAGACTGGGTGTGTCCTTCTTGCGGTGCAAATAAAGACTTGTTCGATAAGCTCGATTAATGGTGTCCTTCTTTCATAATACTTTTTCTCAATAACTTTTTATGTCAAAATTATTACAAAAACAGCGCTTGAAACTTTATGTATTTGTTGCAGGGATGTTAGTATCTTTTTATTTTGGAAACAGCGCTTTAACGAATACAGAGCAGACGGCGAAAAGCAAACCGGACGTTACGTATTCAAATCCTTACTTCAAAGGCACCAAAGAAGAAAGAGACGCCCAGGTTAAAAGGATATCAGCGCTTTTTGGAGTAGAATGTAATTTTTGCCATAATGAAGATTTGACGGTATTTACAGAGGAAGGGGAGAAATCGAAGATGATGATGAAGGCATCTGTTGCCCTGGGGGTTGACTGTGACCACTGCCATGTCGATAGAAAGCATTATAAAGAAAATGAACAAGAGGCGAAAAGAATGTTCGAGCTGTCTGAAATTATGGGGACGGAGTGCAGCTTCTGTCACGCCGGGAAGGATAAGCTTACCCCAAAAGGGGAAAAGTCCAAAACTGCCTTCGTAACCCGTGCCTGGGCTACTGAAGGGACGAAGCAATGCCTTGAATGCCATATTGAGAAAAAACAGTTCGCCTTGAATTTTTATGGTTGGCAGGTACTGAACGCCATGAAGGGGTTGAAGGGGATGTGAATAAGGATTACGATGTAATCATTATCGGGGGAGGCCCTGCCGCCCTCGCTGCGGCCGTTTATACCTGTCGTGCGCTATTGAAGACTCTGATCCTTGAAAAAAAATATTTGGGTGGTCAGTTAGTAGGTACTGAGTTGATTGAGAACTATCCTGGATTCCCGGAGGTCATTAGTGGTTTTGAATTGACACAACGAATGGAGGCACAGGCCAAACGGTTTGGCGTGGAAATTCGATATGAAGAAGTCTTGAAATTGGATGTAGAGAACGGCTTAAAGGTCGTAACGACAGATACTGATAAATATGGAAGCCATATAGTTATTCTAGCAACCGGCGCAGACCCCAAAAAATTAGGTGTGCCAGGTGAAGATGAGTTTTACGGTAAGGGAGTGAGTTATTGTGCAACATGCGACGGCGCTTTCTACCGGGGCAAAAACGTCGTTGTCGTCGGTGGAGGCGATTCTGCCATAACCGAAGGTATTTTCCTGACCAAATATGCCCAAACCGTACAAATAATACACAGAAGGGATGAGTTTAGAGCCACAAAGATTTATCTGGACGATGCCTTTTCGAATCCAAAGATAAAAGTGATACTCAACACGCTCATTGAAAGTATCCACGGGAAGGAAAAGGTGGATGGCGTTGTTACCCAAAACGTTGTGACAAAAGAAAAGAAGGACATTCCCTGCGACGGGGTTTTTATTTTTATTGGCAGTTCACCCAATACGGGTTTTTTGGGTAATTTGTTATGTGTGGATGCCGGCTGCCATATTGAGACAAACATACATATGGAAACGGCGGTCGAAGGGCTGTATGCCGTTGGCGACATTCGGAAAAATTCATACCGGCAAATTGCGACTGCAATAGGAGAGGGAGTCACGGCGGCCATTGCAGCCGAGCACAAATTGGCTGAGTTAAAAGCGTCAGGTAAAACAAGGAAATAAACTTTAAAAAATGTAAAAGGAGGGGAGGATGGCGACGATGGATGTAAAAGAAATTGTTAAACAAGCTGCGCAGCAGGAAGAGAAAGCTCACAAATTTTATACGGACGCATTAAAGTTCGTAAAAGATGCAGCAGCGAGGGTGTGGATAAAGGAACTTGCTGATGAAGAATTGAAACACAAGGAAATGTTGCAAAAATTTGATGCCTCTAAAATCAAACAGTTCAAACCCGCTAAAATTCACGACCTTCATATTACTGAATATCTCGTTGATAAAGACGTTCATGAAATCAAGGATTTTCAGGATGTGCTGATTGTCGCTATGAAGAAAGAACAGAAATCTTATAACTTTTATGTCGGTATGGCCAAGTCGGCAGACAGTGCGGATGTAAAGAAACTATGCAAGGTCCTGGCCCAGGAGGAGCTCAAACACAAGCATAAGCTCGAACTGTATTACGACGACATCGTCTTTAAAGAAGACTAGACGTACTACTGGGTCTTGCTTTAATATTTTGAAAAAAAGCCTTGTTCCAAACTAATTTGGAACAAGGCTTTTTTGTTACGTAAAATGGCAAGACCGACGGGCCTCGACTCCGTCAGTATAATTATTTGCTAATTATTACTTACAGATTTTAACACCTCAAAAATACCGTCACCAATGTGTCACCAGGATTAGGGAAGTGCTGTTAGCTTTATCACGGGTTAGCAGCATTTTTTTTATTTTGAGGCATATTGTTTTTTGATTATTTTGGTTTGACATGATAAATCAGAACAGTTAAGATGTCTTTTGGAAATTGTGGAATCCATGGTTTTTTGGTTAGCCTTTTTCTTTTGAGGTAATAGGCATGAAGGACATTGTAAAGACAGCCATAAAGAAGGTAACGCTTGAATTAATTTATCAGGTGGTAGATGAGCGTACTGAGGAAATTCTTACGAAGGTAGATGAGATAAAGAAAAAGCAGGAGGAGGATTTTAGGTATCTTGTTCAAAAGATTGATAGTCAAATTGGGAGTGTGAGGAGCGAAATAGGGCAATTACGAGGTGAGATAGGAGCTGTTAATCAAAGGATAGATACAGTCATTCAGATATTGATGACAATTCAGCAGGGGCAAAAGTAGTAAATTTTTTTTAATACTTTTTACGTACTGAATGTGTTTTCTTTTGGTTTTGGAGCTGGAAGGTAATTTGTATGCTTTAATGCCTTCAATTTTTTGATTCTAGGGACGTTTTGGGGGGAAAACGTTAAATCTTGATTTGTAATGATATAAAAAAACGAGGCCGACGGGACTCGAACCCGCAACATCCAGATCGACAGTCTGGTACTCTAACCAATTGAGCTACGGCCCCTGATTTAATTATTTATACTCTTATTTACAGACAATGGTGGGCGATATAGGACTCGAACCTATGACCCCTTGCTTGTAAGGCAAGTGCTCTAGCCAATTGAGCTAATCGCCCGTAAGAGATTTCAAAGTATATCATCTCGTATTTTGTGAGTCAATAAAATTCTACCGCTTCCATGTGATCGGTAAAAAGAGAAGTATCAAACTATAAATTTCCAGCCTGCCCAAAAGCATACAGAAACTTAATATCCACTTACCGGCATATGACATATCACTAAAATTAGCCATGGGACCAACCTTCACCAGTCCTGGCCCGCAGTTTGCCATGCATGTTGCTACAGCAGAAAAAGCGGTAATTATATCTGTGTTTAACGCAATGAGCGCCAGGGAAGAAACACCAAAGAATCCCAGATACACGACAAAGAATACAGAACACTCTGTAATAATTTCTTCGCTTACCGATTCGCCGTTGAGCTTTACATGTTTTACCATGCGTGGTCTTAAAATCCTGCCAAATTCCCGCATGCTCGATTTCAGCAACAATAATATTCTCACGCATTTTATACCGCCGCCAGTTGAGCCGGCGCATGCACCGATAAACATAAGTAAGATCAGTAAAAACCGGCAGGCATTAGGCCATAAATCATAATCTGCAGAAACGTGACCGGTTCCCGTGCATACGGTTATTATCTGAAAAAACGCATATCGAAAAGAATTTCCTAAATCATAGTAACGATTGTCCTTGATCCCACCACTAAAGGATTCGGATTGACTGAAGTATAAAACCAAAGCAACAAACACGATTGCTATCAAAATCAAGACTGCAAAGAATTTAAGCTCGGAATTTTCAAGGATTTTTTTGAATTTTTTCTGAAAGCCCCTGTAGTAAAGTGAAAAGTTACATCCGCAGATAAACATAAAGACTGCGGTTACAATTTCCACATACAGGCTGTTATAGTATGCAGTGCTTGTATTTTTTATAGAGAACCCCCCAGTAGATACGGTCGTAAAGGTATGGCATATCGCATCAAAAACAGCTATACCGCCGCAGAAGAGCATCACTATCATAGAGGCGGTAAAGATAATATAAATAATCCATAGTAGTTTCGCAGTCTCACCGATTCTGGGTCTTAATCTGTCCGCTGTAGGGCCGCTTACCTCGGCGCTGAAAAGCTGGTAGCCACTCACTCCCATAGCTGGCAGCAGGGCAACGAAGATGACGATGATACCCATGCCGCCTAACCAGTTGGTGAATGCCCTCCAAAAAAGGATACTATGTGGCAATATCTCAACGTCTTTGAAAATCGATGAGCCGGTTGTTGTAAAACCGCTGGTCGTTTCGAAAACGGCGTCGCAATACGTTGCGCATACGCCCGAATACCAATAGGGGAGAGCGCCTAAAAAGATACACACAAGCCAGCTAAAGGTGACAATGGCGATACCTTCCCGGATATTTATATCGCCATTTTTTTTTCTAAAGAATGCCTTACTCAACCCACCCAGAACGCCTGTTATGATGATGGTATAAATAAATGCCCATACGGCTGAATCGTCTTCATAATAAAAGGCCACGCCCAGTGGAATAAGGAGTATCCCTGCCAGCATAAGCACAAGGTTGCCTACCGTACACAATACAATGGAAATGTTCATAAGGGATGCACTCTAATAAAGGTAATTTTTCCGTTCAGTCTTTTTTGCCGGAGAAGAGGGATTGAATCTTTTCGATGGCGTTGGGGAGGGTGAAAACGATGACACTCTCACCGGGGTTTATGCGAGTATTGCCGGTTGGTATCTGCATGACGCCTTCACGCACAATGGCGCCCAGAATAGAGCCTTGCGGGAAGGATATTTCTTTCAGAGGCTTACCCACGATCTTAGAGTCTTTCTCTGCCACCAGCTCCATAGCCTCGGCCTCGCTGTTGTAAAATTTTACGACAGAAAGTGCGTGTCCGCGTCTGATATGTTGTAATATAGAGCCGACGGTAATCAGTCTTGGATTTATTACAATATCCATACCTAATGAATTAATAATGGGTACAAAGGCTGGGTCTACTGTAAGTACGATTGCTTTCTTTGCACCGAGTCTTTTCGCTAATAACGCAGACAGGATGTTGGATTGCTCGTTTTCAGATAAAGCCACAAAGAAATCGGCAATATCAATAGATGCCTCCTTCAGAAGGTCTATATCAAGGGCGCTGCCCTGGAGGACGATGGTTTTGTCAAGCACCGTTGCGGCCTGCTGTGTCTTTTCCCTGTCAGCTTCAATTATTGTAACGCCGATCTTCTGCTCCTCCAGTTTTTTTGCCAGTTCAAGGCTTGCACGGTTTACACCGTAAATAATGACTTTTTCGACCTCGTCCGCGCGTCTGTTGACCATCGGGAGGAAGTAAGGTAATGCCTCTTTGGCTACCAGCACGAAAATGTTGTCGTGAGGCATTAACTGTGTCTCGCCTTTTGGTATAAGCATCTCTTCATTTCGTTGAATGGCAACGATGAGAAAGGAATCGGTAGATTCGATTTCCCTTAGTTCCGAGAGTTTTTTCCCTGCTATTGGGGCATCGGCCGGTACGTTAAACCCCCGCAAGAGGATGTCTCCTGCGGTGAAATCAGCCACATAGATGGAACCGGGAGTTTCAATAATATTCAGGATGGAATTAATGGTGATCTTTTCCGGGTTTACAACGTGGTCTATATGGAATTCATTTTGGTGTAAGACAGATTGTTCATCGGTAAATTCGGGGTTTCTTATCCTGGCAACTTTGGTTTTGACTCCATAACTGTGGGAGAGCATGCATACAACCATATTGATCTCATCACTGTTGGTAACGGCCAATACCATATCGGCATTTTTTATTCCGGCTTCTTCCAGGATTGCAGGCGAACTGGCGCTCCCTGATACCACAGACACATCCAATTTTTCGGTAATCCGCTTTACCAGGTCAAGGTCTCTTTCTACTACGGATATGTCATGTCCCTCCTTTGATAACTGCCTTGCCAGGTTAAACCCAACGGCGCCGGCGCCAATAACAAGAATTTTCATGGTAGTATTATTGCCTCAAGCATGATTATTTTTTGTCCTCCGGCTGGGAGAGGCGCTCAGATTCCTCATTCTGGTTTGCCGTTTTTGTGGCGGAGAGTTCTAACACGCATAATTCTCTTAATTTCTGGAATTGTGGTTTAAGCTCATTTCCACCAAGATTTGGATCTTCTGCTATTAAATTATCGATAAGACTTTTTACCTTATCATACTTACCCTGTTCAACCTTATCATTGGCAATTTCCAGACGGCCTTGCCAGCACAATTGACTATTCTGAGGTGATTCTTTTATCCAGGTTACAAACCATTCCCAAGCCCGGTCGTATTGTTTCGTTTCTTTTAAACACTGAATGAGTTCTATTTTTATCGAATTGTCGTTGGGAAACCGCTTTACCAATTCTTCGTAAAGAGGTAGCGACTTTTGACAGTCTTTTAAGGCAAACAATGTTTTTGCCAATTTGGTTTTGGTTTGCAAAATCTTTTCCTGGCGTTCGGGCTGTTTTGAATATTCTGTAAGTTGTCTTTCAAGGACGGCTTCAGCCCTTTTGTAATCCTTGTTGGTGTAAAAGGTGTTTGCCACGGTATCCATTACTTCGAAGTTCATGTTTTTGATGTTCACGAGAGATTCCGCCGCTTGTTCTGCTACTCGCTTGTCGATGTCCTGAAGCGCTTTTATCAACGATTCTATTGCTTGTTGATTTCCAATTTGTCCTAATGCCGTCACTGCTGATTCCCGTACCCGTGCACTGGTATCGGAGAGTAGTTTGATGAGCGAATCAACACAGACAGGGTCTCCGATTTTGCCCAGGCTATCGGCGGCATACCAGCGCACACGTTCCTGTCCATCGTTCAGGGCAGCAATTAGAGACTCTACGGCACGGGTGTCACGAAGCTTACCAAGTGAAGCGGACGTGCATTCTCTTATTATTGATTCTTTATGGTTTAAGAAGGCAATGAGAGGTTCCACTGCCCTTGTGTCCCCAATTTGTCCCAGCGCTTCTATAATAGCACATACAATAGTCAGGTTGGTGTTACTGTTTAATGCTGAAATAAGAGATTCTACAGCCTCCGGTCTTCCGAGTTTGCCCAAGGCTACGGCACTTTTTTCCCGTACAATCAAACTCTCGTCTCCCAGGGTATAAACAAGGGGATTAACAGCCCTCTCATCTCCAATTTCTCCCAAGGTCTGAATTACCTCAATACGTACCTCTTCCTGTTTGTCGGAAGCAGCATCAATCAACACATCAATTATAGACGGGTCTTTGATCTTCACCAATTCTTTTGCGGCGAATATCCTTATTTCGGGATAATCGCTCTTTATAGCTTCAATCAAGGGTTTTGGGTCAGATTTGTCCGGTCTGAGTTCAAGCAGTTTAATCGATTTTTGAGCTATTTCAAGTTTCAGATGTTCAAATTTTGATTCAAACTGTTTCGTGTTTTCTTCCTGTTTTAATACGATGTCTTCCAGCCATTGTTCCCGCGTTTTTGACTTATTACGAATCCACCATTCCTTCCACCATGACGGATCATTATCATCGGCCTGTTTTGTAATCTTTTCGAGAGAATTCTTCGCTACTTCTCTCAATCCCCGGTCGTCGGTCGCAAGCATTTTAATCAAGGGTTCGACTGCGTCCCGATTATTGGTATTGCCCAGCGCCTTTGCCAGCAACATCTTAGTATTTAAAGATCGTTGAGGATCAAGCATTGCTTCCGACATCTTTCGTACTGAAGTTCTTGTTTTTGACATGCCGAGTGTTTCCGCTGCCGCCGTCTGTAAAGTGACCGATTCACTATCAAGCAGTTCAATCATAATGTCAGTGGCACGATCATCCCTGGTAAATCCGAATGCTTTAATAATGGAAACCTGTACGTCTTCATTTTCTTTGCGATCCTTTAATATTTTTACGAGCGGTTCCTGTGCATCGAGGAGGTTTAATCCCAGGAGAGAAACAGCCGCAGAGCTTCGTATGGTGGGATCATTAGAATGCAACTGTTCTGTCCATTCTTCCAATTTGCGCCTGAGTTCGATGTCTGTCTTTGGCTCTGCTTTTTCTATAACAACCTTTCTCGGTGGCGTCGTACATCCCAATATACTTGTTAGGGTTACAGATGCTATTAATATTTTATAAAAAGATAATTTAATGCTTTTTTGCATACGTATTATTTACAACCTGCAAATATTCAACTAAATATATGACCAACATCCAAAAATTTCACAGGATTATTTAAAGTTTCGTAATGGAAAAGGTAAGCATTTGGCAAGGGCATAATAGTAGTTGTGATGTTGGATAAGGAATATTAGCAAATTTTACTTCTCAGGTCAATACAAAAGATACTCTCCCTAAATATTTTCTTCGATTTGTTATAAATTCCGTTTTACATTTAAAGTGAGATAAATATAATGTTGAACAATGCTTGTAAAACTGTTAATATTTTTCTCCCCATGCAAATGGGGAGCAGTGAAATCAATAATTTTTATCTAATTGAGAATATTGAATGCGTGGAAAGTTAATAGTCATTACCGGTGTCGATGGCAGCGGAAAGACGGTACAAACGAAGCTGCTCTGTGAGCGACTGCTGAAAGAGGGATATCCTGTAGTTACTACTGATTTTCCTCAATATGGCAAGACTTTCTTTGCTGATATGGTGATAAAATATCTTCGGGGTGAATTTGGCAGTGCGGACTCGGTGAGTTCCTATCTGGCGGCGCTCCTTTATGCAGGCGACCGCTGGGAGAGCAAAGAACAAATAAACATCTGGCTCAGTGAAGGCAAGATTGTTGTGTCGAATCGCTATGTGTGTGATAATATGGCGCACCAGGGTGGGAAAATTAATCACTCCCCTGACAAAGAAAAATTTTTCCAGTGGTTGGACAGGTTGGAACATCAGGTCTTTGCAGTTCCGAGGTCTGATTTAAATATCCTGTTATATGTGCCGGTAGAGATTGCTTACCAGCTTGTCGAAAAGAAAGAACAGCGTGCATACCTGGCAGGTGAAAAAAAGGATATCCACGAAGAGGATATAAACCATATGCGACATGCGCAGCAAACTTTCATGGAAATTGCTCAGGGAAAAAAGGATTGGATGATCATTGATTGTACAAAAGATGGCGCATTGATGTCTGAACAAATGATTGCCGATAAGGTATGGTATGCAGTTCAGGATATATTATGATGGAACGATGTCAAAAAATACGGACTGATCGAGGATTCCTATAAAAGCGTTCATATGGCAATCAGAAAGAAGATCATTATTATGGGGGCTGCAGGACGGGACTTTCACAATTTCAATCTTTGCTTTCGTGATAATCCTGAATATGAAGTAATTGCCTTTACCGCAGCGCAGATACCTAATATTGCAGGAAGACAATATCCTTCTTTGCTGGCGGGGAACCTGTATCCTATCGGAATTCCTATTGAGTCTGAACAAAAATTAGCCTCGCTTATAAAATTTCATAAGATCGATGAGGTGGTATTTTCTTACAGCGATGTTTCACATGAATACGTTATGCATAAGGCCAGCCTTGTAAATGCAATGGGCGCACGATTCACCCTTCTGGGCACCAGGGACTCAATGCTCAGGAGTAAAAAACCCATTGTGGCTGTCTGTGCCGTGAGAACCGGATGTGGAAAGAGTTCTGCTTCGCGAAAGGTCTGTGAGATTATCAAGGAAATGGGCAAAAAGGCGGTGGTCGTCAGACATCCCATGCCTTACGGCGACCTTGTTAAACAGCGCATTCAGCGATTTGCTGCGCAGGATGATTTCAAAAAGTATGATTGCACGATAGAAGAGATTGAAGAATATGAACCCCACATAGAGCAGCAAACCATTGTATTTGCTGGTGTAGATTATGAGGCTGTTTTAGCAGAGGCCGAAAAGGAGGCTGATATTATTGTGTGGGATGGCGGGAACAATGACATCCCTTTTTTTGTGCCTGATATTCATATCACCATCGTTGATCCCCATAGACCGGGGCACGAGCTTACTTATTACCCGGGAGAAACGAATTTTCTCCTTGCGGATATTATTGTTATTAGTAAAGAAGATACTGCAAAGGCAGTTGATATAAATCTTGTTAAGGAACACATAAAACTATCAAATTCAAAAGCCGCTGTCGTCGATGCAGCATTACCAATAACGGTTGAAAAGCCGGAACTTATAAAAGGTCGGCGTGTGCTGGTTGTTGAGGATGGGCCGACCCTGACACACGGCGGGATGGCCTTTGGCGCTGGAATGCTTGCCGCTGAAAAGTATGGGGCTGTGGAGGTCGTTGATCCAAGACCCTATGCCGTAGGATCGATTGCTGAAACATTCGGGAAATATCCTCACATTGGTAAGCTGTTGCCTGCGATGGGCTATGGGCATTCTCAAATAAAAGAATTAGAAGAAACGATTCGTCGTATACCATGTGATGTGGTAATTATTGGCACTCCCATTGATTTGAGGAAGATTATTCACATAGACAAGCCGACCGATCGTGTTTGGTATCTCTTGCGAGAGATAGGTACGCCTACACTTAAAGAACTCCTTGAAACTCGGCTGAATAAATTTGTGTAATATGGTGAAGAGGCATCGTGTTGTTGTAATAGCGTTGGGAGGGAATGCTTTAATCACGGAAGGGCAGCGGGGTACAATTGCAGAGCAATTTGAGAACACACGCAAGAGTCTGGACGGCATTGTCTACTGTTTAAAACAAGGGTATGGAGTAGTCATTACGCACGGGAATGGGCCTCAGGTGGGCAATCTGTTACTTATGGTGGAGGCCAGCCGGAATCAGGTACCCGAACTTCCCTTAGAAGTCTGTGTAGCGGATACCGAAGGTGCGATTGGGTATATGATCCAGCAGTCTTTAACCAACCGCTTGCGAAAAGAGGGGCTCGACAGGTGTGTCGTTACCGTGTTAACACAGGTTATCGTTGATAAGCACGACACTGCTTTTTCAAATCCCACAAAACCTATAGGGCCTTTTTTTGCCAGAGAAGATGCGGAACGGTTTCGTAAAGAAAAAGGGTGGCATATCGTAGAGGATAGTCACAGGGGATATCGCAGGGTCGTTGCGTCGCCTAATCCATTGAAAATTGTGGAAGATCGGGCGGTAAGAGGCCTATTAGAAGCAGGTGATATTGTCATTGCGGCTGGAGGAGGAGGTATTCCTGTTATTATGAAAGAAGATGGGGATCTGGAGGGAGTGGATGTTGTGGTCGATAAAGACCTTGCTTCCAGTGTCCTTGCAAGGGATATTAAAGCGGATTGTCTCATAATGATTACCGGTGTGGAACATGTCTTTTTGAACTTCAAACAGCCGAACGAACGTGCATTAAATGCTCTGACGGTAAAGGAAGCGGAAAGATATTTAAAAGAGGGTCATTTTCCTCCCGGGAGTATGGGGCCAAAAATTCAGGCGGCAATAAATTTCTTGAATTGGGGCGGAGAGGTGGCACTTATTGCGGCTATTGATAAGGTGAAGGAAGCGCTGGGAGGTGTCACGGGCACAAAAATTACAAAAAGTTGAAGCGATGGTACAGAAATATTTAAGGTGTTTATAAATCTATTATGAAAGAATAGCATTCTGTCAGATTCTTAAATATTTCAGTTTTTCCTCAATCTTTTCATAATCTCCAAGATAAACTGTCATCAAACTTTTCCAGAGCTTGCCATGATTCGGGACACGGAAATGCAAGAGTTCGTGGACTATGACATAATCGCCAATCTTTCTATCCAACTCAAGCAGTTCAGAATTGAAGTTCAGATTGCCGTTTGTTGAGCATGAAGCCCACTTGTTCATCATTGGTCTTAATGCCAATAAATTTACAGGAATATCTATTTCTTTGGCAAAATAATAGACCCTGTCCTTAAACTCTTTCTTATCTTTCCACTTGCCCATAGTTAAATGTTGTATGCCTTTTCTAACAAACTAAACAGGTAATCTATGAAGTCAGAAACCTTGTCCTCATCGCCTTCAATTATGTTTAAAACACCATAAAGTTCAATCCTTAACTCTCTTGCTTCCTGCTCGCTTATTTTCCAATGAGGATGTTCCTCGAAAGCGTCCCTAATCTTTTTTGTAGCAACGTCCGGCTTTTTCATCTTTTTATCTGCCAAGACCGTGTAAATAAATGATGCAAGACCATCAAAACCCTTTGCCTGCTGTTCTTTTTTCCTTTTGACTTCGCTCTCTATAAGGCTGGATAACTCATCTAAAATTTTCTGAGTTTCTTCCTGCCTGTCCTCATACCTTTGCTGTATATCCTGCGCCCTTACTGCAAGAGGTATCAAAGACAGGTCATCCGAATTCTCTTCTACATATTTCTCAATGCTCTTAATCAGGTTGATAACCTTTACATTGCTGTTCCTGGTCTTTTCTTTAATCTTCTTTAAGGTATCCTCGTCAATCTCAAAGATTTCAAAACCACCCTGCACTTTGTATATGTCTATGTGTTCCCTGACCAATTGATTGGTCTTTTTCAAAAATTCCCTGTCTATATTTACATTTTTGGCGAAGGCGTTTCTCACAATAGCGTATATTTCGGAGAGGAAATTATAGTCTTTTAAGTATGGTCTTAAAAACGCATCAGGCGAAATAATCTCATAGAGCGCCTCCAATTCCTTGTAAAGCTTGAAAAACTCCTTCCTCTTTGACTTATCTTTGAAATGTTCGATTAACTTGTCAGTTTCTTTGTCTGTGAGGGGACGAGATACCAACTTCAAATATGCTGGAGCATTCTGCTCCATCTTTGTCTTGAACAGGCTTTTCAGCAAATCAATACTCTTGATAACGGCGCTTACTTCCTCTGAATCAAACGCTAATGCCTTCTCCAGCTTGTCAAATATGCCAATAAAGTCCAATACGAAACCGTGCGGCTTTTTCATATTCCGTTCTTCGTTCTCATAGGGTCTGTTTACCCTTGCGATTGCCTGAAGCAGCGTATGGTCTCTCATGGGCTTATCCAGATACATCGCATAGAGGATCGGGGCGTCATAACCAGTGAGTAGTTTCTCCGTCACTATTAAAATCTTAGGGCAGGTATCCTGTTTGACAAATGTTTTTCTGATTTCCTTTTCTTTTTCTGTTGTAAGATGATATTTCCTTAGATGAGGCGGGTCGTTGTGATTGCCTGTATAGACTACAGAGGAATATTCCGTGGGTAAATATTTATCCAATGCCTTTTTGTACAAGGCGCAGGCCTCCCTATCAACACCTACTAAAAATGCCTTATATCCCAAAGGCTCTACACATTCTTTATAATGATGAGCCACGAACTCTGCTACCTTATCAATCCTCTTTTCGCCTTTTAAGAAATTGCGGGTGTTGATTGCCCGCTCAAGGATTTTATTTAATTCGTCAATGTCGCTGACGCCTTCTGCCTCTGCCAGACTCCAGAACTCTTTCTCAAGGGTTTCTTTGGGAACTAATAGTTCATTGGGAGCTAAAGAATAATATAAAGGCAAGGTCGTGCCGTCTCTTATAGAATCGGCGATGGAATACTTGTGTAAATAACCTTTCTCATCATCTATGCCAAAGGTCTTGAATGTCCCCCTGCCGTGAGCAGTCTTATCAATAGGCGTACCTGTAAAGCCGATAAATGTGGCATTGGGAATCGCAGCCAATAAGTAATTGCCCAAATCTCCCTGTGTGGTGCGGTGCGCCTCGTCTACAAGCACGTAAATATTTTTGCGAAGATTTATATTGGCAGGCATATCGTGGAACTTATGTATCATGGAAACGATAATACCTCTGTAATCGCTTTTGAGTAATCTGTTCAGGCTTGCAATGCTTGTGGCTTTTTCTGCGTGGTCTATACCAATTGACTCCAGATTGCGGATAAGCTGGTCTTGCAGTTCGTTGCGGTCAATGAGCATCAAAATAGTAGGCTTCTCTGATTCAGGCGCTTTAAAGAGCATCTCCGCGACCTTTATCATGGTAAATGTCTTGCCGCTCCCTTGCGTGTGCCATACCAGACCCCTGCGCTTTTTGGGATGATGCGCCCTTTCTACCACCAACTCAACCGCCGAGGTCTGATGCCGGCATAAAATGTATTTATTTAACTCTTCGTCTTTTTCAGCAAAGATAATATAATTCTTGATGTATGTTAATATCCGTTCTTTGTTGAAAAATGTCTTTACCTTATCCTCAAGCCTGCCAACCTCCTCCTGCCTCCAATTGAATATGCTCCTGCGGTTCATATTCCACGTAACACCATAGGAAAAACCGAGAGATTCGGTTACCGTAAACATCTGCTGCGGGATCATCATTTCAGGAGTTTCCTTGTGGTAGCGTCTTATCTGGTCAATGCCAATGGCTATTGCTTCATCTAAAGTAGCGTTCTTGCACTCAATCACCACCACAGGTATGCCGTTGATAAGAAATACAATGTCCGCACGGTTGCCATAATGACCGTTAAAATAATAATATTCTTCGGTCACATGATAGATATTGTTAGCGGGATTATTAAAATCTATCAGGATGAGGTTAAATTCTCTGTTCTCTGGCTTACAATAGAAAGTCTTTTCGCCTCTTAAATATGACAAGAAATCCCTGTTGCCCTGAATGTTGTTTGGCAGGATGCTTAACTTCCTTACCAACTCCTCTTTGGTGTCCTCGAGTTTAGGATTGAACTCTTTTGCTTTCTGATAGAGGATGTCGTCGAAGAATAACGAGGCATTACGAGACCTGTCCTGAATTGAAACAGCGGTTGCATCAAAGCCCCTCCTGGCTTCCGCACCAGGGCGGGAAACTATCTCCCAGCCCAAGTCCTGAGCGTATTTAAGAATAGGATTTTGGACTGCTGTTCTTTCTGTCATAATTTGGCTGAAATACAGGGTAATATTAGCCTTATTTTGGCTAAAATACAGGCATGTCCTGATCTGCTTATCTAATGAAGCAATTTTCCTGTTTCCCGGATTATTTGTCCAAAGATAGTGCGGGTTGCCTTCTTGAATTCCTGAGGGGTGTACCCAATTACTTCAAGGGGTGCATCAATATTCATTGTCCACTGAGAAAGCAATTCCTGCCTTTTTAAAGGTGCAAATCGGGCAAGGTCTGGAGAAATAATGACCAAATCAATATCACTATAAGGCTTAGGAGTTCCTTTTGCGTAAGAGCCGTAAAGTATCGCTTTCGTTATGCGAATGTTATGTTTTTTTAACTCGCCTCTATACTCATTTACGATTCTTTGGATTTCAGATATGTTTTTAACCATAGAAAAACCTCGTGTGTTTCCCTGTATAATCTTTGCACAAAAACTTTTGTGTATCTTTTATAAAGTTGCATTATATCTTCTGGATATTTTGTTCCGATATAGTGCGGCATTAAACCGAAGATAAATCGTTTTCTCTCTTCAGGTATCTCTTTAAGTTTGGCTTGCTCAAGCAGAATTTTAAAATTATGCGTGGGCAAGGGAATTTCGTCAGTGCGTTCTGCAATAATAGCCTTAAGCATCTTTTCTATTGCCTGATGACAGAAATGAGCGGCATAATATACCCTGCCTTTTCTGCTTAAAAGCTCTTTTGCAAGCTCCAAATCATTTGTGGCTAATTCAAGCCATGTCTTTGTCCTCTTTTTCATTTTTCTCGATTATAACAAAATGAAAATAAGTAGCAATGTTTTTAACCTTTTATCCAATCAGGTGGCAGGAGGAAACTCCTGCCACCACATCGGAAAAACGATAAATTTATGTGTCGTATAAGATCAACGAAGGGAATGAAACCATTTATATTACAAGCTTTGGCAGAACAATTATAAAGACTTGAAATCTTCCATGTGCTAACGATATTCTGTGCTGTCAAGAAATTCTCCTAACCGTGTGCTGTCAGGAGTTTCCTCCTGACAGCAACCGCTTACCACTCCGTATCCACAGGAATTGCCGATTCCTCGTGCTGTCGGGAGTTTCCTCCCGACAGCAACCACTTACCACTCCATATCCACAGGAATTGCAGATGAGCCAATAGCCAGATAATCCCGTGCGCTGGAGTAAAACCAATCCTCCGGCGTGGAAACAAGTCCTTTTCTTACCGGATTTGCATGAATATAGTTGATTTTCGTAATCATCGTTTCCCGCCTGGTTAAAACAAGATCATCGAATCTATCCTTCCACAATTTAAAGACCTGTCCTTTAGCGCCTTTGGCGTTTACCTTAAGTATATTTAGCAGTTCAAGCTCACCTTCTCGCTCCAAAGCTTTTCTGATCTGGACAGAGGTAAACTTTTTGAAGTCGCGCATGAAATCAGAGATAGCAGCGCTTTGATCCGGCCACAGGACCAAATGGATATGGTTAGGCATAAGGCAGTAAGCGAGCAATTTGCAGATGTACTTATCTTTGCAAAAGACCAGGCTTTTGCAAAGGATATCGAAGTATATTTTGCTTTTAAATACCTCTGCCCATTCAACGACGGTTGTTGTGATAAAGTAGGGATAAGCGGAATAGTTCCAACGGTTTCTTAGGCCCATAATAGCTCCTATTGATGTAGGAGGAAACTCCTGCCACCACTCGGAAACTCCTGCCACCACTCGGAAACTTTTACTACTACGAGGAACTCTTGCCACTACTTCGGAAATGATTGCTACCACATCGGGAACCCCTGCCACTACTCGGTACCTTCGCCAATGCTTTTGGATCACTTCCTCGTGCAGTCAGGAGTTTCCTCGTGCTGTCAGGGGTTCCCCCCAACCTGTGCTGTCAGGAGTTTCCTCCTGACAGCAACCCCTCGTTCAGGATAACAACAGTCGGGCAACCCTGTGGTCTTTAAGAATCAACGAAATCAAGAAAACCGCACATCCTTAACCCTGATTTGCCCTGTCATGAGGTGGTGAAGCATGGACTTAAACAATACTTGAAGGATTTCTTTCCGATGCCTCGTCTTTTCTGTTTTTTCATCTAGCGCTGATAAAATCTTTGCAATTTCAAGTTGATCTTTGCGGTTTTTAGTTATAGGAATAACTGCCTGCTGAAACTTTCCTTTACTGATTATCGGAACAGGGCTTGGTGTAGCGAGCGAACGGATATAATCACTTTTATAATCTAAAAGATAATAAATGAAATGGGGATTAAATTCTTCCTTACAGATAATGGCGTTAATTTGTTGATTTGTGGCACTTTTATCTTCAAATGTTAATCCCGCCTTTCCTATCGTAGAGCCTATACATACCACCAAAACGGAATCTTTAGGCAAAACCCTGGATACTTTTAACCCCTCGCTACTAATTTCCTTATCAGTTTTATGCACATATTTTGTTTCACCTAAATCGGCAGGAGAAATAAATTGAAAACCTCCGTTTTCGTAATATTTTCTATTTTTCGTTGGCGGTGTCGTTCCTGTAACGATTTCGCCTAACTTATCAACCATTATGGTATCCCAACTCTTCGGCACTAATCCTATCTCCGTTTCTTTCTGTGGTTCGCCATTAAGCCCCTCCGTAAAGAGTTTCTGCATGAGCGCCTTCTTGAGTTCGGTGGTCGTCTGAATAATCTTTTCCTGGGTCTCTATAGCGGATTGGATTTGGGAGAGGATATGGGCGATGTTTTGTTGTTCAGGAAGAGAAGGACACATTACCTGCTCAAGATATGCCATTTCCCTGTTCAAACCAGGCACTCCAACATCACCTTTAATTTTATTCAATTTACATTGTTTAAGTAGATAAAATAAAAATGGTAAATGTAGCAGCGTATCTTCTTGTGTTATATAGAAAGTCGTGTCTATAGGATAAAAAGGAACTTTTGAATAATGCACCATACCCGCCGACCCTTTTCTGCCAACGATTACTCCTTCTGTTTCAACCAGAGGTTGATTGTGCGTGCCAACTATACCATTTGAACCATATACTGGATATTCGCCTTCACTCCTATTTCCAACGGGAAGTCCTTTTCCATAGTTTAATTTCAAAATATCTCTCAGCTTCTTTAGTTCCCATCCATCGGGAATATTTTTAATTATGTTTGTCATTGCTATTTCAATATCCTATCTTTTTCAAAATTTCTTTCAATTCTTCCTGTGCAGTCAGGAGTTTCCTCCTGACTGCAACCTTACTGCAGCCGTATCAGGTGGCAGGAGGAAACTCCTGCCACCACCTCACCGCAGGATCAACTCATGCTACCACTGATATCTGTCATCTAACACCCTATCTTTTTTAAAATCTCCTTCAAATCCTTATCAATCCTTTTTGCCTCGTCTTCCAATCCGTATAACTCCTCCACTATCTCAGCGATGGGTCTATGCTCCTCTGCGTCTGCGGTATGGATATAACGGGATGGGGAAATATTGTAATCGTTCTTGATAATTTCATCCTTACTGATTACCTTGCTGAATTTTTCTATCTCTTTCCATTTCAGAAAGGCATCCACAATCTTTTTCTGGCTTGCTTCCGGGATAAAGTTCTTGGGGTCGCCTTTTTCGAAGTCCAAAGAGGCATTGACTAAAAATACCTTGTCTTTTCTGTTCTTGGGCTTGTTCCGGTTGAGGAATAACACAATGCCTGGCGCTGTGGTGTTGTAAAAAAGATTTTCGGGCAGATACAAAACCCCCTCAACCAAGTCCTGCTCAATAAACCATTTCCTGATGTCCTTTTCTTTATTACTTGATGCATTGCCTGAACCCCTTGAAACAGCGCCAGTATCAAGAACTACAGCAGCCCTGCCGTTGTCCTTCAGGCTTGCAAGGACGTGTTGAGCCCAGCCCCAGTCAGCAGAACTTGTCGGTGGTATGCCTGCCTTGAAGCGGTCAAGCTCATCATTTTCATAATCCTTTTCTGTAAAGGTCTTTTGATTCCACATGGGATTCGTGATAACCAAATCAAACCTCTTCAATCTGTTTCCCTCTTTGAACCTGGGGCTTTTCATGGTATCGCCAATCTCAATCCTGCCTTCCATGTCGTGGATGACCATATTCATGTTTGCCATTGCCCAGGTGGTGCCTATGAATTCCTGACCATAGAGTTGAAGAGGTGCATATTTTCTTAAAGATTGCTTTATCATCTTCTCATCCAGCACTAACTCGCACTTTATAAGTAAACCTGCGGAGCCGCAACATGGATCATATACTTCTATACCTGACTCCGGGTCTAATATCTTTGCCATAATCATACCCACTTCTCTCGGCGTATAGAACTCACCTGCGCTCTGACCTCCGCCCTCTGCAAATTTGCGGATTAAATACTCATAACTCCTGCCGATGATGTCTGGCTCAACATCATTTAATCCCAAGCGTTTTTGGCTAATCTTTTCTATCAGCTTGATTAAACTATCTTCTGAAATATCCCTTTGACCGTGGGTCGTGGCATTGAAATCAATGCGATTAATGATGCCCTCTATGCGAGGATTAAATTTAGCAATATCCCGCATAAAACTGGTCAGTTGCTCGCCAACCTTGTCAGTTAAGGTTCTGATAACCGACCATATATCATCTTTTTCAGGGTCTTTTGCTTTTAATGGCAGGTAGAAGCGGACAAGTTTGTGGTCTTTTTCTATAAGTTTGTGTGCCTTGGTTCTGTTACCCACCTGCTTTGCAATGCGGTTTATCTCGTCATCAAAGACATCGCAAAGCCGTTTTACAAAGACCAGAGGCAGGATATAGTCCTTGTATTTGGGTGCGTCTTTCTCGCCGCGTATCACGCATGCAGCATCCCACAGCCACGTTTCTAACGATTTTTCTTCGATTTGCATAAGACAGTTTTTTCCTTTTTATTGACTTATTTACTGTTCTATTTTCCTTTTCCAGTTTGTCTTTTTGTACCGGATCAGTTATTTGTTGCCGCTCATTAATTTGTGAAAACATATCAAAAATAGTAAAAAGAGACAAGGATTAAATTCCTTAGAAGCCTTGTATTTTCAGAATAGAAAGGCTAAAACACATCATTGCTGTCCAAATTAGCAGAGAAGTCCAAGCATACCCATGGAATTTATTGGTATTTTGGACAAGTATTAGCTGTTTTAAAAACCAGGTTTACCATAGATGCTGTCCGAATTACGTGAAATGGAGG
>Ga0194126_10004611_pt1 | contig 20926 bp, 13 predicted proteins | sample TA2KigC150mmetaG_FD_148641 | JGI IMG/M metagenome (GOLD analysis project Ga0194126, IMG submission 148641) | Freshwater microbial communities from Lake Tanganyika, Tanzania - TA2015035 Kigoma Deep Cast 150m | ecosystem: Environmental > Aquatic > Freshwater > Lake | place: Tanzania: Lake... | reverse complement strand
GGGGGTCCGGGGCCTCGTTGTCCGCTATTTCTTCCGCGACACGGCCGCGGCCGAGCGCTTCTATGGCGGGGTGCTTGGCCTGCCGGCGGCCGGCCCGGGCCTGTTCCGGTTGTCGGAGACGGCCTTTCTGCGGGTCTCGCCTCTGTCCGAGGCGGGCGACGACGCAGACGCGCCCAAGACGGCGACGCTGTCGTTCGTCACCGACGAGATCGACGGCTGGTACGCTTATCTCATGGCCCAAGGGCTGAAGATGCGCTCGGAACTCAAGGACGCCAGCCGCCACCCGACCCGGGGATTTGTCGCCGTCGACCCCGAAGGCCACCTCCTCGAGTTCGAGCGGTTCCTCGACCATCCGCAGAACACCCGGCTCAATGACGCTCTGAGCGAGGTCCAGGCCGTCTATCCCGGACCGGGCGTGGTGACGGACCGTCCGGCCGGGTTGGGCATCAAAGCCAACATCCTCTGGCTCTACTACCGGGACCTCGAGGACGCCCTGCGCTTCCAGGTCGACAAGCTCAGCTCGGGGCTCCTCGTTGACCAGGGGTTCGCCAAGGTCATGGCGGCTTCGCGGACGGGATTCGTCGGCCTCGTCGACGGGACCCAGGGCCTCCATCCCTTCACCGAGCGCAAGGCCGTCCGCGTCGAGCTCGAGGTCGACGATCTTGCCGCCTGGATCGCGATTCTCGCCCGCCGCGGCGTCGCCGTCGAGCCGGAAGCGGGGGAGGGCGGCGCGAAAGCCTTCCTCGACGCCGGCGGCTATCGGTTCAGGTTCACCCCCGCCCACCAAAATCAAGAAGGGGTCAAATCTCCACTAATTAACAAAGGGGCTTTTTAACCAGGATCCTGGAGAGAATTTAATAAGTGGAGATTTGACCCCTTCTTATTTGGCGGATTTGAGGCGGTCCCAAACGCGGACGTAGAGGGCGTTGGCCGCGCCGATGTCGGCGATCACCTCGCTCCGCGCCCACACCTCCGGATCCAGGAAGATGCTGGGGTTGCCGCGGGTCTCCGGCCCGAGCAGGTCGTAAGACGTCCTGTTGGGACAGAGGTAGTGGATGAACTCGGTGTTCTCGGCGGCCACCCGCGGCTCGTGCAGGAAGTTGATGAACGCGTGGGCCAGCCCGGCCTGGGCCGACCCGGCCGGGACGACCAGATCGTCGCACGAGATGATCGTCCCTTCCTCGGGGACCACGAACCGGACCTCGGGGTTCTCCTGCGCGACCTGAAAGACGTCCCCGTTCCAGCCGTGGACTAGGAGAAATTCGCCCGAGGCCAGCCCGATCTTGTATTGCTCGTTCTCGAGCTTGGCGAGGTTCGGCTTCCACTCGATGAGCAGCCGCTCGGCCTCCCGCAGCTCGTCGCCGTTCGTCGTGTTGATGCTGTATCCCAGGGCCTTGAGGGCCGCCCCGACCGTCTCCCGCATGTCGTTGAGCATGGTCATCCGGCCCCGCAGGTCGGCCCGGCCGAACATCGTCCACGACGGGGTCATGTCGCGGACCCGGCCCTCGAGATAGGCGATGCCGGTGACGACGAGCATGTAGGGCACGGAATGGTCCATGGCCCCGTCGACGGCCCTGGCAAGATAGTCCGGGTCGACATGGGCAAGATTGGGCAGGAGCGCGTGGTCGAGGGTCATAAGCATGCCCTGCCCGTGCATCAGGCTGACCATGTAGCTCGAGGGCGTCAGAAGGTCGTAGCCCCCGGCTCCCGCCTTGAGCTTGGCGTACATGGCCTCGTTCGACTCGAACGTGTCCAGCGCGACCCGGCAGCCGTGCTCGCGCTCGAACCGGCGGACGAGCTCGGGCTTGATGTAGTCGGACCACGTGTAAACCCGCAGGACCGGCCCGCCCCCGCCGCCGCAGCCCGCCGTGAAGAAAAAAGCGGCGCCAAGAGAACAAGCGATGAACGCTCTTCCAAAGCCGCCTCTCGCAATGCTCATCGTCTTTGCCTCGAGGTCTTTATAACCCAATGCCGCCCTGCTTTACAATCCGGAAAGCGGGGAGAACCGGCTAGCGTTTCGAGCGGCTCAGTCTCCGGCTGGCCAGCACGGCCGTCACGGTGACCGCCAGCAGCAGCGTCGACAGGGCGTTGATCATCGGCGGGGCGCCGAACTTGATCATGCTGTAGATGCGAAGCGGCAAGGTCGTCGCGCCCGGCCCGGCCACGAAGAACGTGATGACGAAATCGTCCACCGACAGCGTGAAAGCCAGCAGCGCGCCCGCCGCGATGCCCGGCATCAGCATCGGCACGAGGACCTTCCGCACGATCCGCCCCCATCCCGCGCCCAGGTCCCGGGCGGCCTCGACCACCGAGAAGTCGAAGTCCTGGAGCCGGCCGAGCACGGTCATGGCCACGAAGCTGACGCAGAACGTGACGTGGGCCAGGATGATCGTCACCAGCCCCAGCGGTACGCCCGCCGCGACGAAGGCCATCAGCAGACCGATGCCCATCAATATCTCCGGCACGACGAGCGGCGCGTAGATGAGCGTGTAGTGAACGCGCTGCAGCCGGCTCGCGGCGTACCGGTGCAGGGCGAACGCGGCCAGGGTCCCCAGAACGACCGAAATGGCCGTGACCGCCACCGCCACGATGAGCGTGTTCTTCAGCGCCTGCCAGACCTCGGGCGACTCGAAAAGGCGCCGGTACCATACCAGCGAGAAACCCTGCCAGCGGCTCGAGAAGCGGGCCGGATTGAACGAGTTGGCGACGAGAACGATGATGGGCAGATAGAAGAACGCCAGGACGGCCGCCGTGACCGCCACCGGGAAGCGGCTCCTCCTCACGGCGACTCCCCCATGATGATATCGGCCCGCTTCTTCTTTCTCTGCAGGGCCAGGACCGCGACGAGCGGGGCCATCACGGCCAGCACCAGGACCGCCGACAGGGCGCTCGCGTGCGGCAGGTTGCGGTCGGTGAAGACCCGTTGGGCGATCTTGCTGCCCAGCATCTCGCCCGACGGCCCGCCGACGAGGTCGGGGATGATGTAGGACCCCAACGCCGGGATGAAGACGACCAGGAAGGCCGTCAGGAGGCCCTGGCTGATCCCCGGAAGGAACACCTTCCGGAAGGCCTGGAACGGCCGGGCGCCCAGGTCACGGGCGGCCTCGACGATCCGGAAGTCGAACTTCTCGGCGGCCGCGTAGATGGGCAGGATGGTGAACGGCAGGAACGTGTAGACCATGACCAGGACGACGGCCGCCGGGTTGTAGAGGAGCGTCGTTTCGGGGCCGGCGAGCCCGGCCGCTTGGAGCAAAGCCTTGACCGGCCCCTCGGGGTGAAGCAGGGACCTCCAGGCGAAGACCCGGACCAGAAAGCTCGTCCAGAAGGGGACGATGACCAGCATCAGGAGGCGGTTCCGCCATTTTTCGGAAGCCCGGGCGATCGTGTACCCCGCCGGCACGGCCAGGACGAGGCAGACGGCGGTCGTCAGCAGGCTGATCCAGAGCGTCCGCACGGCGATGGCCAGATTGCTCGGCGCCCAGAGCGCCCGCACGGTCTCGAGCGTCCAGCCGGCGCCGATGCCGCCGTAAGGATCGGCCGGCCGGAAGGCGAGAACGAAGATGAGGGCCGCGGGGATGACGAGGAACAGGGCCAGCCAGGCGAGGGTCGGCAGCGATACGAGCCACTCGGCCCGCTGCTTAGGGGTCAAATCTCCACAATGATACATATCCGGGTCCCGACGGGAGTGGCGCCGCCGATGTATCATTGTGGAGATTTGACCCCTTCGAGCATGAAGCCGTCGTCGGCGTGCCACCAGATCCAGACCCGGTCCTTCCAGCGGATGGGCCGATCGTCGTAGAAATACCGGGAATGCTGCCGCAGGACCTGGACCCGGTGGTCCCCGGCCCGGACCCAGTATTTCGTCGAGGCGCCGAGGTAGATGACGTCCTCGACCTCGGCCGGGAACCCGTTCCTCCGCGGGGCGTCCTCGGGCCGGTCGTGGGCGATGTGGATCTTCTCGGGGCGCACGCTCAGGACGACGGCCTGTTCCGGGCGGACCTGCCGGTCGTTGAAGGACGCGGCCTCGCCCAGGCCCGCGATCTCCAGCCGGCAATAGTCCGCCTCCGGGCATTCCCGGACCCGCCCCTCCAGGAAATTCGTGTCGCCGATGAACGCGGCCACGAACCCCGTCCGGGGCGACTCGTAGATCTCGGCCGGCGCGCCGACCTGTTCGATGCGCCCGCCGTCCATGACCGCGATGCGGTCGCTCAGGCTCATGGCCTCGGCCTGGTCGTGAGTGACGTAGAGGAAGGTGATGCCGACCTCGTCGTGGACCAGGTCGAGCTCGATGAGCATCTTCTGGCGCAGCTTGAGGTCGAGAGCGGCCAGGGGCTCGTCGAGGAGCAGGACCCGCGGCCGGTTGACGAGGGCCCGGGCCACGGCCACCCGTTGCCTCTGTCCCCCAGAGAGCTGATCGGGTTTTTTGTCGGCCTGGTCCTCCATCCGGATGAGCCGCAGCATCCGGTCGACCTCGTCCCGGACCTCACGCTTCGGCCGCTTGGCGACGGTCAGGCCGAAGGCGATGTTGTCGCGCACGGTCATGTGGGGGAACAGGGCGTAGCTCTGGAAGACGGTGTTGACGGGGCGCTTGTTGGGGGGCAGGTCGGTGATGTCCCGGCCGTCGAGGAAGACGCGCCCGGCGTCGGGGACCTCGAAGCCCGCGGCCAGCCGGAGCATGGTCGTCTTGCCGCAGCCGCTCGGGCCGAGGAGCGAGAAGAACTCGCCCTTCTTGAGCTCCAGGGAGACGTCGTCGACGGCCCGGACGGCGCCGAACCGCTTGGACACCCCGCGGAACTCGAGGAAGCCTGCCGGTGTCGCGTTATTCAAGGCCGCATCATTATGGAAGAAGCGGGCCGGCTTTTCAACCGGGATCTTCCGCCGGCCGACTCAGATCTTCGACGACTTGAAGCCGAGCAGCGCCTTGACCCGGACGGCCGCCGTGTCGGCCAGCGAATAGAAGGTCGGCAGGAAGATCAGGGTGAAGAAGGTCGAGGTCGTCAGGCCGCCGACGATAGCCACCGAGATGGGGGCCCACATCGCGGCCCTCTGGCCCATGCCCTGAAAGAACCGCGGCATCATATAGGGCAAGGCCAGCGGCAGGACGCCGAAGATGGTCGTGATGGCCGTCATGATGATCGGCCGGATGCGGTCCTTGCCCCCCTGGACGATGGCCTCGTTCTTGCCCAGGCCCTGCGAGCGGAGCGTCCGGATGTGGTGGATGAGGATGATGCCGTTGTTGACCACGATCCCGAACAGCGTCAGCAGCCCCAGATAGGAGGTCGTGTTCAGCGTGATATTGGTCGCCTTGAACATCACGGCCACGCCGAAGATGGCCGGCGGCACGATGAGCAGGATGGTGAACGGGTAGACGAACGACTCGAACAGCGAGGACATGATGATGTAGATGAAGAGCAGGGCCAGGACGATGGCCAGCGTCGTCTCCCCCTGCGACTCCTGGAACCGGCGGAAGCCCTCTCCCATGCTCCAGGCATAACCGTCGGGGAATTCGACCGTGCTCATGACCCTCTGGATGTCGGCCGTCAGGGCCATCATCCCCTGGGTTTTGGTGTTGACCCGGATGGACAGCTTGGATTTCTTGTTCTCCTTGCGGATCGAGCTCGAGCCGACCCGGTAGGACATCGTCGAGATGGCCGAGATGGGCACCGACTTGTCCTGGGTCCTCAGGCTGATGTTGCGCAGGTCCTCCTCGTTGAACCCTTGCTCGCCCTGGATCTTCATGATGATGTCGATCTCGCGGTTCTCGGTCTTGAACTTGCCGATGGCCCGGTCCGACAGCGACGAGGACACCGTCTGGGCGATCATCCGGCTGCTGACCCCGAGGTTCTCGGCCCGCGAGCGGTCGACCTGGACGAGGAGCTGGGTGTCGCCGCCCTCGAGGTCGGAGGTGACGTCCTCGACGTTGGGGACCGTCCGCAGCTTCTCGATGATCGCCGGGGCCAGCTCCGTGAGCGTGGTGTAGTCCAGCCCGATGAGGTCGACCGACGTCCCCCGTCCGAAACCGCCCCGCCCGAACCGCTCCCCGTACTCGTAGAGGATGCCGGCCTCCTTGGGCAGGAGGGCTTTGAGCTTGTCCCGGATCTCGGTGACCGAGGGCCCTTTGTCGAGCAGGGACAGCTCGAGCGAGCCGCGGAACCGGCCCTGCCGCATGTTCCGGACGCCGAAGTCGGTCGACAGGTACTCGAGGGCCAGCTCCTCCTTGCGGCCGAGGATGATGTCCTCGAACCGGGTGAAGAGATCGTTCATCTGCTCCAGCGTGTAGGAGCGGGGCATGTACACCGACAGGCTGACCTCCCGCTCGTCGCTGCCGAACATGAACTCCCGCTCGATGCTCCGGAGCATGAGGAAAGAGGACACGAAGATCAGGATGGCCAGCCCGACAACGAGGAGCTTGTTCCGGGTGTTGCGGATGGTGAGGCCGATGATCCTCTCGTAGATGCGCGTCAGCTTGACCAGCCAGCTGGCCTTCTCCTTGGTCTTCCCGGACAAGAAGCGGCTGGCCGCGAGAGGAATGAAGGTCAGCGAGACGAGGAGCGAGGCGATGAGGGCCAGGGAGATGGTCAGGGCGAAGTCCTGCATGAACCGTCCGAACCCGGACCCGGACATGAAGCCCAGGGAGACGAAGACGACCAGGGTCGAAAGCGTGGCGGCGGTGACGGCATGGACGACCTCGCCGGCCCCCTGGAGGGAGGCCTTCATCGGCGGCAGGGACTTCTCCTGGCGCAGGCGGAAGATGTTCTCCAGGACGACGACGCTGTTGTCGACCAGCATGCCGACGGCCATCATCAGCCCGCTGAGCGAGATGACGTTGATGGTGATGTCGGCCCGGAAGATGGTCCGGTAGAGGTACATGAAGCTGAAGGTGAAGACCATGGCCATGGGGATGGCGATGGCGATGATGACGGTCGACTGGAACTTGCGGAGGAAGAACAGGAGGACAAGGACGGCCATGATGCCGCCGACGATCCCCGACCAGGACAGGTCCTTGAGGCTCCGGAGGATGTCCTCCGACTGGTCGCGGTAAAAGACGGTGTGCAGGTCGTGGAGGGCCGGCTCGGTGACCTTGATGCGGGCCATGGTCTGCTTGACCTGGCTGCAGACGTCGACGATGTTGGCGTTGGAGGCCCGGAAGATCTCGAAGCGCACGGTCTCCCGGCCGTTGAGGCGGTTGAAGTCCTCCTTGACGGGGTAGTCGTAGGTCACCCGGGCGACGTCGCCGATGGTCAGCCCCTTGTCGCTGACGGGCAGGTTCTGGACGTCGTCCAGGACCTTCAGCTCGCCGGGGACGCGGGCCGCGTAGCGCGCCGGGCCGTCCTCGACATAGCCGGCCGAGACGTTGACGTTGTTGTTCCGGATGGTGTCCGTCAGGTCGCTGATGCGGATGGACGAGGAATAGAAGATCTCCGGCCGGAGGTAGATGTTGAGGACCTTGTTGCGGATGCCCCGGATCTCCACGTTGGCCACGCCCTCGATCCGCTCGAGCTGCTGCATGATGTAGTTCTCCGACCAGAAGTAGAGCTCGTCGAGGTCGCCGGGCATGGAGACGCTGAAGTTGATGACCGGCCTGTCGTTCATCGAGAAGCGGCGGATGCGGATGGCCTCGATGTCGCGGGGCAGGTCGCCGCGGATCTGGTCGATCTTGTCCCGGATCTGCATGGAGGCCAGGTCCATGTTCGTGCCCGACTTGAACTGCAGGTGGATCGAGGAGGACGAGGCGGAGGACGTCGAGCTCAGGGTGTCCAGGTTGTTGACGGTCGCCAGGACGTCCTCGACGGGACGGGTGATGATCCGCTCGACTTCCTCGGGCGACGACGAGGGGTAGGGGATCTGGACCATCAGTCCGGGGAAGGACACGTCGGGCATGAGCTCGAGCGGCAGGCGCAGCAGCGAGATGACCCCGATGGTCAGAAAGATGAGCATGAAGACGATGATGGAGACGGGCTTCTTGACGGCGAACTCGGAGAGGTTCATGACTTGGCCACTCCGTGCTTATCCGCCGAGAGGGCCTTCTTGGCGCCCTTGAGGAGGCCCATCAGCCGGTTTTCGCGGCTTTCCCCCGGTCCGGTCTCCCGCACGACCCAGTCATAGACCAGGGGGATGAGCACCAGGGTCAGGAACGTCCCGAAGATCAGCCCGCCGATCAGGGTCAGGGCCAGGGGGATGCGGATCTCGAAGCCCTCGTTGTAGTCCAGGGCCATCGGCAGGAGACCCAGGACCGTGGTGATGGTCGTCATCAGGATGGGCCGCCACCGGACCCGGGCGGCGGTCTTGATGGCCTCGAGCTTCGGCATCCCCTGGCTTTGGAGCTGGCCGATGTAGTCGACCAGGACGATGGCGTTGTTGACGATGATCCCGGACAGGATGATCAGGCCGATGAGGACGATGACGTTGATCGACATCCCGAAGACGAGGCCGACGGCCACGACGCCGATGATGCCCAGGGGGATGGTGAACATGATGATGAACGGCTTCTTGAAGGATTCGAACTCGGAGGCCATGACCAGGTAGACGAGGAACACGGCCAGGAGGATGGCGAAGATCATGGACGAGAAGGCCACGTCCTGCTCCTGGCTCTGTCCGGCCAGGAAGATCGAGCAGTCCGCGGTCTTGGGGATGGAGGCGGCCGCGGCCATGACCCTTTTTTCGGCCTCGTCGAGGGAGATGCCCGAGATGTTCCCCGTCAGGACGGCCGATTTCTGCTGCAGGATGCGGCGGATCTCGGCCGGGCCTTCCTTGATCTGGATCTGGGCCAGGGACTTGAGCGGGACCATGACCCCCAGGCCGTTGCGGACGGTGATGCGCTCGATCTTCTCGACCCGGTCGCGGGCGTCCTCGGACAGGCGGACCCGGATGTCGATCTCCCGGTCGCTCTCGATGAAGCGGGTGGCGATCTCGCCCTCGATCTTGTTCCGCAGCTGGGCCCCGACGGAGTTGATGGTCATGTTCTGGGAGGCCAGGACGGCCCGGTCGAAGACGATCTGGATCTCCGGATAACCCTCTTCCATGCTGGATTTCAGGTCGATGATGCCGTCGACGTCCCGGAGCAGGGCCATCATCAGGTCGGCGTTCTCCTTGATGCGGTCGAGGTCGGTCCCCGAGATGACGATCTCGAGGGGGGCCTTGAAGGAGAACAAGCGCGGCTTGTAGACCTTGATGTCGGTCGTCGGGAACCTCTCGAGGTCGATACGGATGCGGTCCATGATCCGGTCCTCGGCCTTGCCCAGGATCCCGGGCACGAGCCGGACGGTGAACTCCGAGAGGTTCTCCATCTCCTCCTGGAAGGAGATGCCGCCCCGCGACCCCTTGCCGACGAGCTCGTAGATGCTGTCGATCTCGGGATAGGCCTTCAGGGCCTCGGAGATGTCGGAGACGACGGCCTGGTTCTCCTTGAGGGCGGTCCCCGGCGGGAACTCGACGTTGATGATCAGCTCGCCTTGGGAGATGACCGGGATGAGCTCCTGACCCATGAACCGGACCCCGAACACGGCGGCCAGGAAGGCGAAGATGATGACGGCGAAGATGATGCGGCGGCGCTTGAACGAGACGTCCTGGAAGCGCTTGTAGGCTTCGAGGACCCGGTCGTAAAGCTTGTCGAGCGGCCTGAAGACGAACTTGAGGACCCGGGCCGTGTGCTGCTTGGGGTTTTCCCGCTGCATCGAGGAGGCCAGCATGGGGACCACGGTCAGGGAGACGACGAGCGAGGCCAGCAGGGAGAAGGTCACGGTCAGGGCCATGTCCTTGAACAGCTGGCCGGCGATGCCCTCGACGAAGACGATCGGGAAGAAAACGGCCACGGTCGTCAGGGTCGAAGCCGTGACGGCACCGGCCACCTCGGTCGTCCCCTTGTAGGCCGCTTCGGCGCCGACGTGCCCGGCGTCCCGGTAGCGCTGGATGGCCTCCAGGACGACGATGGAGTTGTCGACCAGCATGCCGATGCCCAGGGCCAGCCCGCCGAGCGAGATGATGTTCAGGGAGATGTTCGAGGAGAACATCAGGAAGAAGGTGATGACGACCGAGACGGGGATGGCCGTGCCGATGATCAGCGTGCTGCGGACGTTCTTCAGGAAATAGAGCAGGACGAGGACGGCCAGGATGCCGCCGATGAGGGCCGTCGACTTGACCTGGTCGATGGTGCTCTTGATGAACTTCGACTGGTTGGTGATGAGGACGAAGTCCAGGCCCCGGGGCCTGAGGATGTTCTGGTGGACGGCCTTCAGCCGTTCGTTGACGGCCTCGGCCACGGCCACCGTGTTGGCGTCGGCGGCCCGGTAGATGGCGGCCTCGATGCACTCCCGCCCGTTGATCCGGGAGATGACCTTGCGCTCCTTGTAGCCGCGGTAGACATTGGCCACGCTGCCGAGCGTGATCTGGATGTCGCCCCGCTTCTCGACGATGATGCCCTGGATCTCCTCGATGTCCCGGAACTGGTTGACGGTCCGGACCAGGTACTGGGTGTCCTTCTGCTTGAGGATCCCGGCCGACAGGTCGACGTTCTCCTGGGCCAGGCGGTTGGCCACGGTCGTGATCGGGATGTTGAGGAGGCTGAGCTTCTGCTCGTCGATGTCGATGTGGATCTCGTCCTCGAGACCGCCGGAGATGGAGCAGGCGGCCACTCCCTCGATGCTCTCCAGGGCCTGCTTGACCTCGCGCTCGGCGATGTAGCGGATGTAGGCCAGCTCGGCGTCGCCGACCAGGCCGAGCTTCATGACCGGCTCCTGGTTCGGGTCGTAGCGGAGGATGACGGGTTTCGTGGCCCCGGTCGGGAAGCGCAGGAGGTCGAGCTTCTCGCGGACCTTGAGGGTCGCGAAGTCCATGTTCGTGTGCCAGGCGAACTCGATGGTCACCTCGGACAGCTCGGCCCGCGAGACCGACGAGATGCGGATGACGTTGTCGACGACGCCGCAGGTCTCCTCGATGGGCTTGGAGACGATGTTCTCGATCTCAGAGGGCGCGGTCCCCGGGTATTCCGTCCGGACGGTCAGGGTCGGATAGGAGATCTTGGGCAGGAGGTTGAGGGTCAGGCGCGAGTAGGAGATGAAGCCGAAGATCAGGGCCGCCACGGTGAACATGAACACCGAGACGGGGCGGTTGATGGAGAAACGGACGATCTTCATCGCAGGACTTCGACCGGCTGTCCGTCCTTGAGGTTCTCGACCCCGACGGAGACGATGGTTTGGCCCTCCTCGAGGCCGCCGAGGACCTCGGCCAGGTCCTCTTCGGTGAGCCCCAGGGCGATCTCCCGCTGGGCCGCCCGGCCGTTCTCGACGACGAAGGCGTAGGTCTTGTTCTGCCGGTAGAGGATGGCCTTGCGCGGGATGACCAGGACGTCCTCCTTCTGGCCGACGGCGATGCGGGCCTGGACGAACATGCCGGGCTTCAGCCGCAGGCTCTCGTCGTAGACCTCGACCGTGACCCGGACCGTCCCGGTCTGGACGTCGATGCGGGGGTTGATGAGCGTCACCCGGCCCCCGAAGTCCGTCCCCGGGATGACTTCCGTCGCCACCGAGGCGGACATCCCCGTCCTGAGCTTGATGGAGTCGGACGTGGGCACGAAGACCCGGACCAGCAGGGGAGTGAAGTCCTCGATCGTGAAGACCTGCTGGTTGGGGTTGATCCGGCCGCCGACCTCGATCAGCCGCTCCGTGATGTATCCCGAAGCGTTGGCCCGGATGCGGGTCCAGCCGAGCTGAAGCTCGAGGTTCTGGAAGCTCTGCTCGCGGTTCTTGAAGTCCAGCTGACGCTGCTTGTGGACGGCGTCCTGGGCTTGGTACTCCTGTTCGGAAATGAGGTCCCGGGCGAACAGCTCGCGGGCCCGGACGAGGTTCTGTTCGGCTTCGTCAAGGCTGAGCTTGGCCTGGTCAAGGGCGATGCGGGCCTGCTCGTGGCTGATGCGGACCTCGATGTCGTCGAGGACGGCCAGAACGTCGCCTTCCTTGACCAAGGCCCCTTCTTCCTTGACGATCTGCTTGACGTAAGCGGACAGGCGGGCGAAGACCTCGACCTTGCGCTCGGGCTCGACGATGCCGTTGAGGACGATGTAGGAGTTGAGGCTCCGGCGTTGGATGGTCTCGATGTTGACCGGGAGGGATTCTGTTTCGGGCTCGCCGCCGGGCCTCTTGGCGCCGGGCTGGGGCTTGCCCGCCGGGCCTCCCGGCTTGGCCTGGGCGGCCGCCGCGGCGTTGTTGTTGCCGGGGGTCGGCCCGCCGTTCGATTTCTTGCATGACGCGGCCAAGCTCGTGATCAGGACCAGGGCCAGGAACCAGGCCGTTCTTTTACGGGTCTTCGTCATTGTTTTCCACCTTATCGAAGGACCTTATCTTCTTTTTATTATACCTTAGGGTACATCATTTTGACGTTCCCCCGGCCGCTTTCTTCCCCAAGAGGGGGTCAAATCTCCACTTGTTAATTAATTCAGGATTAGCGCGCTTTCTGGACATCCGGATGGGTAAAATTTAATAAGTGGAGATTTGACCCCTTACGATTGCGGTCCGTACAGCGCTGTGCTAGGCTTTACGCCTATGGACCCGGAAAGGAGAACCCCATGAGATCATGCTTGAAGGCCCTGTCGATCTTCGTCCTTTTATGTGTTCTGTCCGTTCCGGCCGCCGTCTTTTCGGCCGGACCCCAGGACCTCGCCGGACACTGGGAGGGGGCCATCGAGATCCCCGGCAAACGGCTGGGCGTCGATCTGGATTTCGTAAAGCAGGACGACGGCACCTGGAAAGGGGATATCTCCATTCCCTTGCAGAACGCCAAAGATCTGCCCCTGACCTGCATCAAGGTCGAAGGGCAGGAGGTCACCTTCGCCATAGCCGGCGTGCCAGGCGATCCGACCTTCAAGGGCACGTTCGGCGCCGGCGGGGCCGGGATCACGGGGCAGTTCAGCCAGGGAGGGGCGACCTTCCCCTTCGCGCTCACCCGGGGCGAAAGCCCGGTCGCGAAAGCGAAAAAGGCCCTCGAGGGATTCGACGAGGTCGTCGCCAAAGGCCTGGCCCAGCTCAAAGTCCCCGGCGTGGCCGTGGCCGTCGTCAAGGACAGCGAGGTCGTCTTCGCTAAGGGCTTCGGCCTTCGCGACATCGAGAACAAGCTGCCGATGACGGCCGACACCATCCTGGCCATCGGCTCGTCGTCGAAGGCCTTCACGGCCTTCGCTCTGGGCGCGCTCGTCGACCGGGGAAAGGTCGAATGGGACAAGCCGGTGCGGGCCTACATCCCCTGGTTCCGCCTCTACGACGTTCAGGCCGGCGAGCGCCTGACGCCGCGCGACCTGGTCACCCACCGGTCCGGCCTGCCGCGCCATGACCTCGTCTGGTACAACAAGACCGGATGGAGCCGCGAACAGTTCGTCCGCAGCCTGGAGTTCCTGCCGCCGACGGCCGACCTCCGGGAGAGATGGCAGTACAACAACCTGATGTTCCTCACGGCCGGGTACCTCGTCGAAACGCTGACCGGGAAGAGCTGGGAGGATTCCGTGCGGGCCCTGGTCTTCGATCCCCTGGGGATGGCCCGCAGCAATTTCTCGGTCTTCGAATCCCAGAAGGACAAGAACTTCGCCCAGCCCTACGCCGAGCGCGAAGGCAAGATCCAGAAGATCCCCTTCCGCGACATCTCGGCCGTCGGCCCGGCGGGGTCCATCAACTCCACCGTCAACGAGATGAGCCGCTGGGTCGCCGTTCACATCGGCGGGGGGAAGTTCGGGGACAAGCAGGTCATCGCCCCGGCGACCCTGGCCGACCTCCACAGGCCCGCCATGGTCTCGGGCGCGGTCCCGACCCGTCCGGACATCTCGGCGATGGCTTATGCCCTGGGCTGGATGGTCGACAACTACCGGGGGCACCACCGCGTCCATCACGGAGGGAACATCGACGGCTTCTCGGCCATGGTCAGCTTCCTTCCGAACGACGGGCTTGGATTCGTCGTCCTGGCCAACAAGAACGGAACGGGCCTGCCGGAGCTCCTCATCCGCGCGGCGGCCGACCGCATCCTGGGCCTGGAGGCCGAGGACTGGATCGGGGATGCGGCCAAGAACCAGGCCGAGGGCGAGGAGATCCTCAAGAAGGCCCAAGAGAAGCAGGCGACGCGCCGCAGGCCCGGCACCGCCCCGGCCCACAAGCTCGGGGAATACGCCGGCGGCTACACCCACCCCGGCTACGGCGACCTCGAAGTCGCGGCCGAAGCGAAGGGCTTGAAGTTCACCTACAACGCCATCACCACCCCTCTCGAGCACTGGCACTACGAGACGTTCAACGGCGGCCAGGCCGACGACCCGGTGTTCAAAAACCTCAAGCTGACCTTCCGGACGGACGTCAACGGCCATGTCGTCGGAGTCCACGCGCCCTTCGAGACCTCGGTTGACGACATCTATTTCGTGAAGAAACCCGACGCCCGGCTGTCCGACCCGGCCTACCTCAAGACCCTCGTCGGCGCCTACACGCTGGCTACCCAGACCGTGACCGTCGCGCCGAAAGGCGAGGCCTTGACCCTGTCGATCCCCGGGCAGCCCGTCTACGACCTCGTGCCGGAGGTCGGCGGCGAGTTCTCGCTCAAGGTCGCCCGGGTCGTCCGGGTCAGGTTCCTCGAGGACGCCAAGGGGCAGGTGACCGGCCTCGAGGTCAGTCAGCCGGGCGGCGTCTTCGAATATAAGCGGTCGAAGTAGCCGGCTACGAAGAAGGGGTCAAACCTACTTTTTTCCACTTTTAGAATAAAGTAGGTTTGACCCCTTCTTGTTGACAGGCGGCGGCGGGTCGCATATAAATGCCGGTGTTATGCCGCAGACGCCTCCCATGACGCATGAACCTTCCGGCGACGGGCTCCAACGCAAGCTCGGGCTATTCCCGCTGACCAACATCGTCATCGCCAACATGATCGGGGCCGGCATCTTCACGACCTCGGGACTGCTGATGGGCGACCTCCATCATCCCGGCGTCATGCTCGGCCTGTGGGTCGTCGGCGGCCTGGTCGCCCTGTGCGGGGCGCTGAGCTACGGCGAGCTCGGGGCGGCCATCCCCCGGGCGGGAGGGGAGTACGCCTTCCTGTCGAGGCTTTATCACCCGGGAGTCGGGTTCCTGTCCGGATGGGTGTCGTTCTTCGTCGGCTTCTCGGCGCCCATCGCCGCCTCGGCCATCGGCTTCGTCGAATACCTGACCCGGGCCTTCCCCGGCCTCCTCGAGCTGGGCCTTCTTCCCGAGCCCGTCGAAGCGAAGATCATGAAGAAGGTTTACGCGATCCTGGTCATCGCGGCCTTCGCTTTCCTCCACACCCGCGGGCTCGAGCTCGGGGCCCGCGTCCAGAACGGCCTGACCGCGCTGAAGATCCTGATCGTCGTCGGCCTGGTCGCCGCCGGTTTCGCTTTCGGCAAGGGCAGTCTGGCGAACTTCACCGCGGCCGCCCCATTCCGCTTCGACTTCGCCGGCTGGAAGACGATGGGCCTGTCCCTGATGTGGATCATGTTCGCTTACAGCGGCTGGAACGCCTCGGCTTACGTCGGGTCCGAGGTCAAAGACCCGTCCCGGAACCTGCCGCGCTCGCTGCTGCTCGGGACGGGCATCGTGGCCCTGCTCTACGCCGCCCTGAACCTGTTCTACGTCTACGCCGTCCCGCCCGCCGACATGGAAGGCGTCATCTCCATCGGCGGCCTGGCCGCGGGCAACCTCTTCGGCCGGTCGGCGGAGACGGTCATCTCGGTGTTCATCTCCTTCGCCCTGTTCTCCTCGCTCAGCGCCTACCTCATCCTGGGGCCGCGGGTCTATTACTCGATGGCCAAAGACGGGATCTTCTTCAAGACGATCGCCCGCGTCTCGGAGAGGCACGGCGTGCCCTCCCGGGCCATCGTCCTCCAGGGGGCGATCGCCGTGGTCATGGCCCTGTTCGGGACCTTCGACCAGTTGCTGACCTACATGGGCTTCTCGCTGGGCATCTTCCCCATCCTGGCCGTCGTCGGCGTCTTCAAGCTGCGGCGGACCGGGCAGAGCGTCGTCAGGATGCCCGGCTTCCCCGTGGCCTCCCTGGTCTACATCCTGGTCGGTGTGACCATCCTCGCCCTGGCCTTCCTCGAGCGCCCGGTCGAGTCCTCCGTCGCCGTCGCCACCGCGCTCGTCGGCATCCCCGTGTACTTTCTCTTCAAACGGGCCGCGAACGGGCCGCGCTGACCGCCCTGCCGCAGACGCCCGCTTCCACGCCATGTCCCGGGATTTGACTCGGCCCGTTTTTCGTACTATTTTAAAGGATGAGGACGGAGGCCGGTGTTCCGAGAGCGGCGGGGGGAAGATGACAAGCGAGGTCCCGGGATGAGAAGGGGTCCAAGGTTCAGGCCATGGGCGGGCGTCCCCTTGGCCGCCCTTCTTTTTCTCGGCTCCTGTTCCATCGAGAAGATGGCCTTGAACAAGGTCGCCGGGATGTTCTCGTCGACATCCTCGAACGACGTCTTCTCCAGCGACAACGACCCCGACCTCGTCGGCGACGCGTTGCCCTTCGCGATCAAGCTCTATGAATCGCTGCTGTCCTCCGTCCCGGAACATGCCGGATTGCGGCTGCGCACGGGGAGCCTTTACGTCATCTACGCCAACGCCTTCGTCCAGGCGCCGGCCGAGATGAAGCCGCGCCGGGAGGCGGAATCCAAGGAGTTCCTGCTGGCCCGGGCCAAGAACCTCTACCTCCGCGGGCGCGACATCCTGTTCGTGGCCCTGGAGAAGAAGAACCCCGCGGTCCTCGAACAGCTCAGGGCCCGGAGATACAGGGAGGCCATGGCCCCCTACGGGAAAGACGACGTCCCCTTCCTCTACTGGGCGGCGGTCGGCTGGGTCGGCGCCTTCGCCGTCAACCCCTTCGACATGAGCCTCGGCCAGGCCCTCCCCCGGACCGCGGCCATGATGGACCGGGTCGCCGAGCTCGAGCCCGGCTACGGCAAGGGCGCCCTTCATGTGTTCTACATCAATTACTACGGGTCCCTGCCCGACTACATCGGGGGCGATCCGAAGAAGGCCCGTGACCACTTCGAGAAGGCCCAGAGGATTGCCGGCGACGCGGACACCTCGGCCCTCATGGCCCTGGCCACAACGGTCTGCGTCAAGGAGCAGAACTACAGGGAGTTCCGGTCCCTTCTCCTGCAGGTCGTGGAGTTCGATGTGGACCGAAGCCCGGCGAACCGCCTGATCAACGTCGTCAATCAAAGGAAGGCCCGCTGGCTCCTCGAGCACGCCGACGAGTTCTTCATCGAAACCGAGGATGACGGAGCGGGTGGACGGGCGACGGGGGCGGTACCGAAGGAAAAAGCAGGTGCGCGATGAGAAGAACGCTGGCCGTCCTGGCCGTTATCCTGACCGCGGCGGCGGCGGCGCCCGACCTCCGGGCGGCGACCGTCATCAAGATCGGCAGCGTGGCCCCGGAGCGCTCGCCGTGGGGCAAGGCCCTGGAGGAAGTGGCCCGGGAATGGGAGAGGATCTCGAACGGGGCCGTCCAGGTCCGGACCTATCCCGGGGGCATCGCCGGCAGCGAGCTGGACATGATCCGCAAGATGCGCCTCGGGGTCCTGCAGGGCGGAGTGTTCAGCAACATGGGGCTGGCCAAGATCGAGCGCTCCGCCCTGGCCCTCAACATGCCGTTCCTGTTCGATTCCCTGGAGGAGCTCGACGCCGTCTTCGAGCGGGTCAAGCCGGCCCTGGAGAAGGCCGTCGAATCGAAGGGCTTCAAGGTCATCCTCTGGACCCAGGCCGGATGGGTCAATTTCTTCGCCAAGGAACAGGCCGTCTATCCGGACGACTTGAAAAAGCACAAGATCAGCGTCACCAGCGACGAGCCCGAGCTCGAACAGCTCTGGAAGAAGATGGGCTTCCAGGTCGTGCCCGGCGACATGAAGGACCTCATGGTCCAGCTCCAGAGCGGCATGGTGACGGCCGCCTATCTGCCCGCTCTCCTGGCCGCTTCGGGCCAGTATTTCGCGGTCACGCCCCACATGCTGGACCTGCCGCTGTCGCCTCTGGTCGGAGGGCTCATCCTCAGCGACAAGGCTTGGGGGAGCATCCCGGCCGAGTTCCGCCAGCCGATGATGGAGGCCGTGGCCAAAGCGGCCCGCGAGCTCACCAGGGAAACGGCCGACCTCGAAGCGAAAGCCGTGACCATGATGAAGGACAACGGGCTCATCGTCCACGAACCTCCGCCGGACGCGCTCGCCAAATGGAGAGAAGGGGCGGCCCGGAGCATCGACGACCTGGTCGGCAAGGCGTTCCCCAGGGACATCTATGACGAGATCACGGCCTACATAGGGGAATTCCGGAAGTCCCGTGGCAAATAGGCTCGGTCGCGCCGTCCACGCCCTCGAGGACTCGCTGGCGTTCCTGTCCATAGGCCTCATGGCCCTTCTTCTCGTCGGCGAGGTCGTCGCCCGGAAGTTCTTCCGGACGGGGATCCCCGATTCGACGGCCGTCGTCCAGCATCTGGTCCTCGTGGCCACGTTCGTCGCGGCGGCCTTCACCTCGAGGGAGAAGCGGCACCTGTCGCTCGCGTCCGGATGGACGATCGGAGAGCCGTTCAAGTCGGTCGTGGGGACGATGTCGGGAGTCCTCTCGGCGGCCCTGCTCTTCGCCTTCTCGGTCAGCGCCTTCTCCTTCGCCTGGAACGCGTTCTCGCCGGCAGAGCGGATCGCCTTCCTGCCGAGGCGCCTGGTGGTCATGGTCATGGCCGCGGGCTTTCTGGCGATGGGCGTCCGGGCCGTGGCCGGCCTCGAGAAAAAGCGGCTGAGAGGGCCGGCGGCGGCCGCGGCGGCGCTGCTTGCGGCGCTCATCGGGATCGAGCCGCTGGTCAACATCGTCGGCGGTTTCGTGCCCTCTTGGCTGCCGTGGCTTTCTGCGGCGCAAGGCGCGGTCGGGCCGATCCTTCACGGGCTGGCGACTCCATTGATCGTCCTGCTGGTCGCGCTGGGGTTCCTCGGGGTGCCCATCTTCCTGGTCCTCGGCGGGATCGGGTATTTCCTCTTCATCCACGCCGGCCAGCCGCTGGAGATCATTCCCAATCAGGCCTACACGGTGCTCACAGGCCACGCCATCCCGGCCATCCCGCTTTTCGCGGCGGTCGGCTTTTTTCTCTCGGAGAGCAAGGCGGGGGAGAGGATGGTGCGCTTTTTCCGCGCCGTTTTCAGCTGGTTCCCAGGCGGGCTGACGGTCATGGCCGTGCTGGTGTGCGCGTTCTTCACGACCTTCACCGGGGCTTCGGGGGTGACCATTCTGGCGCTCGGGGGGCTGCTGTCTTACATCCTGGTCGAGGCCGGGTATCCGAAGAAGTCCGCCGTGGGCCTGCTGACGGCCTCCGGGAGCATCGGCCTGCTCTTCCCGCCGAGCCTGCCGGTCATCATCTACGGCGTGACGGCCCAGACGAGCATCAAGGACATGTTTTTGGGCGGCCTGCTGCCGGGCCTCGTCCTGGTGCTGTCGGTCGTCGTCATCGGGGTCGTCTCGTCGGTCAGGGCGAGGGTCCCGCGCCATCCTGTGCGGGTCAGGCAGGCGCTGGCCGCGTTCGGGGAGTCCTTCTGGGAGCTCCTCCTGCCGGTCGTCGTCTTCGGGCTCTACTTCGGGGGCATCGCCAATCTCCAGGAGAGCGCCGCGGCGGCCCTGGTCTATGTCTGGATCGTCGAGACCTTCATCAAACGGGACCTGAAATTGCGCGACTTGTCCCGGGTCATCTCCAAGTGCGTCCCGATCGTCGGCGGGGTTCTGATCATCCTGGCCCTGGCCAACGGGCTCTCGTACTACATCATCGACGCCCAGATCCCGACGAAGCTGAGCGCCTGGGTCGAGGCGGCCATCTCGTCGAAGTACGTCTTCCTGCTGGTCCTCAACCTGGCCCTGCTCGCGGTCGGGTGCTTCATGGACATCTACTCGGCCATCCTGGTCATCGTCCCGCTGATCATCCCGCTGGGGGCCATTTTCGGCATCCACCCCGTCCACCTCGGGGTCATCTTTCTGGCCAACCTGGAGCTCGGGTACCTCACGCCGCCGGTGGGCATGAACCTGTTCCTGGCCTCCTACCGGTTCAACGAGCCCATGCCGCGGGTCTACCGGAGCGTTTGGGTGTTCCTGGCGATCCGTTTGGCCGCCGTCCTGCTGATCACGTACGTGCCTCTTCTGACCCTCGCGCTCCTTTAAGAAGGGGTCAAACCTACTTTTTTACAGAAAGTGGAAAAAAGTAGGTTTGACCCCTTCTTAGTCGCGGGAGAAGTGGGGCATGTCCGAGGGGATCTCGAGGGAGAGCTCGACGAAGCCCGCGTACACTCCGCCCTCGAACCAGGGCGCCTGGAAGATGAGCTTTTTCTTGCCCTTCTTTTGAATGGTGTAGACGTTCGTCCGGCGTTCTTCCATCATCTTGGCGAGCTTTGTCCGGGCCGGCTCGGGGTGGCAGTCGAGGACGTTGGTCCCGACGAGCCTGGCACCGCCTTCCTCGGCGAACGTCTCGCCCGCTTTCGCGTTCATGGCCATGATCCGCCCCTCGGTGTCGCAGACCGTGACCGCCCCCGCGAACTCCTCGATCCAGGCATGGTCTTTCAACCTCTCCTCCTCAAGAAGGGGTCAAACCTACTTTTTTACAAAAAGTGGAAAAAAGTAGGTTTGACCCCTTCTTCTTAAAAGCGGGAGACGATGTGCGGGACGTCCCGGTCCCGGAGCATCTTGTTCAACGCGGCCAGGTCCCCGTCGACGAGCTTCCGGAATTCCGTCTCGCGCTCGGCCAGCTGCGCCTTGAACAGCGCGTGGACCTCCCGCTGTTGCGTCGTCGGCGGGAAATCCGCCTCGCCCACGTGCCGGGCCAGGAACCCCAGCTTGGTGTAGAACTTGTCGGGCCACCGAAGCTCGTCTCCCGAGCCGGTCAACCCGACCGGGAAGAAGAAGTCCTCGAAGGCCACGATTTTCTTGTCGGCGGCCCG
>Ga0194126_10004603_pt1 | contig 20944 bp, 19 predicted proteins | sample TA2KigC150mmetaG_FD_148641 | JGI IMG/M metagenome (GOLD analysis project Ga0194126, IMG submission 148641) | Freshwater microbial communities from Lake Tanganyika, Tanzania - TA2015035 Kigoma Deep Cast 150m | ecosystem: Environmental > Aquatic > Freshwater > Lake | place: Tanzania: Lake... | reverse complement strand
GCGTTCGCCGCTAGAGTCGCGGTGCCCTCGGGGGTGTAGCTCAGTTGGCAGAGCGCTACGTTCGCAATGTAGAGGCCAGGGGTTCAATTCCCCTCACCTCCACCCGAGTTACCGTGTCCGCCCGTGAATTAGCATGCGGGCATGAGTTTTTGTGGACCTCGGTCTGCTTGACGCGGCCTCACCAGGCCCAACGCGGGCCAGGTTCGATGTGAGTTCTCTGTCGGGCTATCGAGATCGAGTAACCGTCTTGTAATTGACTCAAACTCTATCGCCCATGACGAATGGTCGAAAGTGGTGGTCTACACCGTTTGCGGCGCAACCAACTTCCTGATGCTTTGACGGAACTACTATGGCCGAAGACAAGGAAGGTGAATGAAGCGGGTCTTCTGTTCTTTGGTCGCGGCATGTGGGTTGGTTGCCTGTGGCGATGGGGGTTCGAGTGAGGGGTCCCCATCTAATGATGCCTCTATATGGGTGGTCGTTCGTGTGGTGGATGGCGACACGATTCAGGTGAAGAACTCAGTGGGTGCCGTCAAAAAGGTTCGCTTTATCGGGATCGACACCCCTGAGGAAGGTGAGTGTGGGTTCGTCGAGTCAAAGGTTGCCCTAGAAGAGGATCTTGCCAACAAGGAAGTTCAACTTACTCCCGGTGCGACCAGCGATCGGGATAAGTACGATCGTCTCTTGAGGTATGTAGATCTTGATGGGGACGATATCGGACTTCGCCTCATTGAGGATGGACTGGCCATCGCCCGCTATGACTCGCGAGATGGCTACGGCTCCCATCCCCGTGAGAAGAGGTATATCGCGGCAGACGAAGCGTCCGAGAATCTTTGTCTCACTACCGGCTGAATACCGGGCATTTCCACACCGACCAAGGAAAGAAGAAGGCAATGAAGGCTGACAGTTTCTCACCGTTTGACATTTTCCAAAAGCCTCAACGATTGCGAGTGCCTCAATATCAACGTCCCTATGTCTGGTCGAAGGACATGCAGTGGGAGCCACTTTGGGAAGACATCACGACTCTCGCTATTCGGTATCTCGAAAGTGGGAAGAGTGACGTCACCCCACATTTTCTTGGTGCGGTCGTCCTTCAACACCAATTCAATGATCCAAATGCCCTCCAAGAGCGCACGATTGTTGACGGTCAGCAGCGGTTGACAACACTTCAAATACTCATTGACGCGGTTCAAGCCCAACTTGTGGCAAGCGGCGCCTCAAAGGACGCACTTTGGCTTCAGGAACTTGTCGAAAACGACGAGCGCTACCGAGACACGACGGATGACATGTTCAAACTGTTGCCGACCAATCGCGATCTTCCCGGGTATCGGGAGGTCATGTCGTCCGCGCCCCCAATCAACTACGCGACTTTGTCATTCAGAAAAGAAAGGGTCGTTGAGGCGCATAGGTACTTTGCAGAAGCGACGGCGGCCTTTCTGAATCAAGAGAGTCCTTTTCCTGTTGAGGACCTTGCCGCGGCCCTACGTGTCGCGATTCGAGACTTCCTCAGGGTCGTTGTAATTAGTCTTGAGCCCTCCGAGGATGCTCAGGCGATTTTTGAGACATTGAACTCCAGAGGGACGCCTCTCTCCTCAGCTGACCTCATCAAGAATCTCCTTTTTCAGCGGCTAGAGGCCGAAAAGGTTGATGTTGCCGAGATCGATGAGAAGTACTGGCGAATTTTCGAGAAAAGTTTTTGGGAGCGCGAGGTCTCGGTTGGCCGGCGCACCTATTCGCAAGCCTCGATTTTTTTGACACACTTTCTTGTCTCTCGGACGGGTGAGGCGATCGTCGCTTCGGAAGTGTTCAACCGCTTCAAGCAATTCGTTCAGGTCGAATGGGAGCGCTCGACACTCGAACTTGTGAAGGAGATCATTGGACTAGCGAGACTTTACGAAAATGCGGCAGAACGGGCAGCCCTCGAATCGGGTGAATTGAATTCGGTCGAACTGTTCTTGTACCGAATGCAGACCATGGACACGGACTCTGTACGCCCTCTATTGCTGCACCTTATCGATCCCGCGCTTCCGGCGTTCTCGCCGGGTGATTTGTCGATGATTCTCGGTGACGTCGAAAGTTGGCTCGTTCGACGAGCACTTCTTCGTCTTACTACTAAGCGCTATAACCAGATTTTTGCCGAATTGATTCGCAATCTGCTTGAAGTGCCTCGGGCCGAAGCGGCGGGGGTAATGCGGTCCACACTTACTTCCTTCAGCGCAGAGACGAATCAATGGCCTGATGATGCGACTTTGCGTCGTGAACTCCCGAGTGCGCCGCTCTACAAAGACATTCGGCGGGATCGGATGCGAATGATTCTTGAGGCAATTGAGGACTCCCTCCGTGGTTATACGAGGTCCGACGATCCCAAGACAGAAGAACGTTGCCCGCGGCACATGCTGACCATCGAACATGTTCTCCCCCAGAAGTGGACCAACAATTGGCCGTTAGGGGATAACGAGGACGCGGACTCGCGGAACGCCCTAGTTCACACGTTGGGAAACTTAACGTTGATTCGAGGTCGATTGAACTCGGCCATCAGCAACAGTGGCTGGACTTCGCCTGGGGGCAAGCGCGAAGAACTACGTAAACACACTCGACTCGCCCTAAGTGGCGGACTCGAAGCATTCGACGGTGGCCATTGGACGCACAAAGCAATTACCAACCGCACATCGGCATTGCTTGAACACCTACTCGAAATTTGGCCCACCCCAGCCGGCCACACAGTAAAGCCAGTTTCACCATCGCCAGTCGATTACACCTATGTCTCAATGCTTGACCTGATTACGGCAGGCCTCATCGAGGTCGGAATTCAACTTGAACCTCGAACAAGTAAATTCCGGGGCCGCTACTGCACCGTTCTTTCGAATGGTCAACTGGAATGTGACGATGGCCGAGTTTTTGACACCATGAGTGGAGCAGGAAAGCACGTCGTAGGCCGCCAATCAGTAAACGGGTGGTGGTTCTGGAAATTCAGGGGGAGAGACGGACTCCCGGCTAGGTTGCGCGAGGAATACCTACTCCGGTTTCATCTTGACGGCGCAATTGATGACGCAGATGGCTCCGATTTCGAGGACATCGACTTTGAGCCTGAAACGGACCTCAGTTCGGAATAGTTTGCAGTATGTGAACCAGCCGTTGAAGCCCGAAGAGCAGGCCCGGGTCCTGATTGACGAGCAGTTGACCAGGGCTGGCTGGCATGTCTGTGACCGTAAGGACATCGACCTGGTGAACCGACGGGGGAACGCGGTCCGTGAGGTCATCATGGCCGCCGACCACGGTAGGGCCGACTACCTGCTGTACGTGGACCGCAAGGTCGTGGGGGTCATCGAAGCCAAGCCGGTGGGCACCCCGTTGGCGGGGGCGTTCCCGCGCCGGTCGTCCAGGTGACGATTGCCGAGGGCGATCGAGGTCATGAGCCGTGCCTGGTGTGCTTCTAGGATTCGGAAGCGATGGACACCGAAGCGCGTGAGCATCTCAGGACTCTCAACAAGAGAGTTGCGACGCTGGGGTCGGCGATTCACGAGATGTTCGTGGCCGAGGGTTGCGCCTCCTATGTAAAGACGATCTCCATCGGTTATCACATTGGCGGCGACATGGTTTCTGCGCTCTACGGGCACGGAGATCACGTCGAAGTCGCGTTGGCACGGGCATCTTCGGCCGAGCGAGCGTTCTTGGAATTGTTGGGAGCGCCGTGAGCCAGGTGTGTCAGCCCTCGAATAGGTGCGTGATGTTGAGTTGTCCGTCGCGCGTCATTACTTCACCGACCGCCATCTGGGCGACCGACCTCGTTTGACGAAGGAGTCCCCGCCGAGGTCCGGAACGCGTTGGAGCTAGTCAAAACCACGGGCATCGGCGGCCCCCAACTAACGATTACCGGAGCCGATCCTCAGTTGGAGCCGACTTGATTTGCCAAATTGGTAATGACTTCCCGACAAACACTCACCTCTGTCTCAGTCAAACCGATGTCGTCGCTGATCAACGGTCGACCACAGACAAAGTTCAGGAAGAGAGAAGATGTCGCTATGTGACCCTGCACAACGTTGATGACCTTGGTATCCGGATCAAAGTAAGTCGGTGCAATTTGCCCTCCGAGAATCGTGGCGCTTCGGCCCACTTCCAGTATCTCTCCACAAGAAACGCTGAAGCACAGAGTTTCGGTCAACTCGAGCGCAGGCTCTCTCGACTTGATCGGAATCTGATCCATGATCACCTGAAGACCGGGGCCGGAGTCAGTATCAGAAGTTGCTTTGTACGCATAGCTCGAGACTCGACCGGCAAACGCGTATCGTCCTCGTGGCGGTTCGCTGTCTCCCCAAGACGAACGCAGGAGTCCGGAAGGGTCCATAACTTTTGAAAGGACATCGACATCAATTTCGTACTCCACTAACGGTTGCCAATCATCAACCATCGGGCCTTTCTGCGTCTTTCCAGAGATGTTCGGTGATGTCCCGCCCGTTAAGCGAAGCTCGATTTCGTCACGAATTTCCAGCATCGTTTCGCGGCTGCAACCTCCGTCTGACGCGAATTTCCCGAATCGTTCACAGGTGAGGAACGTCACCACCGACGAGTCACTTGCGACCCAAAACATGTACAAGCCCCGGTCGTCGGATCCCCAGAGAAGTAGACCGTCGGGTAACGCAAGCTCCTCCTCCAACTGTGAGATTCGAAGCAACTCAGCTCTCGCGGCGGCACTCGCGAGCTGTCGGTTCTCGAAATCGACCATGCCAACAGCGATGAAAACCGAGTCGTCAGGATCCTCGCCGTACAAGTCCCACCACTGAAGAAGTTTCGACCGGGCTCCCTCCTGGTAGTTGTCGCCCAAAAAAAGTCCGGCATCTCCCTGGCGAGCATCGAACAGTAGGAAGGTGGGAAAAGTAATAACCTCGCCGCCTGCCAACTTGTCCACGAGTCGAGCGCCGTCCCCAGTTGGGCTCAAGGCTGCGTCGTACATCGCTTGGGAGTACTCCGACGCTGTCGTGGCGCCGAATGCATAGTCGAACCCAACGTCTGAGTCCTCCTGGGAGGAGCACGACGCCAGAGCGAGCACTGTTAGTGCCGTGAAAACACGACAGTGACGAGTCCGGCGTCGGTGACCGGACAAATGAGGTACCGACTTATGCCAAGGACCGCTGCCCGAGAAGATCGTGCCCATAAATGAAATGACAGCAAACCAAGTTGGTCGCCCGAGCCACAACTATCGGGATGGGAGAACAACCCCTACGACGGCAGTCTTCATATCGAGAGGGGCAGGGGAATGGGGACTCGACACGACTGCGCCCTCGAGTGGACCTGCAGGCACGCGTCAGAGGCGACTTTGCCAACTGCGACGACACGTTGCGCGCCAGCGCCCAGAAGTAGGGTTCGCGCCATGCCCGGTCCGCTCGAGGGAGTGAAGGTCGTCGAGTTGGGCGTGTGGGTGGCCGGTCCCGCCGCGGCCGGTGTGCTGGCCGATTGGGGCGCCGACGTGGTGAAGATCGAACCGGTGTCGGGAGACCCGGCCCGCTCGTTCCAGTTCATGTACGGCGGCAACCCTCCCGACAACCCGGTGTTCGAACTCGACAACCGCAACAAGCGTGGTGTCGCGATCGACATCACCACCGACGAGGGGCGTGAGGCCGCCTACCGCCTCATCGACGAGGCCGACGTGTTCGTCACCAACGTGCGCGCGGCCGCTTTGCAGCGATCCGGTTTCGACTACGCCACTCTGGCGCCGCGCAACCCGCGACTGGTGTACGGGCTCATCACCGGTTACGGACTCACCGGCCCCGACGCCGATCGGCCGGGTTTCGACATCTCGGCGTTCTGGGCCCGCACGGGCATGGCGCACATGATGACCCCCGAGGGCAACACCATCCCCACGTTGCGCGGAGGCATGGGCGACCACAGCACCGGGGTCACCTTCGCCGGCGCCATCTCGGCCGCGCTCTACAGCCGCGAACGAACGGGCGTGGGGCAGATGGTCTCGTCGTCGCTCTTGCGTCAGGGCGTCTACACCATCGGCTTCGACCTCAACATGGTGCTCAGTTGGGGGCGTCATCCTCCCATCAACAACCGCTTCGAGGCCCGCAACCCCTCGGTGAACACGTACCAGTCATCCGACGGCAGGTGGTTCTTCGTGGTGGGGGTGGAGGGTGACCGTCACTGGCCCCCGTTGGCCCGGGTGGTGGGGCGCCCCGAACTGATCGACGATCCGCGTTTCGACAGCATGCGCAACCGTGCCATCAACTTCGAGGAACTGCGCGTGATCCTCGACGAGGCCTTCGCCGGTCGCACCATGTCCGAGTGGGAGACGATCTTCGCCACCGAAACCGACATGTTCTGGTCGCCCATTCACTCGGCCGACGACATCCTGGCCGACGAGCAACTGCTACACGCCGGGGGACTGGTCGACGTGCCCAACGGTGACGGCACCACCCGCATGATCGCCTCGCCGGTGGATTTCCACGGCACGCCGGGGACGCAACGATCGATCGCGCCCAAATTGGGCGAGCACACCCGTGAGGTGTTGCGCGAGGCCGGCTTCGACGACGATCAGATCCGCAAGATGATCGAGGCTGGCGCGGTGAGCGTCATCGACTGATCACAAACGCGGGCACAGTTCGTCGCACAACGCCACCACCTCGATGGCGCAGTCGATGAACACCTCCACCTCGCCACCACCGGGATCGACGACCTCTTCCCACGGCTCCAATTCCACCTCGTGGGCCCGCAGCGCGGCGACGCGTTCGGGCAGTGGGGTGTGGCGATCGTGCGACAGGTGTCTCACCAGTCGCTTCAACGTGACGGTCTTGTGGGCCACGTGTGGAAGATTGCGACGCACCCATTCCACGTGCTCGGGCGCCAGCGCGATGATCAACTGGGCCTCGTCACCGTGATGTTGTTGCATCTGCTTGCTGAGGTGGTTCGGTGCGTTCAGATCGATGCGCCGTAGCGCCTCGCGGGTGCGCCAGCTGATGGGCTGCCCGTCCATGGTGAGCGTGCCGGCGGTGACCACGTCCAGGTCGGGTCGACGATCGTTCACGATGGCCCCCACCATCACCGAACGCGCGGCGTTGCCGGTGCAGATGACCAGGATGGACGACACGTTCTCAGCCGCGCAGGGGCTTCATGCTGGCAGGGTCGATGTACTCGTCCAGTTCCACGATGAGCCCGTCGTCGTTCAGACGCACCACCATGCATGTGTGCGCGGCCAACTCGCCGTACTTGGCGGTGCCGCGAATGACGGCCTCCCACAAGAAACCCTCGTCGGTGGCCAGGGCCCGGCGGGTCTCCCAACGCAGACCCTCGACGGCCTTGAACATCCAGGGCAACGATCCCACGCTGTCGGCGTACACCGCGGTGGCGTCGTCGTAGTTGTGCCACACGGTGGCACCCGGTGCGCACATGGCGATGGCCACCTCGGGCTGACAGTTGTTGATGGCGTCGGCGTACCGCTGTTGCGCGGCGAGTTTGTCGGCGTCGGACAGGGCCATGTGTCGATTGTGGCATCCGCCCGCCGGTTTTCTCACATGCGCCGATGATGGGCGAGAATACGAGTATGCAGTTCGCCGACTCGCCCGAGGTCGCCCGCTTTCGCACCGAGGTGCGCGAGTGGATGCTCGATCATCTGGCGGGGGACTACCGCAGCCTCGGCACCTCGGCCGAGATGGGCGCCCACGACTGGCACGTCCGAGTGGCGTGGGAGCAAGAACTGGGCCGCGCCGGCTGGCTGGGTCTCACCTGGCCCAAGGCGTTCGGAGGCCGCGAGGTGTCGGTGGCCGAAGAGCTGGTGTTCGCTCAGGAGTACACGCTGGCCAACGGTCCGCAACGCGCCGGATTCTTCGGCGAAGGCCTGTTGGGGCCCACGCTCATCACATTCGGTTCGCCCGAACAGCAGGCCCGTTTCCTGCCGCCCATCCTGAAGGGCGAGGAATACTGGTGCCAGGGTTTCAGCGAACCCGGCGCGGGTAGCGATCTGGCGGGCGTGCGCACCACCGCGACACTCGACGGCGACCAGTGGCGCATCGATGGCCAGAAGGTCTGGACCAGCCAGGCGCAGTTCGCCCAGTGGATCTTCGTGTTGTGCCGCACCGAGTTGGACCAGAAGGCCCACAAGGCGTTGTCGTACATCCTGGTGCCCATCGATCAGCCCGGAGTCGAGGTTCGACCGCTGAAGGATCTGTCGGGCAACGACCACTTCTGCGAGGTGTTCTTCGACGGCGCCGTCACGTCGGCCGATCTGGTGGTGGGCGGACGCGGCAACGGTTGGAAGACGGCCATGGGCACCCTGGGCTTCGAGCGCGGCACCGCGTTCATGGCCCAGCAGCTGCGCTTCGCCAAGGAGTTCGCCAAGGTGCGCGATCTGGCGGCGGCGCGCGGACACGACCGTGACGCCGAGATCCGTCAACGCCTCGCGCGCGCTTACGGCGAACTCGAGATCATGCGTTGGTCGGGTATGCGCAACGTGACCCGCTTCATCCAGGGTGGTCAGCCCGGCCCCGAGGGATCGATCGGCAAGTTGTTCTGGTCGAAGTGGCACCAGCGTCTGGGCGAACTGGAAGTGGATCTGCTGGGCGCCGACGCGTTGGTGATGCAACCCGAGCACAGCGACGAGCACGACATGCAGCACACGTTCCTGTTCAGTCGGGCCCACACCATCTACGCGGGCTCCACCGAGATCCAGCGCAACATCGTGGGCGAGCGCGTGCTGGGCCTGCCCCGCGAGTGATCGTCACCTCTTCGGGGGTTCCCACATCGCACCCAGCGTTGCCACCGTTCCCTCGCGGGTGGTTGGCGGATCGTCGTCGGGCTGGGTCCCTCGGATCCTCTGTATGGACGAGACCGACCATAACGACTTGCGCGGGGAAGTCACGAGCGATTTCTCCCACCGTTTTCGTCGATCCCGGTCGGCGAGAGAACCGAAAACCGACGCAAAGTCGACCGAGAACGCCGGGGTCACAGGCGTTGGATGATGGTGGCGGTGCCCATGCCACCGCCCGTGCACATGGTGATCAGCGCGGTTTCCTTGTCCTGACGTTCCAATTCGTCGAGCGCGGTCTGGATGAGGATCGGTCCGCTGCCACCGATGGGGTGACCTAGGGCGATCGCTCCACCGTTCACGTTCACGTTCTCGGGGGTGATGCCCAATTCGCGCATGGCCTTCAACGGAATCGCGGCGAAGGCTTCGTTGATCTCCCACAGGTCGATGTCGCTCACCTTCATGCCCGCACGCTCGAGGCACTTCTTCGACGCGGGCGCGGGCGCGGTGAGCATGATCACCGGCTCGGCGCCGGCCACCGCCGACATCACGATGCGGGCTCGGGGCTTCAGGCCGTGGGCCTTGGCGTATTCGGGGGTGGTCACCATGATCACGCCTGCTCCGTCCACCACGCCCGACGAGTTGCCCGCGTGGTGCACGTGGTTCACGCCAGCGATGCTCGGGTACACCTGCTTGCACATGTCGTCGAACGACTTGTCGAATCCGTCGAGCACGCGCCCGCCGAGTCGCTCGAACGACGGCGCGAGACCGGCCAGCGACTCCATGGTGGTGCTCGGCCGCAGGTGCTCGTCCTGGGCCAACGCCACCGAACCGTCGGGGTTCAAAATGGGCACGATGCTGCGGTCGAAGCGTCCTTCTTCTTGGGCCCGCGCGGCGCGCTTCTGGCTCTCGAAGGCCAGTGCGTCCACGTCCTGGCGGGTGAAGCCCTCGACGGTGGCGATGAGGTCGGCCGACACGCCCTGGGGCACCAGCGGATACACCTCGCGCAGAGCGGCATTGCCCACCGTGAAGTCGGGCGGACCGCTGGGGGCGGGCCAACGCGACATGGACTCCACGCCACCGGCCACCACCACGTCCTGGTGTCCGGCCTGCACGGCCATGGCCGCCCAGGACACGGCCTGCTGACCCGAGCCGCAGAAACGGTTGATCGTCACGCCCGGAGCCTCGACCGGCCAGCCAGCGGCGAGCACGGCCATGCGGCCGATGCAGGCGCCGTGGTCACCGGCGTCGTTCCCGTTGCCGATGATCACGTCGTCGACGTCGGCGGGGTCGAAACCCACCCGGGCCTGCAAACCTTTGAGCACCTGGGCCAGCAACTCCTGGGGGTGGATGTGGTGTAGGGAACCGGTGTCCTTGCCCTTGCCACGCGGGCTACGCACTCCGTCGATGATCCAAGCTTCGGCCATGGTGTCTCTCCTCGTCAGCGGGAACGAGGGAACCGTAGTGGACTCGGGTGGAGGTGTCGTACCTCGACCGGTGAGGTTCGGCCTCATCCGGTGCAAGTTCACAGAGAATCGACGATCCGACCTTCCTCGCGTCCCCTCAACGAGATGTTCACCTGCTGACGTTCGAGCACCTGATCGAGGGTTTTGGCCGACTGTGCAATGGGATGCTCGGCGAAGAAGGCACGGGCCTGGGCACCCATCTCCGGTGTGTCGAGCGTTGCGACGGGCTGGACCATGCGGATGATGGTGTTGACCGGGAACGTCGAGTTGGCGTGGGACCAGTTCTCGCAGACGAATCGCCAGGCGACGGATCCGTGTCGACGATTCTGCATCGCCCGGGCCAGCACGAACGGGGCATTCTGCGACTTCACCTCGTCGCTGAGGGCGAAGAGGCAGGTTTCCTCGATCGAGGCGGCGTCGTCGAAGTCGGCCAGTGCGTAGAGATACCGCAGTTGTTCCTGTGGGGTGGTGGCGGAACGGAAGAGCTCCCGAAATCGGCTGTAGTCCACGCTGTCGCCGGTGGAGGCCACAACCGTTGTTGCGGCGGCGACGAGTTCGGGGTGGATGTTGCTCGATTCGCCAACCGACACTTGGAAGATCGAGCGACAGCGCTCGCGGGCCTCGTCGTCACCACCGTTGATGGCCAACAGGGTGATGAGCAGCCCGCGTAATTTGGATCGCAGATCGTCTTCGCTCGGTCGAGGATCCCATCCGATGTCGAGCAGCGCACCCGACACGAGAGAGCGAACGCGAGCGTTCAGTTTCCTTTGGTGCGACTCGGGCACGATGCGCGCGAGACCGCGAAGCCCGATCGCTACGGCTTGCCAAACCGCCAAATCGCGTTCGTCGGCGAAGTCCGAAACGAGCGTCAGATAGTCGGTCGCGTTCAAACGACCGGCCACCACCGCGTTCCAGGCATCGTCCACCAGGTTGTAACGCTCGACCGTGCTCATGCTGGCCACCCCGACGTGCGAAAGGCGAGTGAGCAGCTCGGGGGCATAATCGACGCGGAAGAAGCCGTGACCACCGGCGTTGACGATGACCGGAGACGACGGGTCATCGAGCGCGACCCGTAATTCTCTCGACGACATCAGGTGCTTGGACGTGATGCCGTTGGATCGAACGTGTACGGGTACCAACCACGAGCCACCCTCGTCGTTGGTCGAATCGAACGAGAAACGACGTTGACGCAGCACGAGTTCGTCACCGTCGACGTGGGCGCTGATCAGCGGGTAACCGGGTTGCCAGATCCAGGAGTCCATGAGGGCCCGTACGGGTTCACCTCCACCGTCCGCTTCGACGGTGGCCTCGATGGCATCCCAAAGATCGGAGGTTTCCGTGTTGCGGTAACTGTGGGTGCGCAGATAATGGCGGATGCCGTCGCGAAATCGGGATTCGCCCAGGAACTGCTCGAGCATGCGCAGGATCGCGCCACCCTTTTCGTAGGTGAGGACGTCGAACATGCCCTCGCAGTCATCGGGTGAGCGCACCTCGAACTCGATGGGCCGGGTGCTTGCCAGCGAGTCGGTGTCGAAGGCCGCCGTGCGATCGAGGGAGAAGGTGGTCCAGCGATCCCAGTCGGGTCGGTAGGCGGCGCAGGCGGCGACTTCCATGAAGGTTGCGAAAGCCTCGTTCAACCAAATGCCGTTCCACCACTTCATGGTGACGAGGTCACCGAACCACATGTGGGCCAACTCGTGGCTCACGACATCGGCGACGAGTTGTTGCTCGGATTGGGTGCTGGTGGCGGGATCGACGAGCAGCAACGACTCGCGGTACGTGATACAGCCGACGTTTTCCATCGCGCCGGCGGCGAAGTCGGGAAGTGCGACCATGTCGATTTTGGCGTCGGGGTACGCAATGCCGTAGTAGTCGACGAACCACTGCAGGCTTCGGGCCCCGACATCGAGTCCGAACGCGGTGAGGTGCGACTTGCCCGGCACGTGCACCAGCCGGAGAGGTACTCCACCCACGTCGACGGCCGGGGTGGCCTCCAGTCGACCGACGACGAAGGCGACGAGATAGGTGCTCATGGGCATCGTGTCGGCGAATTTCACCAAAGTTCGCTCGTGACCTTCGGGGTCGGTGAACGTGGTCCTCTCGATCTCGGGGCCGTTGCTGATGGCCAGGTGGTCGGGTTCACAGGCGAGGGTGACAGCGAAGACGGCCTTGAAGTCGGGCTCGTCGAAGCACGGGAACGCCCGACGGCAGTCGGTGGCTTGCATCTGCGAGGCGGCGATTACCTCCTCGGAACCCTCATTGTTGCGATACGTGCTTCGGTAGAGGCCGCGAAGTTTGTCGTTGAGCACCCCGGAGAAGGTGATGTCGATCATCGACGGGCCGACGGGCACGGTCTCGGAGGCGTCGATGATCAACCGATCATCAGCGACGTCGATTGCGTGTCTGGCTGGGGCCCCATCGACGAAAACCGTGTGGATGGTCAGATCCTTGGCATTGACGACGATGAGACGAGTCGGAACCTCGACGACGCATTCGATCACCACTCTGCCAGTGAAAACGGAGGTCCGCAGATTCGGATCCAGGTGCACCTCGTAACGCCGTGGCATCACGTGTCGGGGAAGGCGGTAGCGGTCCAGATCGGCGGGGGTTTCGGGGGCGAGCGTCACGCGGTCATCGTAGTTCGGTGCCCCGTGATGCCATGTGGCGCGAGCCATCGTCATCGGGCTACTAGCGTGCGATGACGTGTCCGATCCCAGACGACATCTCCCGGCCCGTTACGACGTAGTGGGAATCGGTAATGCGTTGGTGGACGTCATCGCCAATGCCGACGATGCGTTCATCGAGCGCGAGTCGCTGGTCAAAGGTTCGATGACCTTGGTCGACACCGACCGCGCACTCCAACTCCACAAGGCTCTCGGATCGGCCGTCGAGATGAGTGGAGGATCCGCGGCCAACACCGTGTGCGGCGTCGCCAGTTTCGGGGGGAAAGCCGCCTACATCGGCAAGGTCAGCGACGATGACCTGGGTCGGGTGTTCGGCCACGACCTATTGGCGGTTGGCGTGCAGTTCAGTGCCGGCAAGCACATCGATCAGAGTCCGACGGGACGCTGCATCATCGTGGTCACCGAGGACGCGCAGCGGACCATGAGCACGTTTCTCGGCGTGTCCAGTTATCTCGACCGACATGACATCGACGAGCAGACCGTGGCTGACGGACGCGTGCTCTACATGGAGGGCTTCCTTTTCGATCGTGAAAACGCCAAGGACGCCTTCCGCCACGCGGCCCGAGTTGCGCATGCCGCGGGGCGCGAGGTGTCCCTCAGTCTCTCGGACAGTTTCTGTGTCGAGCGCCATCGAGAAGACTTCCGAACGCTGGTGTCCGACGAGGTCGACATTCTCTTCGGCAACGAGGCCGAATTGAAGTCCCTGTACGAGCTCGACTCGTTCGACGATGCCGTCGAGGCGATTCGTCGCCACAGTTCGCTGGCCGTGATCACTCGAGGTGCTCTCGGCACTTCGATCATCACCCCCCACGAGGTGTTGCACGTCGACGCCGACGATGTGAAGCAGGTGATCGACACCACCGGAGCCGGAGATCTGTACGCGGCCGGCTTCCTGTACGGCTACACCAACGGCTATGACCTTCTTCAGAGTGGGTGGCTCGGGTCGGTGGCGGCTGGCGAGGTGATTTCGCATGTCGGCCCGCGTCCGTTGGTGGAGTTGCGCACCCTGATACCGGATTTTTGAGGCTTGTCGTGTCGGACCACCGGGTCGTCGCCGAGCAGTGGTTGGCCGCCGAGCCCGATCTCGACGTCAAGCGGGAGTTGCAGATCCTGCTCGATGGCGACGAATCCGAACTCGCCGAACGTTTCTCCTCGCGACTGACGTTCGGTACCGCCGGTCTGCGGGCGGCGATCGGAGCCGGCCCATCGCGAATGAATCGACTCGTCGTTCGCCGTGCGGCGGCCGGACTGGTCGATCATCTGTTGGCAACGGTGCCCGGAGCGGCCGAGCGGGGCCTGTTGATTGCCTGCGATGCGCGCTTCAAGAGCGCGGACTTCGCCCGGGACACCGCGCGCGTCGCCGCGGCTCGGGGAATGAAGGCGCACCTGATCGACGGGATGACACCCACGCCCGTGTTGGCATGGAACATCCCGCGGCTCGCCGTGGCCGCCGCCGTGATGGTGACCGCCAGTCACAACCCTCGCGGCGACAACGGGTACAAGGTGTACCTCGGACACGGGGCGCAAATCGTTCCCCCCGATGACACGGCCATCGCCGCGCGCATGGACGCCATCGACGCGACCACCGTTGCGCTCGCCGATGACGATGACGCGCTCATCGACGTCATCGGTGACGAGGCCACGCGCGCGTATCTCGCCTGGGTGCCCTCCGTGCGCCTGGCACCGGGGGCGACGGGGGCGCGGGTCGGGTACACCGCGATGCACGGGGTCGGGGGATCGGTATTGCTGCGCGCCTTCGAGATGAGCGCGCTTCCCGAGCCCGCGGTGGTGACCCTGCAACAAGAGCCGGACCCGAACTTTCCCACGGTGGAGTTTCCGAACCCGGAAGAGCCGGGGGCGATGGATTTGGTCATCGATCTCGGACGCAACGAGGGATTGGATGTCGTCATTGCGAACGATCCCGACGCCGACCGCCTCGGTGTCGCCATTCCGAGTGGCACGTCGGGAGCGTGGCGATTGTTGCGTGGCGACGAGATCGGATGGTTGTTGGCCGACCACATTCTCCGCCGCACCCACGGAGACGATCGATTGGTGGAGACCACCGTCGTGTCATCGTCGTTGTTGGGCAAGATGGCGGCCGCCCACGGCGTGCAATACCGCGAGACGTTCACCGGCTTCAAATGGATCGCCGATGCAGCGATGAAGGCCCACGGGCTCCGCTTGGTGTTCGCGTACGAGCAGGCCTTGGGGTTCCTCGTCTCCGATCGGCCGCTCGACAAAGACGGCATTGCGGCCGCTGTTCTCGTGGCCGAGATCGCGGGTGTGGCGGCCGACGAGGGAACCACCATCGAAGGGAGACTGGACTCCATCGCGGCGACGTTTGGACGTCATGTGACCGCCGAGCGCAGTGTCAAGATGGATCCATCGGTGGGCGCGCGACTGGTTCAGACGCTGACGGACGCGCCACCATCATCGATCGGCGGACGGCCGGTGGTGGCGGTTCGGAACTTCCCTGAGGCGAATCTGGTGCGCCTGTGGCTCAGCGAGCAAGATGGACGGGGCGTGCGTTTGCAGATTCGTCCGAGCGGAACCGAGCCCAAGGTGAAGTTGTACGGCGAGGGCGTGGAGGTGACGGCGAGCGAACTCGACCGACTGCTGGAGGCACTGGTCGACGTGGCCGTCGGACTCGTCTGACGGGACGAGTCGGGACCCGGGCTTATTCCGCGGTGCCCACCGGCGTACCGTCGATGATCTGATCGAGGTACTCCGACAGTCCGTATCCGATCTTGCCCGCGTGCTCCTCAGAGACCATCTCCCAGCGGGTCATTCCTTCGCTGATGCGAGTGGTGAGCCACTCACCGTCAGGGGTCTGACGTCGGTTGCGCAACGGGATGAGGCTCATGACGTCACCGGTGAAGCGCCACTCCCGTTGACTGCGGCTGCTGCGTAGCACCGCTTCGATCTTGTCGTGGTAGGTGTCCTCACCCACGAAGTCGGTGGAGATCTCGGCATGGTCACACAGGTGCATTTGGCCGTCCTCCCAGACGAATCCGCCTCGAGTTCCCGGACCGTTCTTCTTCGCGACGCGCGACAACATGAAGCCGAGGTTCTGATCGAAGTTGGCCGTCAACCATCGGTAATACCACGGTGCCTGCCAGTAGCGGGGACCCCACGAGTGGTCGCGTAGCCCGAAGCCATTGATTTCCCACTCTTGGTCTCCGACCCGAATGCTTCCCCGCGCCTGCACCAGTTGCTCGTAGTGACCTTTGGCGAATTCTTCGCCCGGCGTCTCGTGGGGGGTGTCGGGCTCGCCGCCGAACATGCTGGGACGACCCTGGCCGGTGAAGGTGATGTGGGCCTCGCACTCAGAGTAGGGATTGTTCTTGAACGCCGTCTTGGGGTCGACCATCTGGGTGGGCTCGGCCAGAACGACGACCTTGCCCGTGAAGTCGATACGCAATTCCTCGAAGGGTTTCACCATGGTCCACGTGAGACCGCCTGCGTCCAGCTGGTCGTTGTTCTCGATGGTGGGACGCTTGAACATGAACGCCACTGACCCGTCGGGCAGGTAGATGCAGACCGTCATCTCGGCATAGCCCTCGTTGGCGCGGTTGCCCATGCGGAACCAGCCACCGACCTTGTTGGTCGGGTCGAAACAATTGATGTACATGCTCTCGTTGAAGTTCGACTCTGGGCCGAGTTCGTGCATGTATTCGTCTTCAGGATCCAGTCGTACGCCCATGGGGCGAGGGTAGTCGCTCAGAACAGGGTGAGTTGCTCCCAGGTGACCGCCACCTCGGTCACCGGGATCCAGACCGGTCTGCCACGCCGTCCGGGTCGCTGGACCTCGAGTCTTTCGGGACGCAACGAGCGAGCGGCACCGTGGGAATCGTGCACCGTGATGCTGCCGTCGCGTTCGACGCCAGAGATCCGGCCCGATTGCCAGCGTCCCCGATCGGCGCGACGGAACCGAACCTCCTCTCCGGCCACCAGTCCGATGCGACGCAGCACGTCGGCTTGCTCCACGGTGAACTTGGGGGCCACGCTCAGTGACCTCCGAGCACGCGGGCCTGAAGTTTGCGCATACCCGCGAGCCAGCGCTCACGGTCGGCGGCCTTACGTTGCTCGTATTCGGACACCTCGGGATGGGGCAAGATGAGGAAGCGCTCCTGGGCGATGGCCTCGGCCACCACGTCGGCCACCTCGGTCGGCTCGAGCACCACACCGGCGGCACGCACGACATTGGTGGCACCGGCGAAACCGCTGTCGTCACTTTGACGAAGCATGTTGGTGTTGACACCCTGGGGACACAAGCAACTGACCTTGATGCCACGGTCGCCGTAGGAGATCGAGACCCATTCGGCGAAAGCCACCGCGGCGTGCTTGGTCACCGAGTAAGGACCTGATCCGATCTGGCTGAGGAGACCGGCGGCCGAGGCGGTGGAACAGAAGTAGCCGCGACCGCGAGCCAGCCAATCCGAGATCAGGTACTTCATGGCCCATCGATGCGCGTGAAGGTTCACGGCCATGGCCAGTTCCCATTGCTCCTCGGAGGTCGACTCGAGAAAAGTCCCGCCACCAACGCCGGCATTGGCGAAATAGAGGCTGATCCCAGGTCCGTCATCGGACTCGAGAAAGTGGCGGGCGACAGCGACCAATTCGCGGTTCCCCTCCTCGGAGGAAATGTCGACCGTGAGGGCGTGGACGGAATTCGGGCGGACGGCGTTCAATTCGGCGGCCAGGGAGGCGATTCCCTCGCTGTTCAGGTCGGAGACCACGACTCGGGCGCCAGCGGCGTGGAATCTACGGGCCAGCGCGTCACCGATTCCGCCCGCGGCGCCGGTGACGACGGTCCCCGCTCCGTTCAATTCCATGCCCCGATTGTAGGTGGTGCGTCGTGTCCGTGACGCTGCAACCCGTCGGCGATGTGTCGGACAACTCAGGTACACGATGCACACTTTTTGTCTGGAGGTGCGTTACTTTTCATGAACCGTTCGTCTCCGAACCCTCGGAGCCGGGCCCGATGAAGGGAGAATCCGATGACTGCTCAGGTTGCCGAAGAAATCGTCGAACTCGACATCGACGACATCAAGGTCGTTTCGGCTGCGGTGATCGAGCGGGCTCTCACGACAATCGACTCGGCACTGGGTCAGATGGTGAGTCGTGAACTGGTGGCGGCTGGTGAGGTCAGCGATCTGTTGCTCGATGTCCGCAATCTGCTCACGTCGGCCGTGCGCGGCTGAGCCTCTAACTCTTCGCGCTCTTCGCGTCTTTCGATCGAGTCCGGCGTGTCCTCGCTCGTGACGCCTTCACGAGGTCGATGAACGAGTCGTTCAGACAGTCCCGCATCAACTCCGGTTGGGTGATCGCGACGGCGTCCATGTTCAGGCCCATGTCCAGGCTGCCGACGTGGGAGAGCAACGTGAGGTTGAACGCCACCCCGCCGAGTGGGCCGAGGGGGAAGTTGTTCACGATCTGCGATCCGGCGACGAACACCGGGATCGGGGTTCCCTTCACGTTCGACGTGGCGAAATCGACGGTTTGGGACTGCAGCCGAGCCACTCGGGTGACGAGGGTGGTGGGAAGTGACGTGGCAAGGCTGGCGGCGACGCCGACCAGGGAGGCAGCTGACGAGCCGGTGGCATCCAGGGTCGCCTTGTTCACCGCGGCGAATCGCTCGCGCACATCCATCTCGGCGGTGGGAACCAACATACGGGCCAGTGAGAAGGCGTTGGTGGCCTCGCCAGCGCCCGATTGTTTGCGGGTGCTGATGGCCATCGACGCTCGAAGTTCTTCGACGGGAGCCCCGAGGGCACGGTGGTAACGCCCGGCGGCGTCGGCGGTGGCGCACAGAAGGGCGGTGTTGAGGGTTCCGCCGAGGGCGCGGGCCGCGTCGCGGGTGTCGAAGAAGGGGGCACCGAGGACCTCGGCGCGTCGCCGTAACGATCGGGTGGTCCACAGTGGCGAGCGGGCCGGTTCGGTGTCGGTCAACTGTCCGAATGTCGAGCGCAGGGAGTCGATGGTCGCCGAACCATTCGCCGGAATCTGCCCGGGGTCGGCGACCAAATCACGAATTTGTTTGACCACTGCCACCGGCAACTTGAGGGGCCCGGCCAGCATCGCTCGCCACAAGTCGACGTCGAGCATCGAGGACGAATCCGACGACGGTTCCCAACTCAGGGGCGCTGGTTCGGGAGCGTCGCGCTCGAAGTCGAAGAACTGCAGCGACAACTGCACGCTGCCCTCACCGTCGGCGATCGAATGGTGGAGCTTCTCGACCAACACCGCTCGGTCGCCGTCGAGTCCCTCGATGACGACGAACTGCCAGAGCGGTCGGGTGCGATCGAAGGGATCGTTCGTTATCAGCGTGGCAAGGTCGAGCATGTGTCGCAGGGACCCCGGGGCCGGGAGCGCTACCCGACGTACGTGGTAGTCGATGTCGAAATCAGGATCGTCCACCCACAAAGGGGGCGTGAGGCTCGCGGGCGACGACTGCACGCGTTGACGGAGTCGGGGGATGGCGATGGAGGCCCGCTCCATGCGCCGGCGCAACCGGTCGAAGTCCGGTGCACGATCGAGAACCGAGAGATTCGCGAAGGTCGAGGAGAGGTACGGGTCTTTGTCGAGGCGCCACAACAGACCTTCGGCCTCAGACATCCGTCGATCGAAGCGAATCTCGGTGCTCACGACGCCAAGGCTACGGTGAACGGGCGATGAAGTTCTCAGTGGGGCCGGCGATGGTCATGGCGTTCCTCGCCGGATCGGTGGGTTGCGGATCCGGTGAGCCCTCGGAGTACCTCGATCCCGTGGGGCGACTTCTTGCCACGTCGGAATCCGTGTTCGAGCGGGCCAACGGCGAGGACGTTTGGGAAGTGGTCGTGTGTCGCATACCGCTCCAGTCGACGGACCCGTTGTACGCGATGCTCGACGATCGAATGGAGCGCGACGCCGTCGAGATCGCCCGACTCCTGCAGCCGGTGACGGAGTACTTCCAGCGCTGGTCGGGTGGTCGATACGAGCCCCGTTTCGTGCCCGCATCGTTCGCGGTGTCGATTCAGGCCACCGACACCTCGCAGCAGTGTGTCGAGCACGCATTCGAGCAGTCCTCGCCCTCGTCGAGTGGCGTATTGGTGGTGGCCGACGCGCAACATGCCGAGGGATCCGAGGGCGGACGGGGAGGTCCCGGGGCGCGGTGCTCGGGAGATTGTTCGGCTCAAACGACGAGACGTTACGTGTACGTGGGGGCATCGGACTTCATGTCGGTGTGGGGCAGTGAGCCACCGCTCGACCTGATCGAACACGAGCTGGGGCATGGACTGGATTGGCCCCACAGTTCGCTCTCGGCGGAAGGTCTCGACGACGTCGAGTACGACAGCCCGTACGACTTGATGAGCAACAACGCGTCGGCGCGTGAAGTGGACCCGAGATTGCGCCATGGTCCGGGAATTTTGGTGGTGAATCTGTTGGCGACCGGCTGGATCGATCCGGCGCGAGTCGAGCGCTGGAGTCCCGATGAAGACTCACGGGTCGTCGACATCGTTCCTCGCTCGCGGCTCACGTCCGCGGAATCGATAGCGGTGGCGATACCGATCGACGCCTCGACCTTCGCCTCGGTCGAGCTGGTCGAGGCTTCGGGAGATGACGCGTTTCATGTCGGTGATTTCGTGCTCGTTCATCGGATCGTCGTGATCGGGGAAACGGGCTTCCAACGCCGTCAACATCTGATGTCGGGGGAGTTGCGTGAGGGTGACGAGTGGTCCGGTGACGGGTTCACGGTACGGGTGGTGCGGATCGATGCCGGCGCCGCCCGCATCGAGATCAGCGGAGCCGCCTGATGATCGGGCGAGCCAGCAGACCCAGACCGAGACCGACGGCTGCTCCGGCGACGACATCACTGGCGTGATGGATGCGGACCACTGCGCGGCTACTACCCACCACGGCGGCCAGTCCGAACCACAGCGGCGCGGTCCGCTTGCCGTCCCAAGTGGTGAGAACGGTGGCGGCGAACACGGCCGAGCTGGCGTGTCCGCTGGGAAAACTGCTGGTGGCCGGGGTGCGCACGTCGAAACGATCGTCACCGCTGGAGGTGGGGCGCT
>Ga0194126_10004597_pt1 | contig 20955 bp, 12 predicted proteins | sample TA2KigC150mmetaG_FD_148641 | JGI IMG/M metagenome (GOLD analysis project Ga0194126, IMG submission 148641) | Freshwater microbial communities from Lake Tanganyika, Tanzania - TA2015035 Kigoma Deep Cast 150m | ecosystem: Environmental > Aquatic > Freshwater > Lake | place: Tanzania: Lake... | reverse complement strand
TGGGCGCGGATAAGCTACGCATAGAGTGGAATTTTCCGATTCGTTAGTTGGCGGCGCTGGGGCTCGCGACGGGGGCGGAGCGGTTTTGGGTGGGTATTCGCGCGGCGTTGCGTTAGAAAGCACGCGACCCAGCGAACGGCGGCGCCGGCGTCCTGAGTGACATGAAAGTTCTCCATCTGGCGGGCAACCTCGAAGACGCGGGAGGCATCCTCTCGGTCCTCCGCCATTTGCAGTCCGCCACGAAGGATCAAGGCTGGCAGCACAGCGTTTATGTCAACCGCTGCTACGTGGAAACGCGCCAGCCCGTTCTGGACTATCGCACCTCGCGTTTCGTCTGCAGCGAGATGGCCAGTCACTGGGGGATTTTCTGGCGCGCGGCTCTGGCGCTGATCGAAGTGCGAAGGCTTCTCGCGCGCGAGCCGTTCGACATCATTCACGCGCATTCGCGCTGCGGGTTCCTGATCGCGTGGGGATTGGCGGCGCGGTCGAACCGCCGCGTGCTCTTCACCAACCACGATTACGCGCGCCGCGTGCGGATGTATCAACGCGCCGCGGCGCACCCAAATTTTTGCACGGTTTTCCTGACGCCGAACATGGCCCGGCATTACGCGCTGACGGAGCAGCCGCCGAAGATCAGCGTGATCTCAGCTTGTTTCAGCGACCAATACCTTCTCGAACCGATGTCGGACGCCGCGGCGGCGTCGGGCCGTGGCGCATCGCTTCGGCTCGTCGGCGCGGGCAGCTTGCTTCGATGGAAGAAGTGGGATTTGCTCGTGCGCGCGCTGCAGCGGCTCGACCCCTCCGAACGCGAGCGAATCGAAGTCTCGATCTGGGGGCCGGTCGTGCGGACGGATCCCGATTCCCTGAAATACGAGGCGGAGTTGCGGCAGCTCCTCCGGAGCGAAGGCCTCGGCGAGCGCATCCTGCTTCGAGGAGCCACTCGCTCCATGAGCGAGGCGATGCGGCAGGCCGATTGGTTTGTGCTTCCGTCCACGAATGAGCCGTGTTCCGTCGCGCTTATGGAAGCTCTGGCTCTAGGGCTGCCAGCGCTGGTTTCCGCCAGCGGCGGGAATGTTGATATCGTCCGCGACGGGGAAACGGGCTGTTTTTTCGAGCCTGGCGATGCGGACGATCTGGCGAATAAGCTGAGGTCCATTTTGAACTGGCGCCCCAAACTCTGGTCGCCGGAGAGAATCCGCGAGTCGGTTCGGGAACGGTCCGCTTCGGTAGTCGGACAAAAATACGATGAACTGTATCGGCGCCTGGTCCGGATGTGAGTATGGATCGTCAACCGCCAAGCTTGCCAAATACTCAGTACGGCATGTCCATGTTTAGCGCTTCGCACAATTCTGGGGGCGTGGAGAGATCTCCACTTCCTTCCCCCTCACCCCGGCCCTCTCCCTTGGGGAGAGGGAGAATGGATGACTGGTGCGGGGCAGTAAAGCAGGCTTTGGATTGTGCCACGACGGCGACACCGCTTCCCTCTCCTTGGGGAGAGGGCCAGGGTGAGGGGAAAGGGAGCATGGTTCGACCCGGCGCATTGGATTTGCCGGACACGCAAAATAGGTACTCTCCCTGGGGGAGAGGGAGAACCAATTCCCAGCGGCTGTGCGGTAGGGAGACTTCGGGTTGGCGTGGCGGAACTCGCGGACAAGGCTGTCCGCGCTCCGCGGCTTTCAAATGAATCCACGCGCCAAGTTCCCCTTTGGCGTGACGAGGTGTTCGCCGCACTCGATTGGAGATTTGTTGGCCGAACTGAAGCTGCTTCTGGCCGACAAAAGCCTGACGCCACGCACGATCCTGTGCCTCAATTCGCACATTTACAATATGGCGTGCGCGGACGATGGGCTTCGGCGATGTTTGAACGCGGCGCGCATCGTGGCCGCGGACGGCATGGCCGTGGTGTGGGCGGCGCGGTTTCTTGGCCATCCGATCTCCGAGCGATGCAACATGACCGAGGCCTTTCACGCCTTCCTGAAGGACGACACGATGCCGCGCAGCCAAGGCGTCTTGATCGGGTGTTCGTCTGCGGAAGCGGAAGCGGCGGCGGAGAAAGCAAACCGCGATTCGCCGCACTGCCGTATCGTCAAGGCTTGCTCCGGGTTTCTGAGCGAGAGTGAATACAAGGAAATTCTGGCCGCACACCCGGAGTCCGATCTTATTTTTCTCGGAATGGGCAGTCCGAAAACCGAGCGGCTCGCGGAGCTGGCGGCGCAGGTTTGCCCGCAGGCCGTCCCCTGGGGAATCGGCGGCGGGACAATCCGGATCGAGGCGGGGACCATGACCGAGGCGCCGGTTGTTTGGCGGCGGCTGGGGTTGCAATGGCTGCATCGGCTTGGCTCGGAACCGCGCGAGTTGTGGCGCCGTTATCTATTGGGCAATCCACGATTCGTGCTGCGGATCCTCTCGCTCGCATGGAAGCGGCGCGCGTCCCAGTGAACGGAGGTGGGCGGAGGTGGGTTGTTTCGCAAGGCAATCCCCAGGTATTCTTCCCATGAACTGTCTCTTCGGACTGCGGCCTTTAGGCGCCTTTAGGCCGCTTCAACGCTCGTCTGCGCGGAGTGCGCGGAAGCAGCCTGAAGGCTGCGGTCCGCGCCGTCTTCGGTTCAAGGGCCGTGCGCACGGCTGGGAGGCCGCGGAAGCTTCCCATGAACCGGGCAGGGACGCGTTCCACCGCGTTCCACCGCGTCCCTGGAATCTTGTTTGGGGCGATGGCCGCCAGTGACGAGGGCTTGTGGCCGGAACACGAAATGCTTATTTTCCACCGGAAATGTCTCTGTCGATTGAAAGCAAAAGGCCATTGAAGATGGTCACATGCGGCGGCTGCGGCGCCAAGGTGTTCATCTCGGGTGATCTCGAGCCCCTGGCTACTGTCCCGTGCACCAAATGCGAACATCCGCTCATGATGCCGCTGCGATTGCGGCAATTTGAATTGCTCTCCGCCATCGCTTCCGGCGGGATGGGGACGGTTTACCGCGCTTTCGACACGACGCTGGAACGCGAAGTGGCGGTCAAGTTGATGAGGCAGGAGCTTGCGGACGATCCGCAAGCGCTGGAGAGTTTTTATCGTGAAGCCCGCGCTTGCGCCGCGCTCAACCACACCAACATCATTCACATTTACACGTTCGACGAATCCAACGGCCAGCGGTATCTGGTCATGGAACTCGCGGATTGCGGGAGCCTGGACGGACGCATCGAACACGAACAACGCCTTCCGGAGCTGGACGTCTTGGACATCGGCATCAAAGTCGCCTCCGCGCTCGACACCGCGCTCAAGCACGATCTCCTGCATCGCGACATCAAGCCGGGCAACATTCTCTTCAACGCCGATGGCGAGCCCAAGCTCGTCGATTTCGGATTGGCGCGGAAGATCGAATCGGATGCACCGGAGGAAGCAGTCTGGGGAACCCCGTATTACATCGCACCCGAAAAAATCAAACGCGAGCGGGAAGATTTCTTGTCGGACATGTACAGCCTGGCGGGAACCCTTTACCACGCGCTGACCGGCCACGTCCCCTTTGAGGCTCCCTCGATCGATGAAGTCGTCGCCGCCCACATTCACACGCCGTTGACGCCGCCCAATCATGTGGTTCCCGAAATCACGCAGCCGACAAGCGACGCGCTGGTGAAAGCCATGGCCAAGCATCCGGCGGACCGCTTTCAGAGCTACGACGAATTCATCATGGCGCTGACGGCCGCGCGCAGCCAGTACCTGGTCCAGCATTTCCGGAATCAAAACCGCGGTGGAGGCGGAGAACGTGCCGCAGGAGTCCGCGGCTGGTGGCGCCGGTGATTGGCTGGATTCGCGTCAATACCGGAAAGAGGCAGGCCGCAAAGGGCCTGCCTCTTGTGTGGTGGGGTGCTGCGAGACCGTGCGTGGCCGGTCTCCAAGATCCACAGGTTACTGCTTCGTAGCCTGGCCGTCCTTCTTCTGTTTCTTTGGCTTTGGCTCTGTTTCAGGCTTGGGGCCCACGCGCAGCGACACAGCTTCTTCCTGTCCCTCGGCGTTCTTGATCGCCTGTCCGCCGACTTCCTCGCCGACCACGGCATCGTCCAGAGTAGCCGGCTTGCCCGCTCTGAGGATGCGCGTTTGCGGAGTGAGGCGGATGGTCCGCTTCTTGGTTTTTCCATCGAGGGTGATGCTCATGGCCGCCTTATCCACGGCGCCCAATTTCCCGGTGAAAGGGATCGCCGCGGGTTTCTTGTCCTTCGCTTCCTGCGTTGCGGGAGTTTTGGGTTCCGCCGTTTGAGCGCGAAGGGGAGTTGATAAGGCTGCTCCGGACAAGAAGCAGATGGCCAATAGATAACTGAGTTGTTTGTTCATTTAACCTCCTTTGAGTTTGAGTTAACCGACACGGACCTTCTATCAGGTTCATTTCCCAAAGCAAGGCTTTTTTCAGAGTAAACACTCCGTTGATTGAAAATCTGCGCTACGCTTCACCGCCAATTTGTGGATGCACCGCCGGTGAAGCCGGTGAACACGGTGAACAACGTCGGCTTGCGCGTGCTATTCCGGCGGACTTAAACTGCGGAGATGTCACATGCGGATTGCGTACATCTTCATCTGCACACCGAGTATTCGCTGCTCGACGGCGCTTGCCGCCTCGACCGGTTGATGGAGAAGGCGCACGAGTTGAAATTCCCCGCCCTGACCATCACCGACCACGGCGTGCTCTACGGCGCGATTGATTTTTATCAGGCCGCGCGCGCCAAAGGGATCAAGCCGATTATCGGCTGTGAAGTTTATGTCGCGCCCGGCAGCCGATTTGAAAAGAAAACGAGCAGCGGAGGCCGGGACGTTTACTCTCATCTGGTGCTCCTGGCCAAAGACGAGACCGGCTACAAGAACCTCATCCAACTCGCGTCCGCGGCGCATCTGGAGGGTTACTACTACAAGCCGCGGATCGACAAGGAACTTCTGGCCGCGCACAAGGACGGCTTGATCGCGCTGTCCGGTTGCCTGGCGAGCGAGATTCCGGAGTTGATCCAGAAAGACCAACTGCCGCTGGCGCGCCAGGCGATCGATTGGTTCAAGCAAACGTTCGGCGCCGAGAATTTTTACCTGGAGTTGCAGAACCACGGCATCGCGGAGCAAGCCAAGGTCAACCGGCATTTGATCCCGTGGGCCCGGGAATTCGGGTTGAAGCTCGTCGCCACGAACGACGTTCATTACGTCGAGAAAAGCCACGCGCACGCGCATGACTGTCTGGTCTGCATCGGCCGGCAAATCGCACTCAGCGATCCCACGCCGCGCTACGTCAAGGGGCAGTTTTACCTGCGCTCGGCCGAAGAAATGAAGGCGCTGTTCCACGAGACGCCCGAAGCGGTCCTGAACACGCTGGAGGTTGCGGAGAAATGCAACGTCGAAATCGAATTTGGCAAATTGCACTTTCCGACTTTCACGCCGCCGGAGCACTTCACGCGGGAAGGCTATTTGCGCCAACTGCTGGCCGAAGGCTTGAAGACGCGCTACGGAATTCAGGCGCGTGCGGAAGGGAAGGAGTTTGTCGTTGAGTCGCTCGAAGACCCGCGACGTCTGCCGACGTTCAACGCGGGGCAGGCTTCCAGCCTGCCCCGCGCAGCAGCGGAATCCGTCGTCACGAATTCTGAAAGCCAAGACGCGGAAATTCGACCGCAATCATCAGGCAGGCAGGATGCCTGCCCTACGTTGGGCGATCCGGTCGTCGCCGGTGCCGTCCAGGCCCTGATCGAGCGGCTCCAGAACGAGCTGACCGTGATTGAGAAGACCGGCTTCATCAGCTATTTTTTGATCGTCGGTGATTTCATCCGGTATGGCCGGCGCAAAGGGATTTCCTGCGTGGCCAGAGGTTCGGCCGCCGGGTCGATTGTCACGTATCTCCTGGAAATCTCGAACGTGGATCCGATCCGGTACGGCTTGCTCTTCGAGCGGTTCCTGAATCCCGAACGCATCAGTCCGCCCGATATCGACATCGATTTCGCGGACGACCGGCGCGCCGACGTCATCGAGTACGTCCGCCGGAAGTATGGGCACGATTCCGTCGCGCAGATTATCACCTTTGGCACGATGGGCGCAAAATCAGTCGTCCGCGACGTGGGACGCGTTATGGGCCTCAGCTACTCGGAATGCGACCGGCTCGCGAAGATGATTCCCAACGAATTGAAAATGGATCTGGGAAAAGCGCTGAAGCAATCGCCGGAATTCAAGGCTGCTTACGACTCCGAAGACGCGACGCGCGAGCTGGTCGATACGGCGTTCGTTCTGGAGGATTTGAGGAAAAACGCCTCCGTTCACGCGGCGGGCGTGGTGATTGGCGACCAACCGCTCGTCAATTTGCTGCCCCTGAAACAAGACGATGACGACGCCATCGTGACCCAGTACGCCATGGGGCCGGTCGGAGACCTCGGACTTCTCAAGATGGATTTTCTGGGGTTGAAGACGCTCACGGTCATTCGCAACACCTGCGAGATGGTCAAAGCCACCCACAGCATCGACATCCCCATCGACGATTTGCCGCTGGACGAAGCGAAGACCTACGATTTGCTCAACAAGGCCAACACCGTCGGCATCTTCCAATTGGAATCCGCGGGCATGCGGGATCTCTGCCGCAAATTCCAGATCAGCTCGATCGAACACATCACCGCGCTGATCGCGCTGTACCGGCCCGGCCCGATGGAACTGATTCCTGAATTCATCCGCCGCCGGCATGGCGAAGTGAAGATCGAATACGAACATCCACTGCTCGAGCCGATCTGCCGCGAGACCTACGGCATCCTGATTTATCAGGAGCAAGTCATGCAAGCGGCCCAGGTGTTGGCAGGTTTCACGCTTGGCGCTGCCGACGTGCTGCGCCGCGCGATGGGGAAGAAGAAACCCGAAGAAATGGCCAAGCAACGCGAGGTGTTCGTCAAAGGCTGCGCCCGCGTGAACAATATTCAGACCGCCAAAGCCAATCAGGTTTTCGGCTTGCTCGAAAAATTCGCGGGGTATGGCTTCAACAAGTCTCACGCCGCGGCTTACGCCATCGTCGCGTATCAAACCGCGTACTTGAAGGCCAATCATCCGGTGGAATTCCTCAGCGCGATGATGACGAACGACCTGAGCGACACCGCCAAACTCAGCGTGCTCATCAATGAGGCGCGCGCGTTCGGCGTCGAGGTGCTCCCGCCGGACGTGAACGAGAGTGGGGTGTATTTCACGCCGGCCCAACGTAGGCCAGGCTTCCAGCCTGGCCAGGCCTCACAGACGATTGACACAGCCAAGGGCGGGACGTCTCCAGAAGCCGGTGTTCGGGACAGGCAGGATGCCTGTCCTACGTTGCGCTCCATTCGTTTCGGCCTCGCCGCGATCAAAGGCATCGGAGAGGTCGCCGTGGAGAGCATTCTCAAGTCACGGCGGGAAAGCGGCAAATTCCAATCGCTGGCGGATTTGTGCGAGCGGGTCGATAGCCGGACTGTGAATCGCAAGGTGCTGGAAGCGCTCATCAAGAGCGGCGCGTGCGACGCGTTCGGAGAGACCCGCGCGACGTTGTTTTCGCAAATCGACCATACCCTGGCGCGCGCCGCGAGCATTGCTCTGGATCGCGAGCGGGGCCAGGCTTCACTGTTCGGAATGCTGGAGGAGAAATCCGAACCCGCGTCGGAAACCAATAGCCGACTTCCGGAATGGCCGCAAAGCGAGCTGCTGGCCGCGGAAAAGGAACTCCTCGGCTTCTACGTCACGGGGCATCCGCTGACGCCGTTCGTGCCGATCCTGGAGAAATACGCGCTCGCCAACACGAGCACGATCGCCCAGTTGCCGTCGCGCGCCATGACACGCCTCGGAGGCCTGATTACCGCGGTGCAACAGGGCATTTCCAAGAAGAGCAATCAGCCGTATGCCCTGGTGACCGTCGAAGATCTGGAAGGTTCGGTGCAGGTGCTTTGCTTGAACGAGAACTTCAACAAATATCGCGAGTTGCTCGTGCCCAACAAAGCGGTGCTGGTCGTGGGGGAAGTGAACACCGGAGATGATAAACCGAAAATCTTTCCGCAGGAAATTCTGCCGCTGGAGGAAGCGCCCCGGCACTACACGAAACAAGTTCATCTGCGCTTGCACACCGCGCATTTGAAGCCGGCGGATTTGGAGGCGGTCCGCGAACTCACCGCGGCGCATGCCGGCAAGTGCCCGCTTTTCCTGTGCCTCATGAGGCCTGCGGGCGAGGTCATCTTCATCGAAACCCATGAACGGTTTTCGGTGATGCCATCGCGGGAGCTGGAGCAAGCCGTCGATGAGCGCTTCGGCGAAGAGACGTATTACGCGAAAGTGGACACGACCCCACCCGAACGCGCGCCGCGCAGGTGGGAACGGAAGGCGGAATTAGCGGCGGTGGAGGAATAGGTTTTCGCCTTGTTTTCCAGAACAAAAAGGGCGGCAACTTCCTGCCGACCTCTTGACCGTCCCATCTGCCGCGAGATGTTGGTCGCCGCAAAGGTGCACGGCCCAGGCGCGGCGGATGAGTTCGAGCGCGCGGCGGCCCGGCGTTTGCGGCCAGCCGTTGCAATCGAGGTCAGCGAGCAGGCGGTTGGCGGGCGAGCCGTGCAGGTGCACCGCGCCGCAAAACGCGGTCTGCGACACGACGCATTTCATCTCCGCGCCGGTCCAGTCCTGCGCCCAATCGTGGAGGAACTTCTCCTGGCGCGCCCCGAGCAGTTGGAGGCCGGGCAGGTCAATGGCTTTCGGATCGTAACCAGGGTCGTTGATGTGGTCGGGGCGCGGACCCATCTGCGGAATCTTGCCCGCGGGCCCGCTCTTGAACTTGCGGTCCTCAAGGATGGCGAAGTCCACGCCGCCGACGGTCATGCGGGTGAAATAGACGCGGATGCCGCGGTCCACCGGCGCGGGGTCCACCGGGTCCGGGAGATGCCAGGATTGCTGGCGCTGCACCTGGTTCACGTATTCGACCGGATACCGGTAGCCGCCGTCGGCGTCGCCCTGGAGGGTGGAACGCTTGCCGGATTCACCCCAGACATTGCCGTGGCCCACATCATGATCGTCCGGCACGCAGATGGCCGGGCGGTCGCGCATGAGGTCACGGAACTGGAGGCCGAACTCGATCCAGCCCGCCGTGTGCTCCGTGTGGCGATACGTCTGATCGCCGCCGAAGAACAAAAGATCGGGATCCTGCCGCCGGAGGTTCTCGACGATCTCGGTGCGCGGGCCGACGGTGCGGCTGGAGTTGCACGACAGGTTGGCGACGACGATCTCGTTTTTGTCCACTGGGTCGCGACGGATTAGCCCTTCGAACATCGCCTTCTCCCCGTGGCGCACGCGGTACGGCACGGCCTGGGTGCTGTTCCAATTCTCGATGCGGAAATGCGCGTCCCAGCCGGGATAGTGCACCTCGGCGCGCGCGGCTTCCTTCCACTGGCCGTCGCGCTTGAACTCGAGCCGCGCGACGCGTTCCTCGCCGGGCTTCAGCGGGTAGAGTTGTGCGGACATCTTGAGGACGCCGTTCTGGTGCGTGTAAATGGCGAAGACAACGACCTGATCCCGCGGCACGTCCATGGGCGGGGCCGGAGGTTGGCCGCCTGGTTTCGTCTTGGGCTTGCCTATGGGTCGGGCGGCGTTTGCAGCGGCGCGGGTCCACCATTCGCCAGTGGTGAGCGATTCAAGCGTGGGAAATTCGGCGCCGAAGGGTTGCGCGGCGTTTGCTGCAACGAGGGCGCCGGGCCTGAGCGCGAGCGCGCTCGCTCCGGCAGCGGTGATCTTGAGGGCGGTGCGGCGATTGATTCGTTTCATGGAGAACCGAATGGATAACGGACACTGCGGAGGATGGCCAGAATGATGTCGGCAGACCGGCAGGCCTACCCTACCGGCCCTGCGGTCTGTCCAGCGGGCGCAGCTTGATGTTTTTGAACCAGCACGGACTGCCGTGATCTTGAAGGCCGATGTAACCGCGGCGCGGATGATCTTTGTAAGCCACGTCAAACTTGTGCTCGGTGCCGTCGGGGCGTTTGTTCGGTTCATTGAATTGGCTCAGATCCGCGCGCAGGACATTCTCCCCGTTCAGAACGACTTCGATGAAGTTCTGATTGCAGGTGATCTCGATATGGTTCCATTCGCCGGCGGGTTTCATCGCGTTCTTGGAGGGTTTCACCAGATCGTAGAGCGCGCCCGTGTCGTGGAAGCCAGCGCCCCGGGTGTCGTCGAGGGCGATTTCCAGGCCGTTGAAGCCGACATCCTTGCCCGGTCGCGGCGTCAGGGAAGAAGTCCGGACGAAGATGCCGCTGTTGCAGCGGGGGCTGATCTTGAAATCGAGCGCGAGAACGAAGTTCTCCCATTGCTGGGTGTGGACGAGCATGTAATGGCCGGCTTTGTGCGGATTGAGCACGCCGTCCTTCACCGGGACCCGCGGGGCTGTGCGGTCGCTGTTCATCCAGCCGCGGTGGGATCGGCCATCGAACAGCAAAATCCAACCCCCGCTCGCTTCCGCCGCGATGAGTTCGTTGTCGGCAGCACGAACCGTCTCTCCGGCCGCAAGCAGCAGGAGCAACGGCAACGGAAGGAAGAGGCGTAACCATTCAACGGTGTGTGGCATTCGCCGATTAAACCTCACCGTGGAACGGTCGTCAAAACTCCGTGAAGGTGGCAAGGCATCAGTCCTTCTGACGCCATCCAACTGGCCGCCGCGCCGCAGAATTCAATTCTGCGATACGGCAGATTACAAATCTGCGCTACGAGGTTCGCGCTTTACCGCCGGGCAAGACGGGCCCATTACGTCAGAGCCAACTTTCCCGTTGAGCGGGCGCGGGACACGAACTAGGTTGCGGCCATGCGCGTCTTTGTCACCGGCGGCGCCGGTTATATCGGGTCGGTTTGCGTGGAAGAATTGATCGAGGCCCGGCACACGGTCACGGTCTATGACAGCCTGGTTGAAGGCCATCGCGCCGCGGTGGATGAACGGGCGGAGCTCGTCGAAGGCGATCTCGAGGATCGCAAAAGTGTCAGCCGCGCGTTGAAGGACTTCGCGCCGGACGCCGTCATCCACTTCGCTGCCTTCGCGTTGGTGGGGGAATCGATGGCCAATCCGGGAAAATACTTCCGGAACAACGTCGCCAACGGGTTGAACCTCCTCGACGCCGCGCACGAAGCCGGCGTGAAGAAGTTCGTTTTCAGTTCGACCTGCGCGGTCCATGGCATGCCGGAGCGCGTGCCCATCACGGAGGATTTGCCTCAGCAACCGGTCAACCCCTACGGACAATCGAAATGGATGTTTGAGAAGATGCTCGCGTGGTACCGGCAAATTCACGGGCTGGAGTTTGTCGTGTTTCGCTACTTCAACGCCGGCGGCGCGAGCGAACGCTTTGGCGAGAATCATCGGGTCGAGACCCATCTGATTCCCAACGTCCTCAAGCCCGCGCTGGGCCAGGCGGCGCATTGCGAAATCTACGGCACGGATTATCCGACTCCCGACGGCACCTGCATCCGCGATTACATCCATGTGACTGATTTGGCCCAGGCTCACATTCTCGCGCTCGAACCGCGCGCTGAGGGAATCTACAATCTCGGCAATGGCGAAGGCTACTCGGTCCGCGAAGTCATCCGCGCCTGCGAAAAGGTTTCCGGAAAGAAAATCCCGGCCGTGGAAAAGCCGCGCCGTCTGGGTGATCCGCCGCGCCTGATCGCTTCGGCCGACAAAGCGGTCCGCGAACTCGGTTGGAAGCCCAGGTTTCCGAAGCTGGAGGACATCGTCGCCTCGGCCTGGCGCTGGCACCAGGCGCATCCCGAAGGCTATCCGGATTAGAATTTCGGTAACCCCTCTAAGTTAAGTTAAGTTAACGACGGTGGGGCGAGGCTCCTGCCGAGCTTTTCTTCGATGGTATTGGCTCGGCTGGAGCCTCGCCCCACCTGAGGGTCCGTGCAAAAAGAGGATACGAATTTCGCTTTCATGCCTGCCCGCTCCGTGCGATGAATGCGGATATGATTCGCAAGTTGACACAAAGCCTTTCGATCCTCGCCTGTCTCATCGCATTCGCGGGCGCCAGCCGGGCCGCCGTCCCGCCTCCCGAACAACTCTTGCCGGCCGACACGCTTGTCGTGGTCTCCATTCCGGACTGGGACAAAGCCGCCGCCTATTACGGGCAGTCGCCTTTGGGCCAGCTCTGGCGCGATCCGGCCTTGAAACCGTTCAAGGACCATTTTCTCAAGCAGTTTACCGAGGACGCGGTCGAGCCGCTGGAGAAGGAGTTGGGCATCGCTTTCAGCGACTACGCCAATCTCGTTCACGGTCAGGTGACTTTCGCCGTGACGTCCGGCGGAGCCGACGGAAAGGCCGGCGCGAAACCGGGGGTTCTTCTGCTGATCGATGCCAAAGACCAGAGCGATCGCTTGCGCACGCAGTGGGCGGCGTTGCGCAAGAAATGGGTGGACGCCGGAAAACAGATCAAATCGGAAAAAATCCGCGATGTGGAATTCACCACGCTGCTGATGCGGCACAGCGATCTGAGCCGCACGCTTGAGAAAGCCTTCCCGGCGCCAAAGGACGACAGCGCGGAGAAAAAGGACGGCCAGTTCGAGATCACCGTCGGGCAATCCGAGTCGCTCTTCTTATTGGGCAACTCGGCGAAGGATCTGGAGAGAATCCTCATCCGGCAGTCCGGTGGCGCCCTGCCACCGCTGGCCGAGCAGGCGGCCTACGAAGCCAATCACGCCGCGCTGTTCCGCGATGCGCTCCTGTTGGGCTGGGTGAATTTCAAACCGATCTACGAACTGATCCTGCGCGAAGTCGGCGAATCCGCCAAAGGAGCCGCCGCCGAGAATCCGATGGGGCCGCGTCCCGAAAAAATCCTTACCGCGCTTGGGTTGGGCGGTCTGAAGTCCGTGGCCTTCAAACTGAGCGGTTCGGCGGAGGGCGGTTCGGCGGAGATTTTCCTGGCCGTGCCGGAGTCTGAACGCCAGGGCCTCTTCAAGATTCTGGTCGCCGAACCCAAGGACTCCGGGCCGCCGCCGTTTGTCGCGGCCGAAGCGGCCAAATACAGCCGATGGCGGCTGGATGGCCAGAAAGCCTGGGCCGCGCTGGAGGCCATGATCGCCAGCGTGTCGCCGGAGATCGCGGGCCTTTTTCAAATGACGCTGTCCACGATCGGGAAGGACAAAGATCCCAATTTCGATTTGAAGAAAAGTCTCATTGGCAACCTGGGCGACGATTTCATCGCCGTGGAAAAGAGCCCGCGCGGCACCACGCTTGCAGACCTCAGTTCTCCGCCGGCGCTCTTTCTGATCGGCTCGCCAAACTCGGAGAAGCTGGCGCAGGCCGTGAACGTGGGCGCCGCGATGTTTTCTGCGGCCGCGGGCGTCACGCCGCAAGAGCGCGAGTTTTTGGGGCGGAAGATTTACTCCCTGACGCTGCCCACACCGCCCGGACCCGACGGCCCGAGCCCGAAGCTCACGCTCAGCTTTGCCGCCAGCGGCGGTTACGTGGCCGTGTCCACCGATAATGCTATGCTCGAAGAATTCCTCCGCAGCAACGAGAACGCGGGCCGGCCGCTGCGCGAGGCTTCCGGCTTGAGCGAGGCGGCGCAACGCGTCGGAGGCATGAGCACGGGTCTGTTCGGTTTCGAGAACCAAAACGAAACCATGCGAGTGGCCTTCGAGACGTTGAAAAACAACGTGGGCGCGCTGGAGCAACTGCTCTCGATTCCCACGATCAAGAGCAAACTGAGCGGGGGCGGTGAAATCAAAGAACTGAAAGATTGGTTCGATTTTTCGTTGCTGCCGGCGTTTGACCGGATTTCGAAGTATTTCCATTTTGTCGTGTACAGCGGCAGCGCCAACGCCCAAGGGCTCCGTTGGAAAATGTTCTCCCCCACGCCGCCTCGATTGACGCGATAGATCATTGGCAAGAGGGATTTCTGAAAAGGTGGCCGACGCCCTGCCGGGCGTCGCAGCAAACCGGCAGGTTTGCTCCACCTTTTCGGAAATCCCTTTTGGCAATCACTGCAGTCAAAGCTGGTCGTCCACGAAGAATTGTTCCAGAGGCACGCGCAAGCGGTCCAGGCAGCGCTGGATGCCGTGAATGGAGGCGAACGCGGTCTTGCGCACGTCGAGCGGAAACGGAATCTCCGAGCACTGGCTGAGGTAGCGTGTCACCAGATCGGGCGTCAATCGCTCCGAGCGATCCGGCCGGGAGTAGTGTTCGGCGGACTCGAAGTCCAGCCGCGCGCCCATCTCCTCAAAAAACCAGTCGCTGCCGTCGCGGTAGCAATCGATCGAGCGTTTGACTTCGCCGCCTTCCATGAAACGAAACGATCTCTGCGTCGCGCCAAACTCCGCCGCCATGGCCGGGCAACGCGTCTTGCGGCTCAGCGCATACACATCGACGAAACAATTCTCGCCGATCATGTCCGTGACGCACAGGCACCAGCCGTTGAGTTCGAAAACCAGGTAACGTGTGGTGAACGATTTCAGCGGAAGCAGAAATTTCAGCGCCGCGCCGCGGTCGGACATCAGCGTTTTCTCGACCGGTCCGAACCTTTGGAACGATCCCTCAAGCAGTTGAACGCAAGCGGAGACGTCCGATTTCGCCAGCGCGATGTAGCAGAGATGCTCCGACAAGGACCGCACTTTTCGGTTCATAACTCGTTCAGTTCTTCTTCGCGTCCGGGTTCTCTCGCGGATCCGATCTGACCGAGTCCGGAGATTCGATGGGTCCGTCGGTTTGGGCCGCGCCGGACGAGACTCTCCGCAGACCGGCTCCAGCCAGTCCGCTCGCGGCCGCTTTGTCATACCACTTCCGGGCTTCGTTGAAGTCCTGGGCGACGCCTTGGCCGGATGCATAGAGGTCGCCCAGTTTCTTTTGCGCGGCGGAGTGTCCGGCATCAGCGGCCAGGCGATACCACTTCGCCGCGGCGGCAAAGTCTGGCTTCAGTCCGTCGCCCTTTTCGCATCGGAGGCCCAGTTCGTATTGCGCGGCTGGGTCTGCAGGTTCGGAACTCCGGAACGGCGGAGAATCCTTCGGACTCGGCTGCGGGGAATTTGAGCGGCCCAAACCTTTCAGGAGCGGCGAACGCGGCCCATCCTGGGGGATAGCCCTCCGAAGGTCTTCGCGCATTGTCTCTTTGAAGGGCCCCCTCTCCCGTCCTCCGGACGCCCTCTCCCCCTCCGAGGGGAAGAGGGACAGGGAGAGGGGGCCGTTCGTGGAGAGGGCAGCAGGCCGCAGGAGCGCTTCGCGAGGCGCGGCGGCTTTCGAAGAATTCGCCTGCGCATGGGCCAGAAGCGCACTGGCGAATTGGGCGCCGGCGATTCCTTGGGCCGCGGCTTTGTTGAACCATTTCTCGGCTTCGACGGAATCCTGCGGCACGCCCTTGCCCTCGACGTAAAGGAAACCCAGATTCTTCTGCGCCTTCGCGTGACCCGCTTCCGCAGCGAGCCGATACAACCGCGCGGCCTCGGCGTAATCCCGCGCTCCGCCTTCGCTCTGCGCCAAGCGTAATGCGGAGCGGAAACGGCCTTCGGGAGTTTCCTCGAACTTCGGGGGAAGCGGGCGTGGGGCCTCGGCCTTCGCGATGAGTTTCGCTTTCAGTGAGCCGCTGAGGAGTGGCGAAACGGTGGCGTCCGCAGGCAGCGATTCGGCCGCCGCACTGCGGTCGGCAGCGAACGGCTGAGATTCAGGGCGCGAGCGATCAGCCGTTGGTCCCACAGCATCAATCCGCATCGGCAACGGATTGGTGTGCGCAGACGAACTGCGGCGGTCCGTTTGCGAGTTTGGAGAGTCCAACGCGGCAACAGGCGGCGTCGGGCTTCCGTCGGCCCTCTCCTCGCGCAACAACAATCGCGAAGAATCCGGAACTTCACCCACTCCAGACAACGGTGTTCGATCCGGAGCTTGAGCCGCGGCGCTGCGGCGAAACTCGATTTGCGACAAGGGCGCCATCGGCTCGGCATCGCTGACCGCGTCAAAGGAATCTTCGTTCCGTCCTCCGGACAAAAAAATCACCGCCGTGGCAGCGAGAAGAATGGCGCAGCCGGCCGCAATCGAGACCGGACGAAACCGGCCCACAAACCAGTTCGCGTGGGAATCCTTCCGTGAGGCTGATTTTGGTTTGGCCGAGGGGCTCGATGCCGCTTGCGTTCTCGGCGGTTTGTTTGTCGATGCCGGAGGCGGCTTGGGTTCCGCCTGCGGTCTGGGCCTCGGCGGGGGGCGCGGTGGTGTGGAGGCCGCGCGCGGGCCTGGCGCGCGGTCGGCTGCCGCGGACTTTCGGGCGGCGAGCGCAATGAGAGTTTCGCGGTGATCCTGGATGCGTTCGAAGGCCAGATTGATGGCTTTGAGCTTTTCCTCCGCTTCCTTTCGCGCGTTGGAATCGTCCGGAAAACGATCCGGATGCCAGCGTTTCACCAGATCGCGATAAGCCTTCTTGAGCGCCTTGGGAGAAGTTCCCGACTGAACACCGATGATTTGGTAACACTTCAAAATGTCGTCCATAGCCGCTGCTCATCCGCGATCCAACCGATTCGGTGAAACCCGTACGAGGCCGAAGATAGCGAATCAAACCCGCTGCGGTAAACGCGAATGTGCTGCAACCAGTCACGCCTTGAGGGAATACTGTAACCAAAAGGCCGCGCGTCCCGTCACCCCGTCGCCCAAGCCCCTGCGCTCTCGAGCGCGAACGGCCCTTGGAAGGGATTCTTCCTCGAACTGCACTCCATTCCGAGCACCGAGGTTCAAGATGTGTTCTTTTTGAACCACGGCGGCGGCGTGCATCTGGGGGACCCCGTGCAACTGGAGATGAAACTCAACGGCCACGCCCCCACCCACACCATGCGGGCCGGTGAAGTCAATTTCCTGCCTTCAAATCTCCCGTTCTCAGCGCGATGCGAGGGGCGCAGCGACTTTTTGCTCATCTCGCTCGAACCCAAATTCCTGGCGTGCGCCGCGCATGGAATCGGCTCCCAAAACCGGCTCGAACTGACTCCGCAAATCGGCCTGAATGATCCGCTCATCCATGGCCTGGCGCTGGCGCTAAGGGCCGAAGTCGAGACCGGCGGCGCCAGCGGCCCTTTGTACGCGGAGACGCTGGCCACGAGGCTCGCGGTTCATGTCGCCCGGAAGTATTCCGGTCAAACCCTCCGTTGCAGGGAAGAATCCCGCGGCCTGGCCAAATACCAACTCCGCCGCGCCATTGATTTCATCCACGACCATCTCTCCGAGGACATCTCGCTGAAGGCGATTGCCGCGGCAGTGGGGATGAGTCCGTTCCATTTCTCACGCTTGTTCAAACGGTCCACCGGCGCCAGCCCGCATCAATACCTGCTTCAGTGTCGCACCGAACGCGCCAAGCAACTTCTCCTCCAATCCTCAGAATCCATCGCGGATGTCGCGTTGCGCCTGGGTTTTTGCGACCAGAGCCACATGACGACTCATTTCAAGCGCGCTTACGGCGTCACGCCCAAGGCATTTCTCCGGAACGCGGCTGTGCTTGGCAATTAGCGGTTCGGCTCACCTACTGATCAGACCGTGGGATAGAATACACTTTGTTGCGTTGCATTTGGGCTCAGGCGCGACGAAGGAGAATATCCCTGGTGGATCTTCGACTGAGGAGCAACGAAGCCCGAGCCCAAATGCGGCGCAACCCGCAGGGCCAGGGGTCTTTTGGCCAGCCGCTTCGTCGCTCGCTCGTTGTGGATCGCAGGGATACACCGCCTCGCGCGCTCCTCGCGGCTGGCCAAAATCCCTCCTGGCAAAGTGTATTCTATCCCACGGTCTGATCAGTAAGATTGTCCTGCTCCTGCAAGCATCAGGAACCCGAAATCGAGATTGGAATCGCGCCGCGGATTCGGGTTAACCTGCGCGCATGCCGAAGAAACTCTTCCTGCTGGATGGGATGGCGCTCGCGTACCGCGCCCACTTCGCGCTCATCCGCCGGCCCATCTTCACGTCCAAAGGCGTCAATAGCTCCGCGCTCTTCGGCTTCACGCAAACGCTCCTCGAAATCCTCACCGAGCAATCGCCCACGCATATCGCGGTCGCGTTCGACACGGACGCGCCGACGCAGCGGCATCGCGATTTTCCGGACTACAAGATCCAGCGCGAAGCCATGCCGGAAGACCTGAGCCAGGCGCTTCCCCACGTGCGCCGCATGATCGAAGCGTTCAACATCCCCGTGATCGCCCTCGACGGCTACGAAGCGGACGACGTCATCGGCACGCTCGTGCGCCGCGCGGAACAGGAGGACTTCGAATCCTACATGGTCACGCCGGACAAAGATTTCGGGCAATTGGTGACCCCCAAAACTTTCCTCTACAAACCCTCGCGCCAGGGCGACGGCATCGAAATTCTGGGCGTGGCCGAGATTCTCGGCAAATGGGGCATCAAGGAAACCCGCCAGGTCATCGACATTCTCGGGCTGTGGGGCGACGCGACGGACAACATTCCGGGCGTGCCCGGCATCGGCGAAAAAACCGCCGGCAAATTGATCTCGGAATACGGCAGCGTGGAAAATCTGCTCGCGCACACCGCGGAGTTGAAAGGCAAGCTGAAGGAATCGCTCGAGGCGAATCGCGACCAGGCACTCCTCTCGAAACGCCTGGCCACAATCGATTGCGCCGTCCCGCTCGCGATCGACCTCGACGCGCTCCAACGGCGGGAATGGGACGCAGCCAGGCTCAAGAGTCTTTTCGTCGAGTTCGAGTTCAATTCCATCGGACGCCGGTTGCTTGGGGACGAATTCAAAGCCGGTCGCGGTTTCGCGGGTGAATCACAGACGAAAGCCGGAGGCATTCCGCCAAAGCTTGTCGATGTGGGGGAAACTGGCGACCTGTTTACCCTCACCTCGGCCCTCTCCCGTGGAGAGAGAGGGAGGGAGAGTCTGTCGCCACGCTCTGGTAAAGCCAGGGCAACTCGATTTGCTCCAACGCAGGATCAATCCTCCCCTCCCCACGAACCTGATTCAACCAGGGATTACACGGATAAAACCGCTTCTCCATCCGCGAAATCCGTGGTTAACAAGTCTGTTCAAGGATCCAATGTGCGAAGCGTTTCGGAAAATCCTCTCCCTGAAGGAGAGGGCCAGGGTGAGGGGGAAGGGAGCGGCCCTGTCCACGAGGCTGAAGCCCAACGCCCAGCGCCCAGCGCCTCGAACCTCAAAACCATCGCCGACGTTCCGCATGAATATCAGTTGATCCGCACTCGAGAAGAGCGCGCGAAACTCATTCAAACGCTCGGCAATCAGCCGTCCTTTTGCTTCAGCGCCGAAACGACCAGCTTCGACCCGAAAGAGGCGCAGTGGATCGGGATCGCTTTTTCTTTCGCGCCGCGCAGCGGTTATTTCGTCCTCGTGCCGCAGGACGAAATTGAAGCGCGCGCAATCCTCGAAGAATTCCGCGCGCTGTTCGAGAGCGACCGGATCGAGAAAGTCGGCCACAATCTGAAGTTCGAGTTGAGTCTTCTCCAATGGCGCGGCGTGACCGCGCGCGGGAAGCTGTTCGACACGATGCTCGCGCACAGCTTGATTGAGCCGGACATGCGGCACGCGCTGGATTATCTGGCCGAGGTTTATCTGGGCTACAGTCCGGTGCCCGTCACCAAACTGATCGGAGAGGGAATTCTCCGACCGACTTCGCCCATTGAACCCCTGAACGGCCCCCTCTCCCCCTCGGAGGGGGAGAGGGTGTCCGTAGGACGGGAGAGGGGGCCGTTCAGGGGGAGAGAAGCCGAGCAACTCAGCTTGAGCCATGTCCCGCTCGATCAATTGACCGATTACGCCACCGAAGGCGCAGACATCGCCTGGCAATTGCGCGCGGTCCTGGCCCCGTTGCTGAGAGAGAAGGGCCAGGAACGCGTGTTTTACGAAATCGAGTCGCCGCTCTTGCCCGTGCTGGTGGCCATGGAATGCGAAGGCGTCCGCCTGGATGCCGCGGTCCTGGGCGAATTCGCCGACCAGTTGTCCAAGGAGATCAACGCGGGCGAGAAAGCGATCTACCGCCTGGCGCGAACCGAATTCAATTTGAATTCTCCCAAGCAGCTTGGGGAAATTCTCTTCGACGGTCTCAAGATCGCCGCGAAACCCAAAAAGACGCGGACCGGCCAGTACGCCACCGACGAACAGACGCTGCTGGCGCTGGCGGGCGAACACGAAATCGTCCCGCGCATCCTCGAATACCGGGCGATGACGAAATTGAAATCAACCTACGCGGATACGTTGCCCACGGCGATCTTTCCGAAAACGGGCCGCGTCCACACGACTTACCAACAGGCCGCGACCGCGACTGGCCGGCTGCAATCGCAAAACCCGAATCTCCAAAACATTCCGATCCGCACCGAACTGGGACAGGAAATCCGGAAGGCTTTCGTGCCGCGCGACGAGAATCATCTTTTGCTCTCCGCCGATTATTCGCAGATCGAGTTGCGCATCATCGCCGCGCTCAGCCGGGACACCGCGATGATCGAAGCCTTCCGCAGCGGCCACGACATTCACACGGCGACGGCGGCGAAAGTTTATGGCGTGCCGCTCGACCAGGTGAACGCGGAAATGCGGCGCAAGGCGAAGATGGTGAACTTCGGCATCATCTACGGCATCTCCGCCTTCGGCCTGGCGCAGCGCCTGGGCATCGCACGCCAGGAAGCGGCCGCGATCATCGAGCAATACTTCCATCAGTTTCCCGGCATCCGGAAATACATGTCGGACACGATCGCGTTTGCGCGCGAACAGGGTTTCGTGCAAACGGTCGCCGGGCGGCGCCGGTACCTGCGGGATGTCCGGTCGTCGAACGCGACCGTTCGCGGCGGCGCCGAGCGCAACGCGATCAATGCCCCGATCCAGGGCAGCGCCGCGGATATGATCAAGATCGCGATGGTCCAGATCCATCGGGAATTGACGCGGCGCGGACTGACGACACGCATGCTGCTCCAGGTTCACGACGAACTCATCTTCGACTTGTTCAAACCGGAGGAACAACAAGTCCGAGCCCTGATCGAGGAAGGCATGGGAACCGCGATT
>Ga0194126_10004592_pt1 | contig 20968 bp, 19 predicted proteins | sample TA2KigC150mmetaG_FD_148641 | JGI IMG/M metagenome (GOLD analysis project Ga0194126, IMG submission 148641) | Freshwater microbial communities from Lake Tanganyika, Tanzania - TA2015035 Kigoma Deep Cast 150m | ecosystem: Environmental > Aquatic > Freshwater > Lake | place: Tanzania: Lake... | reverse complement strand
AAAGCAGAGCAGCACGCCGCCGCAGGGCGGCTTTTCCTCGCGCAGGATCTGCAGGGTCTCGGTGTGCGCGTCGCGGTCGTGAATCACGACCGGCAGTTTCAGGCCTGCTGCCAGGTCGAGCTGGGCGCGGAAGGCGCGCACCTGATCTTGCCGCGGGCTGCGGTTGCGGTAAAAATCAAGGCCCATTTCGCCCAGCGCAACCACCCGGGGGTTGCGCGCATGCTTTTCAAGAAAATCAAGCGCAGCCAGGTCAAGCATTGAAGCGTTGTGCGGATGCATGCCGATGGCGGCATAAATAAACGGGTGGGCGCCGGCGATCTCGATGGCCCGGCGGCACTCCTGCAAACCGATGCCGATGGTGATGATGCGCTCAACGCCTGCGGCGCGGGCCCGCGCTATGACCGCGTCGCAATCGGCATCGAAGTCCTCAAGGTCAAGATGGGCGTGGGTGTCGATCAGCATGCGGCATGTCTCTGTGTGCCGCGGTATCTGCGCGGCGGTTGTATCCGTCAACGGTTACAGGGCTGTGTGCTGACATCAGCCCCGGTGTCAACCAGCAGGCAGTATAAACCACACGGCCGCGTCAAGTCAACGAAAGCCCTCGAAAATCAAGCCTTTTCGGGTGGCTTTGGGGCTGTCGGGCCGTTTTGAGTTGACACTTCCTGAGCCCTCAATTATACTCATGCATCCGGTGCAGACCGCCTTAAGCCGCTGTCTTGGGCGTATTTCCCGGTTGGAAGGTGTGCTTATACCTGAAATGCGCCGCTACGGCGCTGTACATTAATTCATTTTGGAGGATTGAGACATGGCAAAGTGGGCGTTTCTTTTTCCCGGACAGGGATCACAGTATGTCGGCATGGGCAAGGAGCTCAGGGACAATTACAAGGAAGCCGCGGACGTGTTCGCCGAGGCTGACGAGGCCCTGGGCGAAAGCCTTTCAACAATGTGCTTCGAAGGTCCGGAAGACGCGCTGAAGCTGACCGCCAACACCCAGCCGTGCATCCTGACGGTGAGCATCGCGGTCCTGCGCGTGCTGCAGAAGGAAACCGGTATCGTGCCGGCGGTCGTGGGCGGCCACAGCCTTGGTGAATACAGCGCGCTGGTGGCATCCGGCGCCCTGACGTTTGCAGACGCCGTGCGCGTGGTGCGCAAGCGCGGCATGTTCATGCAGGAAGCTGTCCCGGTCGGCGTGGGCGGCATGGCCGCCATCCTGGGCATGGATACGGCCAAGGTTGAGCAGATTTGCGCTGATGTTGCCCAGGGCGAGCATGTGGCCCCGGCCAACTACAACTGCCCCGGCCAGATCGTTATCTCCGGCCATATCGAGGCTGTGAAGCGGGCCGCCGCGAAGGCCGAGGCCGAGGGCGCCAAGCGGGCCGTGATGCTGCCGGTGAGCGCCCCGTTCCACAGCACGCTTATGAAGCCGGCTGCTGACCGGCTGCTGGCCGAAGCCCTGGAGCCGATTACAATCGGTGCGCTCGGCATTCCGGTTTTGTCAAACGTGCTGGCTGATTTTTATCCCGGCCCCGAAGCGGTGAAAGAGCTGCTTGCCCGGCAGGTCAACTCACCCGTGCGCTGGATCGAGGAAATGGAAAAGATGATGGCCGAAGGTGTTGACCGGGCCCTGGAAGTCGGACCCGGCAAGGTGCTGCGCGGCCTGATGCGCAATATCAACCGCGATGTGGACATGAAAAATATCGAGAACCTTGAAACGCTGAAAGATTTCACCGCTGCGCTTTAGCCTGCATTAATGAAAAGGGAGAGCCTGCCTGCAGGCTCTCCCTTTGTTTTTTATCCCGCTCGAAGTAGAGTACCTCACGTGCGCTGTTTGGTCCGCTGCGACGCTAAAAAATCTGCCGGGGAAAGTATGGCGATTCCGCCATAGTGCTGCAGGTTCAGCAGGTGAGAATCGCCCGATACGATACAGGTCGCCCGGGCGGTAACGGCGCATTCGATAAATTTGTCATCGTCCGGGTCCTGCCTGACTGCCCGAATCGCTGCTTCTGGCTTTACAAGAACGCCAACAAGCTCAATTTCTCTCATCACGGCCTGAATGGCCTGCTCTGAGAAGTTGAATTTTCGGCGACGTAAAACACCCCGGATTTCATCAAGAATGTCGCGGGTTACCGCGATGGTTATCCTGCCCTCAATTGCCAGTTCAAGAACATCACGCGGGTTGCCGCCGGCGATGATTGCGGAGACAATGATATTGGTATCAAGGACAACCGTTGTCATATCTGTCCAGACCGAATTCCCTAAGGCCGGCTTGCATAATTATTGCGACTGCCAGAGAATTGTGGGCATAGTTACCTCCGGCTTCTTTTCCGGTAGGCTTTAATTTCCCGTTCGATCATCGGCGCATCAAGGCCCGCCGCCTCAGCCCTAGCGCTGCCGTAGACGAAGATGCTTTTCCATTTCTGTTTGCGCTCTATATACATTCTTGAAGCCTCACGCACCAGTTCTGATCGCGTACGTGATTCCTCGCGTGCGATTGAGTCGATCTGCAGCAGCAGGTCATTTTTAAATGCTATGTTGACAGTGCTCGTTCCCATCGGTGTCTCCTTATGTATACAAAGTTTGTATATATAACTATAGTAGTACAGCAACGCGCTGTCAAGTACCGGAGGCGGGGCGTGCTTCTCCTGCGGTCTGGGCGTCCGACCGCAGGGGAAGTGCTGTGGTTTTTTGAGAGCGTTTCCCGCCCTCAGGGCGCTGCAGCGCCGGGCTGCATCAGGTGCCAGCTTTTGAGAATGGTGAGCGCTGTTGCCAGCGGCGGGTCAGCTTCACTGGACAGGCTGTCTGAGACTGGAGCGGAATCATCTGCCGGGGGCTGCGTATCGCCGTTGAATTCGCGGACAATATCCTTCTCGCGGATAACCACGGCGCTTTTTTCTGACCCGGCAACAGCGTCGCTGCGGTCCTGCACGGCGATATCAGGGACAATGCCTTTTTCCTGGATGGAGCGCCCGCTCGGGGTAAAGTATTTCGCCGTGGTGATGCGCAGGCCTGAGCCGTCGCTCAAGGGGATCACGGTCTGAACAGTGCCTTTGCCGAATGTCGGGCTCCCGACGATGATGGATCGCTTGTGGTCCTGCAGGGCGCCGGCGACGATTTCAGAGGCGCTTGCGCTGCCGGCGTTCACCAGCGTGACCATGGGCCACGCACGCGCGGCCTGATTTTTTTGAGCGTAAAACTGCATTTTTTGATTTTCAAGCTGGCCTTCCGTGTACACGATCATGCCTTCGTCCAGGAATTCATCCGCGACCTTGACGGCCTGATCGAGCAGCCCGCCGGGATCGTCGCGCAGATCAAGGATCAGCCCCTTGAGGCCCGGCTGGCGCTCTTCGAGGGACTGCAGGGCTTTGCGGCATTCCCGGGCGGTATTTTCCTGGAACTGGGCTATGCGCAGATAGCCGTAATACTCATCGATGATATCGGAGCGTACGCTGATGACCTTGATAACATCCCGTATCAGCGTGAAAGCCTGCGGCTCGGACAATCCGTCGCGCATGATGTGAATAGTGACGGCCGTATTGGGCTCACCGCGCATTTTTCTGACCGCGTCCATCATACTCATGTCCTTGGTCAAAGCCCCGTCGATTTTTACGATGTGATCGCCGGTTTTGAGACCGGCCCGGTGGGCCGGTGTGCCGTCAATCGGTGAGACAACCGTGAGCAGGCCGTCCCTGAGGGTAATTTCGATTCCGATGCCGCCGAATTTACCGCTGGTTTCGACCTGCATTTCCCGGTAGACGTCCGGCGGCATAAAGGATGAATGCGGGTCGAGCCGTGAGACCATGCCCTCGATGGCGTTGTACATGGCCTTCTGCAGATCTACGTCATCGACATAGTTTTTCTGTATCAGGGCCAGGGCATCGGAAAATATTTTCAGGTGTTCATAGTCTTCATACTGGCTGGCGGCGAAACCGCACCGGGTGCCGCCGGCAATAATGCAGATCGCGATGGCGGCAATCGCCAGTAAAGCGCGTGGTCTATGCATGGGAACTCCTGCGTCCAGAGTGAATGTACACTACATAAACAGTATAGCCGATTCCGGGAGCAGCAGGCAAATGCAAAAAAACACGCTACCTGTTGCCGCCTTTTTTGAGCCAGTTGAGAGGATCCTGCGGCTTGCCATGATGCCTGATTTCAAAATACAGGCCAGCGCCCTTGAGCGAATTGGTGTCACCCACACGCGCGATTGTTTCGCCCGCGGCAACGATATCATCGACTTTTTTCATCAGCTCTGAGGCGTGCGCAGAGAGGCTGTAGTAGTGCTCGCCGTGGTCGACAATGATCATGAGCCCGAAACCCTTGAACCAGTCGGCAAACGCGACCCTGCCGCTGTGTACAGCCCGTACCGGGGTGCCGACAGGCGCTTTAATGACAATGCCCTTCTGATACGTATAGGTCTTCAGCTCGGGATGGGCCTGCCTGCCGAAGCGCTCGACAATGTCGCCCTTGACCGGGAAATCAAGGCGTGCGCGCATCTGCGAAAACCGAACGCCGGTCGCTGTGTATTCCTTCTTTGAGCCCGGCAGTTTGTCGATAAACTGCTGCAGATGGCGGGAGTATTCCTCAAGCTCTCTGAGGGCTTTGAGCTGCAGGGATTTTTCCTGCTTGATTTTATCAAGGTGCGAGGAGCGCTGCTGCTGCGTGCTTTTGATCTGGTCGCGCGTCCGGGCAATCTGTGCGCGCGCTTCAATAAGCTGGGCGCGGCGCGACTCGAGCTCGTCTTCATGCAGGCGCAGCTGCTTGAGAGATGCAAGCGACCGGCCGAGCAGCGCATGGTCGCGGTCAACAATCAGGCCGAGCGCATGCTCAGTTCTGAGCAGATCATTGTAGCTTGCGGTTGAAAGCAGAATCCGAAGTCCGCTGCGGCGATAGTATTTATACAGGGCGCTGATGCGTTTGCCCACGATGTTTTCCTGACGGTCGGATTCGCGCTGCGCAGCCTGCACGCGGGTGCGGGCCGCGCGGATATCGTCCTGCAGGCGCGTGATGTCCTGTGCTGTGGTTTCATACTGCCTGTTTTCCTGCAGCAGGCGCTGCTCAATCTCATGCAGCCGGCTGATAACTTCAGCCTCTTCCTGCTCAACCCGTGCGAGCTTTTTTTTCTGCTGCTGGATTTTATCGGTAATGTCTTTCAGCGAGGTCTGCCCGGTTGCCTCAGCCTGCGCATTGCGCGCGCAGGCATCCGGAGCCGGGGCAAGGGCTGCGCCCAGCAGCACACAGCAGAGCAGAAAAAGCATACGTGCCGGCATGGTTAACTGTAGTGTGCGTCAAGATGGTTGACTGCAAAAAAACTTCCCGCCAGCCCGAGCAGCGCGCCTGCTGCGGTAATGGCCGCCGCCATCGGCCAGTCCAGAAATACGTAGCTCCCCGATCCGAGGTAGAAGTTCAAAAGGGTGGCGAGATTATTCATGGCCAGCTTTTCAACCCCGAGAACAATCAGCAGCGCCAAGGCAGCCCCGCAGGCGCCCTGAAGCGCTCCTTCCAGCCAGAAGGGGAATTTGACCATCAGGCTGCCGGCGCCGACCAGCTTCATAATTTCGATCTCATCGCGGCGGCTGTAGACCATCAACCGGATGGTGTTGGCGATGATGCAGTAGGTGAATATGATGAGAAAGACGCCCAGCAGCAGGCAGGTCAGACGAGCCAGTTCAAAAAAAGCGATGAAGCGCTCGAGCCAGCGCTGCCCGTACTCAATATCGGCCACCGGCGGCGTCCGGGTGATGCCGGCCACGAAGGCCTCCACGGCGTCGTTTGTGAGATAGGGTTTGTGCAGCCTGATCTCAAGCGATGCGGGCAGGGGGTTGTCCGGCAGTCCGTATAAAATTCCATCCTGCCCCTCCAGCGCGCCTTTTAAAAGCCTCATGGCCTCCTCGGGCGAAACATGTCTGACCTGTTCCACCTCGGGCCGCGCCTCGATTTCCTTTTCAAAGCGCTGCATGTCCTTCGCTGAAGCCTGCATCTCAAAGTAGACGATGATCTGCAGCTGATCGGCCCAGGTCTGCATGAACGCCGACAGGTTGAGCAGCACGAGCAGCATCGAGGTACAGATCGTGAACATTACGGCGATTGTGGAGGTCGTAATCAGACTGAGCGTCAGGTTGCGGCGCAGGTTCTGCAGCGAACTGGCGATACAGTAGCGCAGTCTGGCGATGGCGCTAGCGGGGTTCAATCGAATGGCTCCTGCTCAGACTGATGATTTTGTCGGCAAACTGCTCGGCCATACCGCGGTTGTGTGTTGCGACCACAATGGTTGTGCCGCGCGCGTTAATGGCTTTAAACAGTTTCATGATATCAAGCGCGAGTTGCGGGTCGAGATTGCCGGTCGGCTCATCAGCCAGCAGCAGGAGCGGGTTGTTGACAATGGACCGGGCGATGGCCACCCGCTGCTGCTCTCCGCCGGAAAGGCACGGCGGCAGGGCGTCTTTTTTCTGCAGCAGGCCGACCCACTTCAATGTCTGCCAGACCTTTTTTTTAATGGTCTTGCTGCCGGTGCCGGTTATCTCGAGCGCGAAGGCCACATTTTCAAACACCGTCCGGCTGGCAAGGAGTTTGAAGTCCTGAAACACCACCCCGATACTGCGGCGCAGCGCGGGTATGGCAGACGGCTTGATGCGGCTGATATTGACACCGTTCAGGATGATTTCACCCGAACTCGGGCGCTCGGCGCAGAACATCAGGCGCAGCAGGGTTGTTTTGCCCGCGCCGCTGGGGCCGGTAATAAAAACAAAATCGCCCTTGTTTATTTTAAAGCTGACGTCTACCAGCGCGGGGTTGGCGTTGTTGTAATATTTCGATGCCTGATGAATGTGAATCATGATTGTGTGTGAAACAAGAGCGCATTCGTGATATTTATATAAAAATTCAACTCTTTAGCATATCGGTTATAAACCGATAATGCATTAGAATTTTAGCGGATGACATGGTAAGTTCGGCTTTGGGAGTGCGGAGTTGGGAGTTCGGGGCAGTGTAATGTAATAGTTACTCCCAACGCCCAACTCCATTCTCCAAACTGCAGCGGGATGCTTATGTTTTTTTCAGGGCACGGTTGATGTCAGCCTCGGCTATTACGCCCGCCCGCACAAGGCGGAAGGGGTGCTGCGAAACATCATAGACGGTTGAAGGCAGGGTGCCAGGCGTCGGGCCGGCATCAAGGACAATATCGGCCCGGGCGATGACATCAGGGGTGATATCGGCAACCGATGACGGGTTGGGGCCGCCGCTGAGATTGGCGCTGGTGGAGGTAATGGGCCGGCCGCAGGCACGCACAAGCGCTGAGGCAGCCGCACTGCTTGAAACGCGGCAGCCGATACTGTTTCCGCCGCCGGTCACCAGTGCGGGGAGATCCGGGCGGGCGGGCACGACCAGGGTTAGCGGGCCGGGCCAGAAGCGCTCTGCGAGAAGCCGGGCCTCAGGGGGAACGCGGCTGCTGATGCGCTGCAGGTCTTCTGAGCGGGGCAGCAGCAGTAAAACCGGCTTATGGCTGGCGCGCCCCTTGAGATCGAACAGGCGCGCAAGGGCCTGCTCATCGTCATAGCGCACGCCGATGCCGTACACGGTTTCGGTCGGGTAGATCGCAATGCCGCCCTGCATGATGATATCTGCGGCCTCAAGCAGGGCCTGCGGGTCGGGGTTGTTCGGGTCAATTACAATGACGGGCATTTGTTAATTCTCCAAGGCTGTCCTCGCCAAGGCATAGGCGCGGATGTCGTTTCATGGTATTGTACCGCATGTCCGGGCGTTGCCGTAAGCTTTATTTCCAGCGGCAAGGTGCAATTTTTTTTGATTGAACGTATTTCACCGGTCGTGGGCTTGCAGTCGTGGGCTTGCAGTCTTGACACACCGCCCTGTTTTGTCTATAGTTTTGCAATCCTGACGCGGATTTTATTAAAAATCATTTCAGCACACACAATGCATTTTAAAGTTATCGGTGAAATTCGTTCCATCGAAATAATAGCCTCCGGTCGGGGGATACGGGAACTGCGCCGGTTAAACCGTGTTTATGGAAAAACAGCATGGCGTAAATGCAAGGGAATTGCTAAAGTAAGGCTTGCTGATGGGACAGCATTGCTTGCCGAGTTGCATTGGTATGAAGGCCACGGCAAGGGGAAACAGGAAATGAAAATTAAACGCTACATGGAGTAAGGCGATATGAAGCATACATTCTTATTATGCGTTAATAATAAAAGTTATGAGGCAGCTCTGGAACTTCGGAAACTCTATGAGAAAATTCCTGACAAACAGGCTGAACAGCACAATCAGGTTCGCATAATAGATGAATCAGGCGAGGACTATTTGTATCCGGCCTCTTTCTTTTCGCCGGTCAGGCTGCCGGCTGAAACACGAAGCAGGATTGAACTTACCCGAGCGGCTTGAGGGCATAACCATCATTATAAGGATTCTATGACGTAACAGATTTTCCGTAGGGGCGACCGGCCGGTCGCCCCTGCAGGTGCGCTTGGCGCACCGATAAAAAAAATAGCGTTTTTGCAGTACATATTTCGACAGGGTTTGATATGAAACAACGAGTTTACATCGAAACAACAATACCAAGCTTTTATTATGAAGTGCGGAAAGAGCCTGAAATGGTTGCCCGCAGGAACTGGACACGGGCATGGTGGGACAGATGCAAAAATAACTATGAAGTTGTCTCAAGTCCTCCGGTGCTTGATGAGCTGTCGAGGGGAAACTACCCGAACAAGTCAAAAATTCTAAAGTTAATGGATGATATTTCGCTGGTGCCTGTTGAAAAGCCGGTACTTGATATTGTGCGTGTCTATATTCAAAATGGTGTCATGCCGAACAATCCGGTGGGCGATGCCCTGCATCTGGCGCTTGCATCTTTTCATAAATGCGACTATTTGTTGACCTGGAATTGCAAGCATCTGGCTAATGCAAATAAAGCGACGCATGTAAAACGCCTTAATGCTGTTTTGAATCTTTATACGCCTTTAATGGTAACACCGCTTGAATTAATTCCGGGAGATTGATTATGAAAACCGATGTGACAATAGACAGGGTGAGAGCCGCTAGGAGTAAAATTTCTTCTGCGTGCGCGCACGATCCCGAAAAACTGGTGACGTATTACATGGAAATGCAAAAAACATTGACATCGCGGATGGTTGCCGGCAAGCGACGCACACGAAAGGCGTCGCCGCACAAGCACATGCGTACGTCGGCTTGACATCTTTTACAATGTAGTTTCTAAACCACGCAAAAAGGATTTCTATGACCTGAATGTAAAGACCGTAGGGGCGGTTCGCGAACCGCCCCTGCAGGTGCGCCTGGCGCACCGATAAAAAAAATAGCGTTTTTGCAGTAACCGTTTCCATCGAAAACCGCCAGTTTTTAAACCACGAAACGATCACTGACAGGGACGCGCCAGTAATGGCGCGTCTCCTTGTCATGTGTTTCGTGGTGGGGCCTGGCGGTCCCTCGATGGAGGCACGGACTTGGAGTTCGCGCCTTTTTTTTATGCGCTAACCCCGCCCGTGCTAACCAGAACATGGGGTATACATTGCGCATACTGATTATCTCAAAAGAATGTGATCCAATTGATCTTGGCCGACGACTTGTTGAAGAGGGCAATGCGGTTAAATATTATTGCGACACGCCCGGTTATGAGCGCGTAGGGCTCGGCTTCGGCATAAAGAAGGTGGCTGACTGGAAGCGCGAGCTTGGCTGGGTTGGCAAAAGCGGGCTTATTATTTTCGACTATACCGGTTTCGGCAAAACTCAGGACGAACTCAGGGCGCAGGGCTACGCTGTTGTGGGCGGCTGCGAAGCGGCTGATCGGCTTGAGCTTGATCGTGATTATGCCAATGATATTTTGCGAGGTCATGGCCTGACCACGATTCCGCTGCATCATTTAACCATTGATGCAGCGCTTAAGTTTATAAAAAACAACCGTGGGCCATGGGTTATCAAGCATAACGGCTATGTTGATAAGACGCTGACGTATGTAGGTAAACTGCATGACGGCAGGGATGTGCTGGATTTGCTAAAAAGCTACCGCAAAGAATGCAGCTCCGTGGTCATCCAAAAAAAAGTTGAAGGCATAGAACTTGCGGTTGCCAGGTTTTTTAACGGCACGGACTGGACAGGCCCTGTAGAGATGACAATGGAACATAAGAAGCTCTTTCCATGTGATGTCGGACCCAAGACCAGTGAAATGGGCACGCTCATGTGGCTTGACGATGATGAAAACAATATGCTGTTTCAGCAAACGCTTGCGCGGTTGAAACCGTTTCTCCAGTCGATAAACTTCAAAGGTAAATTCGATATAAACTGCATAATCAATGAAAACGGCCCTGTTCCTCTGGAAGTAACGGCCCGGTTCGGCTATCCGGCGTTGGACATGAGCAATGTTTTGTTTCGTCCGCCAATGGGGCTCTTGTTAAAGTCCGTGGCTGATGGCACGCCGTATACCGCACGATGGCATAAAGGTTTTGGCATAGTCGTACAGGTGGCGGTGCCGCCGTTTCCGTATCAGGGCTTAAGCGACAGATATAACCCTGAGGGCTTGAAGATTTATTTCAAACAAAAGCCGACCGCGCGGGAGATGAATCATATTCATTTTTCCGATGTTATGAAACGCGGGAGCAAAAACGGCGACAGCGAGTATAGCATTGTCTCCTGCAGCGGATATGTGCTGTGCGTAACCGGCGTGGGCGACACGGCTGAGCAGGCGCGCGACAAGGCCTATGGTTTGATTGAAAAAATCGTTATCCCCAAGATGTTCTTCCGCAACGACATCGGCGGGAAGTTCATTCATAAAGACCGGGGGTGTTTGCAGCTGTATGGGTGGTTGTAAATTTGGATTTTAGTGCATGAATTGAGCATTAAGTGTTTCGGACTTTCATTTTTTAAAACAGGAATTATACAAATGGGCATGAAAAAATTTATTAAATCGAAAGAGTTCCTTTCACAAATACCTTCGTGGGAAAAAAACTATAAAAAGGATGATACTCTTCAAATTGCTTATGACAAAAGTGACTGGCGAACAGCACCTGCCGTGTTTTCTGATCATGACTTAACAATATTAGGCGAGGCTGTTATGGAAGATTGGGAAACTCCATACATGCGAGAGTTAGCCTCAATAGCAACATCGCGAGGAGGCACAATTTTGGAAGTTGGGTTCGGCATGGGTATATCTGCAAATTTTATACAACAAGCAGATATAGACAGGCATATTATTATCGAAGCAAATCAAGATGTTGCGGCAAAAGCACGGAATTTTGCAGCAAGGGCCCTTCATAAGACTGAGGTTATAGAAGGCATGTGGGAAGATGTAATCGGCTGCATTCCACATGAAACGATAAACGGAATTTTATTTGATTCGTACCCTCTTTGCGAAGAAGAATTATACCAGAATCATTTTGCATTTTTCCCATATGCATATAGCAAACTTACGGGGGGGGGGTATTCACATACTACTCTGATGAAATAAAAACTTTCGGAAGGATTCATCTGCGGAAACTACAGTTAGCTGGTTTTCTGAGAGAAAACATCCAAGGAAAAACCGTGCATGTTAACCCCCCGAAGGACTGCGAGTGAAAGGTCTGGGCGTATAGGGTTTTTCTCGTAGGGGCGGTTCGTGAACGATTGTGGGCGACCGGCCGGTCGCCCTTACGAAAACAATCAATTACAAAATCATTTTTTTTGCATATCACCCCGATGACCCTTCATTGACGATTATTTATATTCAAGGGGTTGTTTTCATCATCCGCCCAGCGGGCCGGATTGTTGATGATGTATTCGCATATACGGTTTAAATCGTCGTCATCGCGGATAATGTGTTCGTAGTAATTTCGTTGCCAGACGATGGCGCCCGGTGTTTTGCGTAACGTGTTGATGTGTTTTGTTGACACCGTTTTGAATGCGCCGACCAAACGCCCCAATGGTTTAATTTTTTGATTATTCGTAGGGGCGGTTCGCGAACCGCCCCTACAATCACCGCCCATTCGATCGATCATTATGATTCCATGAAAATGGTTCGGCATAGCAACCCATTCGTACAAATGCACAAAGTGATACTGTTGTTCAAGCCATTTCCATGTGTCCGTGATAATCCTCCCGCTTTCATTCAAAACCATCTGACCGTTTGAAATCGCACCAAACGCGCACTCCCTGTTATGTGCACAGATTGTTAAAAAATACATCCCGTCAGAGGAGTAATCAAAATGGGGAAGTCTGATTGAACGGCGGTGATGATTGGACGGCATAGGCATGTTTTTTTTCGCTTACCAGCCCACGCCGGTTGAACACTTGGCGAACCGCCCCTGCGCTTACAGCCGTGCGTCAGAGGCTTCCCTGGGCAGAACGTACTTGATGTCGAACAGCACCGAGCGGGGCTTGAGCAGGCAGCGGATGCCCGCCGCCCCCATGTCGACAAACTCGCGGTGCGCTACAGCGATAATGACGGCGTCATACTGCTTTGAGGGAAGCTTCTTCAGCGTTGTGATGCCGTATTCATGGGCGGCCTCGGCAGGATCGACCCACGGGTCGCAAACGTCGACACGGGCGTTGTAGCTTTGAAATTCCCGCACAATGTCGATCACGCGGGTGTTGCGGATGTCGGGGCAGTTTTCCTTGAACGAAAGGCCCATGACCAGAATGTCGGCGTCAACTACGTGGATGCGCTTGCGGGTCATAAGCTTGACAACCGTATCGGTGACGTAGAGGCCCATGGTATCGTTAATGCGGCGGCCGGCAAGGATGACTTCCGGGTGATAGCCGATTTCCTGGGCCTTATGCGTGAGGTAGTAGGGGTCGACCCCGATGCAGTGGCCGCCTACAAGTCCGGGCCGAAACGGCAGAAAATTCCATTTACTGCCGGCAGCCTCGAGCACTTCAAGGGTATCGATGCCGAGGCGGTTGAAGATCAGGGCAAGCTCGTTGATCAGGGCGATGTTGACGTCGCGCTGGGTGTTTTCAATGACCTTGGCCGCCTCGGCGACCTTGATGCTGCTGGCCCGGTGCGTGCCGGCCGCGATGATGGTGCGGTACAGGGCGTCGACATATTCAGCTGCTTCGGGCGTGGACCCGGAGGTGACCTTCACGATACCGGTCACCCGGTGCTGCTTGTCGCCGGGGTTGATACGCTCAGGGCTGTAGCCGGCGAAAAAGTCGGTGTTGAAGCACAGGCCGGAGACGCGTTCGATGATCGGAATGCAGTCTTCCTCGGTACAGCCCGGATACACCGTTGATTCATAAATTATCACATCGCCCTTTGTAACAACAGTGCCGAGCATCTCGCTTGCGCGGTGCAGCGGCGTGAGGTCGGGCCGCTTGTACTCATCGATGGGGGTGGGGACCGTGATAATGTAGGTGGTGCAGCCTTTGAGCTCGACCGGGTCGCTTGAGTAGCGCAATAGCGGGGCCGCGGCGAGCTCGTCGCTGTCGACTTCGAGCGTGCGGTCCCAGCCGCCGGTGAGCTCCCGCACGCGCTCGGCATTGATGTCAAAGCCCAGCGTCGGGAAATGTTTACCGAATTCAACGGCCAGCGGCAGGCCCACGTACCCGAGCCCGACGATCGCAATGCGTGTGTTTGAAAGTTCCAGCATGAAAAAATTCCCCGGTGAAAAAGTATTTTAGACGGGGCAAGTATAGGAAGTGAGTGTATGCGTGTCAATACAAAGTTTGACGAAGGCCCTATCGGCGGCGGAACGCACACAGATGCTTGCGGAGCTTCAATACAGCGGCTGCTATGTTCCGGCTCACAACTATATTATTAGGATTGCCGGAGAATATGGACTTATGCCTGCTGAGCCGTAATGAGCGGGTTTCTGATTTTCAGGGCGGGGAATCGTCCGAAATCCCTGTCTGCGGTGAGCAGCTCTGATATGCCGTGCGTTATGCACATGGCTGCAATGCGGGCATCATGTATCTGCGCACCGCAGATGCGGGCCGGGGTGACAAGCTGTTTCAGCGCAGACCAGTACCCGGATTGCTCTGAGAGAACGACAAGGCTGGGGGACTCCAGCCAGGCCTCAATCTGATCAATGGCGGCTGCAAGCGGGGTGGGCGGATCGAAAATTTTCGGATGCGTTACGATCGCAAAGAATTCATGCAGGCACGGCCAGGGAATGCCCCAGGGTGATCTGCCTTCAGCAATCGCGGTTACGCACTGCAGGGCCTGTTCGTGAAACGGAGAATCTTCCCGGTGGGCATACACCAGTATGTTGGTATCAACGGCCTTCATCCGCCATGCCCGTCATAGGCGGCTGCGCGGATGCTGTCCCACTGTGCGCCCCGAAATTCAGGCTGAAGACCTTTGCCCCTGAAGGCCGCCCGGCGAAGCTTAAACGTGCTGCCGGCTCTATGCCGCGAAAGCGTTTCGCGCAGGCTTTCTTCAACAAGAGCGCGCAGCGTGGTGCTTTCGCGCGCCATAACCTTCTTGGCTTCCATAAGCAAAGAATCTGTAATATCTATTGTTGTTTTCATACATATACCCATATCATATTATATGGGTATATGCAAGCATAAAAACCTGCTTGCAAAATAATCCTGCCAACATCTTTGATTAGAAAACCGGCGCATACGTGCGGCCGTTGATTTTGAGTTTCCCGGGGCCCACGGGCTGGCAGCGCGGGCGTGAGATTTCAAACGATGTATCTGAAGCGAGATCAAGAATTCGGCCTGATGCGGGGCCGCCCAGCGCGGCCCACTGCTGTGCGGCTTCGATATTGCGGTTAACAACCTGGTGGCAGCCGCTTTCGGCTGCGGCCAGCAGAAGTTCAAGGGCTTCCTGCAGGCGGCACTGCCGGAGGGCGCAGCAGGCAAGCAGGTTGCGGCACAGGCCCGGCTGCGGGTGGCCGGCATCGAGTGCCTGCCGGGCTGCCTGTGCAGCTGTTTCAGCGGTGTCTTCGCGCAGCAGGGCTTCGGCAAGGTCAAGGTGAGCGCTGGCAAGGCCGGGAAACATCCGCACGAACGTGCGGCACTCATCCGCGCTGAAAGGCCGCACCTGACGCAGGCCGCTGTTGGCCTGCAGCCAGGCGCGCAACTCCGCAGACTCGGGTTTGTTGTCACGGGTCAGGGGCTGCAATTCAAGAAAGGTATCCGCAAAAAACCACGTTGAATCTGCTCCTCCATCGCGAAGCGCTCGTTCCCAGTCACGCGTTCCCGGCAGCAGGGTAAAGGGGTTGAAGATCACCTCGTTTGGCCCGGCAGCGCGCACGAAATCAAGACTGCGCTGCACGCTGGCCATGGTTTCGCCGGGGCTGCCGGCGATCATGTAATAGCGCACGCTGAGTCCAACGCTGCGTGCAAGGCGGGTGGCCGCTTGTACCTGCGCGGGCGAAATTTTTTTGTTGAGCTTCCGCAAAATTTCTTCATCGGCAGACTCAACGCCGAGGCTGATGCGCCTGCATCCGGCTGAGCGCATGGCGTGCAGCAGCTCGGCGTCAAGGACATCGGCCCGGGTGTCGCAGCTCCAGGCAATGTTCAGGCCGCGCTCGCGCATGCCCCGGCACAGGGCCAGGGTACGCGTGCGGTCGGCCGTGAAGGTTTCATCCTTGAAGGCGAGCGCGCTCAAGCCGCGGCTCTGCACCAGCTCTGCCAGCATATCAAGGACATAGTCGGCTGAATGCGTTCGAATGCTCCGACCCCAGAGAGAACGCGAGGCGCAAAACGAGCAGTCCCACGCGCAGCCGCGCGCACTCAGCACAATGTGATCATCGAAATAGCGCGTGGGCGGCACGAGCCGGTCAAGATCGTCAATCAACCGGCGCGGCTCAGCAATACAGTGTCCCTGCGGCGTTCGAAAGGCTGTGCCCGGGATTGCGCTTACATCATTTCCGCTTTTAAGGCGGCTCACCAGCTCCATGAAGGTCTGCTCGCCTTCGCCGATCACCACCGTGTCGATCGCGCTGCAGTGCGCAAGCATCTCACCGGGCAGCACGGACGCATGCGGCCCGCCCACGGCTATATGGGCCTGCGGGTGCAGGCGCCGGATGAGTTCAGCCAGCATCACGGTACCGCGCCGGTTGAGCGTAAAGCAGCTCAGGCCATACAGGTCGGCCGCAGTCGCCGTGATAATGTCTTCAATATCCTTCCATGCAAACGCAAAGAGGTTGAGCACGCGCACGTCGTGACCGGCAGATCGCGCCTGCGCGGCAAGGCTCAGAAGTCCCAGCGGGATATGCTCGCTGTCACCGCGCAGAAGTTGCTCACAAGGCCCTTCGGAAGGCGGGCCTTCCGTTTTTTCGTACGGGGCTTCACCTGCCGGGGTTATTTTCCAGGGTGGTGCGTATATGAGTATAATTCGCAGCATTGCTGTCCATGAAAAATTATAAACAGGCCTCAGTCCGGGGTATGATCGCGTTGCTTGCTATTACAGGGTAACCTAAGTCAGTACGGTAATCCCGTAACAGCAGAAGCGTCATAAAGAAGGACTGTGCGGGGTATTAAAGAGGATTTTATGCTTTGATTCAATCATTTTTTAAGTCCGAACATGTTCAACGAGCGGAAGGTCTTCGCGGTTTGCTGTGCAGCATGTGCAAAGACGATCCCGGACTCAAACCGGGAACAGCACGAGCGCTTGATTTCAAGTGCGTACAGATTTGTCCAAAATAAATTATTGGATCGCTGCTGAAGGCCCTCTGGCCGGGGCCGTGCCGTCCCATCCGGCAAAGAAGACCTCATTTCATGTTCGGCCCGTGTGCGGCAATATTTCAAACGGGCCAGGCACGCCCCCGCGATTGTAGTATACAGCAGTGCGCCCGGGCCGTGTATACAATGAATTTTACAGGACGTGCCGTTGCATCGGCAGTGCAAAAACTTCCGGATGGGACGGCACGGCCCCGGCCGGAGGGGCTGTTCTAAATTATTTTGGACACTACTGAAGTGCGTATTCGTAACAGCCCGGCCCTTTTATTAGTGGCAATATCGTCTGTTCTTCGTTATACTGATTTTAAAACATCCCATTGCCCGCAGCATCGTAAAGATCGGCATTCCATAACCTTTACAGGGGGAATAAGCCCATGAACTGGATCGGATTTGTCAGGCTGATGCGCTCCATTTTCGGAAGCGAGCTTCCCGACCTGCAAAAAATTCAGGACCAGGGCCTGCTTGCGGTCAAAATCGCGCAGGTGTTCGCCCTGCGCATCGATTTTCTCAACCGCGAGAAATGCCAGCACCTTGCGCGCCTGTACCGTCACACGGTTGAAATCCCCGCTGAAGACATGCGCCGCCTGCTCGCCCAATATACCGATGAGAGCTTTGCCGCGCGTTTTGAATCCATCAACGATGCGGCCCTGGCCTCGGCATCGGTCGGGCAGGTGCATCGCGCGCGCCTCAAGGGCGGCGCAGAGGTCATCGTCAAGCTCATCAAGAAGGAATGCAAGAAACAGTTCGTGCGTGACGTGCGCTCCATCAAGCGTCTGTTTCAGCTGGCCATCATGTTCTACCCCAAGCTGCAGAAAGTTGCCGACCCGGTCGGCATTCTTGAAAACATAGAGGACTATACGCTGACCGAGCTCAATCTGCTCAACGAAATCAAGGGGCAGGATATTTTAAAAAATATCTACCTTGAAAACCGCGACCGCTTCGATTTGTCGCATCTTAAATTCGCCGAGCTGTACCGGGACCTGTCTAATGAGAATGTCCTGGTGGCGGAATTCATCGACGGCAAGACATTCGACGAGCTGCTCGAAGAAGGCCGCATGCCCTATGATCAGCTGCTGGAGCTCTTCCGCATGCACGGGTTTTACATGTTCGTCAGCGGCACATTTCACGGCGACATCCATCCCGGCAACATCATCCTCAAGGACGGCGATCTCTATTTTGTCGATACCAGCGCCATCAGCCATACAGGTCCGAAAATCCGCCGGGGCCTGTTTGATTTTTTTACAGCACTGGCGTACTGGGACTACGGCGAGTGCGCGGTCTGCCTGAACCGGATGGCCGAAAAAGGCATCACGGGCAGACAGTTCGATGCGTTCAGGGAAAAATTCGTTGCGCTGTATGCCGATTTCAAAGAGACCACCGTGTCGCAGGTGAGCCTGACCCAGAGGATGATGGAAACGATCAAGCTGGGCGTGCACAACGGCATGGTGTTTGAGCGCGGCATTTTCGCCATCATCAAAAGCCTGATGTACCTTGACGGGATGGTGCTGCGCTGCAACCCGGACGCGGTCCTGATGCGCGATATGCGCCCTTTTATCGGCCAGACCCGGGCTATGATGGACGCAGTCCTCTCAGATGCTCCCCACAGGTAGGCTGCATACAACGCGCCCGGTCTGCAACAGGACTCACAACGCACGTGTTCTGCAGCCGGCAGGTTCGATTATCGGACCTGCCGGTTTTTTTTATCTGCTCGACACTGCACACAATTTTGGCAACGCATGATCTATGCGGTCTCAGCAATCATTTAAAAATCACCTCAGCCGGAAGTCAGGCGCAGCAAACGCATGCGAAACCCTGTACCGGCTGCATTGGTACCGGGTTTTTTCTTCACAACACCCCCTTTTGTGTTACAGTATAAGAAAGCACTGAGAAGGAGTTCTTCGTATGGTTTTTCGCTGCAATACATATGCCGTTCGGATAATCACATTAACCTTCATCACTGCCTTAATGCTGTTATATGGCGGTGCGCAGGCAGCCGGGGAGAGAACCCGCGCAGACCTGCAGACGGAGATTGCCAGCCTGAATGCCGTGCTTGAGCGCGCGCGTGCGCACAGCACACCGGACTTTTCCAAGGCTTCCGATGCGTTGATTGAACACGTTACCGCACAGGGCAGCGTGCCGGTTATCGTGCGCCTGAGAGAGCATGGTCTGCCCTATGGCATTCTCGCGGACAGCCATGCGCCGCGCCCGCAGATAATCGCCGGTCTGCAAAACATCGTGTTCGATGATGTGTTCGCGCAGACCGGGCGTGATGAAACCGAACTGCACGTTAAGCGCTTCGATTTAATCCCGGCCGTGGCCCTGCAGGTTGAGGCTGACGTGCTTGCGGCCCTGCTTGAACACCCGAATGTCATCGATATTATCGAAGATGTTCCCGTTCCGCCGGCACTGCAGGACAGCGTCCCCCTGATCGGCGCCGGGCCGGACGGTTCGTTTGCCGGCTACACGGGCGCGGGCCAAACCGTGGCAATTCTTGACACCGGTGTTGACAAAAATCATCCGCTGCTGAGCGGCAAGGTCGTATCCGAGGCCTGCTATTCATCCAATGTTCCATCCAGCGGCGCCACATCACTGTGCCCCGGCGGCGCAGCATCCTCAACCGCTTCGAACTCGGCCCTGCACTGCGACCTTGCAATCTATGGCTGCGACCACGGCACGCATGTCGCGGGCATCGCAGCCGGCAGCGGCAGCACATTTTCAGGAGTTGCCAAAGACGCATCCATTATCGCCGTGCAGGTATTCAGCCGCTTCACAACCGGGTGCAATGGTGCTTCACCATGCGTGATGTCATATACCAGCGACCAGATCAAAGGGCTTGAAAGAGTGTACGCGCTGCGCAACAGCCACACCATCGCCGCGGCAAACATGAGCCTGGGCGGAGAAAGTTATTCCTCTCCCTGCAACCTGAATGCGCTCAAACCGGCCATCGACTCCCTGCGCGCGGCCGGCATTGCAACGGTCATATCAAGCGGCAATAATTACTCAACAACTGCGCTGGGCGCACCGGGCTGCATCTCCAGTGCCGTGAGCATTGGCAGCACCACAAAGTCCGACGAGGTGTCCCCGTTTTCCAACAGCGCCTGGTTTCTGTCGTTGCTCGCGCCGGGCAGCCTCATACAGTCATCGCTGCCGCTGAGCGGCTACGGGTACAAAAGCGGCACGTCCATGGCCGCCCCGCATGCTGCCGGTGCCTGGGCCGTTCTCAGGCAGGCGAAACCGGATGAAGCGGTAACCGAGGTGCTGAGCGCGCTGCAGTTCGAAGGTGTGCCCGTAATTGATACGCGCGCCGGAGCCGGCAGCCGGGTTAAGTCCAGGATAGACATACCGGGTGCTCTTGCCTGCCTGCTTGAACCGGGCGCATGGCTGCGCCGGGACGACGGCGTGCAGATCAGCGCTGCAGGCAATACCGGGGGCGGCACATTAACGGTTGCCTCGCGCTGGCAGCCGGCTGACATCGGCGCAGGCCGGCTTGTCACAAAAATGCGCATCGGCGTTCATGACCTGCCGTCAACTGCGGCGGTGCATATCTGGCAGGGTGCTGATCCCGCATCCCTTGAGCTGCGCTACAGCCAGGCGTTTGAGCCCGCGGCCCGGCAGATGAATGAAATTGAGCTCGATACGCCCTATGTCATCGATACCGCCCGGGAGCTGTGGTTTGGCTGGTCGGCAGCGCACACGGCGGATCAGTATCCCTTCGCGACCGACGAGGCTGCAGATGCCTCGCAACAGGGTAACCTGTACCAGTCCGGCGAGGCCTGGCAGAATTTTGCTTTCCCCGGAGACTGGCTCGTACATGCCCACCTCACTGCATGCCGCAACGACGGCCATTGCGCACCCGGGTATATATGCGAGCATGAGGTGTGTGTTGAGGACTGCAGACTCCACATACGGCACAGGAAGCTGCGCGCCGAAAAGCTTTTCAAACCCCGGAAGCTTACACTCAAAATCACGGCAGGCGAAGATTTCGACCCGTTCGGCAGCATTGATATCGCTCCGTTCGAGGTGGTTTCTACCAGGATCAAAACCAAAAAAAATATCCTGCGGATAAAGGCAATCGCGCCTGCCGGCCTGCGGCCGGGAATGTATACCATGCGCGTGGGCGGTTGCCTGGGGGAGATTGAAATTTTGCAATAGCGTTAAACATCATTTTAGGCCAGATTTGTCCAAAATAAATTATTTGATCGCTGCTGAAGGCCCTCTGGCCGGGGCCGTGCCGTCCCATCCGGCAAAGAAGACCTCATTTCATGTTCGGCCCGTGTGCGGCAATATTTCAAACGGGCCAGGCACGCCCCCGCGATTGTTGTATACGGCAGTGCACCCGGGCCGTGTA
>Ga0194126_10004585_pt1 | contig 20985 bp, 26 predicted proteins | sample TA2KigC150mmetaG_FD_148641 | JGI IMG/M metagenome (GOLD analysis project Ga0194126, IMG submission 148641) | Freshwater microbial communities from Lake Tanganyika, Tanzania - TA2015035 Kigoma Deep Cast 150m | ecosystem: Environmental > Aquatic > Freshwater > Lake | place: Tanzania: Lake... | reverse complement strand
AGAATGGGGATGATGTTCGGAATATTTTCTTTTTTGATCCGGATTTCGACAACGGGTGGATTGACATCGAAGTAACCGGCGATTTCGATCGAGATGTAGGACCAGATATCATCCGGTATTGATGTCATCTTCTTAAATACGTGCTGATGTTTGGCAACGACGGTGTGGCAGACATCGATCAGTTGTTTGGTGGGGACCAGCAGTTGTCCCGCAAACCACTCCCCTTGGGTTTCAAACCAACTGATCTCCTCCGCCGGTACGGAGATTCTCCAGCGCTTAAAATCGTCAATGGATTGAAAGGTCAGATCATTGTAACAGGTCTTGTGCAGGACATAATGCCCCAGCTCATGGGCCAGCGTGTAACGGTATTTCTCATTGAATTGGTTATACTGAATTTCGTCCACATGGATCGTTGAAAGGTCGCGACTGAGAAAACCATTCAAGCCGTGATCTTTATAGAGTCTGGGAAAGGGGAAAATATTGAGCCCCAATTTCAGCTCGATTATTTCCTCGACGGGAATCGGGATCTCAAACGAGGGATGATGCTGTCGCAGAAACGCATCCGCTCTTGTGCCTATTTCGCTGTAACTGATGTACGGGCATTCAAACATCAGCGTAGTTCTCGCTTGATTGATTTTATAAGTTTTTCAAGGCCTTCGTCGTCGAGTGTTTTATCCCTGACCGTTCTGAACAGAACCGGCAACGCATTCATCAGGTCCTCGTTGGTCACGATATCTTTCGGGATTTTTCCCGCGCTGATGATCGCCAGGTCGCAGAATGCCAGCCAATCCTCGGATCCCTCTTCGATTCCCAGTGCCGCGGCGTATTTCGAGAGCATCTCTTTCGACTGCGGCGGCTGAAACAAACCCCGTTCAATCTTGCTGACATTCCCGGGATCGAAGCCGTTAATCCGGCAAAATTCCCGTAACGTTAATCCCTTCTCAACTCTCTTTAATTTGAATAAATCGCCGAAGGTTTTTGCGATGGCCATAATATTCACCCCCTCTCTGTTGTAAAGATATTACAACAGGTGTTGTAAATGTCAATACTTATTTTGGGTAGTATCCCAAGAGAAATATGTTGAGCATTGACGCCGGCCCGGCAGGCCGATATAATTACATATTAAGGGCTCGCCCTGCGAAAAGCTTCAGATTATGGCTTCGGGGTTAACAAGCGACGTTATGAATCCAAGGGCAAGCACCGAATTCTGGTTCGCAGTCGAGCTGCGGAAAACCTGAGTGATACGAGAGGAGGAAAATATGAGCAGACTGTCCTTTTTGACGATGCCGCTGGTTTCGATGGCGGTTGCGCCCGGCGGCGCTGCGGCATTTGAGCAGGACGTCATTCCGACGACGGGAGGGGATCTGAAGGTCACCTTTATCGGCCATGCCTCGCTGATGTTCGAGTTCGGAGGGAAGGTGATCTACAACGATCCGGTCGGCCAGTACGGAGACTTCTCGGGGTTGCCGAAGGCCGATGTGATCCTGGCCGCCCACGAGCACGGGGACCATTTCGATCTGGAGGCGATCAAGAAACTCAGCAAACCCGGGACCAAGGTGGTCATGACCCCGCTTTGCGCCCCCATGCTTGCGGGGGGCGTGGTTTTGAAAAACGGGGAGTCGGCCACCGTCGAGGGGTTCCGGATCGAGGCGGTTCCCGCCTACAACCTCGTCCACATGCGCTCTCCCGGGGTCCCCTATCACGCAAAAGGGCTTGGGAACGGCTATGTGATCACCTTTTCTGACAAGCGGGTCTATATCGCGGGCGACACGGAGAACATCCCGGAGATGAAGACGCTCGGCCGGGTTGACATCGCCTTTCTCCCGATGAATCTCCCCTATACGATGACCCCCGCGATGGTGGCCGATGCCGCGCGGATGGTGAGGCCCGGGATCCTCTACCCATACCACACCACCGATACGGACACCTCAAAGCTCCAGCCCCTGCTCAAGGACGAGAAGGGGATCGAAATCAGGATCCGCCGGATGCCCTGATGCCGGCTTCGGAAAAAGTCCATATGCTGCGTTGCGCTTCCTCCTTCGTCACTGCGGCGTACGAAAAAGTACGCCTCATTCCTCAGGAGTCGCGCGCCTTGCCTCTGGAGCTTTTTGCGAAGCCGGTCCGTGTGATGACGCCGGTTTGAAAATGCAGAGGATATCGTGAAATGCCCTACCGTATCTTCGACCATACCGCCGATCTTGGCGTGGAGGTCTCCGCGGCGAGTGTTGAGGAGCTCTATGCGGCGGCTGCCTTTGCCCTCTTCGACCTTCTGACGGACCTCTCGACGGTCAGGGCGGGGATCAGCCGGGAGATCGTCGTCGCGGGCGAGGACCCGGCGGACCTTTTGATCAATTTTCTGCGCGAAATCCTCTATCTCTGGAACGGAGAGCGATTCCTGATCAAATCGTGTTCGGTTCGCGAGGTGACGCCGCAGGGGATCAAGGCCCTCCTCCGCGGTGAATTCTTCGATACGGCCCGGCACGGAATCAAAGCGGAAATCAAGGCGGTGACCTATCATCGGGCATCGGTCTGCGAAACAAAGAAGGGGTTTGTCGCAAAGGTCGTGTTCGATGTCTGAGAAACGATTCCGGAAGATCGACGAATGGCGCTGGGAGATCCCGGCGGAAGGTGGGATGCGCGTCCCCGGGATCATCTACACGAGCGAAGCGCTCATGCAAGGGATGGGAGGGGACGAGGGTCCCAAACAGGTGGCGAACGTCGCCCATCTACCCGGGATCGTGACGGCGTCGCTCGCGATGCCGGACATGCACTGGGGGTATGGTTTTCCCATCGGCGGCGTCGCCGCTTTCGATATGGAGGAGGGGATCGTCTCCCCCGGCGGCGTCGGCTACGACATCAACTGCGGCTGCCGCCTGATGGCCACACGTCTGCACGCCGAGGAGATCCGCGACCGTCTGCAGACGCTCGTCACGGCGCTCTTTCAGAACATCCCTTCCGGTGTCGGCTCCCGCGGGGCGCTGAAACTATCGGCAAAGGACGAAAGGCAGGTCCTCACCGAGGGGGCGGCCTGGGCTGTCCGCCACGGCTACGGCAGCGACGCCGATCTGGAGATGACCGAGGATAACGGGGTGATGGCCGGCGCCGATCCGGACAAGGTGAGCGACCGCGCCCTTGAACGGGGGAAAGACCAGCTCGGGACGCTCGGATCGGGAAACCATTTTCTCGAGATCGAGGCGGTCGAGGAGATCTTCGATACCGCGGCCGCCGCTGCCTTCGGCCTGGAGAAGGGGCAGATCTGCGTGATGATTCACAGCGGCTCCCGCGGCCTCGGCTACCAGGTCTGCGACGATTATCTCGCAAGGATGGTCAAGCATATCGACGAGATCGGGATTCCGCTTCCCGACCGGCAGCTCGCCTGCGCCAGGCTTTCCTCGGGCCGTGGCAAGGAGTATCTCGCGGCCATGGCCTGCGCCGCGAACTACGCCTGGGCGAACCGCCAGCTCCTCATGCACCGGACGCGCGAGGTCTTCGAAGAGGCATTGGGAATCAGTCCGCGCGAGCTGGGGATGCGGCTCCTCTACGACATCTGCCATAACATCGCGAAGATCGAAACCCTTCCGGTGGCGGGAAAAGATACCCGGCTCTGCGTCCATCGCAAAGGGGCGACCCGCGCCTTTCCGCCGGGGCATGCCGCCCTGCCGCCGGCCTACCGCAAGGCGGGGCAGCCGGTCCTCATCCCCGGGGACATGGGGTCGGGCTCTTATGTGCTGGCAGGGACACAGAGGGCGTTTACCGATACATTCGGGAGCGCCTGCCACGGCGCCGGCCGGGTGATGAGCCGGACCAGGGCGATGAAGTCCTGCCGGGGGAGGTCGATCGTGCGGGAGATGGCCCAGCGGGGGGTCATTGTCATGGCTTCAGGAAAGGGGACACTTCTCGAGGAGATCCCCGAAGCCTACAAGGACCTGGATGAAGTAGTGGAAGTGGTCCACAGCGCCGGCCTTTCCACGAAGGTGGCGCGCCTGCGCACCCTGGGGTGTATCAAAGGGTAGCGTAACACCCCGGGCATGTCGGGGCCAAAATATAGATTGACAGACAAAAACAATCCTCCTATACTTCCAATCATAGAAAGTAATGTCTTATCAAGCAATTGAATCATGATCAAGAACACAGAGATACTGCAACAATTTGAAGACCGGTTCATCAGCGGGCAGGGGAAGGTTCCCCATGAAAAGGCCAGGGAGCTCTTTTCCGCTCTGTGGAGGGAAGGTGTCATGCTCGGCGTACTTCCTCCCGCCGATCCCATGGCGGATATCGAGGTCGACATTCGCATGGCCCGGATTCTCAATTCATGTTCGATCAAATCATAGCCAGAGTCGCCGCTTCGCTCGACCAGGCCGGGCTTCCCTACATGATTATCGGAGGCCAGGCGGTTCTGTTGCATGGGGAGCCCCGCCTCACGCGGGACATCGATATCACCCTCGGCGTCGATGTTGATCGGCTCGAAACCCTGCTTGACGTGATCCGAAAACTGTCCCTGAAAATCCTTCCGGAAGAGGCGGCCGCCTTTGTCCGCCAAACCATGGTTCTGCCCACCCTCGACGAAACGACGCACATCCGCCTGGATTTCATCTTCTCCTTCACCCCTTACGAATTCCAGGCGATCCGGCGGGCGAAGAAAGTCAAAATCCTGGGGCAGGCTGTTTCTTTCGCTTCCGCGGAAGACCTGATCATCCATAAAATATTCGCCGGCAGGCCAAGAGATCTCGAGGATGTACGGTCGGTCATCCTGAAAAATCCCGGCCTGGATGTTCCCTACATCGAGGCGTGGCTCAAAGCCTTCGACGAAGCCTCAGACGACAGGCCTTTTTTGCCCGCCTTCATGAGGATTGCCGGCATCCCCTCCGAGGGACAGTAAGGCTTATCGGCCTTGAAAGAACTGGCCTTGAAAGAAGAGTTGACAAATCTCCTTACCGACGACGATGCGGAAAAGGCCGACCGCGTGGAGGCGCTGCTCGAAGAACGTTCACGTGGACAAGAAGCGGCGACGGCCATAGCGCTGCCAGAGGCGGATCGATCTGACGACGAGGATGGCCATGACGAGACGGGGGACGTAGATCCAGAAGGGATGGATCCCCATCGGCAGGAAAAGGGGCGGGTCTTCGACCATCGAGTGGTTCATCCCGATCGAGAGGTGGAGAATCTCGAGCTCGTCCTTGCTCAGGTGGCCGCTTTTGGCCTCCTCCACAATGATTGCCCCGCCGTACGACAGACCGAAAACGACGGCGGTCATCCAGAGGAATCCCACCTTCTGATCGAGCCCCATGATCCGGAGGAGGGGGCCGAGCGCCCGGACCAGGGGGTGGATCAGGCCAAAGGTCTTGAGAAGCTCCAGCAAGGTAAGCAGGACCATGATGATGAAGAGGATCTTGACGGTGAGCCGGAAGGTCGTCCAGGCCCAGTGACGGATCGTCTCCACGAAGGCCGGCTGGACCGTCGGGAGGCCGCCCGAATGAATGGGCATGACTGTGGAACTTTCCACCCAGGGCGCCATCAGCAGGAGTGTGACGACGGCGGCGCCGAAGCGGATCAGCGTCGCCTTCGCGGGGTGGATGCCCGAGTTTCCCTGGATGATCCCCTCCTGTATCAGGGCGTGGCACATGAGGATGAAGACGGCGATCAGCGTCATCTGGCCCGTGCTGAAGGGGAGAACGGCCATCGCGCCGATCCCCCCGTAAACCGAGCTCAGCATGCCGATGATCAGCGGCAGCGCGGCGGTCGGCGGGAGGCTCAAAAAGCCCATCAGGGGTTTGAGGAGAAAATCGAGGCTGTGCAGAACACCGCTCCAGTCGAGTATGGCGGTGAGAAGCGACATCGGGATAATGATCTTCATCATCCAGACAAAGCCGCTCCATCCCCGCTTCAGCCCTGCCTTGATCCCCGCCTTGAGCAACATCCGATACGCTTTGCTTTCTGTCATCCCTGTGGTCTCCGATATATGCAGGAGCTGTTCATGCCTGTTGTCCATTTCCTTTTTCAAGGAGTTCTCCGGCCATCTGAATCCCGAGCGCCGTCTTGACGTCGATGATCTGTCTCTCCCGGATCATCCGGCGGGCCTCGTCGAAGGAGGTGGTCATCACCCGGATATACTCGTCCTCGTCGGCCGGCAGCGCCGCCGGGTGAAGATCGAGGGCGAGGAAAAAGTACATGTATTCGTTGCAGTACCCCGGGACCAGGTACCCCTCGAAGAGCTTGACAAGCCGTCCTGCCTGGAAACCGATCTCTTCGGCCAGTTCCCGCTGGACGCAGTCCTCGACGGTCTCGTTTTCGCGGTCCATGTTTCCGGCAGGGATTTCGATGATCATTCCACCTGTCGCATGACGGTATTGCCGGATCAGGACCAGTTTGCCCTCGGCATTCACGGGGACGACGGCGATGCAGGGCCGGTGGTCGATCCAGCTCTGTCTGCTGCACCTGCCGTCGGGCAGAAGGACGTCGCCCTCGAAGACATCGAAGACGCGGCAGCTATAGACAAGATTCCGGATCGTTTCATTGTTTGACATGGTTGTTGGGATTTCCTTTCTTGCCGTGGAGGTTGTAGTGCGGGAGATCTCGAAGCCGCATGCGATGCGCGGCTTGGATCTCCTTTGCTCAGTTGGTTTTCATGATGGCGGCGAGGTGCTGTTCGATGGTTTCCTTCGGCAGGGCGCCCACCAGGGTGTTGACCAGGGTGCCATCCTTGAAAAGGAGCATTGTCGGGATGCTCCGGACGTCGTAACGCGATGCCGTCAAGGGATTCTCGTCGATATTGAGCTTGGCGATCCGGACGCCGCCGGCGTATTTCGAGGCCAACTCATCGAGGATCGGCGCTATCGTGCGGCAGGGACCGCACCAGGGGGCCCAGCAGTCGACCAGGACCGATCCCGGTGCGGAGAGGACCTCCCGGCTGAAGGTGCTGTCGTCGACTTCGACGGGTCGCCCCTGATCGCTTGTAACGACCAGGGTGGCGCGGCACTTGCCGCAGCGCGGCAGGTCGTTGAGACGGTTTTCGGGCATCCGGTTTTTTGTACCGCACTTCAGACAGCGGATGATCATCTCGTCCAGGATCGCGCCGCATTTTCCACAGTGCGGCTGGTCATGCAGTCGCTCCTTCGGGATGCGATTTTTGGTGCCGCAGTTGAGGCAGCGGATCACCATCTCTTTTTCGTTCATATGGCCACCTTTACCGTAACGGGTTTCAGGTCCCGGATCAGTTCGGCCGGCGACATCTCGGCAAGCAGCCCTCTGCTGCCGGCGTTGATCAGGATGCGAGGCAGGGCGGCGATCCCTTCCTCGATGAAGATCCGGAGAGGCTTCTTTGTGCCGAAGGGCGAGGTGCCTCCCACCTGATAGCCGGTATGTCTTTCCGCGATCCGCGGATCGCAGGGCGTGACCGATTTCACCCCCAGGACCCTCGCCAGGGTCTTGGTGGAGACCTCCCGGTCCCCGTTCATCAGGATAATCAGCGGAATGCCCCGGTCATCCTCCATCACAAGGGTCTTGATCACCATGTGTTCATCCACCCCCAGTTCCCTTGCCGATACGCGGGTTCCCCCGCGCTGTTCGTATCGGTATGGGCGCAGGATGAATGCCAACCCGCTCTGCTTCATGGCGAGAATGGCGGGGGTGACCGGTATCCGCTGCTTGGTCATGACGCCTCTTATTTCTGCCAAGTCCGGGTTTTCACATATCCCTGCGCCTGTTCCAGGCATCGACCGGCAATTCTAGTATAATCATGAAACGCCCGAAGGTCAATCCCCCTAAGTCATGCCCTTGTCCGTGCCCAGACCCATTGCTGTCCGGTATCCGCTGCGCCTGACCATTCACCTACCAGAAAACGAAAAGGAGCTTGACAGGGGCGGAGCTTTTTGTCACTCTTCCGCCTCTATTTCGGAGCAAACAGGGGGCCGGTCGTTGCCGGTTTTCCTGTTTGTGTATGGAGGTGAGCCATTTCCATCATTTATCTGGTACGCCACGGCGAGACGGACTGGAATCGGGACAAGCGGATTCAGGGGCATACCGATCTCCCTCTGAATGTGCGGGGAAGGCTTCAGGCGGAGGCGCTGGCCGGACGTCTGGCTGCAACCCCCCTGGATGTGATCTATACGAGCGATCTGAGCCGGACGCGCGACACGGCAGAGATGATTGCCGCGCGGCAGCGGGCGGACATACCCGTCGTCATGACGCCGGACCTCCGGGAATGCAACTACGGTCTGTGGGAGGGGCTGACCCGTGCGGAGGTCGCCGTTCGCTTTGCAGAGGATTGGGAGAACTGGAACAAACGGGGCTTGACCGAAAGCCCCACGGGGGGGGAAAATTACGTATCGCTGGCAGAACGCGCAGGCCGCGCCTTCGATGCGGCCGTGCAGGACGGGAAAACGGTGCTGATCTCCGCCCACCGCGGAACGCTCCGAGCGGTCCTCTGCCAAACCCTGCGCATCGATCCGGCCGACCGGGACCGCATTCCGGTGTCGAACTGTTCGCTTTCCGCCCTCGAGTACCGGCCGGGCCACCCACCGCGGTTGATTCTGCTCGATGATACCTCTCACCTGGAGGCAGTCCCGCTTGAGGTCCTATAAAGGCTAAGCCTTCTGAGGTTCGGCGTCTTCCTCTTTTTTCTTTTTCTTTTTCGGTTTGGTCTCGGGGGGAGGCTCGGCTGCCTTCTTTGTCTTGGGCGCCTCTTCCTTTGGTTTTGCCAGGCGCTCCGCCTTCATCTTGGCGAGCTCCCCTGTTCGCTTCTCCGTAGCGTCGATCGCCCGCAAACGGACTTGAGATTCCTTTATCTTTGCCTTCAATTCTTTGGTGAGCGCATCGCGCGCGATCTTTTTCTCGTCAAATCCTTTTTCTCCAAGAAACGCCAGGCGCTTCTGCAGCTTTACTTCCCAGTCGGCCAGCTGTTTCCGCCGGGTTTCTCTGCTTTGGGATCCCATAGACTTCTCCTTCTCGGTTATTCTTTATCGGGTTGCTTCACCATTTCCTCGTGACTACCAGAAACGAACGGGCACTCTTATCAGGAATTCATCCCGAAATCCAGTGAATTTGAAGGCTACGTAAAAAGGCCGGATGCTGTCCCGAATTTTATGAGGTCGTCAATTCGGCGGCTTCGGCGGGCGCAGCGGGTGACTCCAGGAGGGCCTTGATCTCATCGCCGTCGAGTTTCTCCTTCTCCAAGAGCAGGCGGGCGCCCCGAACCAGGATCTCATTCCTCTTACGGAGGATTGACAGCGCCCGTTCATACTCCCGATGGATGCTATCCCGTATCTCCTGATCGATGATCTCGGCTGTTGCTTCGCTGTAGTCGCCGGCTTCCCGGGGGGTGACGCCCAGGAACAGGTTTTTTTTATCGCCCGCGAGATAGACCTGTCCAAGCTTTCCGCTCATGCCGTACTCGCGGATCATGCTCCGTATGATATCGGTGGCCCGGGCAAGATCGTTGTGGGCGCCGGTGGAGATGTCGCCGAAGATGATCTCTTCTGCGGCCCTTCCTCCTAAAAGCGATGCAATCCTGTTCTCAAGCTCGGATTTCTTCATGAGGAACCGGTCCTCGGTGGGAACCTGCATCGTGTATCCCAGGGCGGCGACCCCCCGGGGGATGATGGAGATCTTCTTGACAGGATCGGTCCCGGGGAGCGACAGGGCGACCAGCGCGTGTCCCATTTCGTGGTAGGCGACGGTCTCCCTTTCGCTCGCGTTGATCAGGCGGTTCTTCTTCTCCAAGCCGCCGACGATCCGCTCCACCGCCTCCTCGAATTCCGCCATCCCCACCTCGGTCTTGCCCCGGCGGACGGCCAGGAGCGCGGCCTCGTTGACGAGATTGGCCAGATCCGCCCCCACCATACCCGGTGTCATATTGGCCAGTGTTTCCAGATTCAGGTCGGGGACCGTCTTGATTTTCTTCATGTGGACCTGAAGGATCTGCTGGCGCCCGAGTTTGTCGGGCCGGTCGACGAGGACATGGCGGTCGAAACGGCCCGGTCTCAGGAGCGCCGGATCGAGGATCTCCGGCCGGTTCGTCGCCGCCATGAGGATCACTCCTACCTTCGGATCGAAGCCGTCCATCTCGACAAGGAGCTGGTTTAACGTCTGTTCCCGTTCGTCGTGACCCCCCACGGCGCTGAACCCGCGGGCCTTTCCCAGGGCGTCGAGCTCGTCGATGAAGATGATGCAGGGGGCCTTCTCCTTGGCCTGGACGAAGAGGTCCCGGACGCGGGCCGCCCCGAGGCCCACAAACATTTCGACAAATTCCGAACCGGAGAGGCTGAAGAAGGGGACGCCGCTTTCGCCGGCGACGGCCTTGGCCAGAAGGGTCTTACCGGCCCCCGGCGGCCCCACCAGAAGGATGCCCTTGGGGATCCTCCCCCCGATCTCGGTGAACCTGCTCGGTGTCTTGAGGAATTCGATCACCTCGATCAGTTCCTGCTTCGCCTCGTCGGCCCCCGCCACGTCCGCGAAGCTGACGTTAAGCTCGTTTTCCATGTAGATCTTCGCTTTGTTCTTGCCGAGGGTCATGAAGCCGGCCTGCTGGCCGCCCATCTTCTTCATGAGGAAGTACCAGACGCCGACGAACAGCATCAGCGGGAAAATCCAGGAGAAGAGGTCGCGCAGAAAGGTCGATTCGATTTCTCCCTTGAAAGTGACGGGATACTGCTCCAGCACCTTGGAGAGGTCGGGGTCCACGCGGATCGTCTTAAAAAACTTGTAGTCTTCGGGGGCCCCATCAACCCTCATCTTCCCCTGGATCTGATTGGCGGAGATGGCGATCTCGGTCACCTTGCCCGCCTTGAGAAGGTTGAGGAATTGGCTGTAAGGGATGATCTGGGCGGCGTACATCGAGGCGATGTAGTTCTGGGCAATGAGGACCACCCAGATCCCCAGAACGACGTACCAAAGTGAAAATTTATAATGTTTTTGCATGATTACACCTTAAATGGTTAAAGCCAATACTCCGGATATCTTCGGTTTTGTGAGAGGTTGTTGATCAATACGGCGACGACGACCAGTATGAAAGCCCCCAGTCCGGCGGGCACGAAGGCATAGAGAAAGCCGAGCGCGTGTAACTTCGGCCCGCCGATGACGTAGATCAAAGCGGTTGCCCCTCCAGGGGGATGCAGGGTTTTAGTTGCCATCATGGCGATCATGGCAAAAGCGACGGCGAGCCCCGAGGCCAGCCATAGGGTACCGCCAAAAAATTGATAACAGGCAACGCCGACAAGTCCCGATACGATATGGCCGCCGATAAGGCTTCTCGGCTGTGAAAAGGGGCTTCTGACCGCGCCGTACACAAGGATCGCCGATGCGCCCAAGGACCCGATGATCAGCGTCAAGTCTCTCGGTTCAAAATAATCTGCCGAAAGGCGCCCGCAGATCCCGATGCCGACGACGGAGCCGATCAGAGCCCACAGCATCTCCAGCAGACCCACGCCCGGCGGGCTCTTTCCCCCGCCCTTCATCTTGGAAAGATAGTCACTGATTTTCATCTGTTCCGATCGCCCTTACAATATCTGCACGGGATATAATTCCGATCAGCCTGCGCTGTTCATCCACCACGGGGAGTCGCTTTATCCGCTTTTCGCCAAGCACCGAGGCGATCTCTCTGATGTCCGCCTCCGGTCCGGTTGTGATCGCCGGCGATGTCATGACCTCCCGGAGACTTTTGCCCTGCTTTGGTCCGGGGAGAGGTTCTCCGAGCAGATGTTTGATGATATCTTTAAACGTATGTCCCTTTTTCATTCCCGCCATGGCCAGGAGATCCGCTTCGGTCATGATGCCGACGACACGGTTCTGACCATCCACCACCGGCAGACCGCTGATCCTGTTTTCGGAAAGGAGGGTCGTCGCCTCGGTGATATCCGCGTCCTCGCTGATTTTTATCACGTTTTTGGTCATCACATCGCGCACAAAGATCTTTCGGGCCGCCCGTTGCCGTGCATGCCGCAACGCAATGGCATAGATCCGCTTCAGGTCATCCTCGGTGATGTCCATGTACGTCTTCATCTCCCTCAGGGCCGCCCGCAGGTCCTCGTCGGTGAGGTGACAATCTTTTATCGCTTCGTCCATATGTTTTTCTCCCGGTGGGCTTTTTCAAGCCCGGCAAGAGACTGCTTTACGAGCGCTTTGCGACAGATTTAAACGATCACGCCGTTATTCTATCACAGAATGAATAATTTTCCGACAACAATAGGCGGAGCGGCCGAAAATCGAACCCCTCTCACATGATCGTCCCTCTGCTGCGCCGATCGCATGCGGGACCGGCGGTTCGGGTTGACATTCGGCGAGGGATTGTGTAATCAAAACCCATGTCCGAAGCGCTCAAAATCGTTTTGATGGTCCTGCTCACCATCGGGGCCTTTATCCTTTCCCGCTTCATTGCCGGCTGGCAGATGAATAAGGCAGGCAGATCCATCATCCGGGATCTGGAGAAAAATAAGGCCTTCGATCCGGACTCGGCGGTGCAACTTCCCTACTGCAAGCATCGGATGTTTCGCCTTGGCCTGAAGGACTACCGACCCCATGTGATGAAGCAGCTGATCGTACACGACGTGGTCCGTATGGTCGAAGGGGAGAAATATTACCTGTCGGCTCGCAAGCCGAGTGATGGCTGACAGAAGAGATTTTACCGGACGGATGTCCGGTGTTGCGGTGATTCGGAGTAACGAAGTGGATTTCAACCCCTGTATGAAGCATAAAGTGGTCCGCAAAGCGGTGCGCATGTTTGCCGAGACCGAATTGGGTCCCATCGCCCACGACATCGACCGGGACGCCCGCTTTCCCTGGGAGGTCGTCGAGAAGATGAGCCCTCTCCATTTCTTCGGTCTTCAGGCGGCGAAGAGATTCGGCGGCGCTGAGATGGACAGCATCAGCTACGCGATCACCATCGAGGAGATCTCTCGTGTCAGTGCCGCGGTGGGCCTCTGCCTCACCGTCCACAACAGCGTGGGGGTCTATCCCATCGAGAGATTCGGCACCGAGGAACAGAAACGCCATTTTTTGCCGGCGATGATCCGGGGGGAGCGGATCGGCGCCTTCTGTCTGACCGAGGCCAACGCCGGCTCCGACGCGGGCGGCGTGGAAACGCTCGCAGTCCGGGACGGCAAGGATTATGTGATCAACGGCACGAAGATCTTCGTGACCAACGGCGGCATTTGCGGCACATCGCTCATATTCGCCATTACCGATTCGCAGAATCCCCAGCGGAGCGCCGGGGTATTCATCGTGGAGAAAGACACCCCCGGCTTTACCGTCGGAGAGATCGAGGACCTTTGCGGTATGCGGGCCAATCCCGTTTCTTCTCTCTTTCTTGAAGATTGCCGCGTACCGGAAATAAACCTGCTGGGCCGTCCCGGCGATGGACTTAAGATCGGCCTGGTGACCCTCGATACAGGCCGTCTGGGTATCGCGGCCCAGGCTTTGGGACTTGCCCAGGCTGCTTTCGAGGACTCGGTCCGCTACTCCAAAGAGCGGCAGCAGTTCCGGAAGCCCATTTCCTCCTTCCAGACGATCCAGAATTACCTCGCCGATATGGCGACCGACATTGCGGCAGCACGATTGTTGCTCTACCGGGCCTGTGCGTTGAAGGATTCGGGGCGGCCTTTCAGCGCCGAGGCCGCGATGGCCAAACTCTTCTGCAGTGCCGCGGCGATGCGTGTGACGAACCTGGCCGTCCAGATCCACGGAGGATACGGCTACAGCAAGGAATACGATGTGGAACGCTATTTCCGTGACGCGAAAGTGACCGAAATTTATGAGGGGACGAGCGAGGTCCAGCGAATGGTGATCGCGCGCGATGTGCTCGCCCAAAGGACGTAATAAATCCGATGTTGAGTATAGTCGTTTGTCTCAAGCAGGTGCCGATGGTCTCCGAACTCCCCTGGGACCCGGCGACGGGGACCCTCCGGCGGGAGCTGGCGGAGGGAATGATCAACCCGGCCTGCCGCGCGGCCCTGGAGGCTGCCCTACGGATTCGGGAGGCCGAAGGAGGCGAAATCACCGCGATCACCATGGGGCCGAGGATGGCTGAGGAGGTCCTGCGCGAGGCCATTGCCCTCGGGGCGGACCGCGGAGTGCTCCTTAGCGATCCTAAGATGTCGGGTGCGGACACCTCGGCGACCTCCTTCACCCTTGCCCGGGCGATCGAGCAAGCCTGCCCGGGGTTTGACATGGTCCTGTGCGGATTTGCGACGAGCGACAGCGAGACCGCCCAGGTCGGACCCCAACTGGCCGAGGAACTCAAGATCCCTGGTGTGGGCTATGTCGATGAGATTTCCGTATCCGGGCGAACGGTGCGGATGCAGCGGCTGGCCGACAACTTCCTCGAAACCCTGGAAATGGATCTTCCCGGTCTGATCACCGTAACAAGCGGCGCCAATGTCCCACGCCACGTGCCGATGGGCGGCCTTCAGGCTGCCTTCGATAGTGCGGATATCGTCACCCTCGATGCTGCATCGCTCGGCCTTGATCCGGAAAGGATCGGCGTCAAAGGATCCGCCACAAAGATCGTGAACGTCACTTCGCCAATGGCGGGGAAAAAGAACATCGTTCTGACCGGAACTCCCAAGCGGATCGTGGACCAGTTATTCGAAAGGTTCGACGACAAGATCGGCGGCGCCATCGGCAAAGATCTGAAACGGGACAAGCAGAAATCATGAATTCAGAAAAAAAGGCCATCTGGGTTTTCGGAGACTACCGGAACTATTTTCAGAACCGCGTGACCCTCCAGCTCCTCTCACGGGCGAGGGAATTGGCGGTTAAGATCGACGCAGAGGTGTGTGCCGTCGTCTTCGGCTATTGGACCGACGAATGGGTCAACGATGCGCTCTCCCACAATCCGACCTTCTCTGGAGTTGTGGGAGAGTATATCGCCCACGGCGCCGACATGGTCTACCTGACCGACCATCCCCGGCTGGCTGCCTACAGCATGGAGACGTATGTCCTGCTGATGGAGCGGTTGGCGAAGCGGGAAAAACCCGACATGATCCTGATCGGGGCGACCACCTTTGGACGCGAGTTCGCCTCCCGGGTGGCCAAGCGGCTCGGAACGGGCCTCTCAGCCGATTGCATCGGTCTGGAAATCAACGAAGAGGGACTGCTTGTCCAGCGGGCCCCTTTCTTCGGCGGCAACCTCGTGGCCGAGATCGTCACCCCGGTAAGGCGGCCCCAAATGGTCACCGTTCGCCCCGGAACCTTCCAGGAGATTCCCCATGACCCCCTCCGGACCGGCAAGGTGGTGAAGGTTCCCCTGCCGAAGGAGCTACCGGCGGATCGGGTGCGGTTGATCCGGGCGGAACAGCACCTCCCACGCGGCCGGAAAATCGAGGACGCCAAGGTCGTTGTCTGCGGCGGCCGGGGAATGGGGAGCAAGAAGAAATTCCAGAAACTCTTTGAACTGGCGGAATTGTTAAACGGTGAGGTGGGCGCCACGCGCCCCGTGGTCTATGCCGACTGGGCGGATCATGATGCCCTGATCGGCCAGGCGGGAAAGCACATCAAACCGCAGATCCTCTTTTCCTTCGGGATCAGCGGCGCTATCCAGCATACCGCGTCCTGCAACGATGCGAAGTTCATCATCGCCATCAACAAGAATCCGAATGCGGCCATGATGAAAAAGGCCGATGTGGCGATCGTTGCCGACGCAAGCCAGTTCTGCACCGCCCTTATTCAGGAGCTGAAGCGCTGCATCCGCTAGGGCTGTTGAAAAACGTCCGTCTGCTGCGTTCCCTCGTCCCTCGTCGCTGCGACGTACGGAACAGTACGCATCGCTCCTCAAGACTTCGGAGGCCTTGCATCCGGCCATTTTTAAACAGCCCTGTCTCCCCGCCCCGTTAGAGCCCGAGACGTTCGCCTATCCCTTGCATCGCTTCCAGCGAAATCTCTACAAATTCCTCCAGCGGCAGCCCGATCCTTTCGCACTCGCGGATCGTCTCGCGGTTCACCGAGGCGGCGAAGGCCTTCTCCTTCATCCGCTTTGTAACCGATTTCACCTTGACGCTCGCGATCTTTTTGTCCGGATAGACGAGCGCTGTCGCCACGATGAGGCCGGTCAACGTCTCCCCGGCTGCGAGCGCGTGCTGGAACTCGGTCTGCCGGGGCTTTCCCCAGACCGCCTCGTTGTGCATCTTCACGGCATCGACGATCTCGGGATCGACGCCGGCCTCCGCGAGAATCTTCTCCGCCTCGCAGCAGTGGCGGGTCAGATCGCCGCCGACCGCTTCGATATCGATATCGTGGAGGAGCCCCGCCAGCCCCCATTTCTCAACGTCCCTGCCAAGTCTACCCGCCAGTGCCCGGAGGACCGCCTCCGAAGCGTAGCAGTGGTCGAGCATCCGTTCGCTTTTCACATGCGCTTTGAGCAGGGCTTCTGCGTCGTCCCGGTTCATCTCATCCTCCGACGTTTTCTCGTTTAACGAACATTGCGGTATGCGTCCCGGAAATATACATCTTTTTCCGGAAAATTCAAAAGGAGTTCATTAAAAATGAAAAGAATGAAATCCAAAAAGAATGAAATCCTCTTGACATGCGAACCTCCTTTCCATATCCTCAATCTGTGCAAACGCTCATTGGTTATCCATCAACATCCTGATATTCCGAAACCAAAGGGGATGTAATGGTTGGTCATCGCTTCGAGAGGCTGAGCGCAGAAAGCCTCTTATAGAACAAAAATATTTTTCGCGACAGGACAGGGCCCAATGATCGATCTCCACAGCCACACGGTATTCAGCGACGGGGTGTTGATCCCTTCCGAGATGGCCAGGCGGGCCGAACACGGCGGTTTGACAGCCATCGGCATCACCGATCACGGCGATTTGTCCAACATGGACTTTATCGTGCCCCGGATCGTGGCGGTGGCGGATCAACTGAGCACAGTGATGTCGATCAGGGTGATTCCCGGAATCGAAATCACCCATGTTCCCCCGGTTCTGATCGCCGGGATGGCCGTCAGGGCCCGAAGCCTAGGGGCTCGGCTGGTCCTGGTCCACGGAGAGACCATAGCCGAGCCCGTGGCCCCGGGCACCAATCGTGCGGCCCTGGAGGCGGACATCGATGTGCTGGCCCACCCCGGATTGATATCCGAAGAAGAGGTTGTCCTAGCGAAGGAAAGGGGCATTTTTCTAGAGATCTCCACCCGCAAGGGCCACAGCCTCGCCAACGGCCACGTGGCATACCTGGCCCGGCGCTGTGGGGCCCAGCTTGTCATCAACACCGACAGCCATGAACCCGCGGACCTGGTATCGAGTGAGAAGGCCATCCGCATCGTGCAGGGGGCAGGGCTGGAGCGGGAAGATTTCGAGCGGATGCAGGCCAACGCGCGCCGTTTCTTGTAACAAAAGGAATAGCCGGAGAGGAAATCGGATCAGGAATTCATGTCGACGAATTTGTAACCGATGCCGCGGACGGTGAGGATATACTTCGGATTCTCCTTATCGGGTTCGATTGCGGCCCGCAGGCGGCTGATGTGGACGTCCACGGTCCTTGGCTCCACGAAGGCCTCGTCGCCCCAGACGCGGTCCAGGAGCTGATCCCGGCTGTAGACACGACCGGGATGGCTGGTGAAAAACCGGAGAAGCTTGAATTCGCGGGAGCTCAGGTCTATCGGCCGCCCGTTTAGCGTGACGCGATAAGATCCAAAATCGATGTGAAGCCCCTGATAATCAAACGCCGCCGGCACATCCGTTTCCGGAAGCCGCTCCGATCGCCGCAGGACGGCGCGGACGCGGGCGATAAGCTCCCGGACGTGAAAGGGTTTGGTGATATAGTCGTCCGCCCCGATCTCCAGCCCCAGGATCCTGTCCACCGGGTCTGACTTGGCGGTGAGCATGATGACCGGCAGCGAGTCGGTCGTTTCCTGGCGTCGGAGACGCTTGCATACCTCCATGCCCGACAGCGCGGGCATCATCAGGTCGAGGATGACGAGGTCCGGCTTTTGAGTATTGATCATCTCCCAGGCCTTCTGCCCGTCATAGGCCCTCGAAACGGCAAAACCCTCCCGTTCGAGATTGAAGGCGACCAGCTCTACGATATCCTTTTCGTCGTCGGCAACGAGAACTTTCTTTTGCGTCATGTCGATTCCTGTACGTATGGAAAATGGAGCGAGACCGTCGTGCCGTGGCCAGGAGAGCTCTCGATGACCATCCGCCCCTGATGCTCTTTCATCAGGTGTTTGACGATCGAAAGCCCGAGCCCGGTTCCCCCCAGCTCCCGGGAACGCGTCTTGTCCGCCCGGTAGAACCGCTCACCCAGCCGGGATATCTCTCCCTTTGGGATGCCGACCCCCGTATCGGTGATCCGGACGATCAGATCCTGCTCTGCGCCGGGAAACGCCGAAACGGTTATCGTTCCCCCCTCCGGCGTGAATTTGACGGCATTGTCCAATATGTTCAGCAGGATTTGTGTCAGACGGTCCCCGTCGGTCCTGATGGGGGGCAGATCTTGACGAAGCTCCTTGATGAGCTTCAATCTTTTTTCGGAGATCCGCTCCGCAACGACGGTCAGAGCTTGATCAAGCGCGCCGTCGATGGAGAGCCAATCCGGATGAAAGCCGGTCTCGCCCGATTCGATGCCGGTCAGGATCAGGAGATCATCGACAAGGCGGTTGAGGCGCTGGGCGTTTTCATGGATGGTTTGCAGGAATTGCAAGGTTTTCCCCCGGTCGTCGATCGCCCCCTGCTGGAGTGTTTCCACGAAACCGATGATCGCCGTGAGGGGTGTTCGAATCTCGTGGGTGACGTTGGCCACAAAATCGGTCCGGATACGCTCCAACTTTTTCAGCCGGGTCACATCATGGAAAACCAGCATGGTTTTCTGCTCCCCGCCGTCCTTTCCCTGAACGGCGGAGATCGTGACGTCCAGGACGACCGGATGTTCATCCTCCAGCGTGATCTCCTGGACGACCTTCTCTCGCGTCGCCCGAAAACGTTCGAGGGCGTCGTGGAGCGGAATGTTCCGGAACGCCTCCAGAAGCGTCCGGCCGACTATCTCGCCCGCCCGGGAACCGATGATCTCCTCCATCCCGCGGTTGATGGTCTCGATCCGTTTACAGGGATCCAGAACCAAGATCCCTTCGACCATGCCGGAGAAAACGGCTTGCAGTTGTCTGCGCTCCTCATCGGCGTTCCGGATCTTTTCATTCAGGACGTCAACCATGGTATTGATGTTCTCGGCCATCGTCCCGATCTCGTCGCGGGTGTCGATCCTGATCTGCCCGGCGATGTTGCCCATCCTGGCTTTTTCAGTGTAAGCGGCGAGTTTCCGGATGGGGGAGATCAACCGGAGGGAAAACAACAGGGTGATCAACAATGAGAAGAAGACAGCCAAAAGGAGGTTCTGCCGGACGGTCTTTCTCAGTTGATTGATCGGGCCTGTGACCTCCTGGTAGGAACGGGACAGGCGGATATACCCTTTGGGTCGTTTCTGATCGCCGAGGAGAAAGGCCACGTAGAGCATATCCATCTTGAGGCTGTGGCTGTACCGGATCGAAGAGCCGTTGCCTTTTAAGCGGGCTTGCTGGATTTCCGACCGGTTGAGGTGGCTGTCTATTTCGATGTCGCGCAGATCCGTGTCGGCGATGATCCGGCCCTGCGCGTCGATCAGGGTCAGACGCGACCGGGTCCGTTCGGCAAGCTCGACGGCATGCTTGGCGATCTCCTCCATCGGCATCAGAGCGATGATGTTTGCCTCGGCTGTCATTTCATCTTCAACCCAGCGGATGAGGTCGGCTTTGAGTTGCCGTTCTATAAAAAATTCGGCGGCCGCTGCAACGAGGATCCCAGTCGCAACGAAGGCGAGTAGAAATTTCGCGATAAGCCCAGTCTTCATTTGTTTTCCACGCAGGCCGGCTGATGCCGGACGACCTTTCCCGTCACCATGTAGATGACCATGTCTGCGATCCCCTCGGTATGATCCGCGATTCTCTCCAGACTTTTGGAAATCTGCATGATGTAGAGGCAGACCTGGATCGTGTGGGGATCGTTCATCATGAATGTGAGCAGTTCACGGAAGATCTGATCGTTCAACTGATCGATGACCGTGTCCTCCTGCCGGACTCTTTCAGCCTGCTCCACATCCCCGCGAACAAGCGCGTCCAGGCTCTTTCGGATCATGCCCCGCACAATCTCGACCATCCGCGGCAGATCGATGTAGGGTTTGATTTGAGGCAGATCGTTGAGGATGAGGATTTTTTCGGCGATCTTGGCGGCCATGTCCCCGATGCGCTCCAGGTGGCCGGTGATCTTGATGGCCGTCGTGATGAAACGCAGATCCCGCGCAGCAGGTTGTCGAAGGGCCAATAGACGGATGCACTTCTCCTCGAGCATGACGTCGAGCTGGTCGATCTGGTCGTCCTCGCAGACGATCTGCCTCGCCAGTTCGGAGTTTCTCTCCAGAAGGGCGATCGATCCCTTTTCGAGGGCCTTTTCCGTCATAGCGCCGAGATAAAGCAGACCGTCCTTGATCTCCCGGAGTTCTCGCTCGTATTCCGCGCTGGTGTGCCGTTTCTCTTCCATATGAACCTCCGCTGTTCCTATCTTTCCGGGGACAGATTAAAATCTGTCCCCGGCGATCGGCAATCAGCCGAACCGTCCGGTGATGTAGTCTTCCGTCTGCTTTACGTCCGGAGTGGTGAAGATTTTATCCGTGGCGTTGAATTCGATCAGTTTGCCGAGATAGAAGAATCCTGTATATTCCGACACACGCGCCGCCTGCTGCATGTTGTGGGTGACGATGATGATCGTGTAGCGCTTCTTCAGCGTGTCGATGAGCTCCTCGATCTTTGCCGTGGAAATAGGATCGAGCGCCGAAGTCGGCTCGTCCATGAGCAGGACGTCCGGTTTCATGGCGAGCGCCCGGGCGATGCATAAACGCTGCTGCTGCCCCCCGGAGAGGGTCATTGCGGATTTATCCATCATATCCTTGACCTCGTCCCAGAGGACCGCCTGTTTCAGGCTCTCCTCCACAAGGGCCTCAAGGGCGGCGCTGTCATGGATGCCCGATAGC
>Ga0194126_10004578_pt1 | contig 20997 bp, 16 predicted proteins | sample TA2KigC150mmetaG_FD_148641 | JGI IMG/M metagenome (GOLD analysis project Ga0194126, IMG submission 148641) | Freshwater microbial communities from Lake Tanganyika, Tanzania - TA2015035 Kigoma Deep Cast 150m | ecosystem: Environmental > Aquatic > Freshwater > Lake | place: Tanzania: Lake... | reverse complement strand
TCAAGTCTTTTTAGAGGCTTATTGATGCATGGGTTGGCACTACATTTCCGCCCTTCCCATCTATGCCACCTAACAATTTCAATGACTTATACCTATATCTGGGCTTACAACTGTCGAAAATGAGTTTAAAAATCTCAGACACCGGCTGTCCCTTGGCGCTTTTGCGCATGGAGCCAAACAGACGTTCCAAAACCGGGGAAATGGCTATCTTACTAAGATATTTACTAAAAAAGCTCAGCCCAGCCCTGGAGGTCAAGGTGTCAGAGGTTACTTCAACTCCATCAATAACATTGCTCCTTTCATTTCTATCAGCCATAGTAGTGTTTGTGATAACCTCCCACCTGTTGGGTTTAGGTTGAGCAAAGTTAGTAGTAACTATTTGCTCATTTATCTCAATAGGTTATCACATCATCGCATAACGTGCAAGATATAAATCGATCATGTTAGGATTATAACAAACCATTGCTTGAATTTTTTATCGTTTTCAGATCATATAGATCATCGGCATACGCGGCTGGGGCCAGCAGCGGATGATTCCCTAACAACATCGGTCAACCCGGCGCAAACTTGGCATGAAGCTGAAAATGCCAGGGAAGCCTGCCGCGGGCGAGGGGCAGAGCAAGATACCCGGCGTGGCAGGACCTTACCTGTCGCCATCTCGAGCTTCTCAGATATCTCGTATGTTATTCGAGATGGGAGGGGTACATGAACCAGAACTCTTATTTTGGTTTTTCCGAATCTCCTTTTCAGGATGTCCCGGACCAGAAGTTTTTTTTTCTTACGAAAGCAATTGAAGAGCTATTAGCAGAACTTGTGGATTTCATTAAGGCTCACAAGGGATTGGCCTCAGTAAGCGGGGACGAAGGCATTGGTAAAACCATGATAGTTTCTGCGCTAATTCAGAGATTACCTCAAGATATCCATCCCATCATCATCACCCGGCCAGCGACTGAACCCGTTGCCCTCATAATGAATATCGCCAGAGCTATGAACATTAACATTCTTGAAGAAAACTTGGTAGATTTCACCCCACTCGCCGACGCCGTACATCTATCTGCCCGTCAAGGGAAATTTTTCGTAGTAATAATAGACGACGCTCATCTACTGACGGACCGGCACCTCGATGAAATCTGGATACTCTCTCAGATAGAACTCCACGGCCAGCATCTTTTGCCCATAGTGCTGGTGGGCTGCAAGGAGCTAGACCGTAAGCTTGGCGGTCATGCCAATCAGTGTCTCCGCCAGCTCATCCATACGAAACTCCGCATTGATAGTCTGACACCTGGGGAAATCATTGATTATATCAATCACCGCCTTGGGAAGGTCAGATCGAGTTTTGAGGCGTGTTTCGCCGACGATTGCTCAGACCAACTCTTTGCCAAAACGGGGGGGTGTCCTCGCCAGATTAACCAGGTGTGCCATCAAGCCCTGGAGTGCTGCATACAGGAAAACCTCTCCCGGGTCACTCGGGAAATGCTCTGGAAAATGGAGCAGGAGCAACCCCAGGAAACCCAGGACCTGCGAAAAAAACGAGGTTTATCAAAAAAGGTGGGAGCCGTGTTAGCAGCGGCTTTAGTGACGGTCCTGGCTATCTATGCCATTCGCAATGGCCTTGCCATTAAGGCCCCGCTGCCAGCTACCGGTATCTCCGTGACTCCATCAAAGGAAATACCGACGGCTTCGACAGCACCGACTCCCGCAGCCCCGGTAACGGCGGCTTTGATGTCGGATCGAGATAAGACCCACCCCAATTCAGTCGATCAGCCGGCGCTTTCCCCCAGGCCGGCACCGCCTTCCCGAAAATCTGGCGCTTCCCAACAACTGCACGAGGATAGAGCCGCCCCGGCCCCGCAGCCGGAAAACCAGGCCGCGGAGCCGGAAACTTCAACTTCGAAAACATACAGGGTGACTCCCGAAGACCTTAACTTGACTAAGATCGCGGCTAAACATTACAAGCATAATAAAACCATCGGCTTTGTCGCTATCATCTTAGCAAATCCCCAAATCACCGATGAGGATTCAATTTTCCATGGACAGGATTTACTATTGCCCAACGTAAAACCGAATGAAAAGGTTATAATGCTAAATGATAACCGTCATTATTTACTTTATAATCGCTATTTAGATATTTCTTTGGTTAAGAAGACCCAATCAAAGCTAAACGAACGAAAAGTGCGTTTTCAGATCAGAGAAACGCATAATATAGGCGCTGGGAATATTTATCGATTATTTTTAGGTGGTTATGAGCGAGAGGAGGATTTGATGGAAGCTTTGGCAGTTGCAGAGAGGGAATGATTCAATTTTAATCTGGATACTGGAATAGCCATATTAGCGGTTATCGGCTAATGTTCCCGGACATCCCCGGGTCATTTGGCAAGAGGCTCGAATGATAAATATTTCGCCTGACCCCTTACCTCCGGCCAGAAACCGCAACCCTTGCGGCGCCGCCCCGGATAACGGGCTCGCCCGCGCCCCTCGTGATTGCCGCCCCTATGCCCTGGCGTATCTCGGCCGGATTCTCCCGGTGATTTCCGAGACCTTTGTGGTGCGGGAAATCGCGGCGTTGCGGCGCCTGGGGCTCAGCGTCAAAGTCTTCAGCCTCCATCCCCCGGAAACCGGGGTGTTCCATCCTGAGGCTCCTGATCTGGCCCGGGAGGCGGAGGTCCTCATTCAACCCCAAAACCCCTTATTCTGGCTGGCCCACCTGATTTTTGCCCTGCGGTTTCCCGGCCGTTATTTTAACTGCCTTTACGCTTACGTCCTCGCAACCGACGAGCCCTGGCGGTCTCGCCGGCGCTGTCTGTCTTACTTTATGGTGGCCCCCTTTGCCGCCTGGCGCCTGCGCCGGTCCGGCATCCAGCACCTCCACGCCCATTTTGCCAACGCCCCGGCCAGCGTGGCGCTGATGGCGGCCGCCCTCGCCGGCATCTCGTTTAGCTTTACCGCCCATGCGTATGACATCTTCATTGACAAGCTGTTGCTGCCGGCCAAACTTGCGGCCGCGGCGTTTGTGGCCTGCATCAGCCGGTACAACCGCCGCTACCTGGAGGAGCAGTATCCCGAAGCCCGGCGGGCGCATCTAAAGGTGGTCCGGAACGGTCTGGATACCGCCAGATTTTGCCCCCATCCCCACCCCCAGGGGGCGCCCCCCTGCATCATCGCCGTGGGCCGCCTGGTGGAAACCAAGGGGTTTCACGTCCTGGTTTCGGCCTGTGCCCGGCTGCGGGACCGGGGCCTGCCCTGCCAATGCCTCATCATCGGAGATGGCCCCGAAGCCGGCCGCCTCCAGGACCTGGTTAATGATTCCGGGGTTAATGACCGAGTAGTTCTTATGGGGCAACTGTCGCCGGCAGAGTTGATGCCGTATTACCGGCGGGCCGATGTGCTGGCCATGCCTTCCTGCATCCGCAACCAGGATGCCGACGGCATTCCCACCGTGCTGATCGAAGCCATGGCCATGGAAATTCCCGTGGTAGCCACCCGGGTTTCCGGAATTCCTGAACTGGTGGTGGATGGCGAGACGGGTCTTTTGGTGGCGCCGGACGATGCCGCAGCTTTGGCCGAGGCCCTGGCGCGCCTGCTCCGGGATCAGGATATGGCCCGGCGCCTGGCCGGGGCCGGACGAGACCTGGTGGTCTCCCAATATAGCGGCGAGACCAGCGCCCGACAACTTAGCAGCCTGTTTGCGGCCGCGATCGAGGCCAATCAGAAAAACGACAAGTCATTTCAAAACCGATTTTCGGCGTCATTTTGAATCAACCGAAGGAGCTTAAGTCTGGAAAGAATCACCCCCCTTTTCTAAAGGGGGGCAGGGGGGGATTAAATAAGCGATTGATAATCCCACTAAATCCCCCTTTAGGAAAGGGGGACTTAAAACCTCCGTTCCTAACCTTCAACTGGTTGAGAGAACAGATTTGCAGCCTAAGACAGGTTTTGCCATAGGTACTGATATATGTGCGGACTCTGCGGCATGTTGCAATTAAATGGAGCGCCGGTCGATCAGGGACTGCTGCGGCGCATGACTGCGGTTTTAAGCCACCGCGGGCCCGATGATGAGGGCTTCTTGGTGGAGAACGGTTTAGGACTGGGCTTCCGGCGCCTGAGCATCATAGATCTGCCCGGCGGGCGTCAGCCCATGTCCAACGAAGACCAGACAGTGACGGTGGTCTTCAACGGCGAGATTTATAACTTCGTCGAACTCCGGGCTGATCTGAAGCAACAGGGCCACGTCTTCCGCACCTCCTCCGACACTGAGGTCATCGTCCACGGTTTCGAAGCCTGGGGCGATGACGTGGTGCACCACTTAAACGGCATGTTCGCCTTTGCCGTCTGGGACCGCCGCCGGCAGAAGCTCCTCCTGGCCCGGGACCGCCTGGGCATCAAGCCCCTGTTCTATACCCGGAAGTCCGACACCCTGGCCTTTGCCTCGGAAATCAAGAGCCTCCTTCTGCTCCCCGGGTTTGACCCGGCCGTGAGCGATGGGGGCGTGTTTGAATACTTCTCCCATCATTTCATCCCGGGCTCGGGCACCATTTATCAAAATATCCAAAAGCTGACACCGGGGGAGTTGCTGACGGTGGCCGACGGTGAGGTCAAGACCCGAAAATATTGGCGCCCGGCGGTGACCTCAGACCCCGAGAGAACGCTTGAGGATTGGTGCCGGGAACTGCGCCAGCGTCTGAGAGAAGCGGTGCGCCTCCAGCTGGTGGCGGATGTGCCCCTGGGGGTCTTTCTCTCCGGCGGGCTTGATTCCAGTGCGGTCACCGCCGCCATGGCCGGATTGGGCGCCAAGGAAATCCGCACCTTTAGCGTGGGGTTCGAGGCGCCCAAGTATGATGAGACTCGCTTTGCCCAACTGGTCAGCCAGCATTTGGGCACCGTCCATGAAACCTTTCGGATTACCGCCGAGGCCACCGATCTCTTGCCCAAACTGCTGTGGCACCTGGACGAACCCCTGGCCGACGCCACCATCATCCCCACCTATCTCCTGTCTAAAGCCACCCGCCGACAGGTCACGGTGGCCTTAAGCGGCGAGGGCGGGGACGAGCTCTTTGGGGGCTACACCCACTATCAAGGCATGCAACTGAACCGGTGGTTGAGCGTGCTGCCTCTCTGGTGCCGCCGGACCCTGGCGGCAACCGCCCGCCATCTGCCCACCTGGGGTTCTCCCCGCCTGGGTTACCTGGAACACCGTCTGGAGCGCATCGCCGCAACCTCCCTCTTGCCGCTTTTTGAGGGATATACCCGCAAGGTGGCGTTTTTCTCCCCTGAGGCGCAACAGCGCCTGTTTTCCCCGGATTTTCAGCGCCGGATCGCCGACCTCCCTTATCTCCAGCACTTCTGGGCCGTCCCCCAGGCCTATCCGGACCTTGATCCCATCGCCCAGGCCAATCTGGCGGACCTCTCGGTCTTCCTGCCGGACAGCCTGCTGGTCAAGGTGGACCGCATGAGCATGGCCTGTTCCCTGGAAGTCCGGGTGCCCTTGCTGGACCACACCCTGGTGGAATTTGCCCTAAGCATCCCCATGGACCTCAAAGTGAGCGGGATGCACACCAAACACCTGCTGCGGGAGGCGGTGGCGCCCTGGCTGCCGCAGGCAATAGTGAACCGGCCGAAACGGGGTTTCAATCCTCCCGTGGAGTTCTGGCTCCAGCACCACCTAGTGGACTATGCCCGGGAATACCACCTGATGGAGACCCTGGCCGCCACCGGCTACTTCAACCTGGCCACGGTGCAGGAAATGGCCGAGGCCCACATCCAGGGCCGGCGGGATTTTAGCCGGCAGATCTGGGCCTTGCTGGTTTTTGCCATCTGGTGGCGGCGGGTCCGGGGCCGGGGGGAGTGGCAGCCATGAAGCGCCGCCTGGTGATTATCAGTCCCTGTCGGGATGAAGAGCAGTTTGTGCGGTTTACCCTGGACTCCGTCGTCAAACAGACCTGTCGCCCCGACCTCTGGATTATCGTCGACGACGGCAGCCGGGACCGGACCGCGGAGATCGTCCTCGACTACACCGCCGCGCACCCCTGGATCAGGCTCGTCCGCCGCCAGCGGGATGGCGGCCGCCAGTTGGGCCCCGGGGTGGTGAACGCCTTTAACGCCGGCCTGGCCGATCTGGGGGACGAACCCTTTGACGTCATTGCCAAGCTGGATTGCGATCTGGAGTTTGGCCCGGCAATCTTCGCGGGCATCATGGCTCACTTTGACGATCCCAGGGTGGGCATGGCCAGCGGTACTTCCTGGCTGCTGGTGCAAGGCAGGCTCGTATCCGAACGCTATACCTCCTACCACGTGCCGGGCCAGGCCAAATTTTACCGGCAGGCTTGTTTCCGAGATATCGGGGGACTTCAATGCGTTTACGGCTGGGACGTCATCGATGAAACCGCCGCCCGCCGCCATGGCTGGCTCACCCTCAGCGATCCCCAAATCATCTTCACGCATCACCGCCTGCAAGGCTCCAGTTTCGGAGCCCTGCGGGGACGAATCATTTGGGGCCAGGGGGCTTACGCCATCGGCAGCCACCCGCTCTTTGCCCTGGCCCGGGGCATCTATCGCATGGCCGAACGGCCCTGGCTGGTGGGGGGATTAGCCTTCATTTGGGGTTTTTTTATCAGTTACTTCAATCCGGACATCCAGCGCATCGAAGACCCCGGCCTGATCCGCTACCTGCGCCGGGAGCAGCTTTACCGCTGCATGCATGGCAACCGTCTGCCGCCCAGGGAAATTTGACCGTGAACGCCGCAGAAACCATCGACATCCTGGGAGTGCCCGTGGGCGCATACACCATGGACACCTTGCTGGCCCGGGTCGAGGCCTTGATTGCGGCCCCGGGCGGCGCGGTGGCTTATGGCGTCAATGCCCATGTCATCAACCTCACTTACCAATACCCCGAGTTTCTGAAAGCCCTGCGCCAGGCCGACCTGTTGTACGCCGACGGCGCCTCCGTAATCATGGCAGCCGATTTTTTGGGTGGCCATCTGCCGGAAAAGCTGACTACCACCGACATCTGGCCCCGGTTGTGCGAACTGGCGTTGGGGCGCGGGTATCGGTTCTTCCTCCTGGGGGGGGAGCCCGGCCTGGCGGAACGGGCCGCCGATCATGCCCGGCGGAAATATCCTGGTTTAAACTTGGTGGGGACCCACCATGGATACTTTGATTTCCGGGATGAGCCTCTGCTCGCCAAGATCAACGCCGCCCGCCCGGATATCCTCTGGGTGGGGATGGGGGACCCCCGCCAGGTCCTCTGGGCCTCAACCTGGGGGCAGCAGTTGCAGGTGGGTCTGATCCTGACGTGCGGCGGCATGTTTAAAATCGTTTCCGGTGAATTGGATCGCCTTTCCCCCCATTGGCGGCGGAAAGGGTTTGAATGGGTGTATCGCCTGTGGCAGGAGCCCGGCACCTGGCGGCGTTACTTAGTAGGCCTGCCCCTCTTTGGCATGCGGGTCCTGGCCCAGCGCTTCCGGGGGGGAGAACGCCTGCCCAAATCCGGGGGGGAACCATCGGTCGGCTGATGAGGGTCTCCTATTTCAACTACCACTATGACATCGAGGGTTCAGCCGTCGGCGCGGCCACCCAGGTCCGGGCTATCGCCGCGGCCCTGACGCGGCTCGGCCACCAGGTTGATGTGCAGTTTCGCACTGCCAAAAAACCGGGAGAACGCCGGGAATACCTCGGCCTGAAAAAAGTCCCGGGGCTGCGCCGTTATGGCCATGTCCCTCGCCTGGTCTGGCGAAATTTCGCCTTTATCCGGGAGGAACTGAAGCTGCTGGACCAGTTCCGCCCCGACGTGGTGCTGGCGGTGAGTTCTTATGCCAACTTCTCGGCCCTGGCGGCCAGCCGCCGCCGGCGCCTGCCCCTGGTGCTGTTCGCCGAGGCGCCCCTGGAGTACGAATATCGCCTGTTTTACCCCCAATACTACCGCTACCCCTGGCTGAGTCGCGGCCTTGAGGGGATTAATGTGCGGGGGGCCGACCGGGTAACTTGCATCTCGGAGGTGTTGAAGGGCTACCTGATGCGTTACGAGGCGCCGGCCGCCAAACTCCATGTTGTGCCCAACGGCGTGGATCACCTTCTTTTTACTCCCCGGGAGCCCGACCCGGAATTTATGGCGCACTTGGGCCTAAAGGACCGGATGGTGATCGGCTACATCGGCTCTTTCGAATTCTTTGGCGGAGTAGAGCGCTTTCTCGCCCTGGCCAAGAAAATCATCGCGGCCCATAGCCGGGTGGTTTTTCTCTTGGTGGGGAAAGGCCGGGTGGACGACGCCATCCGCCGCGGGGCTGAATCTGACGGCCTCGGCCCCCATTTCAGGTTTGCCGGCAGCATGCCCCACCAACTTATCCCCCGCGTCCTCAGTGTCATGGACATCGTTATTGGCCCCTACAAAGAAGATTATCTCTTCTATGGCTCTTCCATGAAATTGCTGGAATATATGGCGGCGGGCAAAGCCGTCCTCTTTCCCGCCCTGGGGCAGATCAAGGAAGTCGTCTGCGACGGTCACAACGGCAGGCTGTATGAGCCTGGAGATCACGAGACCATGTTTCACAACCTCCTGGAGTTGATAGGGAATAAGGGCCTGCGGCGCCAACTTGGCGCCGGGGCCCGGCTGACCATCGAAAACCACTGGACCTGGGATATCCAGGGGGCGCGCCTGTCTCACGTCCTCCAACTGGCCCGGGAAAGCCGTCCAGGGGGAAGGCCATGACCCCTCACGGATACTCCCGAGGGGCGGCCGGGGAAACCGGGAAGCCGGTGAACGCGCCTGCCGGAAGTTCCATCGGGAACCCTATTTCCACGATATCCTCCGGGAGGCGGTAAATGCCTGAACGGGGCTGCCGGCTGTTGGTACTCCTGATATCTCTGCTGGTGGTCAGCGGGACTCCGGCCTGTGCTCAGGATGAAGAAGCCAGGATTACGGTTAATGCCGCGGTCACCGTCAACCCGGTGAACCCACTGCTGTTCGGGCAGAATCTTCTGTTTGCCGGCAACAGCCTGTGGAACTCCAGGCTTAACGATATTGATCCGGCCGCCAGACCCTTGATCAACCCCATCACTCCCACCGTCGTGCGCTTTCCCGGCGGCAGCGCCTCTGACCTCTATCTCTGGGAGGACGGCGTCGGCCTCAAGACCGCGGCCCCGGTGTCCCCCACCTCTTCCACCCTAATCCTGGAAGGCATCCCCGATTGGCAAACGGTAAAAGCGGCGCGGCTGGTGGACACCCACGGCGGTCAGTTCGGGGACCTGTTTCGCTTTCTGCGTCTGGATGGCAACCGGCTGGAAGGGGTCTTCGGGATACGAGGCCTTCATCCTGTCGGCACTTCGGTGCGCCCGGAAGGGAGAATGGGACAACCCGAATGGTTCTCCAACAACTACGGCGCGATCGAACACCTGAAATTAGTGCAATCCCTCAAGGCCCAAGCGCTTTTCACCGTGAATTACAGCACTGGTCTGGATAAGGCGGGCAATCTCTCCACGCGGGTCTCTCTCAGCCAAAAAATCAAACGGGCGGCCGCCTGGGTCGCCTTGGCCAATGGCCGCCCCGATGATCCCCGGCCCCTGGGAGCGGACGAGGAGGGGCATGACTGGCAGACTGTGGGTTTCTGGGCCCAGAAGCGCGTGGCTCTGGGGTATCCCCAGCCCTTTGGCGCGACCTATTGGGAGGTGGGCAACGAAGTGTATGACAAAAACGAAATCGGGTTTACCTCCGCCCGCCGATACGCCCAGGATTTTGCGGCCTTTGCCAAGGCCATGAAAGGCGTTGACCCTCACATCAAGGTGGGCGCGGTGGGCCTGACGTCCCCCCGGGGCCGGGGTGACGCGGATGCGGCGGATGCCTGGAACCCCACGGTAATCAAAGCTGCCGGGGATTACCTGGACTTCCTCATTATTCATCCCTACTATCCCGCCGGCGGCCAGGAGCGGGCCCTCTATCAGGGTAAACCATGGTTTACCGCGGTGATGGCCGGGGCCGACCAGGCCCTGGCCGATCTCCGGGAGATCAGGAAGGTGATTGCGGCCAACTCTCCGCCCGGAAAGCCCATCGGCATCGCCATCACGGAGTATGGCATCTGGCCCGCAGCCTCCCATGACCCCCGGGACTATGCCAATCTCGCCCGGGCCATCTATGACGCCGACCTCCTCCTGGGTCTCCTCCAGGGCAGCTCCGAGCTCGGCATCACCCTGGCCGCGTCCTGGAACCTCCACGGCAGCAATCCCACTGCCGCCATAGGCTACAACTGGCAGACGGGAACCAGGACCATCCGCCCCCATTACCATGCTCTGGACCTCATTATGAATCATTTGGGGCCTGCCATAGTGGAGACTCGCGTCAGTTCTCCCACCTTTGCCGTGGCCCAGGTCACCAACGTCAAGTCCAAGTCTGCCGTTCCCCTCCTGCACGCGGTGGCGTTCAGTTCCCCGGAGCGAGGCCGCCTTGCCCTGATGGTGATTAACCGGTCACTGTCGGGCGCCATGCCCGCGGCCATCCGGTTCCAGGGATTCACGCCCCAAGCAGGGGCCATGGTTTGGACGCTTTCCGGGAATAGCGTCAAGGATCACAATGAGAACCTTGCCTCGACGGTGTCGCCGCGGCCCGGCCACATTACCAACGCCGGCGCCAGTTTCTCTTACACCTTTGGGGCTCATTCTCTGACGGTAATGGAGTTCCAGGCCCAACGCTAAGAGTACGCGAGTCGTCTTAATCGGTGAGGACAGCAAAGCTTTGTCGGCCTAATCCAGGCTTTTTGATAATTCCCCTATCCCGCGGTTTCGGGAAGGTCGGATGGACCGCTGGCCACCATGGTGGGCAAGCGATCCATTTCTTCCCGGCTCAAGGTTCCCAAAGCCAGTATCCCTCCAACATAGACTAAAAGGCCGAGGGAAATTGACAGCAACAAATTCCAGTCCCTGGCCAGTAAAACCGCCAACCCCATAAAGGTCCCGCTAAGGACGGGCGAGGCCATGAGTTTTACCAAGCCGCCGACCCGCAGGTACCGGCGCAATTGCAAACCGTAGAGGATAATCCCAAAGATTCCCTGGGTGGTCAGGATGGCCAAGCAGGCCCCAAGGTAGGAGAATGCCGAAATAAAGAGGAGATTGGCGGTCACGTGAATGCCGGCGGTGAGCCAGGTCAACCGCAGGAGCGGCCCCTCCTCATTCCGGGCAATCAGCACATTGGTACAGGCATAGTTCCAGAAGCTGAACAAGAGGGGCAGGGAGAGAATCTGCAGCGCCGGGGCTGAGGGCAGGAAAGACTGGCCATAGAGAAATACCACGATGGGACGGGCCAGAATTGCCATAATTACTACCAGGGGAACCGACAGGATGAACAGGCATTTAAGGGTGAAGCGCAGGGTCCGGGCGAAGCCGCCCACGGACCTGACATAAAGCTGACTCATAATAGGCAAAAAGGCCCCCATGATCGCGGCGGGGATCAACGTCAGGCTATCGAACAGCCTCAAGGCGGCGGCAAAATATCCTACTTCCGTGGACCCTGTGAACAGCTTCAGGACGATGACGCCGATTTGATTGCTGAAATACAGGGATACCAGGATGCCGGCAAAGGGCGTGGCCGCGACAACATAACCCCGAACAGCCCGCCAATGCCAGGCGCATCTCCCCGGAGGGGCGATGCGGGCCAGGATTAAGGTTCCGATGATCACCGCCACGGTTACATTGATCAGCTGCACTAACAACACCCCCCGCAAGCGCCAACCGGCATAGAGAACCAGTAACCCCAGCAAGAGGTTGCTCAGGGAGAACAGGAGGCGCACCGCCAATTCGAATTCCGGTTTTTGATTGGCCCGGAAGAAGGCGTTGAGAAATTCCATGAAGGAAAACATCACAGTGAAACCGGCCGCAAGAAGCAGGATGGTCAGGTCTTGCCTACCGGTAAGCGCTAAGGCAATGCAAAAAAGACCCAGGATTCCCAAGGAGATGAGTCCCTTGACGGCGCCGACGCCCCAGAGAAAATGGCGGGTAGTGGCAGGCTCCCGGCCCACCTCCCGCTGAACCAGATTTTCGAAGCCGAACCTGGCCGGGATCACGATAAAATTGGCCACGGCCAGGGCAAAGGCATAAAGCCCCACCTCCCCGGCTCCCAAAAAGCGGGCGATCAAGGCAAAGAAAACCACCCCGAGGGTTTTGGTAATGATTTCGACGGCGAGCAGCAAGGCACTGTTGCGGACGAACCGCGGGGTAGTCATGATAACCCCGTTTTCAGGTTTCGGCGCCCCGCCTGCCCTTGGCTTAGCAATGCTCATGGTAGGTGAGAAAGCATGATGTCGGGGCTTGGCGTTCCCAAGGCGGCATTGATGGGCTTAGTGAAATTATTCGGTTGCAGTTGCCGCCGCCGACCTGCCGAAACGCCACATACACACGGCCAGGCCCAAGAAGAACCATAACGGGCGGTTTTGGGTCCATATGCTGTAATCCACCTGGGCGTGGATGAGAAACGCGACCAGGCCGAAAAACAGACCTCCCCCCACACTCAGGATAAACGGGTCAGGGGCGCGCATGGCGGGAATCAGGGCCGTCAGCGCGCTCACCAGAAAGACCACGAAGCAGATCAGACCCACCAGGCCGATCTCCCCGGCAATAAACAAAAAGAGGTTGTGGACCGGCGAGTTCCAGGAGGAGACGACCTGTTCCCGGGTGAAATCATACTGTCGGGAAGCATGAGTGAAGTTGTTTAATCCTACCCCGAAGAGCGGATGGTGCCGAATCATGGTGAGGGCAATGTCGGTCAACAGCAATCGGCCAGGGATGGTCCGTTCGGTACGGGCGAAGCCCTTCTCAATGGGATTGGGAACCACCGTCAGGATCGCGGCCAATAACAACGCCCCTGCCATGGTCATGAAAACAGCTCGCATGAGGCCGAAGCGCCGGGCCCCGTGGAAAACGGCCAGGGCCAGGACCGCCAGTCCCGAGGCGATGATGCCCCCCCGGGAAAACGTCACGCTCAGCCCGGCCAGTTGCAGGAACACGGCCACGGCCAGCAAAAACCGGTTGCGCCCGCGCATAGGGCAGAACAGGAGGCTCAGACTCAGGGGAAGCATCAGATCAAAGAACAAGGCCAGGGTGTTGGGGTGGCCGATGAGTCCGCCCACCCGGGAGACAACTTCCAGGCCCGCGTAACCGTATAACTGCTTGGCAGCGCCGAAAAAATCGAGACCCAGAGTAGAGCCGGCGAGATACTGGGCCAGGGCGATTGCTCCTTGCAAGGCGGCGGAAAAAATCAGGAGAGCCAGAACCAGACGAAGTTCGCGCCGTTGCCGGATTTCACTGGCGGCATAGATGAAAATCAAGATGGAGGTGCCCAGGGCAAAGAGGTCGAAGGCCGCAAAGAGCTTATCCATTGACCCCAGGACAGAAACGGCCGCGGCCGCGAAAACCCCGGCCAGGGGCAACAGTCCCCGGGTGGATATGGGGGCGGGCTCCTGTCTCCCTATCCGACGCACGGCCCAGATCACATAGAGGGCGATGAGGGGCAGGAAACTGACATGGATGGGGAACCCGAAGGTGGAGATGCCGTAAGGAGACGGATGGAAGTCGAGGTGCTTGCCGATCCAGACCGGCAGGGCCATGACAAAGAGGACCAGGAAGTAGTCTTTCTTATCCTTCGCCGTCAGGGAGGCGATCAACACCAGGGAGGTCAGGAAGAGGAAGGCCAACCACTTTAGCTTGAGCTGCATCCCCAGCAAGAAGAGAAACCCGATAACCCCCCCCCGCTAAAAGCCACCAGAAGCTGAAGCCGGGTTGGCCGGGATGGGGCTTGGCGGCCCAAGGATCGTTCATGTTAGAGTTCCGGGATAGAAGCGAAGACTGAGCGGCCCAGATAGCGCTCCACGTCTTCCGGGATCTTGAGGGAATCATCCCAGTATTCCAGGAAGAAGGCGAGACTTAAGCTTATCACCACGGAGAACACCAGGCCCAGGATCAAGTTGAGCCATAACTTGGGGAACGCCGGTTTCAGCGGCGCCGCCGCCGGGCTCAGAATCTTGGCATTTTCCAGGCGCCGGTCGGTATTCTGGGCCAGAAGGCTGTCCTGGTATTTTTTCAGGAGAACCGACAAGATCGCCTGCTTGATCTCGATGTCCCGTTCAAGATTTCCCAGGTTCATCTCGGCGATGGGCAGTTGGTTTATCTGAGCCTTCATGTCGGCAATGATCTGATCGGTGGCCTGTCCTTCCGCCTGCAGTTCCCGAAGCTTGGCCAGATCCCGCTCCAGTAGCGTGCTCACATGATTTTTGATCTGCTTTCGAATGGCGCCGATCTGCTGCTGAAGGAACTGGTACTGGCGACTTTCTGAAGTGTAGCGCTGCAACACGCCGGTTACCTGAAACTTGAGGTTGAGATATTTATCTTCCAAGGCAGAAAGTTGCTGCTCTTGAGCGAGATCCGGTAAGGGGATGAGAAGTTCTGGCTTGGCTTCCCGAAGTTGTTGAATCTTGTCCACCCTGGCCTGGACTCGGATGCTCTCCTTCTGGACATTAGTCCTGGAATTGTCCAGCGTTTCCAACTTCCTCAGGATGGCGCGGCTCTGCTCGGAAAACGACACAATTCCGGTTTGTTCCTTGACCTGCAACAGCTGCTCCTGGAGCCCCTTGAGGTCGGCCTGCACCTTTTCGATCTGTTCACCGTAGAAAGAACTCTCGGTCCGGTTGATATTAATGGCCAGATGCTGCTTCTGATACTCTTCGGCCACCAGGTTTACCACCTTGGCGCTCATTTCCGGGTCGGGGTCGCGATATTTGATCCAGATGATTTGGGAGTCGATGGCGGGCTCGACTTGCAATCGGGAATGCAACCGCTCCACCGCGGCCTCGACGGCCTGGCTGGCGGTGTACTTTTTGGTCACACCGATGGCGCTGAAAAACCATCGGCAGGCCCTAAAGGTGGCCCGCCCGGCGCCGCGGATGGCCCCGGAGATTCCCTCGTCCGGGATGGTTCTGGGTTTATCGAGGTGGAGGTCCTGGACCACCCGGGTCAGGACCGGGCGGCTGCGGATGATTTCGATCTCCGAGTTGATCTCCTCCTTGGGATTCATGATCAAGGTGGAGGGTCCGCCGCTTTTGGGCGGCGTCAAAAGGTCGGCATAGGTGCGCCCGAGAATGACGATGCTGCTGGAAGCCTGATAGCTGGGAGGCCACAGCCAACTGCCCACCAGGATAGTCCCCAGGATAGCCAGGTTAAGGTAGACGAACAGGTCCCACCGGCGGAACAGGCCGTGGAGCAAGATGCGTCCAGTAGTCTGCATTTTCATCAGCGTCTCCTTCAGGCTATCCGCCCGTTGGCGCACTCCGGCTTAGTCGAAAGTCGATCGTTCGGGCATGGGCAGCAAGTCGGGCCATACTGCGTACATGACGGGGCTAAGCGTCAAAATAAATCTCATGGGCACCTTAACCGCCGTAGTTTTAGTTGACAGGTGGCAAGCCAGCCGGGTATGGGGTTCCACATAAAGAAAATCGCGCACCCCCGGCTTCATTTTCTTACCGAAAATATTCTTTCTGCTGCCGTCGACATAGAGCAGGTCAATGCTGAGGGTCCACTCCCCTTGCATCGGGGGAGTGTTAAGCCACACGTAGAGTCCCTGGACATTTCCCAGCAGAACTTGCATTTCCGCCGGGCGCTTGTGAGAGATGCGCAGCTCCGGGGAGCGGAAGATGCGAACGACCCGTTCCGTGCCCCGGAACACTTCCTCCACCGGGGTGACATTCCCCAGGCCATAGTCACCTGGGATGACGAGGTTATTGCCAAATTCCGGCAGGGCCACGTTGACGATGTTGGACGGCAAGGCGTCAAAGTAGCCCTTGGGGGCCAGCCCAAACTCATCCGCCCTTGCTGATGGCGCCAGCAAGCTCAGGATGAGAAAACCGGATAAGATAACCCGGACTAACATCACTTCCCCTTACGGTATGGGAGCAGTAAACGCTCCGGAGGCGCTGCCGAGGGTGATGGTATACGTACCATACATGGGGTTCAAATCGCGCAGGACCTGCTGGACGAACACGCCCAGTTTGGCGATGCCGCTCATGGGAACCACCACGACATCTCCGCTCCTTAACGCCACGTCGTTCTTGAGATCCTTGCCTTCCAGGGGCGAGGCCAGATCGGTCTGCATCCATTGCGCCGGCTCGAAAGGCCCGCGCCTGACGATGACCACCCGGGACATATCAGCCTTATCCGTCTTCCCCCCGGCCGCGGCAATGGCCTGGAGTACGGTCAGGTGACCTTCCCAGGGGATGGCCTTGGGCGCGCCCACCTGGCCGGCCACGAAGACCCACTGGCCGCCGCTCTTGACCACGGCCACGGTGATGAAATTGCCCTGGGTATTGATGTTTTTTGCCGCGATGTCCATGGGAAAGGCAGTGGTGTTGGCGCCCGTCAGGACTGCGATATCGGGCTGGCGGATATCCCGGGAATAGGCCTCGATGAGCTTCTGGCGCAACTGCCCCGGGGTCAGATTGGCGGCCTGGACCTCCCCCACGATGGGCAGGGAGACCTTGCCGTCGGACTGGATGCGGACCCCGATGTTCAGTTCGGGGTTATAGACGAACTTGAGATCAAAGTAATCGTTGGGCTGTAACACTTTACTATATCCGCTCTTGGCAATGGTTTCCCGGTATTGCTGGCCTATAGCCTGCTGCAATTCCGGGACGGTCATGCCGAAGGCATTGACCTCGCCCGCCAGGTTCAGGACGATTTTCCCGTCCGGGCGCACCAACACCGGTTTTAGATCTAGTTCCGGATTCAGGGGAAAAGTTACGTTTAAGATGTCGCCCCTCATAATCCGGTAGGGTTCGGAGACCACCGGGCCTTTAGGAGGCGGATCCATCTCCGGGAAGTTCACTTGCAGAACCCCCGTCCCTTTGCCGCCTGCGCAGGCCATGGTCGCGAGGAGCAGCCACGTCACCCAAATGCCTTGCCATTTCTTCATAACGATCCTCTACTTCTTCTCGAAAAGAAAGATCTAACCGACCACCTTCTTAATCGTCTTTAACAGGATTTTCAGATCGAGCCCCAGGGAACACTGCTTCACATACTCCAGATCATTAATGAGCCAATCGTTAAAGAAGAGCCTGGAGTGAGCCTCCACCTGCCAGAGGCCGGACATGCCGGGGCGCACGGACAGCCGCGCATCCCGCCATTTGGGGTTGTAACGCATTTCCTCCATGGATAACGGCCTAGGCCCCACCAGGCTCATATCCCCTTTAAAGACATTATAGAGCTGGGGCAGTTCATCCAGGCAGGTGTCCCTGAGGATCCTCCCTACCCGGGTTATCCGGGGATCAAGGATGATTTTAAACATCGGTCCGTCCACTTCGTTCAAGTCCTTTAGTCCCGGCTTCAGCTCTTCAGAGTTTTTGACCATGGTCCTAAATTTGTACATAGTAAAGTTTCGCCCCCTCAGACCGCACCGTTCCTGGCGAAAAATGATGGCCCCGGGGGAATCCAGCTTGATGGCCAGGGCAATGAACAACATGAAGGGCGCCGCGATGATGATCCCCAGGATGGCCACGATCACGTCCAGGAAGCGCTTGACTTTTTGGCAGAAAGGGGTGGCGTAGGTTTGCCATTCCAGGGGACCCGCCACCCTCCCGGGGTGGCGGGTCCCCTGCTCCCACAGAGAAGAGACGGTTTGCTCTTTCGGGCTTTGAAGGGACTGCATGACCACCATTTCGTGCAAGTGCGTCCCACTGCTGATAACGGCCCCGTCGCTGATGACGCAGCGGTGAAGGCGGGCCCCCTGGCTAATGCGGGCGTTATTCAGGATCACGCACTCATTGATGACCACGCCGGGCTCTATCTCGCAGTGGGAACCGATGGCTGAGGGGCCGAAAATGATCGCCTCATCGCCGATGCGGGACCCCGAGCCAAGCACTGTCGGGGCAAACACCTTGGCGGAGGCGCTGATCTGGGCCTTGTCGTTATCATCCGAAGGATTTGGGGTTTTTTCCTGATCCGGCATCGGTACCCGGCCTTTCAAGATATCCAGGTTGGCGGTGAAGAAATCGCCGATGCTGCTGAGGTTGCGGCTGTATCCCGGTATCTCCCAGATCCGCATGGGCGCGCCCTGTCGATAGAGCGAGGCAAAGAGTTGCTCTTTGAGATCGAAGTAGCGGACCGGAGGGATACTTTGCAGGACCTCCGACTGGAACAGGTAAAGACCGGCAGGGCGCACCGTGCTCCGTTTCTCCTGGGCCGGGTGCCTTCGGTGAATAGTCTTGATCCTCCGGTCCTGATCGAACTCCACTCTTTCCATCTCCCAGGGCGCCTCCCAGACCCGCAACGTCCCCAAGGTAGCCGTGGCGCGCTGTTCCTGGTGAAAGGCCAGCATCTCGGCGAGGTTGGCGGTTAGCAGCAAATCCCCGCTCAGCACCCAGAAAGCGTTCCCGTGAATGGCGTCCTCCACTTCCTTCAGCGAGCCCCCGGTGCCACAACTAGTTTCCTTGATCAGGTATTCAAGGGAGTAAGGCAGGGAGTCCAGGTGTTCGGCCACCCGCGGCCCCATGCCGCTATTCAGGCAAAGTACCAGGCGCTTGACCCCGGCCTCGGCCAAAACCCGGGCCTGGTAGTGCAATAGAGGACGATTGGCCAGGGGTAGGAGAATCTTAGGGTAAGGAGTCAGGGCGAACCCGTGAAAATGGCCTAAACCACCGGCCAGCACTACCGCAGTGTCGGGCGCCTGGCTCATAAGCGCTGGTAAATCCAGGGTGGAATGGGAAAGGTCCTCCGGTTGAGGATCAGGTCGATTTTGTTGCATCCGCCGGCGGCCAGTTTCGCCAAGGCCGTTGACACGACCTGAACGCGAGTGATGCCTGATTTGATCACCAGGAGGACGCGGTCGACTTGGGCCGCATAGACCACCGATTCGGCGAACCCGTTAATGGGCGGACCATCAATGATGATGAACGGAAATGCCTCAGAGAGGCTGTCTAGGAGGTTCTTGAAGACAGGCGACTCCAGCATGCTGAGGTGATTGAGCGGCGCCGCTCCGGCGCCCATCACCAGCACGTGCGGGACGCTGGTGGCCCTAATCACGCTCTTGGCGTCGACGCTGCCAACCAGGAAGTCGCCCAGCCCATGGAGTTCCGGCAAGAAAAAGGTTTTGCAGACCTGGGGATGGGAAAAGTTGCCGTCGATGAGCAGCACTGGCTGGTTCCGGACCTCGGCGGCCGCCAGGGCTAGTCCCAAGGCCGCGGTGCTGGCCCCCTCCCCCCGGTTGGCCGAACAGATGAGGAATCTCTTTTGCTGGGCGCCGCTGGACGTCAACAGGATATTGTCGTAAATTCCCATGAAGACCTGACGGGACTCAGGATTATTTAATATCTGCAAGGGTTGGCGGTTACTCAAAGCCGGGGAAAGATGCATGTCTGCCTCCACCATCGGTTTAAAGAATATCTAAAAGCTCTGTATACATTCCTGCCGCGTTCTGCACAAGTCAGAATTCCGTCTTTTGATGGCCGGGATCAGAAGCCCGGCTTAATGCTCCGAACCATACGGTGCAGACTTGATTTCCCAGGCGACAATTCTCTGGGCTTACGGTGTTGCAGCCTGTCGAGCCTGAGCGCCGCCTCTGGCGCAGTTAAGAACGCGATCCGGATGGCGCCGTTGGCAGAGACTTGCGGCGCCAGTTCAGACAAACTTCCCCGGGGCTGCCACGGTCGCGCCCGAACGGTTCCCCGGTCCCCCCTGTCCGGTTACCTGGGTCGCGGGAGGATTTTGCCCTGATGTCCTTGCTTGTTGGCCACATCAGGGATATCGGGAAGTTTCCCCTAAAACTTTAGGAATCGGTCAATCTTTTTTAAAATAAGTTTGCAGGTTGTGCATGTCAAGTTCTGCAAATTGGTCGCGGCATACAGGTTTTTTTAGTTCTCCCGAGCCATTTGAGTTAAGCCGCGCCGGGCCGCCGAGAATAGGCCCCAAATTGCTCGTTGGAGGCGGCCCGGAGGGGCGGGAGCTCAGGCTCAAAGCGGCCGCGCGCGCCATCCGGGAGACGGCCCGGGCTTAAATCTTAAGCGGGACCCCGGTTTATGGCAAACCCATGGTCCCGGAACCCCGCCCTGAGGCGGTCATATCGCTCAGTCGCCTGGAGGGTCGAGACTTCCCGGCGCGGTCGGTTCCGGGCCGGGCCGCAGCGCCTGTGAAATGAACATGCCCACCAGCCAGCCGATGAGCACCGCCATGTAGAAGTGCCCCACCACCGCCTCCACCACCGCCAGCATGCGGGGGAAGGGCAGGAGAGGCAGAATGTCGCCGAAGCCAACCCCCACGATGGTACTCAGGCTGAAATAGACCATTTCGGTCATCAGGAGATGGATTTCGTTTGGGGTATTGGTCAGCGTCAGGTTGAAGGACCCGGGATTAAAGGAATATAAGATGCTATAACAGGTGGAAAAGATGATGCTGATAAAGAAGTAGGCCACTACCGCGGCGAAGATGGTGTCCAGGGTGACCCGGGGGCTTTTGAAGACATAGGTGAGGATGGCGGCGATGCAGCCTACCAGAAACAGCAGGTAAAAAGAGGCGGCGAGCACCAGTTCCAATCGGTGCGGCCCCGGTCCCGGAAACAGGTTGTGCTTGGAAAAAAGGATCATCCCGGCAGTCCAGAGCGCCACCAGGACCCAGCGTAGCCGGGGGAGGCGCTCGCTGGCCGACAGAGACACCAGCAAGGCGTTCAGGAGTATGAACTGGAAGGTAAGGCTGATGTAAGGGTGACCGCTGATGAACGGCAGGATCAGGAGAAACAAGAGGATAGAAATGGTGAGCTGCAAAAAGCGCAGGGATCTTGACCAGGCGACGAGATTCCTATACTTGCCGGGCGCTCCGAAGTGCCGGAAAATCGCAATCATCCTGAAGTGACGGCTGATTTTATCAAGAATCTCAAGAAACCAATCGACATAGGTAGGCCCTTGCGGGCTTTCCCTGTCACACCACCGGGCGTACGGGTCCGTACCCGGCGGTTCGGATGGTTAAGCTATCTTTCTGGTGCTAAAGTTG
>Ga0194126_10004576_pt1 | contig 21002 bp, 23 predicted proteins | sample TA2KigC150mmetaG_FD_148641 | JGI IMG/M metagenome (GOLD analysis project Ga0194126, IMG submission 148641) | Freshwater microbial communities from Lake Tanganyika, Tanzania - TA2015035 Kigoma Deep Cast 150m | ecosystem: Environmental > Aquatic > Freshwater > Lake | place: Tanzania: Lake... | reverse complement strand
TTTGTCCTCAGAACAGCCCCTACGACTTTATTTCCATAAACAAGTTTTGAGTATGCGCCTGCGGTATTTTCCACACTGCTGTATTCACCTACCAGCCGGCTTTTTGCGCATCCGACAGATGGTTTGTCGAGGATAAGCCCCATATGCGATGCCAGGCCGAAACGGCGGGGATGGGCGATTCCCTGTCCATCAAAAAGGATGACATCCGGATTGTTTTTCAGTTTGCGAAATGCCCTGAGCAGGATTGGCGCCTCGCGGAAGGAGAGGAGTCCGGGAATATAGGGAAATTTTGCCTTGCCCATAGCCGTTGCCTCCTCAATTATTTCAAAATGTTTGTTTAGCTTAAATACAACCACACCTGCAAAAAAACGGTTGCTGTGTTTGTCGTAAGAAACATCAGTGCCTGCTATAGTCTGAATTTTCCCTGTATATTTTTCAAAGGTTAATAAATCCCTTAACGTTTCCTGCAGTTGAATTGCCTTTTTATAACTTACACGCCATGAGTGTAATTGCTTGAATTTCATACCTGGAAATTGGTAATAGTTCAGCCCCCTCCCCTAACCCCTCCCACAAGGGGCGGGGAAAAGCGTTTCCTCCCCCTTTATCCCCCTCCGGAGGGGGATAAAGGGGGAGGAGGAAGGCAAGGTGGGGGTGTAGAACTGCTACAGAAACTTGTTACGGGGCTTCCAACTCCTCAATATTTGGCAAGTCTTTAAGGTCTTTTAGTCCGAAATATTCAAGAAATCTTTTCGTGGTGCCGTAGAGTAAAGGATGTCCCAAAGATTCGTCCCTCCCTACAACCTTAACAAGGTCTTTTTCCATGAGCAACCGAATGATTTGACCTGACTGCACCCCGCGTATGGATTCTAAATCTGCCCGCAGGATAGGCTGTTTGTAAGCAATTATCGCAAGTGTCTCAAGGGCTGCTTGTGAGAGTTTTGTCTCGCCCGATTTTTTCCTTAATTGGGCGATCCATTCATAATATTCCGGTTTTGTAAATAACTGGTAGCCGCCTGCAATTTCTTCAATCTGAAACGATCTCCCCTGAGTATCGTAATCGTTTTTGAGCTGTGCGACAGCCTCAAGAACCCGGGCGCTGTCTATATCTCCAATAATGTCTACCAGTTTGCGGAGCGTAATTGGTTCTTCGGCAGCAAATATTAATGATTCAATGATTGGTTTAATCTCTTCAATACTTTTCATAATATCAATGGCCTTCGGCGGCTAAATACCCCCCTCCCCTGATGGGAGGGGTTAGGGGAGGGTGCGTAGTTTTTCCTTTCACCCCAACCTAACCTCCCCCATCGTTCGACTAAGCTCACGACGAAGTCAAGGGGGAGGAACAATGGTTTGAAATTCCTGTACATCAAACTACTTAACTTCCCAGGCCGGAAGTTGCACGGCACTTTTGATTTTATCAATAGCGTCCTGTACGGCCTTAATCACAGCCTTTGTAGAAATAGTAGCGCCCGTAATCGCCACAATCTTTTCAACGTCTTTTACCTTCGATACAACAAGTTGATTATAGGTTTTCCTTTTGAATTGCTCCTGAAACCAAGGTTGAGCCTTGTTTTTTGCTTTCTTTGATAACCCAAATTTTTTGATTCTTTCAGGTTGCTTGAGGAGCGGTAATTCCCAGGATTCATCGCTGTCCCAGTCAATTGATTTCAATTCCCTGCCATAGATGAGGCTCCATAAGGTGGTGGTGCTTTCGATCTCGGTCATCTTTGTTCCAAGACCGGGAGTTTCGTTTTGTGCAAGGATATTGATTCCAAGTACCTTTTCAAGATTTGGATCAATTCCCACCATGACTTTGATCTTGCTTGAATATCCCTGTGCCTCTCCGCTGGCTGCATAACCAACAACCTGACCCGCCTTGTTCAAACCCTTATAGACGTGATCCTGATCAGGGCTATTCGCCTGTGAGATTTCCACCGGCAGTCCTTCCAAACCGGGAAGCACGGCATACAAAGCCTCTGTGCGAGCGGCTAATTCCTTCTTTTTGATCGTGCCTTTCGTCAGCATAAAAGTCGACGAGACACCTATAGAGGCCAGAAGCGAAACAATAGTCAGGATAATCGTGTATTGCGCCTTCTTTTGCATCTTAAGCTTTCTTCCCCCCGGTACCGTAAAGCCGTGGTTTTGTGAATCGGTCAATGAGAGGCGTTGCTGTATTCATGAGCAATATGGAATAGCATACACCTTCCGGATAACCAGAATAAAAACGAATCAGCGCCGTTAGAATACCACAGCCAATGGCAAAAATAATTAATCCCCGTTTTGTTAGAGGAGAGGTAACCATGTCGGTAGACATAAAGAATGCACCCAGGAATAGCCCTCCTGCAAAAATATGGTAAAAAGGATTCTTAATCCACGGCGTTGCTACCTGTGGAGGTAATATTAATACCATAATGAAAACCGCGGCGATATAATACGCGGGAACATACCATTTGATGTGACGTTTGTAAATCAAAAATATTCCCCCCAGCAATAGAGCGATCGCTGAGGTCTCCCCGATACAACCGGGGACGTTTCCCATCAATAGCTGGGTAAGACGGTATGTCTCAGCCCCTGCTTCCTTTGCCAGTGGTGTTGCCCTTGTTATGGCATCTACCAGTTTACCTTCAGCGTCAACCTGTGTTATGTTGTGAACGAGCTTATGTATCCCGTGCTGAGTTAAGGTACGCCAATCTGAATTAATAACGGCTGGATAGGCTACCTGTAAGAAAGCGCGTGCTGCCAGGGCGGGATTCCAGATATTGTTTCCCAACCCGCCGAAAGCGTGTTTTGCAATGGCAACAGCAAAGAACGAACCCACCACAGGGATATACCAGGGAACACTTGGCGGCAGTGTGTATGCCAATAAAATTCCCGTGACAACTGCGCTGCCGTCTTTCAGAGCGCTTAAAACGGGAAGTTTTCGTAACCGTAAAATGAATACTTCGGTAATAACTGCCGTTATGCAGCTTAGAAAAACAACGTAAAGACAGTAAAATCCAAACGTAAAAACACCGGCAATTCCGGCAGGAATCAAAGAAAGCACCACAGCCCACATAATTGTGGGAATACTCTCCATATCCCGAATATGAGGGGATGCGCTGACTATTAAGGTGTTATTATTTTGCTTTTGGTCTGACATGGAAACTTTTTCTTGCATATTTTAACAGTATGCGTATATACCTATTCCTCCTAAATTAACAGCTATACTCGCTGGTTCATTCGTCCTCGATTGAACCGAAACATTTGGCTTTTTCATAGGATGTGGTGAATTCATTTCGTCCTTCGTAAACTCAGGACAAGCTTAATCCGCCCTACACTTTTACCCTTTGTTTGGCGATCTCGGCCTTTGCAAACTTGATGAAATGAACGATAGGTCTCTTTGCGGGGCAGATAAAACTGCAACAGCCGCATTCCTTACATTCCATAACGTTATTTTCGACCGCCAGATTGAACTCCTTTGCCTCGCACGTGATACTCAATTCACTGGGATTCAAACCATACGGGCAGGCATCAATACAGCGACCGCACCGGATGCAAGCGTGTGATTGCCACTGCCGTGCGTCCTTTAAAACAAGAATGCCGCCCGTTCCCTTTACGGTGACGGCTGCATCTGCATTGCCCTGTGCAATGCCCATCATCGGGCCGCCAAAGATAACTTTATTGGCATCCGCTGCCGCCTTTGCCTCTTCTAATAATTGTTTGATTGGTGTTCCCAAACGCACCAGGAAATTTTGTGGATTTTCTACGCCGTTTCCGGTTACGGTGACCAATCTCTCGATTAATGGTCTTTTGAATTTCACTGCCTCATATACGGCGAAGGCCGTTCCTACATTTATTACAATAGCGCCCACCTCCAACGGTAATTGAGTGGGTTTGAATTCACGATTTAATAATGCTTTGATGAGTTGATGTTCAGCCCCCTGTGGATATTTTACCTCCATCAAGTCTATTTTAATCTGAGGTTCATTTGACAAAATATCTTTGAAAAGGGTATAAACATCCTCTTTGTTTGTTTCGATGCCGATGTGCGCCTTTTTGCATCCGAGGCACTTCATTACAAACTTTAAACCCTGAATAATTTCATGAGGTTTATCCAGCATGAGCCGATAATCACAGGTGAGGTACGGCTCGCATTCGGCGCCGTTCATAACAACCGTGTCAATTACCCTGTCTTTCGGCGGGGTAAGTTTTACATGGGTGGGAAAAGTAGCTCCACCAAGACCCACAATGCCAGCCGACTGGATGCGCTGTTTGATTTCGTCAGGTGAGATGTGGTCGATGTCGAAATCCTCATTCACACCCTCTATCCACGAATCATCCTCCGTTCTCTCTATAATGACAGCAGGGGACTTTATTCCCGTGATTGGATGCGGCCATGGTGCAACGTCTACAACCTTGCCTGAAACCGAAGCGTGCACGTTTGCAGAAACAAACCCCTGTGCTTCCCCGATCAGTTGGCCTTTTTTTACCATATCTCCTTTTTTAACAACCGGCTTGCACGGTGCGCCGATGTGCTGACTCATGAATAAATAAACAGTCTTTGGAAGCGGGGCGGATGCCTCTTTTTTACCTTTTGTAAGGAGTTTCCCGTCGTCTTCCGGATGTATACCGCCAATAAAGGTTTTTAATTTTGATTTAACAAGAGTCGTCATGGTAAAAAACTTTCTATCCCCCGTTCCCCGTTTCCACGAGGACAAGTTTCACGAGGACAAGGATTATTTATTGAACATTGTTAATCTGTAAAACACACACAGCCCCGCAGGTAGGTCAGGCGTCCTCGCCTGACATTATCATGACAGACGGGACGTCTGTCCTACGATAGAGGGGAAAACAAAAGTCCCCTCTGATAAGAAATAACACACCCATAAATCCCCTCTCGAGAGGGGACTAAGGGATGTGTTTGATACAAATAATCATGCGAACTTATCGTAAGGCGCGGTCAATCTGGCGTATAGCCTGTTTTAGACGCAGTTCATTTTCTACGATCGCTAACCGCAGATACCCCTCGCCATTTTCTCCAAACGCAGCGCCAGGGGCAACGGAGACTTCGGCCTCGTTCATAAGTTTATAAGCAAAATCTACCGAACCCATAGACCGCCATTTCTCAGGAATTGGCGCCCACACAAACATGGATGCGCGTGGTTTTTTTACATTCCATCCGACACGGTTCAGACCGTCACAAAGAACATCTCTTCTGGATTGATAAATCTCAGCCTGCTCTTTTGTATATTTGTTGCATTCTCTGAGCGCTATAATAGAAGCGATTTGTACCGGTTGAAATATACCGTAATCATAATAGCCCTTGACCTTCGCCAGTGTACTGACGAGGTCTTTGTTTCCCACGCAAAATCCTAATCTCCAGCCAGCCATATTAAACGATTTAGACATCGTGTTGAATTCCACGCCAATATCTTTAGCGCCTTTGACCTGTAAGAAACTCGGCGGCTTGTAACCATCAAATGCAATCCCGCAATATGCAAAATCGTGGATAACAATGATATTATATTTTCTGGCAAACGCCACAATCTCCTCAAAAAAGCCTATTTCAGTGGTAGCGGCAGTAGGATTATGGGGAAAATTGAGGATGAGTATCTTGGGCCGCGGGATAAGGTTTTTGGCCGTATTGATTAAGTTTGGTAAAAATTTCTCGTCCTCCGTTAGCGGCACACTTATTACGTTGCCACCGGCAAGATTTACGGCGTGAATGTGAATAGGAAATGCCGGATTAGGAACCAGGGCGGTTTCGCCGGAGTCTAACAAGCCCAAACACAGGTGAGATATGCCTTCTTTTGATCCGATGGTGCAAACCACTTCTTTTTCCGGATCCAAGGATACGCCAAACTGTTTTTCGTAATATCTGGCGACTTCACGCCTGAGATTAAATATTCCATTGGCTGAGACGGTATATCTGTGGTTTCTTGGATCCTGAACGGCCTCGCATAATTTTTCAATAATCGGCTGGGGTGTAGGGTCATTCGGATTTCCCATGCCAAGATCAATAACATCGATATTATTGCGTCTCTTTTCGTATTTAAGGGCATTTAACCTCCCAAACAGGTAAGGAGGCAACTGCTTAACCCTGTTAGCAACATTAATTACAAAATCTTCAGTCATTATGTCTTTTCTTGCAGAATCAGATTATTTTATTGTTATAGAATTTAATCGGTAGTCAGGTTTTTCGTGATCGAAGCATTTTCTATCAGGCTAATCAACCAGGGGCCGAGCCTTTCTTTGTAATGCTGGTTTCTGGCGATCTTTTCCAGTTCTCCTCGCGCAGACTTGAAACTCTTGTTACCGGCGGCCTTTTTATCGGTGATTTTCATGATATGATAACCATAATCCGTCTTGATAATATTACTAAGTTCACCAACCTTTAAATGCGCAACCTGTGATCCAATACCGTCCTTTGGACTAAAAGGCTGCATCTTGCCGCCACGTACTGCAGAGGCACGGTCGATAGATTCGTTTTTAGCAAGGGTGGCAAAATCGGCTCCTGACTTTAATTTTTTGAGCGCCTCTTCCGCCTCTCTGCGAGTTTTAAGGACGATCTGGCTGGCCTCGATCTTTTCACCATACACCTGATCGTATGTTTTTTGCAATTCATCTTCCGTAATGGTAATTGTTTTTTCCATAACCTTTTCGGCGATGAGTTCTATCTCGGCCTGTTTCCTCATTTTTTTGGATAACTTTTCTTCAAGTTGTGCAAGACTGCTGTCAACCTTGGCTAATTCTTTTTCAAGGTCTGCCTTATCCTTTATTCTGTAAGTGCGCATTAAACCTTCAATTTCCACGTTAATGAGTTTTTTCAGCTTTGCTTCTATTTCCGCACTCGTGGCAGTAATCCCCTCTTTTTCAGCCGTTTGATAAATCAGTGTTCTTCGGATAAGCACATCTAATGCATCTTCTCCGTATGTATCAGTTAATAGGGTATAAAGTTCCTGCCTGGTGATTTTTTGACCGTTTACAATTGCTACGATGTTTTTATCGGTGATAATTTTCGGTTCGTTTTTTACGGATTTGGCAGTATTTTTCACTTCCCCAAAGATTGTTTGGCTAAAAATCAATCCTGCATAAATGGATAAAGCAAAAAAAAGAATGCTTACGTAAGTTTTCATTATAGTTCACATTTCGGTTAAAAAGAGTTATAGTAAATACGAAAACTGTAAAAAATTGATTTTGAATTATATCACAGTTAAAATTACAGTGTCAATGTTTTTTGGTTTAATATGCATGGCGGAGGGTATGAAGTGACGGCGATTATACTGGCAGGTGGGAAAAGCCGAAGAATGGGCTCGAATAAAGCATTTCTTAAGTATGGTTCTACAACATTCATCGAACGTCAGGTAATGATGCTTCGTAAAATCTTTGATGAAATCATCCTGTCTGCTAATGATGCGAATGCTTACGCCCATTTGAAATTGCCGATTGTATCCGATATAATACCGGAAAAAGGCCCACTGAGTGGTATTTGCGCCGGACTCTGTCGCGCCAAAAGTTCTCATGCCTTCGTAATCGCCTGTGATATGCCCTTCATTAATGAGAAGCTGATTCTTTACCTCAAAAGCCAGATAAACGGTTATGATGTAGTCGTACCGCAGACGAGTCGCGGGCTAGAGCCGATGCATGCCTTTTATTCCAGGAATTGCATACAGCCGATGCATCGTTGTCTTGAGGAAGGGAGATTACGGATCGTTGATTTCTTCTCTGAAGTAAAAGTGAAGATTATTGGCGAAAAGGAATTTGCAGGATTAGATGCATCTCTGCAATCCCTTATCAACCTGAATACTCCCGATGAATACAAAAAATATTGTAATAACGAGTAATTTTGTCAATGGCATATGGAAACGATGAATTTATTACCTGATTTGCTTATACAAAACTGTGGACAATTGCTAACGGTTGCAGGCGCATCCCGAAGACCTAAAATATTGAAAGGTATGGATGACCTTGGTATTGTTTTGGATGGCGCCGTTGCTATAAAAGATGGGAATATTATCGGCGTTGGAACTACCAAACAACTGGGAAAAAAGTATAATAAAAAAGGGATACAAGTTATTAATGCGTCGGGGAAGGTTGTTTTGCCCGGGTTTGTGGATTGCCATACCCATGCTGTTTTTGGCGGCGACCGTGCCGGAGAGTTCGTCCGACGCTTGCAGGGAGCGAATTATTTAGAAATTTTAAAAAAGGGTGGTGGAATATTAAGTACCGTTGAAAACACCCGTAAATTAACATTAGAAAAACTTATAAATGTTTCAAAAAAATATCTCGACACTATGCTCTTACACGGTACCACTACAGTGGAGGTCAAGAGTGGATATGGACTCGATAAAAATAATGAACTAAAAATCCTTAAGGCTTTACAATATCTTCAAAAAACACATCCCATAGATATTGTGCCTACCTTTTTAGGCGCCCATACGATACCTTCTGAATACCAATCATATCCCGATGCTTATGTTGATTTCGTATGCAATATATTGCCGGCAGCAAAAGCTTATGCAACCTTTTGTGACGTCTTTTGCGACGAGGGGGGCTTTGATGCAGAACAAACTGAAAGGATACTCAGTACCGCGAAAAAGCTGGGTTTCGGGCTGAAGATTCATATCAACGAATTTAAAGATATCGGGGGAGTGCCACTGGCCATTAGGTTGTGTGTAACGTCAGCTGACCATCTTGACAATATCAAACATCGTGATATATTAAAATTAAAGAAGTGTGGAATTATTTGTGTGCTGTTGCCAGGAGTGCCCTTTTTTCTCATGAAGGATAATTATGCACCGGGAAGAAAAATGGTAGAAGAGGGGTTGCCCATTGCATTGGCAACCGATTTTAATCCCGGTACCTGTCCCTGTGGAAATATACAGATGATAATTACACTGGCATGTCTCAAGTTGGGCATGACACCTTCACAGGCTATCAATGCTGTTACCATAAATGCTGCACATGCCGTAGGAATGGCGGGTCGGATTGGAAGTATCGAAGTCGGCAAGCAAGCGGATATAATAATCCTTGATATCCAGAATTATAATCAATTACCGTATTATTTCGGCACAAATCACGTGAAAAAGGTATTTAAAAAAGGCAGGCTGATTGTTGAAAATAAGCAACTCGTTGATCTTCGTTAGCAATGCAGTAACAATGCTCATTGGATAAAAGGAGAAACGTAATCTCCACTGATATAAATTAACATTTACAAAAAAGGAAGGGGGCGCATGAAAATTAAATACTTTATGTTCGTTCTTTTTGTATGGTGTCTTTTAGTAAATGGATCATCCTATTGTATCGCCGAAGAAAAGAAAAAGGGGGAAACTGTAGTGCATGGGGTGACGATCGTAACCATGGATGCTCCCTTACGAGCCACTATTGGGCGAAAGGTCAATGTCGAAGTGGTTGTTGGCAACGAGAGGGCAACAAAGGTAACGACAATATTGACGGTAACCTGCCCTACAACAAAACAACAAATAGGCCGTGAAGCTGAAACGTTGGATGGCTTGTCTTCTCAGAAAATTGTGTATAGCTGGAATACCGAGGGACTAAAGGAGGGAACTTATGTACTACGAGCAGAAGTAGAGAAAGTGCCCGGTGAGACAGACGTCGATGATAATGTAAGGCAGCTAGAAATTATTTTAGAGCGTTAGTTACTTTGCTTTTTTAACCGCTCGTATTCGGCAAATTCGTTATCGGCTTCTGACAGCATGCCTTTCTTTTTGTATGCAAGTCCCAGATTGTAATGTACATTGGCCATATTGGGTTCAATAGCTGCAATTTTTTGAAACTCCTTTATAGCCTGATCATACATGCCTTTTTTGCCATATTCAATGCCCTTCTCGTTAATCTTTTTTATATCTATACCACTGTCAACTTCGCTTTGTCGTTCTTCAGTTGTTCTCTCTGCAGACACTACTGAAGGAGAGGACTGTATGGAAGCGGTATCTTTCACATTCCGGATGCTCGTTGTCTTCTTAGCAGCCGTTTTTTGTGCGGTGCTTTTGGGCTTGGCGCTGGCTTTTTTCGCTGTTTTCGGAGCAGCAGACGTTTTTTTTGCCGCCACCTTTGATTTTTTTGAAACAGTAACCGCCTTGGATTTACTTGACATTTTCTTATAGGCCACCTCTAAGGATGTGGCCTTCTTCTTTAGTTTAACGTGTTCTTTTTCCAGCGTAGATTGTTTTGCTTTCATCTGCGCATATGCCTTGTTGAGTCTGTCCTTCTCTGATGCAAGCATATTGATCCGTCCTTCGAGGTTCTGATTCATCGCTTCAAGGTTATCTGACTTTTGTTCCAATCCATTAATCGTTCTGCTAAGGCCAGTCTGGAATTTATGCAATTCACTCCTTTGAAATCTCTCTTCCTGCTTCGTATACTTATATGGGTTTTCTACACCATGAACTGTCTTGATATATGCAACTGATGACAACGCTATCAAAGGAACTACAAGGGCTACATATTTAGTTAATTTTTTCATTTTTTTCTTCCTCCCGGTCTTTGTAGAAGGCTGAAATATCTATAAGGTTTCATTTTAGATATATTACATCTAAGAATTGAATTTGCAAGTATTTTTAAGCATTTTTATAAAATATTTATGACCAGGCCAAACTCTCTGCCATGAGATAATTTTTAACATTGACTTCTTCTTTAATTATCAATATCATTTATTTCGTAAATTTACATGGTATATTCTTACTCACCCTTTTGGAGTACAGGTAGATGAAAAACAAGAAAACCAGGAAGAGTATTTGCTTTGGATGTAATTATGCGATTATCTTGGACGGCAAAATTGCCTTTTGTAATGTCCTCATGCGTAACGTGTCTTACCATTCCTGTACAGCCTTTGAGCGTAATTGGCAGATAAATGACATCGTTCCGGAAAAAACGAAGGAAGGGAAAAAAGGACATTAATACATTTTCGTCCTTTGATTCCTGATAGTAAAAATGGAATGAAGGACTGTGCGCGGAAAACAGTTTGCAACATTCTACAATTCAAATAAAAAGGGACAATGCCGTACGGCATTATCCCTTTTTTCGTTTAGTTAGAGATGGTACTAAAATCTCAGTGTCTGCTTTTCTTTTATTTTACTGGGAAACTCTCGCTGTCTCCAACCAGCTTCAACTTTCCGGAAATCCTCTGCGTGTACCTTTTTTGATTCTGATGGTTTGCATCGGAAATTTGAATCTCAGAATTTCCGCTAAAACTTATTTTAATGTAAGTACTCTTAATGTACGCCATGCCTGAAACATGGTTAACCCAAAATTCTGTAATTTGCTCACCCGTACCGCCGGTTGTAGAGAAACAGTCATCTAAGTCTAATGCTTCCTGTATTGTTGCTCCATTTTTTTCCAGAATTCTTGCAATGACATCGGTCATTGAATTTTGGTCGAATTCTATTCTGACATTTCTTTTACTACTGCCTCCATCTTCCTGAGAAAAGGCGTCTACTTCTAAAGTCTCCTCATCCAGGGTATCTCCACAATCTGTATCATCTGTACCAAACTCAAAACTGAAGGTTGCCTCCTCAAATGTGCCGCCCCCACCAGAACCCCCATGGCTAGACTTATCGTTCCCTTTTTTAACAAACTCTTCTTCCTCTTCACTTATGGTAACATCTACCGTGCCATACACCTCTTCTTTAATCTTCTTTTTTCCCACCTTAACCTGAATAGCCCCGTCAAAATCATAGGTTTCCTGCGCAAATACCTGGTATGCTGAACTAAAAGCAATTACAAATTCTTTAATTTCTAAATGACCCAGAACCAAATTTTATTGACTACGTTTTTAATATATGCTAGACTCTTTGAGATTTAAACTTTATCTTCTGGATAAGTAGGCTGCATTGGTTCTTTGTATTAACCTTGATTCCTCCAGGTCGTTTCAAAAGCCATGTGATACTATCATATGCACGGACATAGCTGAATATATATGATGATTGCTTGTGATGTGTTATTTATGTAATTCAATTCATGGAGAAGGAAATGAAATCAGAAGAACTATCTCAATTTAAAAAGCTGCTCCTTTCGCTGAGGGAAAGACTCGTAGGAAAAGTAGATTTTATGCAAGGAGAGGCATTAAAAAAATCCAGGCAAGATGCATCGGGTGATCTATCCAATGTTCCGATTCATATGGCAGATGTGGGTACGGACAACTACGAACGGGATATCATGATAGAACTTATACAGAATGGAGAAGAAGGTGTCCGCAATATAGATACCGCTTTAGAAAAGATCGAAGATGGCACTTTTGGCGTTTGTGAATTATGCGCAAAAAAAATAAATAAGGAACGGCTCAAAGCGGTGCCTTATGCTAAACTATGCATCGATTGCCAGCGGGAAGAGGAGATTGATAACGTTTAAAAAAGTTTATGAAAAACACTGCTACCTTCATTATTGTTGTTGTGAGTGGTGTTATTGCCGATATAATTTCAAAGTGGGTAGTATTCTCTAAACTGGATAAATTCGGGAAATTAATTGTAATTCCCGGATTATTAAATATAGTAAGAAGTACGAATGAGGGCGTTGTTTTTGGCCTGTTTCCTGGCAAAACCATCGTCTTTATTGTTTTTTCAGCAATAGCAGTTGTAGTAATTTTATTTATTTACATCAAATCCGATAAGACGATTTTTACATCAAATCTCGCCTTAGGACTTGTCCTGGCCGGGGCAATAGGGAATTTGTGGGATAGGATATGGTTCAGGTGTGTTCGGGATTTTATCGATTTGCATATCGGTAACAAATACCACTGGCCTACATTTAACGTTGCAGACAGTTTAATCTGCGTTGGCGTATTCATGCTCGTTATTACATCCTTCTCTGCGCCAAAACCCAAAGAAACCATTTAACAGCCATTTTTTGTAAGGCCGCGATACCTTTTTAACAAATCCAGAGTGATTTTCCCTGGTTTCCCCGTACCGATTGTTCGTCCATCGATCTTCACAACGGGAATAATCTCAGCAGCCGTTCCGGTCAGAAAACATTCTTCGGCAATGTACAAATCATATCGGGTCATTAACTCTTCCCTAACCTGAACACCCATCTCGGCAGCCAATTTCATTACGACATTCCTGGTGATACCAACGAGTATTCCCGCGCTTGAGGGAGGGGTTCGAAGGATGTTGTCTTTAAAAATAAATATATTATCACCGGCACATTCTGCTACATAACCGTCTTTGTTAAGCATTAACGCTTCTCCAGCCCCCGACTGGATAGATTCGATTTTTGCCAGGATGTTGTTCAGATAGTTGAGAGATTTGATCTTGGGATCGAGGGCGGAAAAATGATTTCTGATCGTGGCGACGGTTACAATGTCGAGTCCTTTTTCATACAATGCCTTTGAATACAGTTCAATCGTATCAGCGATAATTATGATCTGCGGAGTTGCACACTTGTTGGGATCCAATCCGAGTTTTCCGACGCCTCTGGTAACAACAAGGCGGATATAGGAATCTGTCAAATTATTGGCTTTCATGGTTTGTTTGATAGCCTCTGCCATTTCAGCCTTCGTTATGGGTATTTTTAAGGAAATAGCTGTTGCAGAGTCGTAAAGTCTGTCCAGATGTTCGTCCAGTGTAAATATCTTTCCATGATAGGCGCGTATTCCTTCAAACACTCCGTCACCATATAGCAACCCATGGTCAAAAACCGATATCTTGGCATCCTCTTGCGGAACAATTTGACCATTTATATAAATCTTTAATCCCATTGCTATCCTTATTACTCCTTTCTTTCCGTTTCTATTCTAAAATGCATCCATCTACAATCCTTACAACCCGCCCTGCATGTTTGGCTATTTCCTCTTCGTGGGTAACAATTACAACCGTTTGATTCAATGTTTTATTCAGATCCCAGATCAATTCTTGAATCTCGTGGCCTGTCTTCGTATCCAGGTTACCCGTAGGTTCATCGCACAAGAGCAATTCCGGATTATTAATTAACGCCCGCACGATCGCAACACGTTGTCTTTCGCCTCCGGAGAGTTGTGATGGTTTATGAGTCAATCGCTCTCCCAGTCCAACTCTTTCTAATAATGAGACTGCCCTGCTGGTATAATCTTTATTTTCTGCCTTCCGTTTTAAGAACCCCCTGCCAATGAAACCAGGCAAAAGAACATTTTCCAAGGCAGTAAAATCGGGCAATAGGTGGTAAAACTGGAAAACAAATCCGAAAATACGGTTTCTCATTTCGGCCTGTTTTTTTGCGCTTAATGTATTCAGGTTTATTCCTTTGTATATTACAGAGCCTGAGGTAGGGGTATCCAAAAGCCCCAGGATATGTAACAGCGTGCTTTTCCCGGCGCCAGATGCACCTACGATTACTACAATCTCTCCCTTTTCGATGGTTAGGTTAATTCTTTGCAAGACCGGTAATGTGCGTTCACCATTCGAATATTCCTTGCATATGTCTATTGCCCGCAACAGACTGTTATTTGCGCCATTTGTATCTACCATATGATGTGTGCATTAACAAATTTTTAAGGTGCAAATATATCACACCTGTAAGTATTAGTCAAATACTTATTTATGGATTTCAGACATTATAAAGAGAAATTTGGTTGGGAGCTAAAGGACGTGTAATTTGCTCACTTTGCGGAAATGGTAGCCGTAAACTGCAAGGGTAACGGACAGTGGCAATAATTCGCGACGATGAAAGTACGTCCATAACAAGAGTTTCCAAAACTGGACGCGTTCATTGCCAAGGATACCGAGGTGGCAGATGGCGCGAAATAACGCCAGTATATCATTGAATTTAAATTGTGCTTTAATCTTTGGCGCTTTGTATTCCCGGAAAAAGGTCTTTATGCGCTGATAATAGTTTTCGGGGGAATAAATATGTCTCAATATTTTTTTATAACCTTCCCGGAATGTATCGATGTCCATGATCGGGATAATGTTCGTTGTGCCGTCTAAATTGTCCCCCGACATCTGCCCAAGCAACCGTCCCTCTTGCTTTAGACGTTCGTAAAGCCGTGTCCCTCTCGGCGCCTGAAGCATGCCAACCATCGCCGACACAATCCCGCTTTTCTGTATAAAATCAATTTGCCGTTGGAAGATAGATTTCGTATCAGTGTCAAAGCCTACGATAAAACCTGCTTGTACCTGCAGTCCGGCTCGCTGAATACGCCGCACGTCTTCAACTAAGTTACGGTTTTTGTTCTGTTTCTTGTTACATTCTGCCAGGCCCTCCGTATCCGGAGTCTCAATCCCGACAAAAACCGTGTTAAAGCCCGCTTCGGACATCATGGACATCAGGGATTCATCATCGGCCACATTGATGGAGACCTCCGTGTTAAACGGTATCGGCACATGTTCTCTCTGCCATTTGATTAAAGCAGGCAGCAATTCGTTCTTAAGGCTTTTTTTGTTCCCGATGAGATTGTCATCTACGAAAAATACGGAGCCGCGCCACCCCATACTATGGAAACTGTCCAGCTCGGCGACAATTTGTTCGGGAGTTTTTGTGCGTGGACTTTGGCCAAATAATGACGTCACGTTGCAGAACTCGCAGTGGTATGGGCAACCACGAGTGTACTGTACGCTCATCGAGGCGTATTGTTTCAAATCGGCTAATTCCCAAAGAGGCGCCGGAGTCTTTTGAATGTCAGCAAAATGAGATGTGCTGTATACTCGCCTGGCGCAATTATTATTCAGGTCTTCTAAAAAGGGTGGCAGGGTTAGCTCCGCTTCATTGAGTACGAAATGGTCGACATTCTCAAATTGTTCATGCTCGCTTGTGAATAAAGGCCCTCCGGCAACCACTTTGACGCCGAGTTCCTTGCAACGCTTGATGATCTGCTGAGCCGACGTTCTCTGTACAACCATGCTGCTGATAAAGGCATAATCCGCCCATGCCAGGTCTTCATCCCTGAGCTTTGTCACATTGACGTCTACCAGACGCTTTGACCACTCCGTAGGCAGCATTGCGGCAACTGTCAGCAGCCCTAGCGGTGGAAAGGCGGCCTTTTTGCGTACAAATTTGAGTGCGTGTTTGAAACTCCAGAACGTATCGGGGAATTCAGGGTATATCAATAATATATTCAATGTGTTTGTTAATATCCTCACTTTTACTTAAATAATTCAATAACCTCTACACCTCGCGGCACATCAAACACGAAGAGCTTGTCGGACATGCCTTTGTTAAGCTTGATATTTTTAAGTTCAATAACATTAACCACCTCGCCCTGACTTTCATGGAGTTCTATCCTGCCCGGCAGCCAGACCCCCTCCTCTACCCACAACCGGATGTCTGAATACTGCGCCTTCGGGTCTTTCGGTTGTAAATCCAGTATGTAAAACCGTTTTTTGCCGTCTTCCTTCGTATCCAGCAAGGTAATCGTATAATCCTTTTTTGCCGCTGCCACAGATTCGCCATAGCCGAACTCAAAGAAACTCACACCCTGCGATTGTTTGCTGCCGGTCATCTCGTATTTCTCTACCTGCTTCTCTGACGGATGGTACACCCATACATACTTTCCGTCCACTACATTCACCTCATTGCGGGGCGGGAAAAATTTCAAATACATCCTTTTTGGCTTTTTGTAGCTCAACTCACCTTCAGAGATTTCTGTGGATTCAAGCAGGGTAATCGTACGGGTATAGACAATACCTGCTTTGAGTGTCTTAAATGCCGTATTTGCCTTTTCCATCTCAGCAAGGATATCGCCGAGGTTTTTCGGCTTAGAAATCTCACTGGATAGAACCAGCGTATTGAAAACGAAAATACCTGCAATCAAAAGCGCAAACACAATCAATCTGTTTTTATACACTGCGTCCCCCCTTGAGTCCTGCCCCAACTTTTTCGAAATGCTCAATGATATGAATAACCTCCCGGATACTGTTTATTTCAAAATCGGGGGATATCTCGGTTTCGATATACTCTCTGTAACGCAGCAGCGCAGTCTTTGTCCCTGCCGCCTTGCCGCACATAATATCGTATTTATAATCACCGACCATGAGCAAATGATCGGTATGGACGTTCATCTTTTTACTCAGTAAAAAAATGGGGTCTGGCGCAGGTTTTGGTTTTGTATCCTCCCGGCTGACAATAAACTCAAAATGCACATGCAGATTATGTTTGCGGAGAACCGTATCCACCGATTTGCGGGAATTTCTGGTTAAAAGCGCCTTTTTTAACTTCTTTTTGGAAACGAATTCCAGCATCTCCAGCACCCCTTCGTTAAGCTCAGACTCGATTGCAGCCTTTGCCTCATGGCGTTCGAGAATTTCTAACGCCCTCGCACGTTCCTCAGGACTCGACCGTTCTGCATAATCAATAATGAACCCCACCTTTTGGCCAATTTCCCGCTCAATCGCAGCAAAGTCCACATTGGGTTTCGTAAGCGTGCCGTCCATGTCAAAGATAATTCCTCGTAACATAATTTATCCCTTAAATTTCGAAATTCGATATTTGAATTATTCCGTTTAAGGAACTAAATATAACATAAGTTCCAGGCAGATACAATACTGATTAGGGATTCCTCGTCATGTGCAATTTAATTTTTGGGATTGTTTTTTATTAATCTTTAAAGTATCTTTAATGCTGGAAAATGCTGGTTCAGGCTTGCAGCCTGAACCGAAACGTTTTGGTTCAATCGAGAATGATAGAAGCAGCCAAAAGGGATGGGAATGGGTAGGTAGGGGTAATTCATGAATTACCCCTACCAGATATAAATTCCCATACATTAAATCAATCTCCCTAAATCCCCCTTTTATAAACAGGACATAGGGGAATTTGTTTATTTATCCTCACTAACTGTTGTCTTTATATGAAATATAACATCAACACACCTTTTGCAGTGATCGGCGGCAGTCAGGCTTATGACCTGCTCCAAAGGGGCAGTATTCGAGGGGAAAGAATAGCTGAAATAAAAACACCTTTCGGATATTCACAGCCTGTATACCATATTCATGACTCAACAGGCGAGATGCTCTTCCTCTCACGGCACGGGGAGAAGGGGTACAGTATCACCGCCCCTTTCGTTAATTATCGGGCTAATATTTACGCACTCAAGGAACTTGGGGTCAAACAGATCGTCTCGTGGTCGGGTCCCGGCGCTATCAATACGTCCTACCAAATCGGCGAATATGTCATTGTTGACGATGTGGCGGATGAAACACACGGCAGGGAATCCACCTTTTATAAAAATAGTGGTATAGGATTTATCCGTCAATCGCCTGTATTTTGCCCTACATTAAGAGAATGTATTATCAGTTCATTAAAGAACCTGCATCTCGGCTTCTCCGACAAGGGCACGTATGTGTGTACCCAAGGACCTCGCCTTGAAACGCCTGCTGAAATAAGAAAATATAAGTCTTATGGATGCGATTTGGTCGGCATGACCCTTGTGCCAGAGGTTTTTTTGGCAAAGGAACTGGAGATGTGCTATGCCGCTATCTGTTACGTTACCAATTATGCAGAAGGTGTTGTTGACAGGCCATTCAAGGCTGGTGAATTGTTTGAAGGGCTTTCCGACGATGCCGACCGTATGGCGGTGGAAAAGGCCGTATCAAAATTCCCCGTCGTTATGAGGGAGATTGCAAAAAATATAAAACGACAAAAAATAATTTGCCATTGTTCCTCTTTGATGGAACGTTACAAAAGGCGAGGAGATATTGGCTCCGACTGGCATGATTGGATAACGGATACTTAAAAACACCCATTGATATTCAATAAAATTGCCATTTGAGATTCATAAAGATGAACTTATTAAAAATTGGGATTTGTCAAGGGAAAAGAAGCCCTTATTCGCTATTAAACCGTTAAAATAGGAGGATTAACTCATGTATTATGAAGTTATTGAGGCAAAATATATTGATGGATATAAATTGGAGCTTGTATTTGAAAATGGTAAAAAAGGAACTGTTGACCTGCATAGCTATGCACGAAAAGGCGGTGTTTTCAGCCGCTTTTCTGATATTGAATATTTTAAGCGGTTTTATATTAACAAAGAGTTGGGGGTATTATGCTGGCCTGATGATGTGGACATTGCGCCAGAAACCCTTTACAGCGAGGCAACTGGAGAACCATTACCAGAATGGATGACACCAGAAAAAGCTGAGTCCAAAAAGAATGTTTCGGGAACATTGGTCTAATAAAAATTCAACGTAAAATATGACTACTCTTTTAAAAGCCAAATACCTTATTACAAATCCGGAGGATTGCATTGAAAATGGGGCGGTTGCAGTCGAAGGTGCAAAGATATCCCGTATTGGTACATTTGATGAGATTAAGGCGCTTGCCAATGTTGACAAAATAATCGATCTGGGTAATGCCGTCATCCTGCCCGGTCTTATCAATATCCATACCCATCTCGACCTTACCAACCTGCACAATCGTATCAAACCCACAACCAATTTTACCCACTGGGTCTTTCAGATTGTAGGCGCAAGGATTCGGTGGAAGGAAGAGGACTATATATCTTCCATCGAAAAAGGGATTGAACTCTGCGTTGAGTCAGGCACCACAACGGTTGCAGACATTGCCAATACAGGGTATTCTTTTTCTGTATTAAAAAAGAGTCCTTTACGAAAGGTAGTTTACAAAGAAATCATTGATCTGAATCCGGACCACGCACAGGACGTCCTTAAAAAAACACAATCGGAATTATCCACAATTATATCAGATAACCTGCTCTCAATAGGACTATCCCCTCACGCCCCCTATTCTGTTTCAAGGGAATTGTATCAGGCAATTGCCCAATTCGCAGCCGAAAGAGAAACACCGGTTTGTACCCATATCGCAGAGACAAGAGACGAAATTGAATTTCTGACAAAAGGCACGGGAAGCTTTCCTGCGTTTCTGAAACAACTTCGGGCTATGCCGGATAACTGGCATGCTCCGGGGCTTACCCCCATTCAGTACTTGAATGAAACTGGAATACTCAGAAATCGCCCACTTCTCATCCACTGCAATTACATAACTGACGAGGAAATATCCATAATCAAATCTTCAGGGGCAAGCGTCGCATTCTGTCCCAGAAGTCACCATTTCTTTGGTCACTTGAACCATCCTGTCCAAAAGCTTCTGGATGCAGGAATCAACGTTGGTTTAGGCACCGATAGTCTGGCCAGCAATGACACCCTGAACATCCTGGATGAAATGAAATTTTTGTCTCTTCGCCATTCAATTTCATCGAAAACATTACTCACCATGGCCACAATAAACGGGGCAAATGCGCTTGAGTTGGAATCAAAGGTTGGACAAATTAAGGAAGGTTTCGAGGCAGACCTATGTGGAGTCAAGCTACCGGATGTTTATGGTGGAAATATTTATAGTCAACTACTCGACACTGCATCGAAAAACATCTTTACCATGATTGCAGGAAACATTTGCTATCAGGCCCAATCCGGCTAAAATCACATAAGAAATTTCGTGCCAGTTCGTCTCACCGCATCCAAGTCGAAAAGTTTGCTTGATGTGTATGACAACCCCCTAAATCCCCCTTTATTAAGGGGGACTTTATAAACCTCATACGAAAAGATGTGAACTTTTAAGAATCCCCCTTAATAAAGGGGACAAGGGGGTTGTGACTCCGCGCTTTCTGCGATCCTGGCGGTGAGCTATCGCAAAAATTTCATTCATCCTTAATCGCATAAATATATTTATCGGCGGAGCTGAAATACAGGCTTCCGTCAGGACCTATGGCAGGACAGTTCTCATTTATGTTATCTCCGGTCGTATATTTCCATAGCACAGAACCATCCGTATTCAGGGCATGCATTACGCCGTCCATAGCGCCAACATAAATAATCCCATCTGCGCCAATCACTATGGTTGCCAGCACACCATATTGTGGATCTTTCGGATCGCCCGTGGAATCCGGATTTGGGCCCGTCTGATAGGGATTGGACCATTTTGATTTGCCGTTAGAAGAATTAATAGCATACACCTTGCCATCCGAAGTCCCCACATAGAGGGTCCCATCAGATGACAGAGATGGAGCAAGACTTGATGCCGTATCCTTATCCGACTCCCATAGTTTATTGCCATTTTCGCCAAATGCATGGACTCTTCCA
>Ga0194126_10004567_pt1 | contig 21034 bp, 13 predicted proteins | sample TA2KigC150mmetaG_FD_148641 | JGI IMG/M metagenome (GOLD analysis project Ga0194126, IMG submission 148641) | Freshwater microbial communities from Lake Tanganyika, Tanzania - TA2015035 Kigoma Deep Cast 150m | ecosystem: Environmental > Aquatic > Freshwater > Lake | place: Tanzania: Lake... | reverse complement strand
TCAGCATCTTCAGTACTTTTGTGTATACTTCGTAGCGATCAGTCATTCGGCTTCTCCTCTTTGGTTTCAGCAACCTGAGGTTATACCCTATGACTGATCTTTTTACTCACCCATGTACGGTAGAGAAATGTTTTTATGATTTCAAGAAAGTTCGGTTCAGGTTTGGGGCTGTTGGTCATAGCCATTCTGGTTGTTGGTTTCGGGCAAAAAGCCGGGGCGGAGGTAACTCCTGCAACATATCCGGATACACCGCGAGGTCCGGGGTGGGGGTGGTGCCGAATTTATAGAGGAACCTTTCCAGGGCTTTTGAGCGCGGCGACATGCGTGGGGAAATTCGAGCTGGCTGAAACACAGGTTTGCCGGTCGAGCGCACGGCCGTATGATACGGTGGAATGCAGGGGGGCGCATATTGTCCGCGACGGCCAGCCGCCCACGCCGGCTCCGGTTTATTGCGAGGGATATTGGGATGAAAACGAAGCGGAAAAATGCATTGCGATGGGCGTGCGTTGTTTAGACAACTGCACAACCGGGAAAGAAACAGTGTGCTTCGCGTCAGTATGCGTTCCAAAACGGTGGTGCGGTTCTTACACGGCAGAGCTGGTATGGACAGATTATAAATGCGACCGTATAGACGATGACAAGAGATTTTGTTTGACACCCAAGTCAATACCAGTGACCACAGATTGTTATGAAGAAAATGTTTTACCACATTGCGGGGTTAAGTGCGATGAAAAAAATCCTGTTATGAAAAACGATCCAGACTTTATTGAGTGGGTTCCGAACACGGATACCGAAATTTGTAGCGCGCGGCTCTGTAATAAATACCAGTGCAGACTTAATGACGACCAGAACACAAGTGAGAACAGCGATAACGAGTGCTGGACAGCCGGCAAGACAGTGAGGAAAATCTATGACACGCCGGATGGGCCAAGCCCGGATCCGTGGCCATCTATTTACGATTTCAAGATCGTCAATGTGCCGCACCGCTGGAACAACGCGTTCGAGGATATTTATTACTTGACCCTGCAAAACCAGACCAGGTTTTTCGACTACAAGTTGAGATGGTCGGCGGACGCGGCGTCCTGCTCGGCGCAGTGTCCGTCGGGCGGGTGCGGGGCGGGGTGGAGCGGATTATAAGCCGCCCTGTTTCCCTATGGCTATCTGTGTTCAACTGTGGTTAAATACCCTCCATGAACCGTCTCGTTATCGCCCTCAAAGCCCTCCGCCAGTTGGGACTCCAGCAGGTGGGACTTTACGCGTTATACAAATTTGGATTGGCCGCCGGGCATTACCAGCGAGCAACGGCTGGCCGACCATTAACCATTAACCATCTTCCATCGCCCATCGTCTGTCATCCGCTGTTCGATCTTCCCGCCCGCGCAGACCTCCTGGCTGTGCTGGGAAGCGATGGCAAAACCGCCCTCCTCGCCGAAGCGGACGAGATCATTGCTGGCAAAGTCCGACTCTTCGGCGCGGATCCGGCGCCTCTGCAGCTCGCCGTCCCTGGCAAACTCACTCATTGGACAGCCTACGAGACTGGCCGAATCCCATTAACTATTAACCATCTTCCAATCCCCGACATCAAATTCGTCTGGGAACCCGCCCGCTTCGGCTGGGCATTCACGCTTGGCCGCGCCTTCCGCGTGACCGGCGGCGAAAAATACGCCGAGGCCTTCTGGAAATATTTCGAAACCTTCACCGACGCCAACCCGCCCTGTCTCGGTCCGCACTGGATGAGCGGACAGGAGGTTGCCCTGCGCCTGATGGCCTTTGCCTGGGCGGGGCAGGTCTTCGACGCCGCGCCCGCCTCCACCCCGGAGCGCAAGCGGCGGCTGGCGGACTCGGTCGCCGCGCACGCCGCCCGCATCCCGCCCACGCTCATCTACGCCCGCTCCCAGCACAACAACCACCTGCTGGCCGAATCCGCCGGGCTACTCACCGCCGGCCTCGCCCTGCCGGAACATCCCGAGTCCGCCCGCTGGCAGCGACTTGGGCAAATGTGGCTCGACCACGGCTTCCGGTCACAGATAGACGCCTACGGCGAGTACGCCCAGCGCTCCGCCAATTATCACCGCCTGATGCTGCAAGTGGCGTTGTGGGTAAGAGCATTAACCACGAAGGGCACAAAGGAACACAAAGGGAAAAATCAAGTATATCGGAGTCCGACGACTTATCATCCCCGAAGGGGACCAGTCGTCGGCGCTGTCCAAAGTCTGGAGACTTTGGACTCCGCTCCTTTGAGTCCTTCGTATATGAAAAAGATTTCCGCCGCAACCCACTGGCTGCTCTCGCTGATGGACTCCGAATCCGGCCGGACCCCGAACCTGGGCGCCAACGACGGCGCGTACATCTTCCCATTGACCATTTGTCCATTCTCCGATTACCGTCCCGTCGCCCACGCCGCCGCCCGCGCCTTCCTCGACTACGAACTTCCGCGCGGCCCCTGGGACGAGATGGCGCTCTGGTTCGGCGCGCAGGCGCGCACCCCGCGAACGCTCGCCCTGCCGCGCTATCCCGGCGACCAGATCTACGGCAAGGACTCCTGGGCGTACCTGCGGACGGCGCAATTCACCTCCCGCCCCTCCCACGCCGACCAACTGCACCTCGATCTCTGGTGGCGCGGATTGAACATCGCACAGGACGCCGGCGCCTATCTCTACAACGCCCCCGCCCCGTGGGACAACAGCCTGACGACCGCGCTGGTGCACAACACCGTGACCGTGAACGGCCGCGACCAGTTCGCCCGCGCCGGCCGCTTCCTGTACCTCGACTGGTTCGACGCGTATCGCACGAGCGAAATCGCCGCCGACCCGCAAATCCTCCAGCAGGTGAGCGGACGTTACCGGGCGTGTCCGCCCTCGCCGACGGCCGCTGGCGGGTGACGGACGAAATCCTGCGCCTGCGCGTCCGCCGCAAACCGTTCACTGCCCGCATCCACTGGCTGTTGCCGGATTGGGAATGGAAAATGGAAGATGGTGAATTGGAAATGGTTCTCCGTCTCGTCTCGCCGCAAGGCCCGCTAGTTCTTATCATTCACCATTTACCATTCACCACTCACTCCGGGTTTTCGCTATTCCGCGCGGGCGAACTCCTCCGCGGTTCCGCTGATCCTGACCCCGTCCGCGGCTGGGTTTCGCCCACCTACGGCGTCAAGATCCCCGCCCTTTCCCTGGCTGTAATCGCGCAAGGCCAGACCGAAATCACATTTTCCACCGAATTCACGTTTCCGTTTGCCAACCGCTAATCGCTGACGGCTAACTGCTAATTGCTAACCGCTAATCCCATGCACATCCTCCTCATCCACCAGGCCTTTGCCTCCCTCGACGAACCCGGCGGGACGCGCCACCACGAACTGGCGCGTTACCTCGCCGCGCACGGACACCGCGTCACGGTCATCGCCAGCCCGGTCAGTTACCTCACGGGATCCCTCACCCCACCCCCTCTCCCAACGGGAGAGGGGCAAGGGGTGAGGGTTATCCGTGCCTATACCTATTCCGCCCTCCACAAATCCTTCGTCCACCGCGTCTTCGCCTTTGTCTCGTTCATGGCCTCCTCGTTCTTCACCGGCCTCGGCGTCCGCAACGTGGACGTGGTCTGGGGCACCTCGCCGCCCATCTTCCAGGGCGTCACCGCCTGGCTGCTGGCGCGGCTCAAAGGCGTGCCATTCCTTTTCGAAGTCCGCGACCTGTGGCCGAAGTTCGCCATCGCGGTCGGCGTGCTGAAGAGTCCGCTGCTCATCCGCATGTCGCTCTGGCTGGAACGTTTCCTCTACCGCCGCGCCGACCGGCTGGTCGTCAACTCGCCGGGATTTATCTCTCACGTGACGGAACGCGGCGCGCGGCGCGTGGACCTCGTCCCGAACGGCGCGGACCCGGAGATGTTCGAACCCGCCGACTCCGGCGCGTCGTTCCGGGCCCGGAACCTGGTCGCCGATAAATTCGTCGTCCTCTACGCCGGCGCGCACGGACTTTCGAACGACCTCGGCGTAGTCCTGGAAGCGGCGCGTCTGCTCGCCGACCGGCCCGCGGTCCGGTTCGTTTTCGTCGGCGACGGGAAGGAGAAGGCCAGTTTGCAGGCGCAGGCCGCCGGTCTGGCCAACGTCCTTTTCCTGCCTCCCGTTCCCAAAAAGGATATGGCCGGGGCGCTGGCCGGGGCGGATGCCTGTCTCGCCATCCTGAAGCCGCTCGACGAATACAAGACCACCTACCCGAACAAGGTTTTCGACTACATGGCGGCGGGCAGGCCGGTCCTGCTCGCCATCGACGGCGTCATCCGCGGGGTGGTCGAGGCGGCGGGATGCGGACTTTTTGCTCAACCCGGCGACCCGGCGGCGCTGGCGGAGGCAATCCGGGCGTTGGCCGCGGACCGCGAAAAATCCCGCCGCATGGGGCTGGCCGGGCGGTCCTATCTGGAAGAACATTTCGGCCGGGCGGTGATCTCGGAAAAACTGCTGGCTTTGCTGGAAGAAATGAGAAAGAAAAATTGAAATGCACGTTACGCACCAGCATGGAACGAATGAATTTGATCCAGAAAGACACAGACGTCGTTCGATCCGGTTGAGGGGATATGATTATTCCGCCGCGGGTGGGTATTTTGTCACCGTGGTCGCGTTTCGGCGGGAATGTTTGTTTGGCGAAATTGTGGATGGGGAGATGCGGTTGAATGCGTTGGGGAGGATAGTGCGGGAGGAATGGTTTCGATCTGCACAAATCCGAAAAGAAATCCGTGTCGAAGAAGACGAATTTATTGTAATGCCGAACCATATTCATGGCATTATTTGGATTTGCGATGTAGGGGCGGACGGCGTCCGCCCGGATTCCGGAAAACAAATCATTAAACCAACGGGATTTAATACACGGGGCGCAAGCCTTGCGCCCCTACAACGACCGCCGAAATCGTTGGGATCATTCATTGCCGGATTCAAGGCATCGGTAACATCGCGCGCCGGACGCGAATTAAACACCGCCAACATCTGGCAACGCAATTATTACGAGCACATTATTCGAGTTCAAAAAGATTACGAACGCATTGCCTGATACATCCTCGCCAACCCGTCCAATTGGACCAATGACGATGAAAACCCAACCGAGGTATAAAATATTGCGGAGATATCGTCGAATGACCTCCGGCGTGCCGCCTGTCTCTTGCCAAACCCCCGTCCTTCGGGTATCCTTGTCGCCGGGAGTGGTTAGGTCCCGGTGGGCTTCCCGGTCTTCAAAACCGGCGGCGGGTCGCGTTGCGGGCCGCGGTGGGTTCGACCCCCATCCACTCCCGCCTATTTTATCGGCCAGGCAGACAGACGATAGGGCGCCTATCGTCTGTCGCTATCACACCTACAGGTAACCCGATGACATTTCCCGAAACCGAACTCCTGAACTCGCTGGTGGGGCGCGTCTTCCGCATGGACGAGATCACCCTGGGCGATGGCAGGCAATACCTCGTCCGCTATCGCGGAAACCTGCTGGAGGACTCCGAGTCGGCCTACGAACGACTGGCCGCCGACCTGGACCCGCACAACATCACCCCCCTCTTCCGCCTGGAAGAAGGCCGCCAGGCGGTCATCCTCGTCCCCGGCGTCGTCCGCCCGAAACCGTCCCGCCTGTCGGTCAATATCGGCCTGTTCGTCCTGACCCTGCTGAGCGTCCTGTTCGCCGGGGCGATGTACGGTTACCAGGGAGACCTGCCGGCGGATACCCTGGGGATCACCCTGACCCTCCTGGCTCACCTGTGGCAGGGTTGGCCGTTCGCCCTCAGCCTGCTGGCGATCCTCTCGGCGCACGAATTCGGCCATTATTTTGCCGGGCGCGCCCACCGGACTGCGGTCAGCCTGCCCTACTTCATCCCCTTCCCCTACAGCATCCTGGGCACGATGGGCGCCTTCATCAACATGAAGCAGGTGCCGCGCAACAAACGGGTCCTGTTCGACATCGGTGTGACCGGGCCTCTGGCCGGCCTGGCGGTGGCCATCCCGGTGCTGGCGCTCGGCCTGGCGCTTTCGCAGGTGACCCCGATCACGGACAGCGCCTACCAGCGCCCGGACGGTACGCTCTACACCTCCACCGGCGACGACCTGCTGGAAGGTAACTCGCTGCTCTACCTGGGCTTGAAATATGCCGTCAAAGGCCGATTATTGCCCGAACCCGTCTCTTACGGGAACACTCCCCCGCTCCTGTACTGGGCCGGTTACCTTGCCAGCGGCCAGCCGGCGCCGGTCGGCGGGGAGGATATCCAACTCCACCCGGTGGCCATGGCTGGCTGGGCCGGCCTCCTGGTCACTTTCCTGAACCTGATCCCGGCCGGCCAGTTCGACGGCGGCCATGTGTTGTACACCGTCTTTGGGCGGCGGGCGCGCCCCGCCTGGAAGTTCATCCTGGCCGCCGTGCTGCTGCTCGGATTATTCTGGAGCGGCTGGTTCATCTGGGCCGCCCTGATCTTCCTGCTCGGGCGCTTCCACGCCGAGCCGCTCGACCAGATCACCGAACTCGACCCGCGCCGGAGAAAACTGGCGCTGTTGATGCTGGTCATTTTCATACTGGTCCTGACCCCCGTCCCGTTCACCTTATTCTAACGATGACCTCCCGCTCCTGCCTCCCGCTCCTGCTGCTTTCCGCCCTGGCGGCGGCCTGCACCGCCCTGCCGGCGACGCCCGGCGCGTCGACCATGACCCCCGAGGATGCGACCCTGGCGTCTCCATCCGCCATGCCGGAATCGAAAACCCCCGCGCCCGGCATCGGGGTCGCGCCCGAAGCGCTGGATGGGCTCCAGGTCCGGTTCTGGCACGCCTTCAACGGAGCGACCGCCGACTGGTTCACCATGCAACTGGCCGGGTTCAACAGTCTCAACCCGTATGGCGTCGTCGTCTTCCAGACCGCCTACCCCGATTACCGCACCCTGGCGGAGGCGGTCGAGGCCGCCCTGGCTGCGGGGGACGCCCCCCACCTGGCGGTGGCGCTGCCCGAACAGGCGCTGGCCTGGGGCGATGACGTGCTGGACCTGACGCCGTATGTCCATGACCCGCTGTGGGGCCTGGCGGAGGCCGAATGGGCGGACATCCCGCCGGTCTTCTGGGCGCAGGATGAAGTGAGAGGGAAACGCTACGGCGTCCCGGCCCTGCGCTCGGCGCGGCTGCTGGTCTACAACCTCAGTTGGGCCGCCGAACTGGGCTTCGACCAGCCGCCGCAGGACGCCGCCGCGTTCCGGGAACAGGCCTGCGCCGCCAACCAGGACATGAAGACCGACGCCGATCCCGCCAACGACGGCTATGGCGGCTGGGTCGTGAACGCCGACGCCGACCCCACCAGCACCCTCTCCTGGCTGGTAGCCTTCGGGGGCGGGGCGGTCTCGGACGGCGCCTACCTGTTCGAACGCGACGAGAACGAGGCGGCGTTGGCCTTCCTGAAGGGTCTCTACGACGACCATTGCGCCTGGCTGCCGCTCTCCTCCGCCTTCCAGGATACCGACCCGCACCTCGACCCCGGTCCCTACCACCAGGCCTTCCTGGAGCGGCGCGCTTTATTCATCACCGCATCGCTGGCCGAACTGCCGCGCCTGGCGGACGCCGCCCGCCAGGCGAACAGCCCCGACCAGTGGACGGTGCTGCCCTTCCCCGGCGAGACAACCGCGCTTGTGACCCATGGCCCGTCCTACAGCGTGCTTGCCTCCACCGCGACGGAACAACTGGCGGCCTGGGTCTTCGCCCGCTGGCTGCTCTCGCCCGAGAACCAGGCCGGCTGGGTGCAGGCGACCGGCCTTTTCCCGCTCCGCCTTTCGGCGCTGGACCTGTTATCGTCCTACGCCGGAACCCACCCGCAGTGGGCGGCGGCGGTCGACCTGCTGCCGGTTGCCAGCGGGACGCCGCAACTGGCCTCCTGGGGCCAGGTGCAGCGCCTGCTGGGCGACGGGATGTTGTATACTTTCCGCTTGAACGTGCAGGTTGCAAGCGTAAGCACCGTCCTGGCTGAAATGGACGCCATGGCGGCAGAGTTTGGCGGCGAATGATCCGTGCCGCCGGGATCCAGAGCGAGGCGCCATGCCAATTTATGAATACACCTGCGAGGCGTGCGAAAAAACGTTCGAAGTTCTCCGCCCGATGAGCCAGGCGGATGAACCCATCCCCTGCGCCGTCTGCGGCGGGAAGCATACCCGCCGCAAATTGTCGGTCTTCTTTGCCGAGAGCGGCGGCAAGGCCGTGGCCGGGACTTCCGGCGGTTGCGATTGCGGCGCATGCAGCAGCCACGATTGTTCATCCTGCGGGCATTGACCCGCCTGGTAACAACTGACAGGAGGTTGCGATGGATTACACCCACCTCGGCCGATCCGGCCTGAAAGTATCCCGCCTGTGCCTGGGGACGATGAACTTCGGCCCACAGACCAGCGAAAAGGATGCCTTCGCCATCATGGACAAGGCGCTCGAACTGGGCATCAACTTCTTCGATACCGCCAACGTCTACGGCTGGAAGACCGGCGAGGGCATCACCGAGAAGATCGTCGGCAAGTGGTTCGCCCTGGGCGAAGGACGGCGCGAGAAAGTGGTCATCGCCACCAAGGTCTATGGGCGGATGGGCGAATGGCCCAACCAGTCCCGGCTTTCGGCGCGCCACATCCGGGATGCCGTGGAGGGGTCGCTCAAGCGGATGAAGACCGATTTCATCGACCTGTACCAGATGCACCACATCGACCGCGAATCGCCCTGGGAGGAGGTCTGGCAGGCTTTCGAGGCGCTGGTGCAGCAGGGCAAGGTGGTCTACGCCGGTTCGTCGAATTTCGCCGGCTGGCATATTGCCCAGGCGCAGGAAACCGCCCGGGCGCGCCATTTCATGGGGCTGGCCTCGGAGCAGAGCCTCTACAACCTGGCCGAGCGCATGGTGGAACTGGAGGTCGTCCCTGCCTGCCGCGCCTACGGTCTCGGCCTGATCCCCTGGAGCCCGTTGGCGGGCGGGATGCTTGGCGGGGCGCTGGAGAAGATGGAGAAAGGCCGCCGCATGGCGGAGAACGTCCAGAAGGAGATCGAGAAGCGCCGTCCGCAACTGGAGAAGTACGAGGCCTTCTGCAAGGTGCTCGGCGAAAAACCGGCCGATGTGGCGCTTGCCTGGTTGCTGTGCAACCCGGTCGTCACTGCCCCCATCATCGGGCCGCGCACCATCGAGCAGTTGACCGGTTCACTGCGGGCGCTGGAGATCAAGTTCTCGGAGGAAAGCCTCAAGACGCTGGACGAGACCTGGCCCGGCCCCGGCGGCGAAGCGCCGGATGCCTACGCCTGGTAAACCCTGGGTAAAATAACGAAGAATGCTGCGTATCTCAAAGATGCGCAGCATTTTTATTGGCAATGACGCCGTTTATTTTCGGGATGGATTCTAGACTGTCGCTAGGTAATCCAGCGCCACCCGGTTGAAGGATCCGGCATGGCACTGGTGGACGATGTGCCCGCAGGTCGGGATGGGATGGGGGCGGGCATCCGGCAGCAGTTCCGCCAGGCGCGGGAACGTGGCCGGCGCCAGGGTGCGGTCGCGCTCGCCCCACACCACCAGCGCCGGGGACTGGATGCGCGGCAGGTCGGGGGTCAGGTCGCGCAGGGTGCGCGGGATGTTGTAGATGCCCGGGGCGGCGCGCTTGTAGTCGAGGGCGGTCTGGATGCGCACCGCTTCCGGCAGGGAATGGATGCCGTCCCCGCCGCCGCCGAAGCGCAGGCTGGTGACGTCGATCAGCAGGCGGAACAACCGGTAGGGCGTCCGTTCGATGATGGCGGTGTTCATCAGCGGCCGGCGGAAGACGAACTGGAGGAACGGGGATAACTGGCGGGTGCTGTAGAAGGGGTTGACCAGCACCAGGGCGCGCACCCGTTCCGGGAAACGCAGGGCGTATTCCAGCGCCAGGTAGCCGCCCAGCGAATGGCCGATGACGACTGCCGGTTTCCTGCATTGCAGGCTGTCCACCCAGCCTGCCAGGTGCCGGAAGACGTTCGCGATGGTGTAGTCCTCCACCCGTTCCGGCTTGTGACTCCCGCCGTGGCCGAGCAGGTCCAGGGCGCAGGCGCGGTAGCCGTCGTCCGCCAGGGCCGGGAGCAGGGCGTCCCAGTCGTGCAGGGAGGCCGCCAGGCCATGGATCAGTATCGCCGGCCTGCCCTTCCCCTGCTGGACGGCGTTGACATAGGCGTCCATGCGGGCCTGCTGCAGGGAGGCGGCGCGCCTCCCGCCGGGCCTGGGATTGGAGGCGCGCCTAAGCGCTGCGGGACTGTTCATATCGTTTGGCAAGTTCACGCCGCAGCACCTTGCCGATGAAGGTGCGCGGGAAATCCTCCAGGAAGACCACCAGGCGCGGCACGAGTTCGGGCGGCAGGCGGCGGCGGCAATAGGCGATGAGCGCCTCGGAGGTCGGGCGCTCCTGCCCGGCGATGACGAAAGCCACCGGCTGCCCGGCAATGGCGACCACCGCCGTCTCCTTGACCTGCGGCACCTCGTAGAGCACTTCCTCCACGTCGCGCGGGAAGGCCGGCTTGCCGGGTTTCTTCGGGAACCACATATCCGCCTTGCGGGCGATGATGCGGAAGAAACCGTCGTCGTCCATCTGGGCGATGTCGCCGGTCAGCAGCCAGCCGTCGTCGGTCAGGACGCGCCCGGTGGCTTGCGGGTCCTTCCAGTAGCCCATCATCACTTGCGGGCCGCGCACCGCCAGTTCCCCGATCTGGCCGGGCGGCGCTTCCTTGCGCCCGCGCACCAGGTCCACCACGCAGGCTTCGGTGGAGGGGAACGGGACGCCGATGCTGCCCACCTTGCGCATACCCTGCATCGGGTTGGCATGGGTGACGGGCGAGGCCTCGGTCAGGCCGTAGCCCTCCACCAGCCGGCCGCGGGTCAGTTTCTCGAAGGTCTCCTGCACTTCCACCGGCAGCGGGGCGGAACCGCTGATGCAGGCCCGGATGGACGAGATGCCGAACTTGCGCGCCCCGCGGAAGTTGTTGATGGCAACGTACATGTTGGGCACGCCGGGGAAGATGGTGGGGTGATGGCGTTTGATGGCCTTGAGGATGTTCAAGGTCTGGAACTGCGGCTTGAGGATCATCGCCGCCCCGAACGCGACCGGGACGTTCAATGCCGTGGTCAGGCCGTAGATGTGCGAGAACGGCAGCACACACAGGAAGCGTTCCCGGCCTTCGCGGGCGTCCGGCAGCCAGTGGCGGGTCTGGAGCGTGTTCGCCACCAGGTTGCGGTGGGAGAGCATCACGCCCTTGGCGTCGGCGGTGGTGCCGCCGGTGTACTGGATGACGGCCATGTCGTCCGGCGAGGCGACGATGGCGGGCGAGTGCGGGCTCTGTCCCGCCAGCCAGCGCCGGTAACGGATCGCCCCGGGGACGGTCAACTGGCGGTTGCGCCAGCGCGAGATGCTGCGCCGGGGCAGGTCGAGGTGGTCGGCGGCGTCGGTCAGGACGATGTGCGGCAGGTCGGTCTTGATGCGCACCTGGTCGGCCAGCCCGGCCCACATCGAGAGCGTCACCAGCACGCTGGCCTCGCTCTCGCGCACCTGGCGGATGAGCGCCTCCGGGTCGGTCATGGGCGGGATGAAGACCGCCACGCAGCCGGCTTTCAGCGCCCCGTAGAAGCCGACCACCATCTGCGGCACGTTGGGCAGGAGCAGCACTACCCGCGCCCCGCGTTCCAGCCCCAGGCCGAGAAGGGCGTTGGCAAAACGGTTGGCTTCCCGGTTCAACTGGCGGTAGGTCATGCGGCTGCCTTCGAAGACCAGCGCCGGGCGGCCGGGGAACCGTCTCACCGCCGAGCGCAGCAGGGCATGGAGCGGGATGCGCGGGATGCTGATGGTATACGGGATGCCTTCATCGTAATGGGAAAGCCAGGGGCGTTCGCGCCGCAGGGCGTCGCGGCTGGAGGCTGCTTGTTGGCCCTGGGCCGGTTCGCGCCATGATTTCATGGCTTCGCCATCCAGGAAGCGTTCGATGGCGCGGTCGACCGCCTCGCGGCGTTCGAGCATGACCATGTGCCCGGAGGCGCCGATGTCGGCATCCTGGGCGCCGGGGATGATGCGCGTCACCTCCTCGAACATCGGTTTGGCGAAGACCCGGTCGCGGTGGCCGCGGATGACCAGGGTCGGCACGGCCAGCCTGGGGTAGACCGTCCGCCCGTCCCAGCCGACGAGGGTGTTCCAGTACCAGGGCTTGAGCACCCGCGCCGGGGCGGAGAGCCAGCGCGGGGTGAAGGTCTCCACGATGCGCAGGAACCAGAGCGGCAGGTGCAGCAGGAAACGGTAAAGGGGGTTCAGCCGGTACTTGCAGGAGGAGGCGATCAGCACCAGCCGTTCCACCTTCTCCGGCCAGCGGGCGGCGAACTCGGCCGCCAGCGCGCCGCCGAAGGAATGTCCCACCAGGACGATCTTCTCGTTCACGCCCAGCACGTTCATCATCGCCCGCAGGTCGTCGATCACCTGCGCCATGCTGTAGCGACCGGCGGGCTTGTCGGACAGCCCGTGGCCGCGCAGGTCGGGGGCGATCACCCGGTTGTTGAGCGAGAACTTCTGCAACTGGTAGAGCCACTGGGTGGCCCGCCCGCCAAAGCCGTGCAGGAAGACGAAGGTCCGCTGGTGCCGGTCGGGGGCGATGTCGATCACCGACAGGCGCAGCAGCGGGTTGGAGGAGATGTGCACCTCCCGGCGGTAGAGTTCGAGGTCTATGTCCATGGGGGTAGTTTACATTCGTTGACAGGGATTGTCAATTTATGTTGGGATGGAAATCCAGGATTTTTATGAGCACATTCATATTGCGCGGGCGGCGAATATCCTCTACAATGGTGGGGAAGGAATGCCCGGTTTGTCGGGAACGTAAACGGGAGGTTGATATCTTGCAGGATACCTACAACGAGGTGGAAAATGTCCTGGAAAACCAGATTATTCAGCAAAGTAATGGCAGTCATCACAACTGCGGCCATCCTGGCAACAGGCTGCCTGCCGGGCGTCACGCCGGCGCCGACGCCCACGTCTGTACCGACCGCGACACCGCAGCCGGTCCCGTTGGCGGCCGAGTTGGATCCACAGATCGACACGAAACACTTCAAGATGTCGGATCCAATCGTTGTCCATTTTACGACCGCGATGGATGTTGGGAGCAGCCAAGTCCCCATCATGTCCTTCCCCTATGTGACTGGTGATGCTACATGGGATGCCAGCCGGACAACACTGACCTTCCGGCCGGATACTGCTCTGGAACCGGGGAGTACATATACAGTATTTCTGGACCCTGCCCTGGCATCAACGAGCGGGGAGACCTTTGCCCAGACTCCACAGTGGAATCTCCGGGTTCAGCCCGGCCCGGAAGTGCTGCGCGTCTTCCCGGCTCCGGGCGAATTGAATTCCCGCATGCCCGCGTTGATTGAGGTCACATTTGATCAGATGATGGATCCAGTTTCAACTGAAGCCGCTTTTTCGATCCAGCCTCCGGTCGAGTATCAGTTGAGTTGGCGGGACAATAATACCGTTCTAAAAATCGAGTTGCTGGAACAGCTCGAACTGGAACGCCAATATAATTTTCTACTGGCAGGTGCAAACGCCCAAGTTCAGGCGGAGCACAATAGTGGAATCGTTCTTCAGGATGATTATCTCTGGTCTTATTGGGTGCCGGCACTCGAAGCCACGGTACTCGTAGAGAACCGCTATCAGATATTGGTTACTTTCAGCCAGTCGCTGGATACTGATGAAATCGGAAACCCGTTCGTGATACAACCCGAATTGGCCGGGGTATGGAAATGGCTGACCAACGACAAAGCACAGTTCACCAGAAGCCACCCCATGCCATATGGACAACGTTATACGCTCACCATCCAGAGTCATGAGGATCTACTGCCGCTTGTTCAGACCGAGTTTTCCTTTGATGCACCTGCTCCCATCCGGCTGGTTGAACCCAGACCAGAAGACGAATGGGATGCCTTCCCTTCGGATACTTCGCTGATCAGGATTAAATTCGATATTTTGGTTGACCACGCCTCAGCTGAGGCTGCATTCCATATTACCCCTGCCATCCCTGGGACGATATCCTGGCGAACCGAAGCTGACGGCACACGGGATGTCCTGGAATTTTTCCCGGACATAGAGTTTAGTTGCTACACTGATTATGAAGTATCCATCGATACCACCGTCAAGGATCTGAATAACAAGCCAATATTACTTGAGACATATTCATGGTCGATCCCGATATACTGCAATTACTATGCCCGTGGGAATTCCTTCGGTGTGTTAGGCTCGAATATCCAAGTGGTCGACACCGATGGTCCCCGGGTGATCCAGTTTAGTGCAGGAGAAGATGTTCCCATCCGCTTTGATCTATATGGATTCTCCATGGATGAATACACTGCCGTTTATTCAAAATATGCAGGATATCATAGTTATCGGGAGCCCATATCGATTGCAAAACTGGAAAATCACCATCCGCTCGCCAGTTGGGAGTATTTGGGAGTGGAGGGTTTGGATACCATGGCTCTCCCGCCCGATATTCCGGCGGGCCTTTATTTGCTAGATATGGTGTCTAAAGGGGAGGTGACCGACCAACTCTTCGTGATCCTGACCCGGAATACCCTGATGGTGAAAAGATCGGGCGATGAATTGCTCATTTGGGCAAGTGACATAAATGGCGCCACTCTGCCCGGAGCGGATATCTGCCTTTATTCGACGCGCGGCGAAAAACTGCGACAGGGTAAAACGGATGGGAATGGCATTTTCAAAACCACCATCCCCCAAGGATACACCCCCCTGTTCGTATCGGCGCGGGTTGACGGTCCAAACGGTAATGATTACACCATCTCCGGCATCAATGGAGATTGGCAGACATCCTATGGTTATGCAAGGGATCACTCAAACCCTTACCGGACATACGCATATACCGACCGTCCAATCTACAGCCCGGGACAGATCGTAAACTTCAAGGTGGTGGTTCGAGAGGACAACGACGCCCGCTATACCACACCGGAGGCTGGTCTGCCGGTTATCGTCAACATCCGGGATACACGCCATAACCTGTTGCAACATTACGAGTTGACGACGAATGAGTTCGGCACCGTCAACGATGCGTTTTCCCTGATCCCGGACGCCATGCTGGGAGAATACGGAATCGAAGTTGTCATGGATGGGAATAGCGAAACCCAGGTTTTCAAGGTTCAGGATTATCGTAAACCTGATTTTGAGGTCTCGATCACACCGGCGGATCCAACCCAGGCGGATACATACATTACCGGTGAAAAGATCACCCTGCTGGTGGATACCCAGTATTACTTTGGCGAGCCGGTGGCAGGCGCCAGCGTTTCATTCCAAACCTATGTGCTCGAGTCGAGTTACTATTGGGATGAAAATGATTATACAGACATTCGCTATTGGGATAGGACTTCAGATCTCTCCCGCCCAACGTATTCCCTTATAACAGACGCAGGCGGTTCGGTATCGTTCTCGGTCACACCCAAAGTAAGCCAGGTCGACGCTTACTCGTGGGATTATGAGTATCGGAACCGGATGAAAGTGTACGCGGTGGAAGTGACTGTGGATGACGGCAGCCACCAGACGGTCTCAGCCACATACGTCTTCGGAGTCTACGATAGCGCGCTTTTCATTACAATGGATGAAGGCGGATTCCTGAAGCGTCCCGGGGAATCCTTCACCGTCTCATTCCGCGCAGCCGACAAGAACGATGCGCCTGTCGCGGGACAGGCATTGAAGTTTTCCATCCGGGGCTGGTCCCGGGATTTCTGGAACGGCCGCACCATCGCTGTGTATGATTTGGTCACTGATTCCGAAGGGAATTGTACGCAGGTACTGACCCTAGAAGCAGGTTTCTATAAACTGAAGGTGTCTGGAATAGATGCGAATGGGAGTACAACATCCTATATCGAATGGATCTATGTATATGATCACGAGTGGTTCAACCGGATCAATGATTCGGTAGAAATAACGTCCGAGAAAGACTCATATAAACCCTACGAAACAGCGCAGTTTCTGATCGAATCCAGTTTCAGCGGGCCTGCGTTGCTTACTTTCGAGCGGGAGCATGTTATCCACAGTATTTCAATTGTACTGACTGCGCCAATGACCGTAATCAGGACACAGATCATTTCTGAATATGGGCCTAATGTCTTCGTAACGGTCAACGCATGGCAACCAGCATCGCAGGTTGCAGTCGACGATTACGAAGATTACTACTGGTATACCAATGAGCCGGATAGTTACCTGCGTCTGGCTTCCACGGAGATAGCAGTGGATATCAGTTACCAGGAACTGCAGGTGGATATCACAACCGACCTTCCAGTTTATGCTCCCGGCCAACCCATTACCGTCACGCTTGATGTCCATGACTGGCTTGGCAACCCGGTCGAGGCCGAACTTTCGCTGGCGCTCGTGGATGAAGCCATCTTTGCTTTGAGCGAGGAACTCGCCCCGGACATCTTCGAGGCGTTCTATGCTCCTCGGAGAAAGACGGTTGAGACATATGATTCGATGTCTCCCTTTCGGCTCATCATCGGGAACCAGGGCGAGAGAGGAGGAGGAGGGGATGGCTATTCTCCTCCGGCCGGGTTGCGGAGCGAATTCCTCGATACCGCCGCTTGGTTTCCCGTCCTGCGCACCGACAAGAATGGCAGGGTTACAGTGACATTCGACTTGCCGGACAACCTGACCACCTGGCGGCTGACCGCCAAGGCCATTTCTTACGGAAGCATGGTGGGCGAAGCCACTGCCCAGGTGCAAACAAAAAAGGAATTGATCGTGCGACCGATCTTGCCCGAGGTGTTAACAACCGGCGATTGGCTCGAATTGACCGCGCTCGTGCATAACTACGGAATATCACCACGCGCGGTGGATGTCAGCCTTCAGGCGGCCGGGCTCGAGTTCCAACTTCCAATCCAGACAGTCACCATCCAGCCAGGTGAGGCGCTGCCTGTAACCTGGTCGGTTACGGTTACAGGTGCGTCCGAAACGCTGGTAACTGTATCGGCAACTTCCTCAGACGGCGTCCAGGATGCTGTCCAATTACCGTTGATACTACGCCCTCCGGCAGAGATCCAGATTCAAGGTCAATCCGGGTCATTCAAGGGCAGCCTGCAGTTAACCCTTCCAGCCCCGATCATCATTTCTGAGGCAAGCGAGGTATTTCTGGAACTCAGTACCACACCACGCGCGAGCATCCTGAATGGGCTGGATTACCTAATCGGTTATCCATATGGCTGTATCGAACAGGTGATGAGCCGGGCGCTCCCGAATGCAGTCGTCAGCCGCGCCGCCGATGCGCTCGGGATCGGCGGTCCGGAGCTGCGGGCGCGGCTCGATCCGATGGTTATTGCGAGTATCCAGCGCATCTATGCCATGCAGCATGATGACGGCGGGTGGGGTTGGTGGTACGACGATGACAGCGATCCCTATCAGACGGCCTGGGTGCTGTTTGGGTTGGGGTTGATTGCCGATGCAAATTACCAAGTTGATGAAGGGGTGATCGAACGGGCATCTGAGTACCTGTCATACAACCTGGATGAGATGGATATTCGCACGCGCGCTTACGCCCTCTACAGCAAAGCCATGGCGGGTCATGGCAACTTGCAGGATACCAAAACCCTTGCGAGTGAATCATTGTATGAATTGGACCCCTTCAGCCAGGCTGCACTGGCGCTGGCGTTCCATGAGTTGGGAGAGAGCGAGCAGGCGGAGGAGGTCCTGGATGTGCTCAACGAACACGCCATTTACATTGGGGAGCATGTGTACTGGGCACAGCCAACGCATGATGGGCAATACAACCGGAAAACAATGGCTTCCACTCTGCGTACCACCGCCCTCATCCTGGATGCTTATGTGGCCATCCGGCCTGATAGTGAACTTATACCAGGGATGGCGAACTACCTTTTTGCGGAAAGAAAACCGTCCTTTGGATGGGGGACAACGAACGAGACAAGTTTTGCCATCCTGGCGCTGACCGATTACTTTATTTTGCAGGAGCAGGCTAGCGGACAAGCGCCGGTTAAGGTCGACCTGAATGGAAACCTGCTTGGTAGTGGGATACTGGCTCCAGGCCAGGCGACAATCCGTTATGAGATACCAGCAGACCAACTTACCACCGGTTTGAATTCACTGGCGCTAACAGCAGCAGGAGATGCGGAGGTTTTTTATGATCTTTCCATACGCTTTAGCCTTCCGAAAAATCAGATTGAACCTGCCGGGAATTTGACCATCCTGCGACAGTATCTGGACCCAGTGACCAGCCATCCGCTTGAATTCATTGTTCCCGGGCAATTGGTCAAAATCGTGTTGTCAGTTAGTTGGTCATCCGGCGACCAGTTCTTCATGCTGGTAGAAGACCATTTGCCAGGCGGTCTGGAAGCTTTGAACGAAAACTTGAACACAACCAGTTACGTTGGCGATGACGAGTATTTCAAAAACTGGATGTGGAATGAGTACGGTTATAACTATAAGGAGATTCGAGACAATAGCGTTACCTTCTTCATAACCCGGCTAACTGGCAGAACCAGAGTGTTTAGATACCTGGCGCGCGCCACAATTGCCGGTGAGTTCACGGCCCTGCCGGCCGAGGCCTATGCCATGTATGACCCGAAGGTGTGGGGTCGTTCCGCAAGTGACCGGATCGTCATCCTGACGCCGGAGGAGGTGGAAGTTGTATTACATTCCCAATCGACCCCGATACCCACAAACGACTTGCCGGTGGACGAGGCAGTGCCCGTCCTCCCCTGAAGCAGGTACAATGGGATGGCAGACACGCCATCCCATTTTTATGTACCCCCGCTACGCCTGCCCCCTTCCCACCCTGTTGCAGACTGCCCGCGACTGGCTGCTCCAAAAAAGCGCTCGTTCCGGAGCGACGCGCAGGCTTGCCTGCGGCGATTGAGTCCGCCGCTGGCGGCGCTGGGAGTTTTTAAAGGGTAGAATCGTTGGGGAAGAGCAGTAAACGATTTTTCAAGAAAGCAGAACGAGAAAGGGCTGTCTCCAAAGCAGGACAGCGAAAGATAAACTCAGAGACTACCAAATCTGGCGGTCTCTGAGTATTTTTGTGACCTTTTGGGACAACCCCTGGAACAACAAATTGGCTGCGGAAGGGTTCACTCCCTGCAGGATGGATCCAGGAATGGTTCGAGCAGGATGTGCAGATCCGTCGTTCCCGTGTTCGCCGAGAACTCCGGGCAGTACATGGTTAATTCGACGATGATGCGGATATCGGCCTGGGTCTCCTCGCTCTCGTAGAGCGTGATGACATATGTCCCCGTGCCCTTCACCTCGCAGCCCTGCCCGATGTCCTGTGTCAAGCTGACCGTTCCCTGCAAATCCTTGATGTCATCGGGTGTGAAGACGTACGTTTCGGCGATGGGGTACATTGTTGTTTTGGGCCGTGTAATCGTGAAGGGCCAATTCAGGTTGCAGACCTGACCCTGCCAGGGAATCACATCCGTCACCGGGCGCCAGTTCAATTTCCCCGTGGTGAAGGAGATCGACTTTTGCGCCACACCGCGCTTCGAGCGCGTTTCAAGTGCCACGGTCGCGGTGGCATCGGGTTTATCTCCCGCAACGTAGGTGTAGTTGACCGGCGCATTGGTTTTCGCGGTTGGGTCCACGCTCTCCTCACCCGAAAGGCTGGCGGTGACCGGCAGGTTCATTTCCGTGCCCTCGAATTTGTGCCTGACCTTGGCGATGAAAGTGGTGGTGGAGTCGAGGTCAACCAGGTTGTTATCCTGCACCCCTTCCACGATCAGTTCCAGGCAGAAGCCGTTCGACCACTTGTCCTTGGCAACGCTCAGGATCATCGCCCCCACCAGGAATCCGAATTTTAAACTTTTGGCAGCATTGATCACGGTGCTGGCATCTGCCTGCCCGCCGGTGCGCCCCATGGTCAACTTGCTGCGATTATTGAATTCCTGCGAGCTGACATGACCCTGGAAGCGCACCTCGGCGAACTTCCCCACTACCTGTCCACCCTGCGACCCCATCTTCTGCTCGGCATACCCCGATGTCAGGTCAAAGTCGGTGCCGCTGATCTCGGCATTGTCATCGACGTTACTGGTTACCTTGCCATTGGCGTAAATTTGGGTCCCGCCTGTTTTACCGGCATTGGAGCCAGTCATATCCCATTGCATGTCCAGCTCAACCGGGGCGTTGCCGTTCGCGTCCGGGCAGGCCTCCGCGGTGGCTTTGATGCGCGCCTTCTCGGTCAGGGTGGCGCCGTCCTTGCTGGTGGTCATCGTGACCGTCCCCTCGGCGGTGATCCTCGAACCGCTGGTGGAAAAGGTCAGTTTGATCTGGGCGCTGGAATCCCCGACCGTTTTTGTCTCATCGAGGATGGTACCCGAACCCTGGGCGTGGGCGGGCATCATCCCGATGGTCAGGAAGACAGTGAAAATGGTGGCTATCAATGCTGTCTGGTAGTTTCCGGAAGGGGCGGGTTTTGCCAAGCCGACCTTTCTCACCGGTAGTTGTGAGGTGGCTGCCTCATCCAAGATCTGCTGGAAGATCTCCTGACGGTTCGCCAGGTGCAGATCCAGCACGGGTTCAAGATCGGTTCCCACCTGGGCGCTGATGGCTGCGGTCATGTCCCGCAGGGCCTGGATCTCCGTCTCCGCCGCGCTTTCCATGCTGATTTCATCCGGAAGGCTGTATTCAAACTCCTCACCCTCGAGGGGGACTTCGATGATTTCTCCCCCGGGCGTATCGGTGCCTGTTGTGGTGCTGGAAAGGGGCAGGCAGGAGAGCGCCAATGAAAGCGCCAGGCTGGTGGAAACCAGGCGCGCCAGGGTGGAATGGGCGCGCATCCAGCGCGGAAGATTAGGGGGGAGGGGGCTTGATTCGTTGCGGTGGATCAGGAATTTCAGGGATCGAAATAAGCAAATAGGGCGGGTGCGGCTCGTGTTCATGGGCAAACTCCTTTGGCTTTAGCGACGAATTATATCCGGTTTGGTTGATTCGTGGAAATCCAATCAATCCCCGCCTGCCCCCGGCTCTTTCGGGGGAGAGGGGACTGTCCCGGCGCTCATGCGCCGGGATTGGCGATGGGCGCAAGGGAAGC
>Ga0194126_10004566_pt1 | contig 21038 bp, 21 predicted proteins | sample TA2KigC150mmetaG_FD_148641 | JGI IMG/M metagenome (GOLD analysis project Ga0194126, IMG submission 148641) | Freshwater microbial communities from Lake Tanganyika, Tanzania - TA2015035 Kigoma Deep Cast 150m | ecosystem: Environmental > Aquatic > Freshwater > Lake | place: Tanzania: Lake... | reverse complement strand
ACCCATGGAAAACAAAGGCAAGGACCTGATCGGGATATCCCCAATCGGATACACCGACAAAGGGGATAAATCATTCAAAAAATGCAGGTAGCGTTCCCCCCAAGGCAAATCCAGGCCCAGTTCGGTTCGAATTTCCTGGAGGGTTTCAGGATCAGATCGTTGACCCAAGGTCATTTGGGCTGAATCTGCCGGCAAAACATAGAATAACACAAAAACCATCGTGGCCAAACCCCATAACACAGCAAGTGCGTGCAAAGATCTTTGCCATAGCCAGGTCCTGCGAAGCCTGCGTATCCCGTCCAAGGTCATATCGAAGCTTTTCAATCCCAAACGATCACCTGCAACAATTCTCAGAAAGCCTGTCCAATAGCCTCTAAGGCTGCAAGCCGGTCAAAGCCGCCAAGGCCTTGGCATCCGGGAAAGTCCTCGCAGGGTAAAGTGCTGTTACGGTTCCTTTACGGAGGACCATTAGCCCAGGATTGGAACGCATCATAGTCTTCAAAACGGTTGCATCACACTGATAGAAAGGCCATTGCGAAGCATCGTATTGGCTCATGAAGGACTCAATCGCTTCCTTGCCGCTGCCGGTCAAAATCGCAATCCGAACATCACGACTGCGGGCCCATGCCAAAGCGCCAGCCACTTTGATCCACGCATCCCCGGAGGCCTTGTCTAGAAAGGGTGAGATCACCAAGAGGCAATTTTCGGCCTGCAAGAAATCATCCGTATAGGCATTCCCATTGAGATCACTGATCACAAAATCATGGATAGGAGGCTTATAGCCTTGACTTACCAGTTCTGTTTTGCGATCAACATATTCCGCTTTCTCCCCATTGGCTTGGGTGATATCCCATGGCGCCTGTTCGGTGGTGTAGGTTCCAACCTTGCCATCCACACGATAATACCATAGATCCTTGTAAACATCGGTGGGGGCACCTTCCGGGATGGCCATGCCTTCGGGCAAATTCTTCCCAACGGCATAAGGCCTGAAATCCAAATAGGGCAAATTATTCCAAGTATAAAAAGCGAAGCCCATGGTGGCAATAGCCGTTAGAGCCACCATGAACGGCCCCAAGAAAACAGGCCCAATCGGACGTATGGTTTTGCGGTTGATGGCCAATAACACGATCATCACCAGCAAGACGACATCCTTGGAGAAGCTCTGCCATGGGGTTAAATGGAGAAAATCGCCAAAACACCCGCAGTCGGTCACTTTATTGAACCATGCCGAATAAAAAGTCAAAAAGGTGAAGAACAGAATCATGGCCAAAAGCCACCCCAACACGGCCTTGGCCTTCCAGCCCATCCACAAGGCTACCCCCAAAACAACCTCCAGGACACAAATCGCTATCGCCATCCCAGTAGCCAGCGGAGCCATGAATTCAGTTCCAAAAACAACGAAATACTCCTCCAACTTGTACCCAAAGCCCAGGGGATCGTTGGCCTTGATGAGGCCTGAGAAAATAAACAAGGCCCCGGTCAAGAACCTAATGAGGTGGATTATCATTTTCATCGTATAAAATTAAATGTTAACAACGGGTTCGTCATGTCGAATCAGGGCAAATACAGCATAATTAATAATATCCCTGTAACCACCTTCGACCCCCTCGCTCACCATTGCCTGTCCATTATTGTCCTCTATCTGTTTAATCCTCATTAATTTGACCAGAATCATATCGGTCAACGACGAGGGTCGCATTTCTCGCCAAGCTTCGCCGTAATCGTGATTCTTATTGGCCAACAACGCTCGGTTGGCGGCTGCATGCAAATCAAACTGTTCCAAGGCCAGGTGCAAGGGCATATTCACAGGGTTTTCCAAAGCAGCACCGGCAGGCACCCCCATTTCCAACTGAATCAAGGCCATAATGCTGTAATTAATGAGGCCAATGAATTCAGGCCTCACGCCTTCTTCCACCTTGTGGGTTCCACTTGATTCGATATTGCGAATCCTACAGGCCTTGATGTACAGCTGATCAGTCAAAGAGGGCAAGCGAAAAATCCTCCATGAGGTCCCGTAATCGCGGGTTTTGGCTTCAAACAAAGCTCTGCATTCGGCCAACACGGCGTCAAATTCCAAAAGGGTCTTCATAGTGGATTAGGGGTAAATTTACACCATGATAGCGGATTCATCCCTTTCGTTGGTTTGCAAAGGCAACTTGCTCCCTCTGGATCCACCACGTATTATGGGTATTCTCAATTTGACCGAGGATTCCTTCTATGCGGGCAGTCGTGTCCAACACGACGATGCCTCCTTGCTGGACCGAGCGGGAGCCATGTTGGAGGCTGGGGCAGACCTTTTGGATTTGGGGGCTTGTTCGAGCAGGCCGGGGGCCAACCCTGTGGAGGTATCTCTGGAATGCGATCGAATACAAGCCGGGGTTGAAGGGATTTTGAAGCATTTTCCCGAAGCCTTCATCTCCGTGGATACCTTCCGTGCGGCTGTAGCCCAAATTGGAATCCAGACCGGCGCTTGCATGATCAACGATATTGCCGGAGGTACCTTGGACCCTGCAATGCATACCACGGTTTTGGAGCTTCAAGTTCCCTATATTCTTGGTCATTTGCGCGGAACCCCCGCGACCATGCAATCCCTCACCGAATACCATGATGTGAGTGCTGAAGTTTTCGAGACGCTGCTTTCCAAGGCCATTCAACTTCAAAATGAAGGGGCCAAGGATATTGTTCTGGACCCTTGTTTTGGTTTTGCCAAAACCCGCGAACAAAATTTTGAGATTTTGTCCAACTTACGGCATTTGACTCGTTTCGGCTTTCCGGTCATGGCGGGGATTTCACGAAAATCCATGGTGTATCAAACCTTGAAAGTCGGCGCTGAACAGGCTCTTAACGGCACCACGGTAATGAACACTGTCGCACTCCTTCAAGGGGCCAAAATCCTCAGAGTCCATGATGTTGCAGAAGCTGTACAATGCGTTCAGCTTTGCCAACAAATGCCTTCCATTTATCCATCAATCCTTTCATAAGCTCATGAAATTCGCTCAACATTCCTTGTTGAATTGGCATAACCTGTTGGACTGGGCCTTGGTTGCCATTCTTTTGACCATTGCTTGGCGCTTGATACGAGGCAGTTTGGTCGTTTACCTTTTGGTGGGGGTTATCGCATTCAACTTGCTTTTTCAATTGGCCCAGTGGCTGGAACTCCCTCTATTCTCTGCGCTTTTGGAACAGTTTGTGGGATTGGGCGTGCTTGCTTTGATAATTGTTTTTCAGCCCGAAATTCGTAAGTTTCTTTTGATAATTGGGAGGAATGCAGAGCCCTACAAACTAGGCAAACTAGGTAAACTGATGGATAGCGAAGCCTACAACGAAGAGCAGGAACAGGGCTGGATTCGAGCGGTGTCCGAAGCATGCGCGAGGCTTTCCGAAACTCGAACAGGGGCACTGATCGTGATCGCTAGGACCTCGGAATTGAAGCTTTTTGCAGCAAGCGGAATGACTGTCGATGCCTTGGTCAGCTCCGACTTGTTGGAGGCTATATTCCGCAAAGAATCGCCCTTGCACGATGGCGCCGTCATCCTTGCCAAAGGCCGTATTCAAGCCGCCTCTTGTGTGCTACCCTTGGATGAGCATCATACCAACCCTTCTACGGTTCACGGGATGAGGCACAAGGCTGCCCTTGGAATGAGTGAACAAACGGACGCCTTGGTGGTGCTGGTCTCCGAAGAAAGTGGTCAAATTGTGTTGGCAGACAATGGGCAATTCTCAGAGCCCTTGACCCCAAACGATTTGATGCATCGCATCAGCAAGACGTTATAAAATCTGAACTTTGAAAACCAAAGACAAACTCTGCCTGCCATACTAAAAAGCTAACTATTTTCCTTTACCAATCTTCCGTAGCAATTCTTGATCGTTAAGTCCTAAGAGGCCTTTCATGGCTTTGGCTTGGGGGGCTAAACTGTCACTAGGATATTCATCCAACAAACGATCTAAATAAAATTCCGCGGAAGCAATATTCTCTAAATCTTCATTGAAAATCAATGCATTATAAAATAATGCCGATGGGGCAAGATCGTGTTGAGGATAAGCGTCCGTCAATGCTTTGGCACATTCAATAGCCTGAGAAAAGGAACCTGCTGCCCGAAATGCCCTGGTAGCTTTCCACAAAGCGAGGGGTGCGTCAGGCGTATTCTGGTAACAGTTGGCTAGTTCTACACAAACAGTTCCTAAAGTATCTAATAGTGAAGCGTTATTTTCCTGCGATAATGAATCCAATGCCAAACGCCTTTCGAGAGAGTCTATGCGTAGCTTTAAACGCTCAAAACCAAGGATAGAATCCTTTTGATTAGTATTTCGATCATCAGATTTTGAATTACGGTTATACTCACAACTATTCAAGGCAATCCAAAGGATCAAAAAAATAAATATTCCAAATAGATTTTCAAAAAGGTGCTTCAATGTCAGAAATGTAAAATGTTATTCAATAATGTAGACCAAAATAGCTAAAGGAATTCTCCATCCGTATTGTACAAAATATCTCCGTAAGAACTTGAGCCTTTACGAATATTTTGACCATCCCAATTTATCAATACATTTCCATAAGAACTTGAACCTTGTCTTAAAAACTTACCATCCCAATTATAGAGAACATCCCCATAGGTACTAGATACTTTACGGAGCATGGTTTGTGCGTTGCTAACAGTAGCAACATCATAAAATGATAATAAAAAAAGGATTTTGTTCATATCATTTGTTTTTTTAAATTAACTAAAAACTCAAACGTATTCCCGCATTTATACCCCAGCTCCCAAAAGGATAATTAACTTTAAGTAATTGGGTTGGCTCTGAATCTCTTGGCAGACTACCAGTATAAATAACTTTATCCAAATATTCAAACTTCTTTTCGTTGGTCGTTAAACTTGGCAATACATCACGACCGTTAAAGGTTGCCTCGGTAATTTCACCTTTCATTGGGGCATAAGACATGTTTATCATCGAAAACTCTGTAAAAAAGGAAATGGACTCCGATTTCATAAACAAAAGGCCAAAAGAAGAATTAAGACCATAAGCAAGCCCACCATCCATAGTCAAGGTCTGCTCAACTACATCCCCTTCTATAGACTCTTTAATATTGTAATCTATATTCCCTGAACCAACTATAATTCCTAATTTAGCGTAAGGATCAATCTCTTGCATTCCTGCAGCCAAAATTAAAGAAGGATTGAGGCGAAGCATATTCGAAGACATTGAATAATCGGTTGTTCCATCCAAATAAATGTCTTTGGCCCTTGACTCTGCACCAAACAAGTAATTCACGCCTAGTTCCAACCCCAAATTATCATTAAACATATAACCCACCGTACCTCCTAGATTAAAACCATTACCCAAAGAGACATAAACTTGTTCATCCGTAAAAAATCCGGAATTTTCGGTGAAATTATAGAAATCCCCGAAAGTCTGGGTACTTATGCCATTGGCAAGTCCTCCATTCAGACTAAAAAAAGTAACCTGTGAAAAGGCCCTATTCAAATACAAACTAAGACAAAAGATAAAAATTGAAATAAATCTTGACATACTCATGGTTTTGGCTAGAAAATAAAGACTCTTACTCAATATTACTGTTAAAGGCCGCTATAGCCGCCCTCAAACACCTTCTTCCACTGGTTATTTTTAAAGGAAAAAATCTGATAAAAAACACCTTCGGACTCCTGACATAAATAAACATGTTCTCCAATATTATCACCATCTAGATCAACTTTTCCTAGTAATTTATCCGAATAATATCCGCCACCATAGTATGATGGACGTTTTCTTTTAACTAAAAATGGTGTTTTCGTAACAACTTTGAGACTACGCGTTAAAACCAAAGAATCATTAGTTAGTAATTTTCCCTTTGGACGGCTTGAAAGAACGCCGTAGATCCCGGAATAATCGTCATTCCGCTTATTTATAACTAAGTATCTGTTGGCAAGACCATCATTTGAAACAGGAAAAAGAAAATTACCTGAATCCAAAATTTGTGAAATAGTTACAAGTGAAAAATCATTATTTTCTTGCGAAAACCCAATATACCTACCGGAATTCACCATCACGATTGGGACCGCCCTTGATTCTTCTTGAATTTCTTGACCTGTACTTTCATCAAAGGTGCTTGTCTCAACCACAAAGAGATATATAGTAGATTGTTGTGCTTGGACAGCTAGAGTGGAAACAATAAGGCAAATAACTAAGAGAAAATGTTTCATATTAAAAAATTTATAAAAAAGATAAATTTAGTAAATTAATCGAGTAGTATTGAATTTAAGACCTATGTTCTGTGAAATAATAAATAAATGACGCAGGAACCAAAGGAAGCAATGCATAAATCAATGAGGCGGGATTTTGGCTAACGCAAAAGGAGAACATCCAGCAAGAACCAACGAGGAACAGTATAGGGGTAAGTGGGTATCCTATAGCTTTAATGCGGTGTGTATATTCTGCATTTTTTTGTCGAATCAAAAACACGCCAAAAACAACTAACGAAGAATAAAGGGTTAAAGTAATTCCAACAAATTCTATAGTTGTTTGAAAATTAGAGAATAGTACAAAAAAAAGAGCTATTGTATAAACAAAAAAAGACGCGACAACAGGAGAGCCTTTGGACGTTTCTGAAGAAAAAAACTTGGGAAGACGAAAATCCGCGGCCATTTTCTGAAAAACCCGAGAACCGCTTATAAACATTGCGTTCATTCCTGCAAGTAAAGAAATTGAAACCAAAATGCTATAAGTTAATGAACCCCAGTCGCCTGCATATTGTTGGGATACGACATTGGCGACATCTACAACACCCGAAATTTTTGAAAATGGAACAGAATACATAATTGAAATATTGACTAGCAAATAAATTAGCATCACGAACACGGTTCCATAAATCAACGCCTTAGGTAAATTTTTAGTTGGCTCTTTTAAATTTTCTGTGATATAGATTGCGGCATTCCAACCTGAATACGCAAACATTACCCAAATTAAAGCATTGGCGGATTGATAACTAAACAAAAAATTCCATGTTTGAGGTGTAGGGAGCAAGGTGAAATCAGGATTAAACCCGCTCTCAGGTTGAAATAATATTGGCAAAGCTATTATTATCACTATTGTAAAAACCTTGATACTGGTGAACAAAACCTGAAAATATCCGCCCAAGAGTACGCCCAGCGTCTGGAACAAAAACACAAATGTTAACAATGCCACTGAGACATAAACGGCATTATCTGATCCAAAACTCGGTTTCAAATACTCACCAGCCGCTAAGGCTAACCCTGCAATTGCAGCTGAAAATCCACTTATCAATGAAACAACACCGCTTGTAATGCCTAATATCGGATGATATAACCTTCGCAAAAAAGTATATTCGCCGCCATTCTCTTTAAAAGCCGTTGCAATTTCTATATAACAAGTAGCACCACAAAGAGCCAAAATTCCACCCAAAGACCAAATGAATAAAATGGTAAAAATATCAGGTATTGCATTGGGAGCAACTTGAAAACCAAGGGTAGTAAATATCCCCGTTCCGATCATATTGGCGACAACTACATTGATTGCCACCCTAAGGTTGTAATGCTGCGACAAGGAGTTTCAGTTTAATTTATACACAAACATTTGATTTTGCTTTTTGGAACCCCAATGATAACCGAGAGAAAAAGGTAGAGGCCCCTCGTAAAATGAGGAATCAGCGTATGCATTCCTTAAATCAGCCTGATACATATCACTTGAAAAATCGGCAACAGGCTCTACATAGTCACCATACAAATGAATGGAGAATTTTGACTTATCAAATGAAGCGAATGGAATTCCGGTATCATCCTGGAGATAACCCTGACTCAGTCTTAATAGATGTTCTCGAATTTTTGAAAAATCCGGAAAATGCATCAGGTAGGAGGCTGCTTTGACAAAAGAATTTTGAGGCGGCAAAGAGTTTAAATAAGCCGAAAGCGCTTTATTTCTATTGAGTCCTGAATTCGAGACATCAGCAGAAAAATAAATCAATTCCTTTTTTTGATCGCTCCCTTTTTGGGAAAATTCTATTTTAACACCAATACCACAAGTTTCTCCAGGATTAATTCGGGTGTATTTATACTCGCCGTTGCCATCTAATGTAATACTTTGTACATTCAAAATTATATGATTTGTAACTGCCATACCCCATAGAACGGTAGGCAATATACCCTTTAGAAAGGTGTTGTTTTTGATATCTTTTTGCATATTCCAAGTGATGAAATAGCTTCTCTTGAAAATATCTCTAAGCAAATTAGCGCCTTCTAACAAAGCAGTATCCTGCTCATTAGGGGCTAATTTAGTGAAGTCTGGAAAGGTGCCTACAGGCTCCAATGCCAACATCAAGTAAGAATTCGCATCCGGATAAAGAGCATGCATATGAATAAAATCACCGCCTGAAAAAGGATAAAATACGGGTAAATCAGGCTGTACTTTGTTTTTTCTTAAAATTTCCTTGAACCATTTTGTCATTTTGTCCAAGCGATTTATACGAATATCATGCAAATTGGAGTTCATGCTATCACTGTTCATACGATAGAACAAGGTATCAAAAGGAAAGTCCAAGACAAGCTCTTTGGTATTCCCTAAACCTGAAAAGAACATGACCGAGCTGTCCCAGTTGGTCAAAGGCAGAGGTGACTCCTCAGCCTTATTTAGCTTTTTAGTGCCATCCTCCTGCTCATTACTGCAAGAAAAGCATAAAAGTAAAATAGAAAAAAGTAGTGAATTCTTAAAGATATTTCTCATATTTAACATAATTTTTGCAATTAAAACTTATCTTTTATTTTTTTTAATTGGCTTTTTCTTTTGATTTGATTTTTTCTTTTGATTTGATTTTTTCTTTTGATTTGATTTTTTCTTTTGATTTGAATTTTTCTTTTTACTTTTTGCTACCTTATAAACTTGGCTTGTTTTCTGAATAATATACCGATCTGGATCTTTCAAATGAGAAGGCAACAAAACGCAACTATTGCTCTTCAATTTCCAAGATGGGGAATCCAACAAAAGAAGTGGGTCAAAAGATTGTCCTGAATACCTAAATTCAAAATGAAGATGCGGACCAGTGCTTCTGCCTGTTGAACCACCTAAACCAATAACTTGTCCCGAAAACACGAAAGTCCCTGGTTTACAAGAAATTTTACTCAAATGGCCGTATAAAGTTTCTAGACCATTCAAATGGGAAATTATCACACAATTACCGTAGCCTCCATTGTTAAACTCTGCATAACGTACAATTCCATTAAAGGTGGATCGAATAGTATCTCCCGTCTCAAGACCTAAGTCCAATCCACGATGCATTCTTCCCCAACGAGGCCCATAACCCCAGTTAAACGAACGCAATGAATTGAAAAAAAAATTTTCGGTTCCTATCAGTAAATCTAAATTAATATTAGAAACAATCCCAGTCTTCGGAATTGGAAATAATCCTTTGTTATCTTTAAAGCCACGTAAATTAGAAAACTCGGGTCTCTTAGAAATATAAACGCCTAATGCCAAAAGGTCTTGGTCTTTGAACAGCCCTCCTTTGAATCGATCAACATGAACGCGTAATTCCTCGAAATCCAATTTATTCAAAAGATCATCCTTAAATGCATAAAAAGGAATAAAATTTTCGGTATTGGAGCTGTCTGCTGCATTCTGTCCATAGGACAAAACTGATGCAGATATAGAACATATCAAAAACGTAAAAAAACGCAAACGCCGGAACTTAATCATCGATTACTTTTAGAATTCTTCTTGGCCAAAGCTAATTTATGGCGTTCATATTCGGTTCCATAAATATTGTATGCATCTAATATAAATCCGTTATCAAAAGAACCACTCGTGGAAATTTCCATTTGTTCCGCTTGAATTGGATGAGTTTGATTAAGCCATACCCGAAATGCATCGCCTTCCAGCTTATTCTTGAATGGAAATACAACCAAAGAATTATTTTTGGAATAAACTTTATTATATTGACTATCGGTATACAAGATGAAAAAATTAGCGTCTTGTGGGGTCCACCACCGCAAAAATTTTGAAGCAAAGTCAGTAACCCGAATACAGCCAATGCTGTTGGCAGAACCTAGCATACCTCTTGATAGCTCCCTCAATGCTACTTCGTGAATTCCATTTTGCCGCATAGCCTTATTATTACAAGGCATTGGTTTCATTAGTAAAAAATTGGGTAGTTCCACCTTGTTCCTGAAAATTGTTATACGTTCATTGCCGCCCCCCAAAACAGAATCGTGCTCCTGCGCATAGCCTTTGTAGCTTCTTTGAGTTTCCCAATTCTTTGAACTAATAATATAATGAAAACCGTAATAGTCTCTTTTGTCGCCTATCGGAATGTATTCGATATGCCTAATTCTCTCTCTTCCCGATGAATCGTGAGTAATTATGGGATCCATGCGCTTCCCAGAGGTCCCAAATCTTGCAACCTCAATAAGGGTATCTTCATGAGCCTCACAAAGACATAACTTTTGTCCAGCGGCAAAGACAGAACCGCCGGAAAATGCAAATTTGCGATTTAAGCCAGGAGTGTAAAATTTCCATACAGTAGAATAAAAATCCAGCAGATCTTTTTTCTGCTTTGTTTTAAGTCTACGACTAGAATCTACTAAACCCTGAATATCAAAATCTCGAACTTGATGAGAATTTTGTAATTTAAGAAGTAAACCTGAATCAACACGGGAAAAATCTTTTAAAAGGTCAAGACGAGGATTCATTTCAATCAAACCACGAACATTCCCGCTGTCGTCAAGAACGTTCAAGTCTCCAACAATATATCTATTTCTATAAGGATGAGTTGAGTCAAGAGTTAAATTGAATAGATCATCAAAAACAAGTCTTTTGGAAACATATTTGGAGAAATATTGGTTATTTCTTGTCAAAGGCAGATAACAGCTGTTAGACTTAGCCATTATTTCCACTTGTTCCTGCGTCAAATCTTTGACTTTGGTTTTTACAACTTTTATCTCACTCTCTTTTTGCACATTCCCGTCGCAAGCTAACATCAGGAGCAAAATCGGAAAAAGTTTATAAATGTTCATATACTGGTATTTACTGCCAAATCACCTGAAGTTCGAAAGGCTTAAATTCCCATTCAAATCAATCCTGATTTGCCCGCTTGGGAAATCATGCTCACTTGCCTCTTTGATAATTCGCGCGGCCATTTGGGAGGAGTCAAGTACAGGCCGGCCTTCGCCCTCTTGCCTAAAAGAGATTATTTTTCCAGACACAAAATCACCTTTTTCGGTTAACTCCAAATCCAATAAAGGCGCTAAGCCTTTAAGTCCACTAAGACTAAATCTACCATAGGTTGCGAAATTTCCAAGACTATAGCAAACAAGTTTATTTTTATAGATTTCTAATGAACGTGGGATATGCGGGCCATGTCCTAATATCAAATCAGCACCGGCATCAATGGCACGGTGAGCGAATTCTTTCAAATTCCCTCTATTTTCTCCTAAATACATTTCCACGCCGTTGGAGAGATAACGAAATGCGTCGCCTTCACCTCCGCCATGGAATGAAACGACCACCAAATCACATTGCTGATTCAATTTTTCAATAATCCCTTTGGCATTAGCATAATCTGTAATGGAAACAGTGCCATTATTGGGCGAAAAAGCACAAAATCCCACCTTGATTTTCCCAATATTGAAGACTGTAAATGGAATGGAGAGAACGCCCGCAAAATGAATACTCTCTTTCCTAAGGCAGGCAATTGTATTATTAACACCTATTTGACCAAAATCAAAAATATGATTATTGGCTATACTCATCAAATTGAAGCCTGCCTTTGCCAAAACAGAGGAATAACGGTCCGGGCTCTTAAATGCATAGCATTTTTGAGGGTCATTACATTTCTTAGAAACGGGTGTTTTTGACGATAGTAAGCAGCCTTCAAGGTTACCGAACACCAAATGCGCGTCTAGGAGGTAAGGCTTAACCGCGTCAAAACTTCCTATGGCATCATCCGGGGGCAAATAACCCGAATGAGGGTAATCCGTACCCAGCATGATATCGCCAACCGCTTTTATTTTAACATGATTCGTTTTAGTAGACGCGGCAGAGAAAGATTCCTTTGAGTTTTCTTTAACAGACTGATTTTGTAAGTTATTGCCTCTTGGCAAAAATCGACCGGCACTTAAAAATCTCTTTTGATAATATTCATTAGGGTATTTCTCAACGATGATTCCCCTAGAGCAACTATGTAGCATTTCAATTCCGTTAGGGCCTATGGCACTTATCATAGCCACATGCCCTACCTTCTTGGTTCCAGCTTTTCTTCCCTCAAAAAACAGAAGATCTCCCGGCAAAACTTCGCTAAAAGGTATCTTAAGAATTTGATCAGCAATTTGTTGAGCATCAGAATTTAATCTAATTCCTGAAGCGATTTGGGCAACATACCTGACGAATCCACTGCAATCCATAACAGTACCATCAGGGGCTTTGGATCGGTATTTGCGCCCTAAAAATTCTTTACCACTTTCGACAACACATGCTGATAAATCTGTGTTTGGGTCAAAGAATTCTTGAGGCTGGCCAATCAAATTATCGACGGTCAAAAGGCAAAAGCCAAAGAAAAAGAAGATGAATGCCCTCCTATGCATACTTAGTCCCTAGAAAATTGTAAGGAATCAGGCACTAAGTCGACAATGTAATAACCACTATTGTTGGTAGTGTACTTGAGTGACCTAAGGGACTCGCTATCGTTAAAATAGGCATAGATGATTTTGTATCGATTGCCAGGAATCAACTCTCTATTTAGATATTCCCCTTCCGAATTTTGCAATCGAAGCAAAATGAAATTTTCGCCCTTTTTGTGTAATTCACCGAATTCATTGCGATCATCGGAAAAATACACCAAAGAATCCGTATCCTCGAAAGTAAATTCCAGATTTATTGTTGACAAATTCTTTAGACCCTGAAAAGTATAATTCGCATAAAACTCATAGGGCCAAACTTTAAAGGTATCGTTCTGCGTTATCCTGGTACGAATTTCATTGATTTTATAAAAACTGCTTGCGCTGGAATCCACCACAGGAACAGAATCCCTTTTAGAAGCCGATTCTTTCGGTAGTTCCTCATTTTTGCATGATACCACCAACAAAAAGAAAAAAATAATATTGCTTTTTTTCATTATACGCTACTATTAAACCGATCTAAAGATATAAAAAAATCGCCTAGGCTCATAATTCTTTGATCAAATTTTGTAAATATTAATAACTTAGGCGAAGGCTTCTATTTCCCTCAGTAGGCAAGGTAAGGGGGATGGACTTTCTCATAGTTTGCCTCAACTGCATCGGAAATACAGGCTTTTGAGAATGAAGGGTCCCTAAAGGGCCTTAAGTTAACGTTTTGGAGTCGAACTCCAAAATCAACGATAAATAAGAATACCTATTTTAGCATTTTACGAAATAAATACCTAAAAGAATTACTCAAACTTGTTCCAGAACAAAAATAGAACAAAGGCCTCAAACTAAGGCTTTGGGGTTGTCGATTCTGGCCCTGACTTTTTTTGAACTTACGCACATTCAGAACATGTTGTCGACGAATCTCCGGGTTTTCGCCGTTTTGAACGGCGGTTTCGAGCAAGCGAATCACCTGTTCCATGTCTGCGTATTCGGCCTGAGGATTGTTTGTCAGTAGCGTCTCCAAAACATCCGTAACCTCCCACGGACGAGCCAAATAAACATCCGAAGGAATGTCATGAAGTTTTTTGAATTCACAAGGCCCATCAAAAACAAGAACCGAATAAAAAGGCAACTTTGCAAACTGCGGCAATTGGGAACGAAGGTCGTGGATATGTTTTTGGTTTTGAAGGATGGGATTGTAAAAGCGATATCGATGCCTGCCATACGCCAAAATCTGGGTCCATTGCTGATGATGGCCTGAACCAAAAATCCAGCCGTTCATTTCTTTGACCTCAAAAACCACCACCCCCACCCTCGTTGCTAGTACGATATCCAATTGAGCATAGTGGCCTCGGGTCATGTCCAAATACAAATCGTGGTACAAGGCCTTGGAAGAAAAGTTATTAAGAAGAAGGCTCAGCACCAACCTACGCTCCGACCGCGTCCCCCGGTAGGGCTTGGTTACGGTCGCCAGCAGAGCTTGGTTCGCCTTGTACTGCTCCCAGCGAGCCCTTGAGCGATCGTAAACAAGGATCTTAAGCAGCCATAATAGACCTATGCCTACAATGATGGTTAGGGCGATCATGATATCTCCTTAATCCAGGCTAAAGCCTCCATCCGATTCGGCTGATAATTGGCGCAATAACTTATCAAAACGGATACATTCTCTTCCAAAATATACTTTAAAGGCATTGTTCGATACTACCTCTAAATCAAGGCCACAAATACCCGCCTTTGGAATACCTTCGGTGACATGGCAGGCGTCGTGGACTTTCTCTTTGTAGGCCGGGGGGCATCGGCTGCGCTGACAGCCCGGTCGTTGGAGCAAGCGGGTTTGTTGGCCGGTTGTCGGGTTTTGTTCGTGGACCCGGACCCCAAAAGCCGCAATGACAAGACATTTTGTTTCTGGGCGGAGGACACGGAACCGGTGGTGACGGATCTAGGGGATTTGATCGGGCATTCGTGGGACAAGGTGCGCGGAGGGCGGGAACCCCTGGTTTCGATCGCGCCGCTGCGTTATCACCAGATCAACAGCCTGGATCTCTACGAGGATTTGAGCCGACGCATCACGGCCAACGGCTGGGAGCTGAGGGCCGAGGCGGTGGAGAGGGTGGGCGCGGATGAGCAGGGCGCCTATGCAGTTTGCGGGTCGGAAAAGGTGCAGGCTCGTTGGATCCTGGATTCCCGGCCGCCCCTACGGGATAACGCGTCGGGCCATGCCGCGCAGCCTGATTTGGCGCAGAGTTTTTACGGGTGGGTTGTGGAAACGGATTTCCCTTGGCAAAGCGATGCGGGGGTGACCCTCATGGATTTGGAAGTGCCGCAGGACGGGGCTACACAATTTGTTTACATACTGCCCTACACGGAGAATCGGGTATTGGTGGAACTCACGCGTTTTGGGACCGCGATCCTGGAAGCTGATTTGGCCGAGCAATGTCTGCGCGATTACCTCCAGGCCGCCCTGCCTGAACAAGCCACGTACCGCATTGTCCACCGGGAGCAGGGTATCATTCCCATGTCGGAGCACCGCAGCGAACGCCGCAGCGCCCGCCATCCGCTGCAAAGCGTCGTGTCCATAGGAACCCGTAACAACGCCCTCAAACCCAGCACCGGTTACGCTTTCAAAACCATGCACCAACAGGCTCGAGAACTGGCACAGTTTTTGGGCAACAGCAACTCTGCCGATGGGGCTTCCGACTCTCGTAGACCTACCACCAAGCCTTGGCAATCCCAACCATCCCATCCCCGTTACGCCTTCCTGGACGGACTTCTCCTGCATATTCTCCGTCGTCGTCCCCACCAAGGCAAAGCGATTTTTGAACAACTTTTTGCGGGCATACCCCTCCCCTCGGTCCTGCGCTTTATGGACGAAAAATCCAGCTGGAAGGACGATCTGAAGATGTTGATGCATTTGCCCTGGAAGCCATTTTTGGTCGCCCTGTGGGAACGGCACGGCGGATGGCCTTTTCGTTTGTTGTTATTGACGCTTCTTTTGATGGGTCTACAGACCCTGCCTTCGGTCTATGCGGTAGTGGCCAACCTGAGCCTGGTTGTGGGCATGGTCATGCTGGGCCTACCCCACGGCGCCGTCGATCATTTATTACAAAGCGGACGATTCCAAAGACTTCCCACACCCGCTATGGTCCTGCTTTATATTGGCCTAGGCTTGTTGATGTTATGGGCTTGGTTCCTGTGGCCTTGGTGGAGTCTGTTGTTTTTTGTGGGGTATTCGGCCTGGCATTTTGGTCAAGCGGATGGTCGGTCTTGGGGCCTGAATCCCATCTTATCGCTGGCATGGGGTCTATCGGTATTGGGCCATGTGACAGGCACCCATCCCGAAGAAACCCGTAACATCGTGCAGGCCATGACCCAAAGCGAAACAACCTGGTCTCTTGCTCCGTGGTGGATCATGTTATGGATTATGATCGGGGTATATCGTCGGCAATCGGCGCTGGTCTGGACCTCCCTGGGCTTGCTGGTCTCCTCCACCCTGCCCTTGATGCACGCCTTTGGCTTGTACTTCATCGGCCAACACAGCCGCACCGGTTGGCAAGACTTGCGTCGAGGGCTTCAATTAAGCTCCACATCCCTTTGGAAGGCCGCCCTTCCCTTTCATGCCGGGGCCTGGATCCTGTTGGGGCTGTTCTACACCTTCAAGGATCGCTTACCCTCCCTTGACTTTGGACCCGAAGGCAGCTTCTTTGTTTTCCTCGCTTGCCTCAGCTTCCCGCACGTTGTCACCATGCATCGCTTTTACCGCCAGCGCTAACAAAACAAAATATTTCTTCAATAACGGAAACCAAAACCCAAATAGAGCCCTTCAGGGACACCTATTCCCGAACGAATGATCAGTTTTGCATCTGGATGTTGATAGCGATAACCCATAGTTAGGGCTGGTCTCGGTAAAAAGTTTTCAGAATTTCTGATTATGCAAGCGCCAACACTCGCTTCAAAATGGCTACTACCTTTTCCGGTTAAAAGCCCCGTTCGACCAACTAAAGAAAAAACACCGGAGGAACCACCTGAAAAATAATCAGCATATCCCCCTCCTAATCCACCCTGTATGAACGTATGGACAACCTTACGTTCTTGAAGTTTTTCAAAATGCAAGAACCCTTGGTTAGCCAAAATCAAGGTGCCCCCCGTGATATTGACCGAATGGCTAATTTTGTTATTTTGAGCGAGTAACGGCTCATAAGTAAGAAGGACGACAAAAAAAAGGTTGAGTCTTTTTAACATATTCGAGAATTCAAGGATAATTGAAGCGTTCGTCGATGTTGAATTAAATAAGCAAGACCCTGACGAAATCCAGGAATCTTGGCGCCTTGTTTTTGATTACGTTGGCTGAGGGTTAGGACATATCCCCAGTGTTTGAATATTTCTCGTTGTCCTTTCCAGAAACCACAACGGGAATCATAAATATGTATTGGTACGCCTTTGACGCCGTTGATCTCCAAAATTTGAAATTTACCTTCAAACAAATCTTGCCTGCTTGAACTTTTCAAATCATAGCGGGCATAATCAAATAAATCCACTTGTTCATTAATGGAATCCAAAACCTTTCTAAACAAAGGGTTAGACTCGTTGGTAATATCATAACAAGCTGAACCGTAATCCAAATTCCCAAGAGAAGTCGGTTCCCATACTTGCCCGTTCAGTAGAACCAAATCGGCATAGGGTTGACATTTGGACATAATATTCGATAAACGATGGCGTATATGGGGTAGGCCTTTTAACAAATCCCGAACAGTAGAAGTCCCATTTCCAACTAATTTTAGATGGCTTCTTTCAGTAATGCTACTTATTTGCAGTGAACCCATTGCCTTATGAACCAACACACTAACCTCCAAATCGTGTTGCACAAAATCCTGAACAAGGTAGTTCATGGCATGGCTTTCATGATAAAATTTCAGATCAGCCCAGTTATCCACCTTCTTTGCCAAATAACCACCCTCTCCGACATCGGGTTTAACAAAGAGCGGATAGGACATGTTCAAATCTGCAATTTTGGAGGCTAATTCATTCAGAGTATCTTGATTTGAAACATAAAATGTCTTGGGCTTCCATTCCTTCGGGATCCTCTGTATAATGTCATATTTGGACTCTCCCGCAAAACCAGCAAGGGGTAATTTGGGATTCGCCGCCGCAAAGTAAAAAACATTGCCTGAGCGAATAAAGCCTACCACGACCACATACAGCGTAACGGGAAAATAAAGAAGTTCCCATGGCCATGATTTCCAATGCCATAATACATCCCATCTTTTCCATATTCGACTAAACATAATCGAAACCGGATGCGTACAAGGGTAAATTCTGAATTTGTTGCATTTTACCCTTATCGACATCATGAAAAGAAGCCATAACATAAACATCCGAATCCTTAACAAAAGGATGCAATAATCCGGGGTTGACGGCTCCTTGAATTCGTTCGCGAATTGGACAAGTTGCACCCATCCAATACATCGCGGATCGCATGTCTGTTTTGAGCAAAACATCTTCAACAAGCCTGCCCCATTCCTTTTCGAATCCAGGTCGGATATAAATGCCTTCTAAGGCCAAAAATTGAAATTTATTTGGATTAAAAATGCGATTTAGCAATGGAATTAGAGGTAATATTTTGAGTAAGAACTTCCCTGACCAACCAGACATACGATTAACCACCCAATGGGCTCGGTGGTATTGAAGTCCTGCTACGATTTGACCTTTGATCCGTAATACATAATACTGATCATGCAAGAAAATAGAATCAAATTGAACCAACGCATGTTCGCGGTATTGGGTCCCTAACAATGCCAGAACTTCATCGCGTTGCGTTGGTGTAGTCACCTGCTCAACTCCTTTCATGGATCTAGGAAAAAATCGACTAAATCCATTGGTAGTAGCCGTCCAGGTGTGTTGATAACCTGCGCTCTGCACCGTTTTGAACGAAGGTTTGTTCCCACGCTCAACACAAGCAAAAAAAACGGTGGGTTCATGAACGCCCTCCCGGACCAATTCCATCACACGAATACCATACTTTTTGATTAGTCCCTGTCCCCTAATTTTGGGTGAAGAAGCAAAGTACCGTACATAAAAACAGTTAAGATCTGACCCGGCGATTCCAACCTTGGTATGACAAAAAACAGATGTGGCTAGTATATGGTCTTCGGAATGGATCGCCATTAGTATCGGGCTGTGAATATGGCGGCTGTGTTCTTTGGTGTTTTTGTTTTCATAAACCGCGCCTTCGCTTCCCCAGGCTATTTCATCCAAGAAGGCGAGCGCCTCATCAGGTATGCCTTCATGCCTTATGATTCGGTAAGGGCCTTCCTCTAAGATGACTTGCGAAATCATACCGATGATTTTTTGAGTATTCCCTGGGTCTCCAAATCGTGGCATGATTGAATAACCAGCTCTTCCAGTCTGTCCAAAACATCCGGCGTATGCGATGGCGAAAGAAAGCAATTACGGCCTTCCCATACATAAACGCCGTTTAACAACAATTGATAATAGAGTAAGCTGGATTTTCCTGGGGTGGTGAAACGAAATAAGGATCCAAAGTGGTGAATTGAAATTGGGTACCTTTCATGTTCAAAAAACTCCCTCAATCGTTTACAAAAATCAGTCGTTGTTTGATTAAGGTTCTGTAAAATTCCCCCATTTGAATTTCGAAGAATTTCAAGAACCTTCAGGGATGAAGCCATGGCCAAAGGGTGATGACAAAAGGTGCCTGCGACAAATGTTGATTTGACAACGGGGACCGAATCATCCCCGTATTGCCAAAATCCACCATCGGTGGCATCAAGAAACCGAGCTTTACCCGCTACCAACCCCAGAGGTAGGCCACCACCAATGACCTTACCGTAGGTAACAATATCAGCCTTAACCCCAAAATACGCTTGACTTCCACCCAGCCCTATCCGGAATCCAGTAATGACCTCGTCAAAAATCAAGGCGATGTTCTTTTCTTCCGTGATTTCGCGAAGGGTATGCAAATAATCGCAGGGCTGTAAGCCCGGATTACGGCTTTGAACAGGTTCCGTTAAAACCGCAGCAATGTGATCCGAATTTTTACGAATAAAATCCAAGCTTTCATCAGAACCGTATTCCAAAAGATAGGATTCGTTGAGAATAGCTTGGGTAACCCCCGGAACCATTTCTTTGGCCACACCACTTTGGGGGTCATTTCGAAGCGATAACAAAGAATCAAATGTTCCATGGTAGGACCCTTTGAAAAAAACAATGTACTTTTTTTGGGTAATAGCTTTGGCTAAACGTAAGGCAACCATGACAGCTTCGGTGCCTGAATTAAAAAATGCAACGCGTTCGACCCCTGTGGATTGAGCAATCGCTTGGGATAAGGGACCAGCCAAAGGAGAAATGGGCCCTACCGACCAACATTGGCTCAATTGATCTTGAATGGCTTGACGTATAGGCTCGTAATTATGACCAAACAGCAAGGACCCAAAACCCATGGTAAGGTCAATGTACTCATTATGATCCAAATCACGAACAAAAGGACCGTACGCTTTATCGCAAACTAAGGTATAGATTCCCTCTTTGAATTCTTTGGTAAATCCCGCTGTATTCCGATTTAAAGCAAAGGTGGGACGATACGCCTGGGTATGCTCCTTGGTCAAACGGTTTTTGTCGGTAAGTTGCTCTAGCATAAAGAAATTTACAGCCTGTCAAAGACGCCAGCCATAGCCCAAATAAATGGCCTCCGGAAAACCTACGCCAAAGCGAACAATACTACGACCATCCAGATTAAGGTTCCGATAACCCACAGTTGCCGATGGCAGCAATTCCGTACCATCTTTCGACCATGTGTACAAACCAGCACCCGCCGCAGCTTCAAAATAATGGGAATTAGCTCCAGCCAAGAACCCCAACCGAGCGTAAGGAGTTGTAATAGATTCCTCACCCCATAAATTGTAGCCCAAGCTCAATCCACCTTGGATAAACGTATGGACGTTCCTTCGTTCTTCAAGAAGTTCATAATGGAAGGCAACTTGATTATAAATAAAGAAAGTACCCCCAGTGAGATTGAAAGAGTGGCTAATTTTGTTATTTTGAGCGAGTAAGGGCTTATAAGCAAGTAGGACGACAAGAAAGAGAAGGAGTCTTTTGAACATATTCAAGGGTTTAGAAGTAGAATTTATTACAACAGAAATAAAGGTACAACCTAAACCTATAATTTTTTGGAGTTTATTCTTCTGGTTCTGGGCTGTAGAGGGGTAATTCGTTGAGACCGCTAGCCAAATTTTCGGACTGCGGGAGCACACCGCGCTCTTTCAATCCCTTTTCGATTTTTTTGTGTTGGGTGGCCAGGCCACCAAGGCCAATTTCCTTGGAGGAACGTTCCTGGGGTGGGTTAAGGCGGGCCGATTTTTCGATTTCGGCCACTTCTTTGCGCATATCTTCGGGTAAGCGGTTCTCGGTTTCGGTGGC
>Ga0194126_10004565_pt1 | contig 21041 bp, 14 predicted proteins | sample TA2KigC150mmetaG_FD_148641 | JGI IMG/M metagenome (GOLD analysis project Ga0194126, IMG submission 148641) | Freshwater microbial communities from Lake Tanganyika, Tanzania - TA2015035 Kigoma Deep Cast 150m | ecosystem: Environmental > Aquatic > Freshwater > Lake | place: Tanzania: Lake... | reverse complement strand
AATATCTCCTGTTTTTATCTGATTTCTTGCCCTGATAATCGGGCTTTTATACTTATTGCTGTATCCTTCAACAGAACCGACAAATCTGTATTTTTTTATATAACCAACATTATCATTATCAATAAGTTCCTTATTTTCTTTTCCATCAAGAAACATAAAACCTGTTGTAAAATTTCTGTGGGTTGATTTATCAAGTTCTTTTAACAGATACTTTTTCTTTTGGTCTGTGAATTTTCCTTCAGCTATTAAATCAAGAGCTTTCCTGTAAACCCATGTTGTAAGGCTTACATAGTTTTCGGTTTTATTTCTTCCTTCAATTTTTAAACTGTGAACACCTGAGCCAACGATTATGTCAAGTTTTTCAAGCAGGCATAAATCCCTTGAATTATAAATATATGTTCCTCTCCTGTCCTGTTCTACCGGTAAAAACATGTTCGGTCTTTTTTCCTCCATAAGATAGTACTTCCATCTGCATGTATGGGAGCACTGTCCTTTATTTGCATCACGTCCCGATAAGTATTTACTCAGCATGCATCTACCTGAATAAGATATGCAGAGAGCTCCATGAACAAATACCTCAATTTCAACGTTTGAATTTTTAACTATACTTTCAATTTCGCAATAATTTAATTCACGGGCAAGGTTTACCCTGCCTGCACCGAGACTTCCCCAGAGATTTGCAGCCACATGATTTGAGGTGCTTGTCTGCGTGCTTATATGAATTCTAATATCCGGGATTATCTCTTTTACAAGCTTTAAAACACCTAAATCTGATATGATTAAAGCATCAAAAGAAATGTTTTTTATTTTATGGATGTATTTTTTTAAATTCTCAATTTCGTGCTCTGATATTACTGCATTTAAAGTAAAATATACCTTAACATTTCTTGAATGCGCATACTTAACAGCTTCCCTAAGATCTGAAGTACTAAAGTTATCACCAAGACTTCTAAGATTAAATCTTCCTCCACCAATATAAACTGCATCAGCACCATATTCTACTGCATACTTAAGTATATTCATATTTCCTGCTGGCGCACATAATTCTGGAATTTTAATCTTAAAAGATTTCATTATACTTTAATAATTCATAAGGATAGGGTTTAATGCACCTCATGGACGGGTATCTGCTAGGGCTTTAAGCATTTATCTGTATATTTTGAAACTGCGATTCCATCTCCTGTATTAAAGAAATTTGTTTCAAATTCACTGCTGTCAGTAATCAATATAACATATTCCCTCAATCCCTTTATGCTATTATAGTCATGCCTTGAGATTTTTTTTCCAAATATTTTACCGCAGTAAAATATATTATCTGCAATAACCAGGCAACCCGATTTTAATTTTCCCTTAAGTGCTCTTAAATAATCCGGATACTCAAATTTTGCTGCATCAATAAAAACGAGATCAAATTTATCCCTAAGGCCTGGTATTATTTTAACTGCATTGCCACCGATAAAGTTTAATTCTAATGATTTGCACATTTCTAAATCAGGATAAATTTTATATATAAAATTTTTTGCTTCTGAAAGTCTATCTTTATTTAAATCAATGCCTGTATAGGAATATTTATAGGAGTAAATTATATTACTGGTATGGATTGATGATTCATTATCAACTTTTTTGAAGGATTTAGGGCAATTATCAGTGGTTTTTTCTCCTATCTCAGTTTTTTCTATTATTTTTCTGAAATGTTTTAACAGGAAATATGTTGAATAACCGGTGCCGCAGCCGACCTCAAGAATTTTTTCAGGTTTACTTAAAAGACAGATAATTTCCAAAAAACTTCCGGTTTTATTATCTATTACCGGTATCTTTTTTGATTTTGCATCAGACCTGAGTTTTTTTAATAATTTTAATTCATAAAGATATTCATTAATTTTATCAATTTCCTTAAATTTAATATTATTTTCAAACTCCTTAATATCAGCGGTGTTAATATTTGAATTAATTAAACCATTAATTTGAATTTGTTGTGGTCGATTCGCTTTTTGCATTTTCATGTTCTTCCAAAGTATTTGAAAATTTATGTTCGTGTGTATTTTCATCAATAACTACATAATAAAGATAATCAGCATCAGCAGGGTTAAGGGCAGCTTCTAATGAGGCAAGACCGGGGTTGCATATGGGGGTTGGAGGAAGTCCGGTGTATTTATATGTATTATAGGGTGATTCAGTTTCAAGATCATCAAAAGTTACAATTCCATCCCATTTATTTAAGGCATATCTAACAGTAGCATCAACCTGCAGAAGCATGTCTATCTTTAATCTGTTATGAATTACTGCTGAAATTAATTCTCTTTCTTCAGCAATATATGCTTCCCTTTCAATAAGTGATGCTATTTTTAAAATGTCATAGTGGCTGTAACCATTTTGATCTGCATATGACCAGTCAAGTGTCTGTATCTCAAGCTGGAACTGGGTTAGCATCATTTCAATTATATTTAATGCAGAGTAATCAATGGTCACATCGTATGTTTTAGGAAATAAAAAACCTTCAAGGCTTGCCATTCCCTTCAGAAACTCGTAACTGGTGTAGTTACTGATGTTTGAAGCACTTTCAAGCTCCTCATTTTCAATGAACGGTATATCCTGTAAAATCCGCTCTTTAATCTGGTTTACAATAAAACCCTCGGGTATTGTAAGTTTATAAATTATTTGTTTTTCACCTGAGATAATTTTATTTAAGACAACTTCAAATTCAGAACCTGTAATAAGCTCATAGGTTCCAGGAAGTAAATTTTTTTCCTTACCCTGCTGCTGAACATACAGCCTGAAAATAAAAGCATCATCTATAACACCCTTTTCTTCAAGAAGGTTTGCAATCTGGGTAAGATTCATCCCTTCTTTTATTATAACTTCAACTTCAACACCCTTTTCTATTTCTGGTTTTTCCTTATTTTCAGTGGCTGGTTTGCAGGAAGCAGCAGTAAAAAATAGGGTTAAAACTAAAAAAACAGAAATAAATATAATAATGAGAAACCTGAAATTGTTTCGTGCATTTGATTTTTTAAACATCAGAATTTCCTGTTTTTTATTTTTTAATACTTTTTTTGTTTTTCTTTTTTATATAATCCGTTTTATTTTCTGTTCTTTCAAGGCTTTCAAGATATTCATTTAATAATAGCGATGCGGATAATTTATCTGTATCACCAGGTTTGAAAGAAAACGATTTTTTTTTGCCTGATTTCTTCTTTATTCTTTCTGTTCCCTTAAGAGTATTTATTGCAATTTTTGATGTAAACCTTTCATCAACACAGACTATGGGAAGATTAAAATCTTTTAAATTTCTATCAACAAAATCACTGGCTATTTTTGCCTGATGTCCTGCCTCACCTTTTAAATTGTAAGGCATCCCGATAACAATTTTTCCTATATTATATTCATTTATTATTTTCAGTATTCTCTCTTTAATATTGCTGTTATTTTCAATTACAGTTAAAGGATAGGAAATTTTATTTGATTTATCAGTTACTGCAATACCAATCCTTTTTTCACCTAAATCAATTCCAATTATTCTCATTATTTTTAAAATATAAATGTTCCTAAATACTCAGGTAAGTATCTCAAGCACTTTATTTCTGACAAATTCAGCCGCTTTTCCCAGTGCATTAATGTCAGAGCCACCGATATTTGCAAATTCTGCTTTTCCTCCTCCCCCGCCTTTTAAGATCTTCCCAATTTCTTTTGCAATTAATCCACAGTTTATACCCTTATCAACTAAATCTTTTGATGAATGAAGTATTATTATGGATTTATTATTTATTATATTTGAAAAAATTATAAAAGTATTTTTATTTTTAAATTGATTAATGAGCTCATCTCCAATCAACCCCATCGTTTTTGTATCTATGTCCAGGCTGAAATCTGACTTAGTAAAATCAAATTCAATTAAATTAAGCTTTCCCTCCTGTAACAATTCTTCATTTTTTAAAATTATTTCCCTCTTAATAGCTTTAACCTTAAGATCTGTAATATCATCCTTCATTTTTTTTTCAGACATCTTTAACGATTCAACCCTGTTTACCAACCGGTCTTCATCTGTATCCAGAATGGTTGAAAGCTGTTCCAGTATTTTATTGCTTGAGCTTAAATAATCAAATGCAAACAAACCTGCAACTGCTTCAATTCTTCTTATATTTGAACCTATTCCTGATTCAGATATTATTTTTAACAGTCCAATTTCACCTGTCCTGTTTACATGTATTCCGCCACAGAGTTCCCTGCTGTAATCATTAATTTCTACAACTCTTACAAATTTACCATATTTTTCATCGAATAAAGAAATTGCTCCGGTCTCATCTGCGTACTCCTTTGTTGTTTCAAAGCAACGGACTATATCATCTTTCTGGATTTTATCATTGATAAGTCTTTCAATTTTTTCTATTTCCTGCCGGGAAGGTACTTTACCGGTACTGTAATCAAATCTAAGTCTTTCACCGCTGACAGATGACCCTGATTGAAAAACATCTGTGCCAAAAACAGTCCTGAGTGCCCAGTGAAGCAGGTGCGTTGATGTGTGATTTTTACTTATGTTCTTCCTGTTTAATAAATCAACCTCTGCACTTACTTTATCAGAGGTTTTAATAGTACCTTCTTTTACTTTCCCTCTGTGAATAATCAAGCCTTCAACAGGTAATTGCGTATCTTCGACGGTAAATATAGCATTATTTGTTCTTATAATCCCTCTATCGCCAACCTGGCCGCCTTTTTCACCATAAAATGGAGTATTTTCACAGATTATTTCACCATACTCGCCCTCGGTAAGTTTATCTGTTATTGCAGCCCTTCCATCACCATATATTTTAAGAATATATTTTACAATTGTATCTGTTTTAAGCTTCTCATAACCTGAAAAATACACCTCGATTTCGGTTGCAATCTTTTTATAAAGGTCCAGATTTAAATCTACTTTTTTATTAAAAGCAGTTTTTACTTTGGATTTTTCAGAATGAGATTTTAAATATTCATTGAATTTGCTTACATCAAGGTCAAGTCCACTTTCTTTTAGGATTTCAGCAGTAAGTTCCACAGGAAAGCCAAAAGTATCATAAAGCCTGAAAGAATATTCCGGGGCTAAATATTTTAGACCAGATGAAGTTAATTCTTCAATTTTCTGTGCAAGAACTCTTGTTCCTTCTCTCAGTGTATTTGAAAATCTTTTTTCTTCATCATTTATTATTCTAAATATTATATCCTTCATATTCTTTAGCTCAGGATAATTTTGCAAATAATTTTTTATAGTTATTTCTGCAATGTCATTTAAAAAATAATCTTTTATATCAAGCATCTTTCCAAACCTGACTGCTCTTCTAATAATTCTTCTTAATATGTATCCCCTTGATTCGTTTGAAGGCACGACTCCATCAGTAATAAGAAACACAACTGCCCTGCTGTGATCGGCTACAATTTTAATGCAACGGTTTATGTTTTCATTATACATTTTGTCTTTTATTGATGTTAATTTTCTTCCTGAAAGCTCTTCAATTTTTAAAACTATATCCTCAAACAGAGGGGTTTTAAAAACAGAAGGGTATCCTTCAATGACTGCTGCAATTCTTTCAAGGCCCATTCCGGTATCGATATTTTTATCCGGTAACTCCTTATAATCCCTACCGTTAAAGTTGTATTGTGTAAAGACGAGATTCCATATTTCAAGAAATCTCCCGCACCCACAGCCTGGTGAACAATCCTTTTTTTTACATCCAAATTCAGGACCAAAATCATAATAAATTTCCGAGCATGGCCCGCATGGTCCGCTATCTCCAGCAGGTCCCCAGAAATTTTCACTTTTGCCATATTTATATATTCTTGTCTCTGGTATGCCCAATAAATTCCAGTATCCAGCAGACTCACTATCGGCAGGTATCTTATCATCACCTGAAAAAACCCCTGCAGATAATTTATTTAAAGGCAGTTTTAATATATTTAAAATAAAATCCATTGCAAAATTAATAGCCTCTTTTTTAAAGTAATCTGCAAATGCAAAGTTTCCAAGCATTTCAAAAAATGTAAGATGCTGGTCTGTGTAACCCACTTTTTCTATATCACTTGTCCTGAAACATTTCTGAATTGTTGTTATTTTTTTGCTTGGGGGTTTTTTTATACCGAGATAATATGGTTTGAACTGCTGCATACCTGCTGTAGTTAGAAGAACGCTTTGGTCATCAGATGGTATGAGGCTTGAAGAAGGCATTACTAAATGATCATTTTTTTTAAAATATTCCAGAAAAGTTTTTCTTATATCCATAGTTAGATAATATCATTAAAATTTTAAAAATAAAAAAAATAAGTAATTGTTCACACTGAAAGCCCAATCACTGATATTTTAACTTCCTGATAAAAAAAATTAATATTTTAAAAAATTAAAAATTATATTAATAAAAAGTATATCAAAGGTAAAAATTATACTTCAATTTTACAGGATTATGGGAATTATTAGCAAATAATAAAATGATACCCCATTTTTTCGTAACTCTTGGAAGTTTTTCTATGCCCGATCCTCATTAAAATTGGGCAGCTCTCCTATCTGCTTTATAAGTCCTGCTCAATTTCTCAGGCATTTATGCCGCAGACAAAGTTTGAGCTATTAAAGTAATTTTGTTGGCACAAAATTTAACTTTAGCTACGATAAAAACAGAGTATCAAAATTATGTTATCATAAATACAATAGTAATTCAATCATGCAAAACCAGAAGACAATAATTATGTTATTGAGGTTTTTTAATGCCGGCAAGTTTTATATAAACTTCATTAAGCTGCTGTTCTGTTACAGATGTCGGGGACTCTGTCATCATACAGTATGCCGACTGTGTCTTGGGAAATGCAATAACTTCTCTTATACTTTCAAGCTTTCCAATTAGCATAACGAGTCTGTCCATGCCGAGCGCAATGCCTCCATGCGGCGGAGCGCCGTATTCAAGAGATCTGAGGAAGAAACCAAAATTTTCCTCAATTTTTTTCTCATTAAAACCCAGTATTTTAAAAATTTTTTTCTGCAGTTCAATTTTATTTATCCTGATAGAACCGCCACCTATTTCATTGCCGTTTAATACAATATCATATGCCAGTGAAAATACTTTTAAGGGTTCTTTATCCAGATATTTTATGGTTTCAGGGCTTGGACTTGTAAATGGATGGTGTGTAGGAGAAATGCTTTTATCTTTTTCACTATATTCAAAAAGAGGAAAGTCAACAATCCACGTAAAATTAAATTTGTCTTCATCTATTAGATTTAATTTCATACCAAGAAATGTTCTTATAGCGCCCAGTGTTTCGCATGCTTTCTTGCATTCATCAGCAACAACCAATATCATGTTTTTTTCTTTAAGATTCAGCTTTTTAATTAAATTACTTTTTTCTTCATTTGAAATAAATTTTGCTACAGGTGAGTTAAAAACTTTGTTTTCATCTATTTTTACCCATATAAGACCGCCTGCTCCATATTTTTTTGACATATCCACAAAGTCGTCAAAATCTTTTCTTGAAAAAACCGTTGAATCCTCAATTTTGAGGCATTTTATACAACCTTTTTTATTTAAAACATTAATAAAAATATTAAACTGGCTGTTTTTAAATACCTCTGATATGTCATTAATTTTCAATTCAAATCTTGTATCCGGTTTATCAGTTCCATATGTTTCTATACTTTCTTTCCATGAAAGTCTTGGAAATGGCGGTGATAATTCTTCTTTAATCGATTCTTTGAAAATGTAATGTAGTAAATTTTCAATTAGATTTATTACATCATCAACCTTAACAAAGGACATCTCCAAATCAATTTGCGTAAATTCCGGTTGCCTGTCAGCTCTCAAATCTTCATCTCTAAAACATCTTGCTATTTGGTATATTCTGTCAAAGCCTGAAAACATTAGAATCTGTTTGAAAAGCTGTGGTGATTGTGGCAATGCATAGAATGTTCCAGGACTTAACCTCGAAGGGACAAGAAAATCCCTTGCGCCTTCCGGTGTGCTTTTTGCAAGAATCGGTGTTTCTACTTCCACAAAACCCTGGCTGGTAAGATAATCTCTTGTAAGGTGAGTAACAAGATTGCGAAGTCTTAGGTTATGCTGCATTTCTTCAGTACGTAAATCTATATATCTGTATTTAAGCCTTGCCAGCTCATCAATTTTTTTTCTGTTATCAAGCATGAAGGGTGCGGTTTTAGAAGTGCTGAAAACCTCAACTGTATCTGCGAAAATTTCTATTTCCCCTGTTGGAAGTTCTTCATTTACTGTATCACCTGACCTTGCTTTTAATTTACCTTCAACAGAAATAACATATTCTGTTCTTAATTGCCTGGCATTATCGTAGGTTTTTTTACCACAATTTGTATCAAATACTATCTGGACTATACCTGAAAAATCCCTTAAATCAATAAAAATTAATTTTCCGTGGTCTCTTCTTTTATTGACCCATCCGCAAACCTTAACAGTTTTTCCCACATGGTATTTCCTTAATTCACCGCATAGATTTGTTCTGCTGCTGGTTTTAAAGTTTCCAAAATTAATTTTTTGCCTGTAATTGTATTTATCACTCATTATATTTATCCCCAGACTTCCCTTTTGATCATACGATTTTAAAACAATGTTACAGGTTGTGAATTCCTTAATGTAAATAATTATTGAAATAATTCTAAAACTTTTAAAGGCTGCTTTATCCAGTCAATTTTAAACTGCCTGAAATTTTTTAGATCTTTTAAGGTAATAATTTCGGATTTTATCTCATCCTCACCAATTATAACAACATGACTGAATTCATTTTTTTCAGCCCATTTTATCTGGCTCCCCACTGATTTTGCCTCACAACTTATTTCACAGGCAAGATTATTTTCCCTGAAAAATTTTGCAAGTTTAAATGAGTAAACTCTAAAATCTTCTTCCATTAAAATTATAAAAATTTTCGGGTATTTTTTACTTACTTCATATCCGATTTCTAACTGTTTCATCAGTATTATTACCCTGTCAATTCCAACTGCAAAACCAATTGATGGAATGTCAGGTCCACCAAATTGCTCAACCAGTTTATCGTATCTACCTCCGCCCCCAAGAGCATTCTGGGCACTTTTTAAATCTTCTGAAATTATTTCAAATATCGTTCTTGTGTAATAATCAAATCCTCTTACAAGATCTTCCTTTATTGTAAAATTTATCCCGAGAACTTCTAAAAATTCTGCAATCTTATCCAAATGAATTTTACAGTCATCACAAATATATGAATATATTTTTGGTGAACTCTTTAAAATTTTCATACATTCTTCAACCTTACAGTCAAAAATTCTTAAAGGATTTTTTTCATATCTAGTGATACAATCCGGGCATAAAGATTGGACTTTAGGTTTAAGGTATCCCCTGAATATTTCTATATAATCCTTTCTGCACCCACTGCAGCCGACACTATTTATAAGAAGCTTCAAATTATTAAAACCTAATTTTTCAAAAAGAAGGTTAAGCAGCCATATAACCTCAACATCAATAAATGGCTCACCCAGTCCAACTGCTTCAACACCAACCTGCCAGAATTCCCTCATCCTGCCTTTCTGGGGCCTTTCATACCTGAACATATTTTCAATATAAAATAATTTCAAAGGAAAATTTTCTGAATACAATTTACGTTCGATTACTGCTCTTATAACAGGTGCTGTACCTTCAGGCCTTAATGTAAGAGAGCGGCCTTTTTTATCAAGAAAAGTGTACATTTCCTTCTGAACAATGTCTGTACTTTCTCCAATGCTTCTGTTAAATACTTCAGTATGCTCAAAAGCAGGTGTTATTATCTCGTTATAGTTAAATAAATTGAAAAGTTTTTTTGCGGTATTTATTATAAAATCCCTGTATTTTATATCTTCACCGAAAATATCACCTGTACCTCTTGGTGAATTTAAAACCAATTTTTACCACCTTTTAAGAAGCTGTTGCTTAAATAATAATTGTTTTCAATTTCAAATTTTAATTTTGTAGTTGCACCATGTCCCGGGTAAACAGTTAATTCAGGATTGAATTTTTTTATAAGGTTTAATGATTTAACCAATTCATCAGCATTTCCTCCTGGTAGATCTGTTCTTCCAACACCCTCTTTAAAAAGAAGATCACCACTAAAAAGATAATTTCTTAACTTAATTACTATGCTTCCCGGGGTATGACCCGGCAAATTAAAGATTTCAATTTCTTTGTCAATAACATCACAGGTAAAAATTTTTTTTATACCACCGTTATTTTTAGTATTACTGCTATAAATACCTTCAGTGCTTCTGCTGATGTTGTCTGTAGCTATACCGCTGCTACTTCTGCTGTTTATGCCAGTATTTCTTTTGCTATTACTGATATTTCTGGTATTAACGCTAACGTCAGCGCCTATAAGTTTATAAGTTTTTAATGATAATCCATTCTGTCCAAAAATAGTAGATAGATTTTTATCAGGGTCTGTTATTATAAATTCATCTTCAACATGTATATAGAAAGGAATTTTATATTTATTTACAACCTCAGGGACTGCACCTATATGATCATAGTGGCCATGGGTGTTTAGAATAAACCCTGGAGTCAAACTTTCTTCTTTTATACATCTGTCAATGGACTTGAAATCAGCCCCGGGGTCGATTATAAAACAAAAATTATCGGTTGATACTATATAACAATTTACGCTATATAATCCCAGTATTAATTTTCTTATCTTCAACTTTGCTTTCTAGGTAAAACTCTATAAACATCATAAACAGAACCAATTTGTTTTAAATTATCTATTATATCCTTTAATATATACTTATTGCTTATTTCAATTATAAATCTGAATCTTGCAATTCCTAACTTATTCGAGCGCATTGCACTTGCATTTATAATATTTAAATCATATTCACTGATTACACTTGTTATATCTCTTAGCAATTTTGTTCTATCTATTGCTTCAACCTGTATTTCAGCGTTAAATTTATAAGGGGTGTAGCTATCCCAGTTAACTTCTATGAACCGCTGGCGGTCATTCTTCATTAATGTTAATACGTTATTGCAATCATTCCTATGTACTGATATTCCCTTGCCTCTGGTTATATATCCCATGATTTTATCTCCAGGTACAGGATTACAGCATTTTGCTATTGTGACGAGCACATTATCCATTCCCTTAACAATAATACCGCTGCTGAAACGCCTTGCCTCCACAGGTTTTTTTAAATCTTCAATTGCTATTTCTTTTTCAACAGTCTGTCCCTGGTTTAGTTTTTTAATAATTCTTGTAAAAACCTGGTGAACAGAAACTTTATGAGATCCTATATTTCTGAATAAAGAATCAGCATTTTCATAATTTAATTCTTTTGCAACCTCAACAAAAACTTTCATTGGCACATCTTTAAAAGAAAGACTGTTTTTCCGCAATGTTTTAAGCATCAATTCACGACCGGCATTGTATGATTCCTGTCTTTCCTCTTTGCTGAACCACTGCTTTATTTTATTTCTTGCATTGGATGTCTTAACAATACCCAGCCAGTCTCTGCTTGGACCCTTTGGAGTTTTGGATACAATGATTTCAACTATATTTCCATTCTCAAGCTGGCTCTCTATGGGAACCATTACCCCATCCACTTTTGCACCTATACAGTTATGACCTATATCAGTGTGAATCTGATATGCAAAATCTATCGGTGCTGCTCCCCTCGGTAAATTAATAACCTTGCCCTTTGGTGTAAATACAAATATCTCCTCCTCAAAAAGATCAAGCTTTAATGATTCAAGATAATCCTGCGGGTCTTTTAATTCCTTCTGCCAGTCAAGAAGCTGTCTAATCCAGGCGATTCTTTTATCAAATTCAGTAGGCTGTATTATGCCTTCCTTATATTTATAATGAGCTGCAATTCCATATTCAGCAAACTTATGCATTTCAAAAGTCCTGATCTGTATCTCTAAGGGGTCACCCCTGTGGCTTATAATTGTCGTGTGCAGAGATTGATACATATTAAATTTTGGGTTTGCAATATGATCCTTAAATCTCCCAGGGACTGGCTTCCATATAGAATGAATTATTCCCAGTGCTGCATAACAGCTTTTTACATCTTCCACTATAATTCTCAGCGCAATTAAATCATATATATCATCAAAACTTCTATTCTGTTTGGTTAATTTATTGTATATGCTGAAATATCCCTTGCTTCTGCCGCTTATATCAGCCTGGATACTTACTTCATTTAATTTTTCAGCTATTATACTTATTGCTTCATCAATCTGCGCCTGTCTCTGTTTGACTTTTTCCTTTACCATTTTTCTAATTTTTTCATACTGTTTGGTATATAGGGTATGAAAACTCAAATCTTCAAGTTCAGATTTAATCTGATAGATACCAAGCCTGTGGGCTATTGGTGCATAGACTTCAAGAGTTTCAACTGCATTTAACTGTCTCTTTTCAGGGCTTAAAGGTGATATAGTTCTCATGTTGTGAAGCCTGTCTGCAAGTTTTATAACAATAATTCTTATATCCTCTGACATTGCAATAATCATTTTCCTTAAATTCTCAACTTGCTTTTCTTCTTTACTGGAAAATACAATTCTATCAAGCTTTGTGACACCATTGATGATATTTGCAATTTTTTCCCCAAACTCTTTTTTTACTTTATTGTATGAAAGTTCGGTATCCTCTATTAAATCGTGTAATATTGCTGCAATAATTGAAGTCTGATCAAGTTCAATATCTGCAAGTATCCCTGCAACTTCAAGAGGGTGATTTATAAATGGTTCCCCGGAAAGCCTAAACTGGTCTTCATGGTACTTTTTTGCAACAGTATAGGCTTTTATTAGAAGTTCTTCGTCAAGCTGGGGATTATAGGATTTTATTTTACTTAAAAGCCTCTCGAACAGCAGATCGGGATCAACAGCCCTGCTTTTTACCTTCTTTTCTGAAATTTTTTCAGAAATTTCGCTGAATTTAGGCTTTTCTTTTATCTTTTTATTATTTATATTTTTTATTTTATCTTCTACCGGATTCATTTTATTTAAAAAATATTGCATTAATTATTTTAACAAACTGGAAAAAATATAAAAACTTAAAACATTTGCTTTAAATTATATATTATTGACAGTAATTTGCACATCTACAACATTCAGCTGTTGTTTTTTGCATCTTTAATTTTGTCTATATTACTAAATAAGACCTGCCGGCAAATTATTAAAAATCTTGAATGATTAACTGAATCTCTAAATTAAAATTTTTTTTGTCACTGTTTTTTTTACTTCTAAAACTGTATTCCCCATAATTCTTATTTGTAAAATTTTCTTTTTCTTCTATATTATAAAGAATATCAATTGACTGTCCTGTCCTCAATATATTTTCTGCCCATCCATGCTCCCTGTAATTAAAAAGTACAGCACTGAAGCTTTTACCACTGTTTTCAAGCTTCAGAAATAAATGTTTTTCATTTTGGCTGCAGAGTACGGGGCCTGCAATTTTACAATTTCTTGTAAGAAAAAGCGGTTTCGGATTTCCTATGCCATATGGCTCAAGATAATAAAGCTCTTCTAAAAGCTTAGAATTTATATCACTGAAATTGATTTCCATATCATAAAAATATTTTCTTATTATATCGCTTTCTTTAATTTTTTGGTTTGCGATATTTACAATTTCTTCTTTGAAAGAATCATATTTCTCAAGCTCCAATGTAATTCCACAAGCCTGCTTGTGCCCGCCAAATTTTATGAAATAACTTCTCAAATTGTATAAATTTTCATTAAGATCAAAACAATCAATGCTTCTGCCTGAACCCTTCAATTTCCCCCTGCTTTCCTTAAAAAGAATTACAGGAATATTAAATTTTTTTGAAATATCTGAAGCAACAATTCCTAAAACTCCTTCATTCCAGTCCTGGGATTTACAGATAAAAATTCTTTGTTTCTTTAATAATTCTTTTATATCGTAAAATTTCAGGATTTCTTCGGTTATCAATTTTTGAATGTTCTGCCTCTCAAAATTAAAAATTTCAAGATCGCTGGCAATTTTTTCATTTATTTTTTCATCCCTATCATCTTCATCAATTAAAAGAATTAAACTGCAAGCAGCATTTTTTACTCTTCCTGAAGCATTAATTCTTGGCGCTATTATAAAACCAATGTCATATGTGCTTATTTTTTTTCCTGTCCCCAGAGTTTTTTTAATCAGTGTTTTTAACCCGCTATTTTTGGTCCGTTGCAGTACCTGCAGACCAATTTTTACAATTACCCTGTTTTCATCTGTGAGGGGCATTAGATCTGCAATTGTTGAAACTGAAACCATATCGATAAGATATGTAAGATAGTTTTTTGGCAGTTTTTCCTTTAGCCCGTCACCCATTTTCTTGACCAGTGCAATTATTAATTTAAAAACAACTGCAGCACCGCTTAAATACTTAAATGGATAACAGGAATCTGCAAGTTTTGGATTTACAATTATATAATTATTTTTATATGGTTTAGCACATAAAAGGTTTTGTTTTGAACTTTCATTTTCTACCGTTTTATTTTTATCAGTTTTTTCCACAGGTTCATGATGATCGCAAACAATTATATCTATTTTGCTTTTACCGCTAAGAATAAAATTTCTAACTTCTGCCGCATTTGTTCCGCAATCAACACATATTATTAAATCATACTTTTCCTCAATTGTTTTTTCCTTAATGAATTTAATGTTTATATCATAACCGTCTTCAAACCTGTCAGGTATGTAAAAATCCACCTGTGAATTTATTTTTTTTAAAAAATTGTATATTAACGCAGTGCTTACTATGCCATCTGTGTCATAATCACCAAATACCAGTATTTTTTCATTATTGATTAATGCTTTTTCCAGCATGTCTACAGCATTATCAATATTGGGAAGAAGCTTTGGTGAATACATGTCTTTAAAGCTGGGATTTAAAAAAATATTTATTTTTTCTTCTGTTAAAATATTTCTGTTAGCAAGTAACTGCAGAAAAATCGGGCTGTAATTTAACCTATTAATAAGGCTTTTATCAATTTTATCATTTATTAGAGATATCCAGTTTTCATGGATTGAGGACATTTTATTTTTTATATTTAGGAAACCTGTTATTCCATGCAATAAGAATTGGAGCACCTATGAAAATTGACGAGAAAGTCCCGGATAGCACACCAATAAAAAGACCAAAAGCAAAATCTTTTAATGTCTCATTTCCTATAATCAATAGAACAATTACAGGAAATAATGTTGTTGCAGTAGTGCTCAAAGACCTCACAAGTATTTTGTTTATTGAGTAATTAACAATTAGAGGAAAGCTATCCCTTTTGTTTACTCTCAATTCTTCACGGATTCTATCAAATATGACAATAGCATCGCTTAATGAATATCCAAGTATTGTAAGTATTACAGCAATTGTTGTTGTGTTAAACTCTCTGAAAGTAACAATATAAAAACTGAAAATAATAAGCACATCGTGTAACAGCTCAATAATGGCAACAATTGCAAACCTTACAGCAAATCTAATCCATACATATATTAAAATACCAACAACACTTATTGCTACAGCTATCAGGGCATTTCTAGTGATTGTTTTGGAAAACCCTGCAGCAACCTCCCTGTCCTGAACCAGCGGCTTTTCTATCCCAATTTCTTCATCAAGCTTATTAAGAATGCTGTCCTTTTGTTCTTCATTTATGGGTGTTGTTCTTATAATATACTGATCTTTATCGGTGCTTTGAAGGATTGCTTTTCCATAACCGGTTTCTTCCATTAATTTTCGCAGTTCTGTTATGGATACTTCTTTTTTGAATTTAACCTCCATCAAGTTACCGCCAAGAAAATCAATGCCAAAATTAAACCCCCTGATAAAAAATAAAATTATCCCTGCAATAATCAAAGCGGTTGATAATATTATCCAGTATTTATTCTTCCCAATAAAGTCAAATCTTACAGTCCTGATTTCTATCAGTGGTGATTCCTTACCTTTTTCAAATTTTTTTTCATCCGTAAGGGGTTTTATAGTTTCAGCAGCAGGTAGGATTGATTGTTGGGTTTTTTTTCTTTTAAGTTTTTTTGCAGCTTTTTTATTTTTTACCAACTACTTCTCCCTGTGAATCTACCAGCGAACTTTTAGGAATTCTTACACCTATAAACCTCGGGGTAACTGCCCTTGAATTTACAACCATGAAAAGTATTGCCCTGATAAATATCAGTGAAATAAACATGCTTATAATTATTCCAATTGCAAGTGTTACAGCAAATCCACGAATCGGTCCTGTTCCAAATCTGTATAATGCTGCAGCAGTTATAAGGGTTGTGATATTTGAATCAATAATTGCTTTCAGCGCATTCCTGAATCCTTCCACAAAAGAAGCAGACTTGCTCTTTCCTTTTATCATTTCTTCCTTGATTCGGGAAAAAATAAGAATATTTGCATCAACTGCAATACCTATAGTTAAAACCACACCTGCAATGCCGGGGAGGGTTATCGGTGTTTCAAGTGCTGCCAGAATTCCCCAGAAAATAACTATATAAAATAAAAGACCTGTAATAGATATTAATCCAAGACCTCTAAAAAGAGCCAGCATAAAAATAGCTATAAGGCAAAACCCTATAATTCCTGCCAGAATGCTTTGCTGAAGTGAATCCTGCCCAAGGGTGGGACCGATAGTCTGAACTTCCTGAATCTCAAGATTTACAGGAAGTGCTCCGGTCTGCAGGACAAGAGCTATATCCTTTGCTTCCTCAAGTGTTGGAATACCCTCTATTACAGCATCTCCTCCTGAAATTGCCTGCCTTATTACAGGTGCAGATTTCATTTCATCATCCAATACAATCGCAAGCCTTTGTCCGACATTTTCTGAGGTTATTTTTTCAAATTGCTGTGCACCCTCATCATTAAATGACATTGTAACAACTATTCTACCGCTTGAATCATAGCCTGCAGCAGCTTTTACGAGCTTGTCTCCTGTTAAAAGAGTTGGTCCAAAAACTGGATTTTCATTTTCATCAACTGACTGAAGTATTTTGAATTCAAGCTGGGCTGTTTTTCCGATTACATCTATGGCTCTTTCAGGGTCATCCACACCAGGAAGCTGAACAATGATATTATTATTAAAGTCGCGTGTAACAAGTGGTTCTGATATCCCAAGACTGTCGATTCTATTCAAAATAATAAACTGGGCTTTATCTATTGCCTCTGAAGTTACCTGTTCTGCCCCTCTTTCGATTGGCTTTAAAATTATCTGGGTTCCGCCTCTTAAATCAAGACCAAGCTTTATAGAAGATTGAAATGGATACATGTAGTAAAAACAAACACCAAGTATAATCACAAATACAATTATAACAATGATGTTAAAAAGTCTGCTTCTCATAATATAAATAAACTGAAAAAATTATTTCTCTAAATTTTAAAGCTGCTTATTTGAGGTATCAGCAATACCCTGTGATGTCACTACTCTTGAAATAGCACTTTTTGCAATTTTTACATCTACTCCGCCTGCAATCGTAATAATTACAGTATCATCCCTTACATCTTTAATTCTACCGTAGAAACCGCCTATAGTTACTATTTCATCACCCCTCTTAATGCTGCTCATTAAATCCTGTGCTTTTCTTGACCTCGTCCTCTGCGGTCTTATTAGGAGAAAATAAAATGCAACAGCAAGAATTGCAAGCCAGATCCATGTTCCGTAATTTGCAAATATTGCCCGCCACCCAGTAGGGGGCTCTGTAGTTGTTGTGGTTCCTCCGGCTGCTGTATCAGTTGCAGTTGGAAAAAGAGTACAGCCTGCAAGTACAACGGCAATTAATAATATTGCCATACAAATAAGCACAATTGACAAAGTTTTTTTTGACATTTACAACCACTCCTAAGATTTTATATTTTTGTAATTGAGATTTTTAGATATTTGTCTCTACAAATAAAAAATCAAATATCACTATTATTTACATTTTTAAAAAATTTGCAATGTTTTTTTAAATCCGTTGACTCTTTTAAACTTCATATCATTTAATTTTCTAGTAATTTTTTCAGTCTTTAACTTCAACCCCGGAAATTTTTTCAAAAAATTTAAGCATTGCACAATGATCTTCTTCACCAAAGCCTGAATCAAGCAGTGATTTTAAAATCTCAAGAATCTTTTCAGTCAACGGCAGTGGAACATTAAGCAATTTGCCTGCATTGATTGAGTTCTGCAAATCCTTCTGATGCAGTTTAATCTTGAATCCCGGTTTAAAATTTCTATTAATCATCATAGGTCCTTTGTTGTCCAAAACTGCACTGCCAGCAAGCCCCCCTCTTATTGCCATGTACACTACAGTGGGTGAAAGTCCTGCTTTTTTTGCAAAAATCAATGCTTCACAGACAGCAGCAATATTTAATGCAACTATTATTTGATTGGATAGTTTTGTAAAGTTTCCTGCTCCGACATCACCAACTAAAGTATAAGATTGCCCCAATATTTTGAATAAGTCTATAACCTTTTCAAATATCTCCTTCTTGCCTCCAACCATAATTGCTAAAGTCCCGTCAATAGCCTTTATTTCACCACCGGATACTGGTGCATCAAGGAATTCAATACCTTTTTCTGATAGTTTTGTTGCAATTTTAATCGAAACAGTTGGATCTATGGAGCTCATATCAATTACAATGGTTCCTTTTTTTGCATAATTTATAATTCCTTTTTCACCGGTAATCACTTCTTCGCTATCAGGAGAATCAGGCAGCATTGTAATTATGATACTGCATTTTTCAGCTACTTCTTTAACACATGATGCTACCATAGCCCCCTCTTTCCTGCACTCCTCTAACGGTTTAGTGCTCCTGTTATAGATAAGCAGGCTGTAGCCAGCTTTTATTAGATTCTTAACCATAGGTTTTCCCATAATTCCTATTCCAATAAATCCGATAATTTCCATAATATTCCTTTCTTTTTAAGATTAAGATTTTTTAAAATCAAAAAATTTATTAGCTATTACAAGTAATTTCTTACTTTAATTCTTATTATAATTATTTTTAAACTCATTTCTGAATTTATCGTAATGCCCCTTTTCAATTGATTTTCTTGCTTTTTCAATCAGGTCAAAAATAAACTGCAGATTATGTATTGTCAGAAGCATTGCCGATAAAATCTCCCTGCTTTTATAAAGGTGTTTTAAATAAGCTTTTGAGTAATTTCTGCAGGTGTAGCATTCACAGCTATCATCCAGTGGGGTAAAATCATCTGAAAACTGACTGTTCTTGATATTAATTTTACCTTTACCTGTGAAGGCACTGCCCATTCTTGCAATCCTTGTAGGCATTACACAGTCAAACATGTCAACTCCATAATACACTGCATCTATTATCCCGATAGGGTCTCCGAGCCCCATAAAGTAAAATGGTTTATTTTTATCTATATAGCCAACAGTATGCTCCAGTATTTCCATTGTTATATCTCTTTTTTCACCAACACTTAACCCCCCTACTGCAATCCCGTCAAAATCCATTTCTGATATTGATTGTGCACAGAATCTTCTTATTTCTTTTATAAAGCCACCCTGGATGATACCAAATACCCTTAACTTTTTGCCCATTTTATTTTCATTAGTAATTCGGACTTTACTATTTACTGCAGTATTATTAATTATCGGATTAATTATCGTGTCAGTAAGTGCTAATTTCCCGCTGTTAATTTTATTTCTTGTTCTTACAGAAATTTCTGCCCATTTGATGGTTCTTTCTGCTGCCTGCCTTGTGTAAGAAAAATCCTGATTATAGGGTATGCACTCATCAAGAACCATAATTATATCTGAACCAATCTCAGCCTGCATTCTTATAACATCTTCAGGAGTGAAGAAGTGGCTTGAACCATCAATTATTGATTTGAACTGGACTCCTTCGTCTGTTACCTTCCTTATTTTGTTGAGGCTGAATACCTGAAAACCTCCGCTGTCAGTTATAATGCTGCGCTGCCAGTTCATGAATTTCCCTATACCTCCTGCCTTCTTTAAGATTTCAATTCCGGGCTGAAGATAAAGGTGGTAAAGGTTTGCAAGAATAATATCACAGTTCATATTGTATAAATCGTGCTGGGTTATAGACTTTACCGTTGCTTTTGTTCCAACAGGTATAAAAACAGGAGTTTTTATAATTCCTCTGTCAGTTATTATTTCTCCGGTTCTTGCAAGCGAATTTTTATCTTTTTTTAAAATATTAAAAAAATTCATAATTTACAAAATAAACATGCAGTCACCAAAGCTATAAAATCTATAACCTTTCTTTTTTGCTTCTTCATAAGCATTTAAAATGTTTTTTCTTCCGGCGAATGCACTCACCATTATAAGAAGTGTTGAATAAGGCAGGTGGAAATTTGTAATTAATGCATCTACAACTTTAAATTTATATTCAGGATAAATATACAGGTCAGTATCACCTTCACTGCCTTTTAAAACCCCTTTTTCTTTTATCACTGTTTCAAGCACTCTTGTAGTTGTTGTTCCGACCGAAATTACTCTTCCTCCTTTATTTTTAACAGCAGCAATTTTTTCAGCCTCAGTATCATCCAGGCAGTAATGTTCGCTGTGTATTACATGTTTTTCAATTTCTTTCTCCACGACGGGTCTGAATGTATCAAGACCTATATCAAGAGTCAGTTTTGCAAATTTTACACCTATTTTTTTTAATTCATCGAACAATTCGCCCGTAAAATGAAAACCTGCAGTTGGCGCAGCAGAAGAACCGTCCACTCTTGCATAAACAGTCTGGTACCTGTTTTCTTCTATTTCTTTATTTTTAATATAAGGTGGAAGAGGCACCATGCCATGTTCTTTAATAATTTTATCAAGGCTATCGCTGAATTTTACAACAGCCTTTCCATAATCCAGTTTTTCTTCCACTTCAAAATAATAATTCCCTAAATTAACTATATCTTTTGGTTTTATTTTTTTAGATGGTTTTATCAATATAAGATACCTTCTTTCCTCTAAAGTACTGCCGCTTAATTTTTTTAAAACGAAGCACTCAATTTTTGCACCCGTGCTTTCTTTAAAACCTGTAAGCCTGCATTTTGTAACTTTGCTTTCATTTAACACCAGTATATCGTTCTGGTTAAAGTAATTTTTTATAT
>Ga0194126_10004562_pt1 | contig 21050 bp, 19 predicted proteins | sample TA2KigC150mmetaG_FD_148641 | JGI IMG/M metagenome (GOLD analysis project Ga0194126, IMG submission 148641) | Freshwater microbial communities from Lake Tanganyika, Tanzania - TA2015035 Kigoma Deep Cast 150m | ecosystem: Environmental > Aquatic > Freshwater > Lake | place: Tanzania: Lake... | reverse complement strand
TTCTTATCCGCCTGCTTGCGGGAAGGATCAACACACACCATCAGCGATTGACGGGCTGGCTCCCAGTTCGATAGCGCCTCCAGTTTGGCATACCTTGGCAGGTGAGCTCCCGAATGGCTGATTTCCATTGCCTCGCTGGAAAGCAAATGATCCACCAGCGGCGAGGTTCCTAACGGTAGCAGGTGGGAGTAGTCATGGGTAGCCGGGACATAGAAACGCCGCAACCTGGGGCTAAGACAATGTGCAGCCCCAATCAACATGCCGCCGTGAACAAGATCCCATTTAAGCCGGTATTCCCAAAATGCATGTCCATTGGTGCGGGCAGTGATTAGCTCCAGACCGTGTTGGCGGAAGATGTCACTATACCGCTGGCTAAATTCATGGAATAGCTCCATATCAGCCAATGGAATGTCAAAGCCCTGGATAAACAGGCCGTGTGTGATCTGAGCCGGTGGAATAGTCACCTGGTCAGGTAAGTGCGCCCACAAAGTATAGAAAGAGTCCAACCCGCCAGAGAAAGCCGCCGCCACCCAACCCGGCGTTTGAATGGGAATAACCTCTGTAAATCGAGCAAACTTCAAATTCACCAGTGAAAAAATTTTTGGATACCAGGCATGAAAAACCCGCATATACTCCCATAAACCATAAGCCAGCCTTGCAGAACATGCACCGCGGATCTCTACATCTTCACCCAGGTACATGGCAGTTTGCAGCAAGCCGGCGGCAAATGCATCGCTTTGATCCGATACCCAATCCGAATACACTTCCGGAAAGGCAAACCACAAGTCATTCGGAATCCCCAGCATGGGTTTATTCAACTCCACGCGTGAGCGAAGTATGATTTCCCCTGAGTCAGAGTACGTTTCTGGCTGGTGAATAATCATCACTACCTCCGCTAAGAGCGTGGGGAGCTTCGCTCGAGAATTTGCCGCAGCCGTGTAACTGCTTTCTCCTTTTCCATCCTGGTTGGCAACCAGACAAGCATCACCAGGAGAAGTATGACATTCAGGCCGGCTTGGAGAAAGAACGGTTGCAGGTGAAATGAAACGCTATATCCAAGAATAAGCAAGAAAATTATCTTGAAGATCAGGCGTTGATTACCAGGATAAATATTAAACCCGGTACGCCAGTGATGATAGGCAAGCCCCACCCCCACCATTGCCAGGTTAATGATGAAATATGCCATAGGCACACCCACAATGCCAAACCTGGGTATGGTGATAAGGGACAAGAATATCCACCCTCCCCAAAATAAACCGCCATCAAGAAACAGGTAAGCCAATTTACCCAGGGGCAGCAAAACCACATTCATGTTTTGACGAATGATCCTGAGTATATCCGCACTGAACTGCCAGACCAACAAAGAGCCAGCCACCAGAAACTCTCTGCTGTATAAGACCGGAATCCATATTTCCCTCAGGCTTAATAGCAGCAAGGTAACCGGCGTGATTAGCAGCAAACTTACCCGCAATCCGTTATTCTGGAGGCGTACTCTTTCGGTGGCATCTGATAGCAGTGTGGCTGCCTTGGGAACGCCATAGGTGGGGATGGCATTGGTGATAAAGCCCATGTATGCCAGGGACATGCTCCAGGACGCCTGGAAAAAACCATTCGCATCTGCACCCAGCGAGCGGATGATTTCTCCCCGAATATAAACCGCGGCAAAAGTGGCAAAGAATTGCACCGATATGCTGGGAGCAACATATTGCAGCAAGATTTTCAATTCATTCCAATCTGGTTTGTAGCGCCAATAGCGCAGTTGGTGAACTGGCACAATGTAGCGGTGCAGCACAAATCCCGCGATGAATAGATTGACGATTTGGGCAATCAAAAAAGAAAATACGGCGCCATTCACCCCGCCCAGGTACACCATGGGGATCACAATCAGGATATTGATGCCATATCCCAGCGTAGCGGTGAGCGTATACTCCCGGAAATGGAACAACCCTCTAAACAGGAAATTAATCACCTGGTATTGCACCCAAAAGCCGCCCGCCGCAACCAGGATCACAATCAGGCTGGCATACGCCGGGTCGCCAAAAGCCCAGCGGGCAACAGGCCTGGCAATTAGTGCACTTAATACCAGCAGAAACAAACCACATGCAGCGTAAACGGACACAACGGTGATGACCATACGATTGAGCCGTTGATAATCTTCCTGGCTGCGCTGTTCAGCGATTCCCTTGATAAATCCCCCTCCCATGCCCAGGGTGGAAATCCCCTGCATCATCATAAAAAATGAATTCGCCTGCCCAACAATACCAACTCCGGCTGGACCCAGGGTGGTGGCTAATATTTTGGTGCGTACAAAACCCAAGATCAGTGAGGCAAAATGCTGGATGCCCAGCAACCCGTAAGCTTCGATCAGTTCAAACATGGTAGGGGCTAATTATATTCTGCTAAAGTCTAAAATAGGATACCTTTTTTTGAAAGCCTCTTCAATACCCTGGCTTTTTCAATCTCAGAGACCAGGGATGCAGTAACAGGTCTACCAATAAGGAGGTATAGCCTCTTTGCAAGCCAACCGATATCCTGTAGAATGTGGATAGCCAAAACCATGCCACCCAAAATATTCCTGAAGCGCAGGTGGATAGAAGAAGCGAAACCAATGAACTTACAGCCAAACCACAGACTCTTAATCATCAAAACCGGCAGCACTTATCCAGATCTGAGCGCCAGGATGGGAGATTTTGAAGACTGGATTCAATCCACGATGCAAACCACCGACCAGCAGGTGGTTATCTTTGACGCTACATCTGGTAACCCTCTGCCAACTTTTTCTGGTTGGACAGGCATCCTCATCAGCGGCTCTCACGCCATGGTAACCGATCACCTGGCATGGAGCCAAAAAACCGCCGGGTGGTTAGCGGAAGCTCATAAGCGGGAAATACCCATGTTGGGCATCTGTTACGGACACCAGTTGCTGGCGCAAGCCTTGGGCGGTAAGGTGGGCGACAATCCCAACGGTCTCGAATTTGGAACGGTTGAAATACAGTTGACGCAGCAGGCTCACCTGGATGCACTCTTTGGATGGCTGCCCACAATATTCAAAGCCCATGTCTGCCACGCCCAAACAGTCCTTAAGCTACCCCCTCACGCCAGGCTATTAGCCACCAGCCAACTGGACGGCTGCCAGGCATTCTCGATAGGCAAATCCACCTGGGGCGTGCAATTTCACCCGGAATTCTCTGCGGCGGCATTGATTTACTACATTAACCATTTCAAAGATCAATTGAGTAAGGAAGGCAAAGATGCTGTACAATTGATCCCACACTGCTGCGAAACCCCGCTGGCAGCTCGACTCTTAACCCAATTTAAGGAGTTACGACTATGAATCAAATCCGCTGGGGGGTTCTCAGTACCTCAAATTTTGCTGTAACCAAAGTTATCCCTGCCATCCAGCAATCCGAAATCTGCCAGGTGGCAGCGATTTCCTCACGTAGCCCGGAACAGGCGGAAAAAACCGCCCAACAGCTTGGCATACCTCAGTTCTATGGTTCATACAACGAGTTGATCGCCGCCCCGGATATTGATGTTATCTACAATCCGCTGCCCAATCACTTGCATGTACTCTGGACTATCCAGGCATTGCGCGCTGGCAAGCACGTGTTGTGCGAAAAGCCCATCTCGAGCGATGCCGATGAAGCCATCAAGCTATTGGAAGAAACGCGCAAATATCCTCAACTTAAAGTGATGGAAGCCTTCATGTATCGCTTTCATCCCCAGTGGCGGTGGACGAAAGAAGCGGTGGAGCAAGGGAAGATTGGCAAGCTAAAAACCATCCATTCCTTCTTTTCCTACCACAATACCGACCCAGCCAATATCCGTAACCAGGCATCCAGCGCCGGGGGGGGATTGCTGGATATCGGCTGTTATTCCATATCGTTATCGCGATTTTTATTCGGCAGCGAGCCTGAACGCATTATGGGTAGCCTGGAACTGGACGCGCAGTACAAAACCGATCGCCTGGCAACCGGTATACTGGATTTCGGCTCCGGAGTATCAATCTTCACCTGCTCCACCCAACTACCCCTCTATCAAAGGGCTGTGATTCACGGCGACCAGGGGCGCATCGAGCTGGAGATGCCCTTCAACCCCCTGCCAGACCAGCCCAGCCGTTTATGGTTCACCCATGAGGGAAAGACCGAGGAAATCACCTTTGAAGCTTGCAACCAATACACCATCCAGGCAGATCTCTTTTCCCTGGCAATCCTGGAGGACCGGCTCGTACCCACCTCGTTGGAAGACGCGGTAGCCAATATGATCTCCATCGATACGCTCAAGCAGAGTGCTAAATCCGGTCGTTGGGAACGACCGTAATTGCAGATTTGAGATTTTTGATTATTATTGTGTCGTGTATTTCGGCGCGCTTTGAAGCCCAGGTACTCAATGGAGCTATAAGCTATCGGATATCGGCTGTAAGTATTTAAACAAGCTCTTTGTGCTCGCTGTGCTCGCAGCTATCTGCCATCAGCTATCAGTGATCAAAAAGTTAATTTCGCTCGTCGCGATCAACCATCTTGAACCATTGGCGTTATTCGCTTATTCGCGCCATTCGCGTTTAAAATTTTTTACACTTAGAGACCTGTAAGACCTTTCAACACGAATGGCGCGAAGGGACGAATGACACGAATGTGTTCGGGTATCGGTGGCCGGGCAGGCGAATATTGCCGAAGCAATCTCCCGGTAGCCAGGAGCAGACTGCCCATCCGGTGAGCAGCGCTGCTTCCAAACCATTGAAGTCATGCTCAAATTCGATACCAATCGCCGGTTGCTCGAGCGACAAGTCAATGGCGGTGAGTTTGTCGATGAAGCCGGTGCGGGCTAGAGCAAAGCCTGCACCAAAAACAATGCCGCCATACCGGTCAGAATGGTAAGCAGCACACTGCGGGTACGCCAGGCAACCACACCTGCCAGCAACGCCGAGATCAGCCGGGGGTTCAACGGCGAGGGGTTAATGCCGGTATCCTGGATGAAAATCATCTGGAAGACAAGAGCGGTGAGTACTGCCACGGGCACATAACGCAGAGCGCGCTGAACCCAGGCAGGGAAAGAAAGCTTATCCAATAACAAAATAAAGGAAAGCCGCGTCAGAAAAGTCAAAAGACCGCCAAGCAACAAAATCCACCAGATATTCATTTCCGGTTTTCCATCCATATACCCGCCAGGATGCCCGCAAAAGCCGCGGTGATCAAACCTAATTTAAGCGGCATAGCGGCTGCCAGCACCCCAACGACACCGGCGGTCAAACCAGCAACGACTGCCGCACGATCTCTCAATACCGGCACCAGCATGGCAATAAAGGTCAGGGCTAAGGTAAAGTCCAACGACCAGTTATCCGGCAATACCTGGCCCACAAAGATACCCAGCGCCGTGCTGAGCTGCCAGCATACCCACAGAGCCAACCCGCAGCCCAGAAAAAACCAGTGGCGTTTATCCTTGCTTGGCGCGGGGTTTGCCTGACCAGGATCGCATGGCTCGCTTTGGGGTGGTTGCTGCTCCTCCCGCTGGTAACGGATGACCGCAACCGCGTAAGCTTCGTCTGTCAGCAGGTAAGCCAACAGCCACTTCCAATAGGGCTGCAAGTGCTGAAGGTAAGGCGCCAGGGAGGCGCTGTACAGGGCATGGCGCAGATTGACCACCGCAATTGTCAGGATGATAATCAAACCCGGCGTCCCAACAGCAATCATTTGAGCGGTGACAAATTGGGCTGAGCCGGCAAACACCACTGCCGACATCGCCTGGGCAGCCGAAGCGGGCATGCCTGTGCCAAGCGCAAGCACACCATAGATCATTCCAAATGGAATCACCCCCACCAACAATGGCAGCTCAGCTTTTACCCCCTGCCAGAATTCTGATCGCGATGAAGACATGATGAAAGCCTATCCAACGAAGTGTTTATTAACCAGACTCTGTGCAGTGATTGCTCCAGCCAGCAACGAACTCTGGCTTTACTACGAGTGGGTCATGCAATCCCTTACCGGTAAGTGAGCTGTTCCTTGACCTTCAACCCACGCCGGTTAAGTTGCTCCACAAAAGGCTTTGCTGGCACCATGCTTTCCACACCGCCAGCACCGCGCGGGGTCTGTCCATGCGCCATCATTGCTACGACAATGGCAGCACTCCAACCAGTGCCGCGCTCCATAGCTGTGAAGCCTGTTTCTTCGTCAAAATAATCGATCAACTCCACCAGTGCTTCCGCCTCTTTGCCGTCTTTCTTACCCAGCGCTTTGATGCGTATGATCACCATATCCTTATCACATGGAAACGTGACTTTTGGCTCAAACAGGGCATGGAACACTTCGCGCGGGATTACCTCGATGCCTCCCATACGCAGGGGTTCTTGATCCCACAGCCCCAGGTCATAGAAGGCGCGCAGTTGGGAGAAGTGACCCGGGTATCGCAAGGTAAGGTTTTGCAATGTGCGCAATTTGCCTTCAAAAGTCCAGGGCATGGTATCCGTGCCTCCACCGGCTACAAAGGCTTCCAGGATGCCAATGGGAGGGTCAAATTGAACCAGCTCCGGCTCGGTCATAGGCGGCACCTGGGTGATTTTCCAATCGCGCAGGTAGATGCCTGGCTCGGCATATTCATTGGTCAACCCGGCAATATGGAAGGTGAGCAGGTAATTGAAGGGCGGGCGCGGTTTCTGGGGCAAGCCGCCATCCCACATGTAGATGTCTACTGCTTCATCAAGCAGTTCCATGGCATAGACGCACAACGTGGTGCCCATGCCAGGCACCTGCCCACAGTTGGGGATGATGCTGATGCCAGCTTGCTTGGCTGAATCGCTAAACGTGTGCTGCTGGCGGGCAATATCTGTATTGCCGCCCAGGTCACACAGGTTGACTTTGCTTTCCAGTGCGGCTGTGGTAATGCCAGGGTTGAAATAGTATGGCACTGCACTCAGGCAGGCATCCATACCGGTTAGGATTTTTTTCAGCGCTGAGGCGTCACGAACATCCACTTCAGCCGCCTCGACCAAGCCGCCATTCCACAAGCGGTTCAGGCGCGCCGCGTTCTGGCGAGCAGCTTCGATATCCATGTCAGCCAGGACGACCTTCTGTGCCTGCCCCCAACGCGCCAGGTCATAAGCAGCCGCGGTGCCCTGACGTCCCGCTCCCAACACAACGTACTTAAATGGATTGCTCATGGGTAGCCTCTCCTTTTTTCATGCAAAATCTATGCTGGTATACAAATATATACTCTATATATACCACTACTTTCCGAAATTATTGAACAGATTGCCAATTTCTGACAAGAGTTTTATTTGTTCAGCCCTTGCGCCAGGAGCATGCCTGCGAGCATCAGACCACAACCCACCAGTTGGATCACCGCCAGGCGTTCATCCAACAGCCACCAACCAGCCACCGCCGCGAAAACAGCCTCGCCACTTAAGAGTATCGCTGCATCCGCGGGAGGAGCGGTCTTTTGTGCCACTGCCTGCAGGGTGTAGCCCAACCCAACAGAGAGTACGCCCGTATAAAGAATCGTCCACCAGATTGTTTGTAGTCCAAGCCAGGATAATTCGCCTATCGCCCAGCCAGCCGCCAGGCTGAGCAAGGCGCACACCAGATACTGGATGACTGCCAGGGGAAAGATATCCACCCGCTGCACCAACCATCCAATCAAGATCACATGCAAAGCCCACATGAAAGCGCCTGCTAATTCCCAGGCGTCGCCGATCGCCAGTACAAACTCCCCACCCGTGCTGAGCAAGAAAAGACCCGCGGCGGCGAGTAGTGAAGCCAGCCAGATGACCGGGCGCAACGCTCGCCTCAGCACCAACCCCAGGATCAAGGGAATGATTACCACATATAAGCCGGTGATAAACCCGGCATTGGCTGCTGTAGTGGTTATCAAGCCAATTTGCTGAAAAGAGGTACCCAAAAAAAGCAATGCACCTGCCAGGGAGATCCAGGGCAGGTCGGTAAGCCGCGGTTTGCGCACCGCTTGCTTGAGAAATGATTGAAACAGGATGAGCGTTGCAGCGCCCAGAATAAAGCGTAGCCCGTTGAACAGGTAGACGCTTAGCTCTTGAGCCGCCACTCGCTGGGCAACGAAGGCGCTTCCCCAGATGATTGCCACCAACAAGAGCAGCAGGTCGGCTTTGATGCGTTGGGATTGGGAAGGAAGGATCTGGAAGAGTCTCATTTTTCAGGGTTGGCTTCAGGCAGGCTGATGGGAAATTTTATCATGGGCGGGAACATGCGGCAACCGGTTTGCGAATCAATTCACGCCCACCAATACTTTGCCATTCGATCTTTCATGCAGGCGTATGATCACCAGGCAACTGATAATCAAAGCGCTGCCAAACAACTGAATGGGGGTTAGCAATTCTCCCAACAGCAGGTATGCCAGCAGCGCAGTGATCACTGGTTCCAGCATGGCAATCAGGTTTGCCACGCTGGCGGGCAGGTAAGAGAGACTGAGTGTATACAAACCAAAGCCACCCACAGTCGGTCCTAATGCCAGGATCACCAGCACCAACCACCCCCACAGCATATTCCCCAACCAGAACAGGTCTTGCGCCACCGGTTTGCCGCTGCCCACGCTCACCCCCAGGTTTGCCAACAGCAGGAACACCGCAGCAAAGCCAAACGTGTACACCAAGGTTGTCGAGGCATGGATACCGCGGTTCGAGGTGACCTTTCCCATGAGCGAATAGACTGCAAAAGCCACACCGGAAATCAAACCGGTGAGGATACCAAACGGATTCACCCGCCACACCTGCAGGTTATATGCTTCAGAGACAAAGATGCAGCCCAAAATCCCCAGGCTGACAGCCAGAATTTTCACTTTTCCGAGCGGCTCAGCCAACAACCAGCAGGCTAATAAAGCCGTAAACGCCGCCGAGCTATAAGCCAGGACAGTTGCCACGGCCGCGCCGTTCAAGGCAACAGAAAAGGTCCACAAAGTATTAAAGACCGCCAAGACCAGGCCGAAGGTCAATAGAAATCGAAAATGCCTGGATTCCAGGCGCAAATACTTTGGCGAAACCACCACCATCACCGCCGCCATTCCCAGCGCCACAAAGACATCTCGCCAAAAAGCCAGCACCAACGCGGGCAGATGATAGGTCTCGGTAAGGTAGCGGATAAAAATACCGGTAAAAGCCCAGGAGAAGGTTGCCATCAGGCAAATGAAATAGCCTTTGGAAAGCCGCGAAGCCGAATGCCTGTCAGTTGATCCAGTATCCAATGATTCTCTCTCTCCAATAAACAATATCTTGTACTACACACAAACAGGTGCAATCCTACTATGAAGTGCCAGGGAGGACAACCCCCGATTTTGGGTATCAGCAGGCAGACAAAACTTCACTGTTGCTTAACCCTTCCTTAACAAATTGTAAGCTTACAAAATTCCCAATCCGCTTCAAACATTTTCCATCATAATAGTTGAGAATCCCTGGTGAAACCCCTTGCCAGGAACAGTGCGATTATTTTATTGGAATGCTTTTACAGGTTGAAGATAAATTATGGAAAAGCTGATCAAACTGATCGAAACGAACGAATCCTGGTTGATGCAGCGCATATTGAACTATGCCATCCAACAAGAGTATGTCAAATATACCTCCACGCTGGCAGAAGCCTGGCGCTTATCGATCTCCGGTCTCTCGCGCCCGCTGTTGGATAGTTTGCACGCCAACCCAACCGTGCCTGAACTCACTCCCGATGAGGATTACACGAGCGATCCAATAGCTGCTTTTGGCGTGTTGGAAGCCCAAAAGCACCGCTACCGCGGGATTACCCTGCCCATGTTTTTGGGCTTGATGAAATATTATCGTCAAAGTTACATTGACCTGCTGGATGAGGGCGACTTTAATGAGGTAGAAAAAAAGAATTACCGCCTGTACCTGGAACGTTTCTTCGATCGCGTTGAGTTGGGGTTCTGCAGTGAGTGGGCTGCGCAATCCGAAAACCAAATACTGAGCGAGCTGCAAGGGGCGAATCGCTTTATGACCAACGAAAAAAACAAGTACCTGACGATTTTTGAAAGTCTACAATCCCCCGTCTTGCTGATCGACCAGAACCTACAAATTGAAAATATGAACCAGGCGGCTTCTGCCTTTTTAACTGGAGAGGTTTCATCCGGCGTCATGTATTATGCAGCGCAGCCATTGCGAAAAACTGTTCCCTGGTTGAAGGAGGCTCTGGATTTGCTGGCAAAGACCGGGCGACTGGAAAATGAATTTGAAAAGCAAATCACCGCCGGGAATCGCCAGGGGTATTTTCAGGTCAAAATCAAGCGCATGCTGGATGTCAGCGAGAAATTTTGCGGTTATGTGGTCATCATGAACGATATCAGCGAAAGAAAACGGGCGGAAGATCAACTCACCTATCTGAGCACCCATGATTCACTGACCGGTTTGTACAATCGCGCCTTCCTGGAAGCAGAACTGGCGCGGCTCGAGCGCGGGCGGCAATATCCAATCTCCATCATGATCATTGATGTGGATAACTTGAAGGAAATCAACGACAGGGATGGTCATGCAGCGGGAGATCAACTGCTGCAACGCACCGCCGAGGTGCTACGGGTTTCGTTCCGGGTTGAAGATATCATTGCCCGCATTGGCGGAGACGAATTTGCGGCTCTGTTTACCACTTCGGATGAATTTGTTGCTCAATCCATGATCGACCGCGTGCGGGATGAGCTTGCCATCCACAACCAGCAGGTAAAGGAACCCATACTGCGCCTTTCGCTGGGTTTTTCAACCGCCCGCAAAGGCATTTCTCTAGACAAAGCTCTCAAACAAGCAGACAATGCCATGTACCAGGATAAACTGGCTCATAAATCCCAAGAAAGCAGCCCACAAACCCGCCAATAACCCCCTGCAGGGTCAATGGTCATTCGTTAACAAAGCGCTCAACTGCTGGTAGTCTGTAAAGTGATAATCGGCGGAAACCTGCAGCTTAAGATCGCCATACAGGCAGGTATGCACACCGGCATTTCTGCCAGCCTGAATATCAATTTCCCGATCTCCAATCATCAATACTTTACCGGCAGGTAGATCATGCTGCTGCAAGATGGCAAGCAATCCAGCGGGGTCAGGTTTAAGGGGATAACCGCTATCGCGCGTCACCTGGCTGGCAAATAAATCCTCCATGCCATGAAAATCTAACAGGCGCTGCAAAGAATCTTTTTTGCGGTGGGTGAAGATATAATTGTTACCACCGCTTTGGCAGGCAAGCTGGCAAACTTCCAACACCCCAGGAAAGAGTGGCTGATCCACCGGGGGAATCTGGTAATAATAATAACGGAAGCGCTCCACGAGCAAATCGCGCCCCATACCATACTGTTCTTCCAATTGCTGAAAAGAGCGATCCAGGGAGTATTGCGCCATTTGTTTAAGCTGTGCAACAGGAATCTCCACACCAAAATCGATCAACGCCAGGTAAAGAGCATGGCTAATGGTGGGATAGGAATCAAACAACGTGCCATCCACATCCCAAACCAGGAATGGGTATCTGAGTGCGTGATCATTCTTTGACATTGCCGAACAAGTATACCCTACAATTTCGAACACCAGGCAACTGGTAACGAGTACTTTGATATTTTCAATGAGGTGGTTTTGAGCTATTATGCTGTGTTTTACACCACGGATCACGATAAAATTTTTGCCAATGAATATCCGGTAGCGAAATGTGCTGTTCCCAGCTACAAAACATTTTCCTGATCATGGAATCCAGGAGCTCTTCCTCTAAGCCAGCCTCTAATTCCACCGTCAACTTTGCCATCAAGCAGCGGCGTATACTCTTGAAACTTTTCGCCAATACGTTTATCATCTCATCCTGCACTCAAAATAAAACAATGCCAGGCTGGTCATAGGATGGTGTCCCATCGACCACGAGAAGTAATTATCTCAGTTATTGACATTACCCACATAGGTGGGTAGAAGTTCATGCAGAAATGCTTTATGATCCTGTCAGAACAGCCTGGCAGCAATATCCCCAGCGGGGAATTTTGTTAATAATTCCATAAAGTCAGGAAACTATACTAAAATAAACAGGAAAGAAATCTCTTGTCGATTTATGCATAAATCGTTAGTCTAAAATCACTATATAATCTATTCGATATAACCAGGAGAAAAACATGCGGCTTTATATTGATAACGCAAAGTGTACTGGCTGCCGGGCGTGCCTGGTGGCCTGTTCGCTAAATCTCTTTCAGGAAAGCAACCCCAAAAAGGCTGCTCTGCTACTCATCCCTCATTTCCCGGCTCCGGGTGTGTATGAGATGAAAGTCTGCACCCAGTGCGGGGATTGCGCCCGGGTCTGCCCCACCGAGGCAATTAAACTAAACGAGCGCGGCGCGTACTATGTCGATCACGATGAATGCGACCTGTGTGAGGCTTGCGTACCAGAATGTCCCGAAGAGGTGATGTTTGTACGTGCTGAACTGGCTAATCACGCCTGGAAATGTGACCTGTGTGGGGACTGTGTGCTGGTTTGCGGCACTGATGCCCTATGGATCGCTGAATAAGCAGCAGCTACGGAATAGGAGAATAAAACAATGAATGGTTATGGCGGAAATATCCTGCGTGTCGATCTTTCGACCGGAAAAATTACCCGACAGCCCACGCCGGCTGACATGGCGAAAAACTACCTGGGCGGGCGCGGCTTTGGAGCATACTTCCTGTTCACGGAAGTCCCCGCGAAAGCAGACCCATTGGGATTGGAAAACAAACTGATCATATCCAGCGGTCCGCTTTCGGGATTGATGGTACCCGGAGCTGGCAAGTGTGATTTCACCACCAAATCTCCTCTCACCGGTGGGTATGCCAGCGCTTCCCTGGGCGGTCACTTCACTGCCGAGATGAAATACGCCGGTATCGATAGCCTGATACTGGAGGGCATCTCTCCCAAGCCTGTCTATCTTTTCATTGACGACGAGCAGGTGGAACTGCGCGATGCCTCTGCCATGTGGGGAAAAGGCGCCATCACGCTGGAAAAAGAGCTAAAAGAGCAATTTGGCGAAGAATTCCAGATTGCCGTGATTGGACCAGGAGGTGAAAACGGGGTTGCCTTTGCTCACATCAACCACGATTTCGGACGGCAGGCTGGTCGTGGTGGCGTTGGCACAGTGATGGGCGCGAAAAAAGTGAAGGCTATCGTTCTACGTGGCACGAAGCAAATTCCCGTTGCCGATGTCCAATTGTACCGAGAGTCAAGCATGGCGTTGTTCAAAGCCTGTAAAGAGGCAGATATGCTCAAAGAATGGCAACGCTACGGCACCACCATCGTGACGAGCTGGTGCGATGAAGTGGGCGCGCTGCCCACTCGCAACTTTTCTGCCGGCTCCTTTGAAGATGGCAAGACGTTGTACGGTCCGGTAATGCGTGAACAGATCGTGATCACCGATAAAGGCTGCTTTGGATGCCCATCTCCGTGCGGCAAATACAGTAAGGTGGGGCGCTACAAAAGCCATGTGGAAGGACCAGAATACGAGACTATCGGTATGCTTGGCTCCAACCTGGGTATATCCGATATTCAAGATGTCGCCCAGGCAAACCTGCTATGCGATGAGCTGGGCATCGATACCATCAGCACCGGCAGTGTCATTGGCTGGGCGATGGAATGCTACGAAAAAGGCATCCTGACCAAGGAAGATACCGGTGGTCTGGAGCTGAAGTTTGGCAACGTACCGGCAACCTTTACCCTGATCGAAAAAATCGCTCGCCGGGAAGGGCTTGGCAAGCTGCTTTCCCAGGGAGTGAAAAAAGCAGCCCAACAGGTTGGCAAAGGCAGTGAAAAATTCGCCATTCATGTAAAAGGCATGGAACAATCTGCTTATGCCACGCACTACGCCACTGCCATGTTGTTGGCATATATGACCTGCGATGTCGGCGCTCACCATAACCGCGCCTGGGCAATCACCTATGACCTGCAAGTTGGGCGTGAGCGCGTGGCAGAAGATAAAGTTGCCCGCGTCATCTGGCTGCAAAACTTCCGCCCGATGTTTGATGTACTGGGTGCCTGCCGGCTGCAGTGGGTGGAACTGGGCATCGACCGTAATCTGTATGTCCCGGTGCTGGAGGCGATTACCGGCGTACATCGCACCTGGGAAGACCTGGAGAAAATCGGCGAGCGCATCTGGAATCTCAACCGCCTGTACTGGAAACGTGAAATTGAAGACTTCGATCGCTCCTGGGATTTACCCTCACCGCGCTTCTACCAGGAACCACCCAAGACCGGTGTTACAGCCGGAAAAATCACCAACTACGAGGATGTCCAAACCCTGTTGGATATGTATTACGAGCAGCGCGGCTGGTCTCACGAGGGACTGCCGACCAACGATACACTGGCTCGCCTGGACCTGGCGGCATTAGCCAACTAAAGGCTGCTTTTCGCATGCAATAGCTCCAGGAGGTGTGGTGGCTGCCTTCGCCCGCCACATCTCCACCAGGAAGAGTATGCCAGCTACCCTGCGACCCTATGGTTTGCTTAAAGAATATGTCGCTCAACAAAGCGAGGTGAGCGTGGCGTCTGGTCGCACAATTCGTGAGACCCTGCTGGAATTGGGCATCCCTGTCGATATCGTCGCCCTGGTCACTGTGAATGATGTTCCCCAATCCAAAGACTATCTGCTGCAAGATGGCGACACCGTTCGTTTACTGGCTGTCATCGGCGGCGGTTGAATTTTTCCTCTAAAAGACCGATAAGTGAATATTTTCTATTGGAGGTGGCGATGAACTTTTACCAAAGAACCACAGCAGCCCTTAACCGGCAGGTTCCCGACCGGGTGCCGGTGTTCTCCTGTACTGAGGAGCAAAACCAGATTTATGAAATTCTGGAGCAATCCGGTAAAGCCGTGCCGCTCAGTTTGTTCCAGCAAGGGATATCCGGAAAATTGGTAAACCTGCTCACACCGCTGGCAAACCGCTCCGGATGGTTTCGCAGCCAGTTCGAAAACTTCATGGCAAAAAAGGTGCAGGCGGATATTGCCCTGGGCTATGACTGCTCCTGGGTGATGTACTCGGCTATCTTTGTGCTGAAAGACAATCGCCAGGCGACGGATATTTACGGCAAGCTGTACGACTTGGTAGCCGACCCGGATGGCAACCTGGACACGCCCATGTACCGTGAGGGCTTGTTGACCAGCCCCGAAAAATGGGATGCCTGGCCCCACCCCGACCCGGAGCGCTTTTACAAGCTGGTGCAACGCACCTATGCCGACCTGAACAAGCAGTATGGCAACCAGGTCTACCTGATGGGCAGCCTGTTTTCTGGCATGTGGGAATCGGCTACCCAGGTGATGGGATTACCAGCCTTTTCGGTAGCCCTGCGCCGTGACCCGGCTTTCATCCGCCGCATGGTGGCTTATTACGAAAGGCTTTACCTGGCTACCGTCAATGCAGTGGCAGATGCCGGGCTGCCCGCCTTTGTTTACTCCGATGACATGGGGCATAAATCCGGCCCACAAGCCTCTCCCAAAGTGATTGACGAATTCTTTGGCAACAGCCTGCGCCGCATCACAGAGGAAGCCCACCGACGCGGCTTGAAGATCATCATCCACTCCTGCGGCAATGTCAACCAACTGTTGGACCTGTTTGTGGAGTGGGGCTTCGATGGCGTCCACTCGCTCGAACCAACAGCTGGCATCGACCTGGCGGATGTCAAACGCCGGGTAGGTGATAGACTGTGCATCTTCGGCAACCTGGATATTGCCCATGTGCTAAGCCAGGGAACAAGCACCGAGGTGGAAGAAGCCGTGCTCAGCGCGTTACAGGCTGCCGCGCATGACGGTGGGTTCATAATGGCAATGACCAACTCACACAACGCCGTTAAAGTCGATAACACACGTTGGATGATCGAATACACCCACCAGCACGGCGTTTACCCGCTGGCTGTTGGTTAAGGAGGCACAATGACTGAAACGCAAGCAATCCAGGCTGTTTTTTCTGCGGTGGTGGATTTGGATATCGATGCTGTACCAGGGTTGGTGCAAACAGCCCTGCAAATGGGCGTAGGCTCACAAACGCTGCTCAGCCAGGGGTTGGCAGCCGGTGTACGGGTGGTGGGAGAACGCTACGAGAACGGCGAATATTACCTGACCGACCTGGTGCTGGCAGGCGAGGTGATGAAAGCCGGGTTGAAGGAATTGAACCCCACCCTGAAACCTGAAGAAAGCTCGCTCAGCGGTAAGGTCATCCTGGCAACCGTGGAAGGCGATATACATGAGATTGGTAAAAACCTGGTTGGCGTCATGTTAAGCGCTGCCGGATTCGAGGTGATGGACCTGGGGGTAAATGTGCCTGCGGAGCAGATTGTCGTCGCCGCCAGGGAGCACCGGGCGGATATCGTGGGTCTCTCGGTGCTGCTCACTCCCATGATTGGTCAATTGAAAGCCGTGTTAGACGGGCTTAGCGAAGCTGGGTTGCGCTCCACAACCAAGGTGGTGATTGGCGGCGCTTGCACAACCCCCGAGTTGGCAAACCAACTTGGTGTTGACGCTCACGGAGCAGATGCAGTGGCGGCGGTACGGATATGCCAACGGCTGCTGGGCGCAATTGCTACACCGTGATAGGAAATCACGGATTACCATAAACGGATTGATTATGTGGGACGGGTAAAACCAGACGCTTCTGGCTGTTGCGGTACCAATCTGCTTTTTCTCCCAGCGAGGAACCCAGGTAGTTTAAACCATCGATGACCTCGTACTGAAGTGGGGTTACCCGCGGTAAGCCCGACTTGCGCCCCTGGGTGGTGAGCAGTAACACCAGTCGTCCATACCAACGCCCCAATCCCAGGGCATACAGCAATTGTGGCGGCAACTTTAGCATACGTAGTACCCGTTTGGATACCTTTTGAAAATCCATATTACCTATTATACTCCAGGCACTCAAGACGGATTTAATATCCGGCAAGCGGCTGGCAAGCTCATTCTGATGTCCTAAATCTTTCGGATAGTAATAAAAACCTTCCTGGCGCTGAGAAGCCATAAAAATGATGATAAAATGAATTACTTCTGGCAGGAACCCTGCCAGAAGATGCAGGAGAAGACAGAGAAACTACCATGATGGAATTTCACATCTCGCGCGCGGCACGCAATCATTATCAGTTTGACTTGTTGCTCTACGCCACCAGCGGCAATGTCATTTTTGCCAACATGCGCGCAGTGCGCCTGTTCGCCCAAAAAATGAACGCTCACCGCGACCTGGCGCGCTACCCGGAGCAGACCATCCGCAGCGGGCAACTCAACGCCATGGCGTTGATCGATGAAATTCTGCATTTTGTGATCCATAAATATCGCCAACAAACTGACCCAAGAATTATGGAAGCCGCGTTAACCTGGCTGGAAGAGCAGGTGGGAAAACCGCGGCTGGATAAGGCACTGGAGATGTTCAACCACGAATTTCCATCCCTGGTGGTTTACCTTGGGCAATCCAGCTCGCAGGAGTATCTGGATGGACAGACGCTGCTATTGGGGGAATGGGTCTCCAACCGTTCGATTGTGCTGGAGGAAATGCTGACCATATGGTTGGCTAATGAAAACCCGGCATTTGCCTCTTTTCACGAGCTTTTCGACGACGCCGGGCTTGCCAGAAACAGCGCGTATATCCAAATCATCGATAGCTTGCGAGATTTTTTTGACCAGCAGCCACCATTTGGTCCCGATTCACAGAACCTGATCGAGATGTTGCGCAGCCCGGCGCTGGCGGTGCCCTTCTCGCTCTCTGGTCAATTGGAATATATTCGCAGCCGCTGGGGTTTCCTGCTCGAAGACCTGATTTTGCGTCTGTTGGTGAGCCTGGATTTCATCAAAGAAGAAGATCGGGTCATTTTCAGCGGACCAGGCCCGGCAACGGTTTACACCTTTGACGGCCTGGAACAGGAACTGGAACGTTTCAGCGCAGACCGCGATTGGATGCCCAACCTGGTTTTGATTGCCAAAAACACGCACGTCTGGCTGGATCAACTATCGAAAAAATACCAACGTCCTATCTACCGGTTAGACCAGATACCGGAAGAAGAATTGGACCTGCTGGCGCACTGGGGGTTTTCAGGTTTGTGGTTGATCGGCTTGTGGGAGCGCAGCCCGGCTTCCCGGCGCATCAAGCAAATGCGCGGCAACCCGGAGGCGGAAGCCTCAGCATACTCGCTGTTCGAATACACCATTGCTGGCAACCTGGGAGGAGAGGAAGCCTACCGCACACTGCGCAAACAAGCCTGGCAGCGCGGCATACGCATGGCATCCGATATGGTGCCAAATCACATGGGGATCGACTCACGCTGGGTGATCGAACATCCGGAATGGTTCATCTCACTCGATTCAAGCCCTTACCCTTCCTATACGTTCAATGGTGAAAATTTATCCTGGGATTCACGGGTGGGCATTTACCTTGAAGATCATTACTATGATAACAGCGATGCTGCGGTTGTGTTTAAGAGGGTTGATTTTTGGAGCGGGCAAGAAAAATACCTCTACCACGGCAACGACGGCACTTCCATGCCGTGGAACGACACAGCTCAACTAAACTACCTGCTGCCCGAAGTTCGCGAAGCCGTTACCCAAACCATTCTTAAAGTAGCCCGGCAATTTCCCATCATCCGTTTCGATGCTGCCATGACGCTTGCCAAGCGCCACTACCAGCGGCTGTGGTTTCCGGAACCCGGCAGCGGCGGCGATATCCCCTCCCGCGCTGAACACAGCATGACGCGAGAGCAATTCAATGCGGTCTTCCCGGTCGAATTCTGGCGAGAAGTGGTGGATCGTGTGGCTCAAGAAGCACCGGATACCCTGCTGTTGGCGGAAGCCTTCTGGCTGATGGAAGGTTATTTTGTACGCACTTTAGGTATGCACCGGGTATACAACAGCGCCTTCATGAACATGCTGCGCGATGAAAAGAATTTGGAATACCGCCTGGTGATCAAAAACACGCTGGAATTTGATCCTGAGATCCTGAAGCGTTATGTGAACTTCATGAACAACCCGGATGAACGTACGGCGGTTGACCAGTTTGGCAAAGGGGATAAATATTTTGGCATTGGCACCCTGTTAGCCACTTTACCCGGCTTACCCATGTTTGGTCATGGTCAGGTGGAAGGGTTTACCGAAAAATATGGGATGGAATATCGCCGGGCATACCTGGACGAACAGGCTGACCCACAATTTGTTGACCGTCACGAACGCGAAATATTCCCTCTGCTGCGCAAGCGCTACCTGTTTGCCGGGGTGGCAAACTTTCTGCTGTACGACTTCATCGATTCAGGTGGCAACGTCAACGAAGATGTTTTTGCTTACACCAACCGGGTTGGGGGTGAACGATCATTGGTGATCTATCACAACAAGTATGCAAAGGCAGAGGGTCGGATTCACACCTCCGCGGCTTACCTGGTAAAGGAGAGCGATGGTGAACAGCGTCGATTAGTACAAAGGAACCTGGGAGAAGGTCTTGGCTTACATCATGATGCTGATCACTTCACAATTCTGCGAGATCAGATCACCGGGTTGGAGTATATTCGCAGCAACCAGGATATCTATCAGCATGGGCTGTATATCGAGTTGTTTGCCTACCAGGCGCATGTGTTTACAGAGATTCGCGAAGTCCAAGATACGTCACAGCACGAATACGCCCGCGTGGCGGCTCAATTAAACGGTAAAGGGATCTATAGCATCGAACAAGCCCGTAAAGAAATTTCTTTGCAGCCGGTTCAATCCGCCTTTAAAGAATTGGTGAACAGTGGTCAAATTCAGTGGTTGATCACACAGCGCACACAGACCGACCAGATGCCTGGGGTGATTGGTGAAGTGAATGAGAAACTGGTATTCCTGCTTGGCAAGATAAAGGGATACCAGCCCAGCCAGGAGGACGAACATTTGCTTGCGGCTGCTATCTGCCAGGATATCGAACGCTTTTTGCAGTTTAGCGCCAGGGTAGCTGGGCAGTGTAAAAACGCGCGGGGGAAAGAAGCCAAAGCCTTCGCCTACTTGAGTTCGGCTTTGTCCAACTATGGCGAGGATGCGCTAAACACGGGTCATCCGGTCTTTTATGGGGTGGTGTTATCCTGGATGATCAGTCGCCGGTTAGGCTCGATGCACCCCGATGCGCAAGAGGACGACGCTGCCAAAATCAGCCGGTTTCTATTGAAAGACTGGCGGCTGGATGAAACTATATCTCATTTGTTGGTGGACCTGGGCGCCGAGGTCACTACTGCCTGGCGTTACGCCAGAATGGTAAAACTACTGGTCACCCATGACCAATGGGCGGATCAATTTCGGGATGCGAAGGGAGAACTGGATGCCTTCGACCTGATGGAGAGCTGGTTGCAAGATGTGGAGGTGAGACAGTTCCTGGGGGTAAATTTCTATGAAGGAATAGAATGGTTCAACAAGGAATTGCTGGAAGAATGGTTGGGTTGGATGATTTGGGCTGCACTGTTGGAAAAACCTGCAAGCAAAAAAAGGCTGCAGGAGGCTTATCAGGCGATTCAGCAAATCTTGAAAGCAGAGAGTGAATCAGGTTTTCAAGTTGACAGGTTGCTTGAAAATCTTAAGGTGATCCAGGAAGACCTGGCTGCCTCGCAAACCACTGCGCAGGCTTAACACCGGTTCCAGCTTTTTTACCATCTCTGGTGCCAGGTTTTCACCACTGGCAAGCTGTACCAGGCGTACCGCCTGGGCGGCATAAGCCAGGTTATTGCGGGGTTCGATGCGATCAAAATCTTCAAAGAACCAACCACAGGAGGTATACATCCGCTGGCGTTCATACTGGGCTTGCAGGTACAAATCCAGTGGCTGGATCGCCTCAGCGGGAAGCTGATGGCCTGCCATTTCGGCGATTAAATCGGCTGCGCTTCGCTGACCCAACATCACCTGGATGTAAGCGTTCCTAAGCTCCCAGGGATCTGCTACCCAATTGCTTATGGCAGATAGGTAGAGCTTATCCAATTCTTGCGAGAGCCAATCCAATGCGCTACGCTAGTGGTATTTCCATTGGTTGCCACCAGGGGTACAATCGCATTCTCCACTCCAGCGAGTGAGTGCATGTTGGCAGCTCCAGGATGTATTTTCGAGGATGGTCGTGTATGACTTTACAGGAAATTGAT
>Ga0194126_10004560_pt1 | contig 21056 bp, 9 predicted proteins | sample TA2KigC150mmetaG_FD_148641 | JGI IMG/M metagenome (GOLD analysis project Ga0194126, IMG submission 148641) | Freshwater microbial communities from Lake Tanganyika, Tanzania - TA2015035 Kigoma Deep Cast 150m | ecosystem: Environmental > Aquatic > Freshwater > Lake | place: Tanzania: Lake... | reverse complement strand
GGGGACGAAGGTGGAGCGGCGGAACCCCGTGGCGTCGGTGCGGGGTGAGATCCATGCGGGACTGGTGGTGGGGAGCCTGAGCGCGGGCGCGCGGCACACGCTGATCCTGGCCAATGGCGAGCCGCCGCTGGAGGTTCCGACGGTGTCGGCCGGCGTGTTGAACGGGGAGTATGGCAGTGCGGTGAGCGGGCGGATCGAGGCCGTCGGCCGGTCGATCGTGGAGTACGGGGCGGTGGGGCTGCCCGAGGGGCTTGCGGTGGACGCTGGCAGTGGAGCGATCACGGGGACGGCGGGACAGGTGGGGACGTTTTCGGTGGTGGTGAGCGTGCGGAACGCGGCCGGGACGGGCACGGGCACGTTGACGGTGCAGTTGGCGAAGAAGGAGTTGGGGGTGGGCGGGTTGAGCGTGGGCCCGAAGGAGTATGACGGGACCGTGGCGGCGGTGGTGGTTGGGACGCCGGCGCTGGTGGGGGTGGTGGGCGGCGATGAGGTGGGCCTGGAAGGGACGGGCGTGGGGAGTTTTGCCGACAAACGGGTGGGGACCGGGAAGGTGGTGACGATCAGCGGGTACCGGCTGGTGGGCGAGCGGGCCGGGCTCTACCGGCTGGGGAGCGTGAGCGCGAACGGATCGATCACGGCCAAGACCTTGGGTGTGAGCGGGTACGAGCTGGTGAAGAAGGCATACGACGGGACGCGTGCGGCGGTGCTGAAGGGGACGGCACGCCTGAGCGGGGCGGTGGACGGGGACGCGGTGGAACTGGGAGGCAGCCCGGTGGTGCTGTACGACACGGCGGTGGTGGGGACCGGGAAGGTGGTGACGGTGAACGGGCTGGTGGTGGAAGGCGGGGATGCCGGCAACTACGTGCTGGGAGGGGTCTTGAGCCTGCCCGGCGAGATCGAGGCCAAGGCGCTGGAGGTGTCTGGGCTGAGCGCGGTGGGCCGGGCGTATGATGGGACGCTGGGGGTGACGGTGGTGGGGACGGGCACGGTGGGCGGGGTGTTGGAAGGAGAGGTGGCGAACCTGTCTGGAAGCCCCGTGGGCACGCTGGCGGGAGCGGGAGCGGGCACGAACCGTGTGGTGAGCGTGGGTGGTCTTGGGCTCACGGGAGCGCAGGCGGGGAACTACCGTGTGGTGGGCCCGAGCCTGACGGTGACGATCACGCCGAAGACGGTGGGCGTGGGAGGGTTGACGGTGGTGACGCGGGAGTTCAACGGGGGCCTTGGAGCGGAGATCACCGGGACGGCGGTGGTGGTGGGAGCGGTGACCGGGGACGAGGTGAGGGTGGAGGGAGTGCCCGTGGGCCGGTACGCGACGGCGGCGGTGGGTGTGGGCCAGGCGGTGAGCGTGAGCGGGCTGAGCCTGGGCGGAGCGCAGGCCGGGAACTACGTGCTGGAGGCCTTGAGCCTGACGGGAACGATCACGGCGCAGAACCTGACACTGAGGGAGTTGACGATCAGCGGCGTGTCGGTGGCGAGCCGGGTGTATGACGGGACGACGGTGGCGACGCTGGTGGGGACGCCGACATTGGTGGGTGTGGCGGTCGGGGATGGGGTGACGGTGAGCGGGTTGCCCGAGGCGAGCTTTGTCAGTGCCGGAGCCGGGACGGGCAAGGTGGTGACGGTGGGTGGGTACACGCTGGGTGGAGCCGATGCGGGGAAGTACCGGCTGACGCAGCCGACGTTGACGGGGACGATCGAGGCGAGGGAGGCGCTGGTGGGAGGGATTTCGGCGGAGTCGAAGGTGGCCGATGGGAACCGGGGCGCGCGTTTGAACGGGACGGCGGTGCTGCTGGGGATCCTGGACGGGGATGTGGTGAGCGTGACGGGGACGCCCGTGGGCGAGTTTGCCGACGCGGAGGCTGGCCACGGGAAGGCGGTGAGCGTGGGTGGGCTAGCGCTGGCGGGAGCGCAGGCTGGCAACTACCGGCTGGTGGGGCCGGCCCTGAAGGGGTCGATCTGGACGGCCGTGGGCGGGGACCGTGTGGAGGTGACCTACGGATGGGGATCCGGTGCGACGGGCCAACTGGGTGATGGCCGGAGCAGCGATGCGACGAGCGCGGTGACGGTGTTGGCCGGGGCGCGGAGCGCGACGGCGCGGTGGTGGCATGTCTCTGCTGGTGGAGCGCACAGCGTGGCGTTGGGGAGCGACGGGAAGGTGTATGCGTGGGGGTCCAACGGGAGCGGGCAGTTGGGGGATGGGACGACGAGCGACCGGAGCCGTGCGGTGGTGGTGGAGGCTGGGCAGATTCCTGCTGGGGTGGTGTTGCAGCAGGTGAGTGCGGGAGCCGGGCACAGCCTTGGGCTTGGGACCGATGGCAAGGTGTACGCGTGGGGAGAGAACGAGTTTGGGCAGTTGGGCGACGGGACGACGGAAGACCGGACGAGCCCGGTGGCGGTGGTGGCCGGGGAGATTCCGGGTGGGGTGACGATCACGGAGGTGCGAGCGGGTCGGGACCACAGCGTGGCGCTGGGGAGCGACGGCCGTGTGTACGCGTGGGGGCGGAACAGCGTGGGGCAACTGGGCGACGGGACGGTGTCGAACCGTGCGAGCCCGGTGGCGGTGCGTGTGGGATTGGTGAGGTACCGTGGGATTGCGGCCGGTCGGTACCACAGCCTGGGCGTGGGGACGGACGGGAAGGTGTACGGGTGGGGCGGCAATGGATTTGGACAGTTGGGCGACGGGACGACGGAGGACCGGCTGGAGCCGGTTTGGTCGAGCGGTGTGGGAGTCGGGATGAAGAGTGTGGGAGCCGGATGGGTGCACAGCGTTGGGCTGGGGGTGGATGGCAAGGCGTATGGGTGGGGCGGCAACGGTTCCGGGCAGCTGGGGGATGGAACGGTGGCGGACCGGTTGTCTGCGGTGGCTGCCGTTGGGCTGTTGGGGAGCCTGAAGGCGGTGGAGGCTGGGGGAGAGTCGACGGTGGTGTTGGGTGAGGACGGGGTGGTGTACGGATGGGGAGCCAACGAGTCTGGCCAGCTGGGCGACGGGACGAAGGTGGAGCGGCGGAACCCCGTGGCGTCGGTGCGGGGTGAGATCCATGCGGGACTGGTGGTGGGGAGCCTGAGCGCGGGCGCGCGGCACACGCTGATCCTGGCCAATGGCGAGCCGACTCCCGGGGTGCCGGAAATCCAGCTGGCCACCTTGGTCGGCACCTATGGCGCGCCGTTCACCGGCCGCATCGAAGCCGTCGGCCGCTTCATCGTGGAGTATGGTGCCATCGGACTTCCGGAGGGACTGACCGTGGACCCGGCGACCGGTGCGATCCAGGGTGCCCCCCTGCAGGTGGGGGCGTTCACGGTGAAGGTCAGTGCCCGAAATGTCGCCGGCACCGGCGTCGCCACCGTCGCTGTCCAGGTCGGTCGTAAGGCCCTCGGCGTGGCGGGACTCTCCGCCGCCTCCAGGGAATACGATGGCACGACGGTCGCCCCATTGACCGGCACCCCAGTGCTCGTCGGTCTCGTCGGCAACGATGATGTCGTCCTCGGGGGGCGGGCCACCGGCCGTTTCGATGAGGCATCGGTCGGGCAGGCCAAGCGGGTGGTCGTCTCGGGACATTTGCTGTCTGGAACCCGCGCCAACCACTACACGCTGGCGGACTCCTTCGAGGTGTCTGCCGACATCCTGAAACGCCCGGTGTCCCTGCCCTCGGCCGCCGCCGCCGCCAAGGAATACGACGGGACGACCTCTGCCCGAATCACGGGCCTAGAACCGATCTTCAACCGGGTCCCCGGCGATGACCTTCGGGTCGAGGTGGTCTCGGCGGAGTTTTCCCGGGCGACGGTCGGGACGGCCCTGGAGGTGACCGCGACCTTCGAATTGGCCGGAGCGGCGGCCATCAACCACCGGTTGATTCCCCCGACGGGGCTTCGTGCCGACATCGTCCCGGCGTCGGTGACGGTCCAGCTGGCGGGCACCGTCCAGACCTACACCGGATCGCCCCTGCCCGTGTTCGCGCTGACCCAGCCCGCCGGGGTGGCGGTGGTGGTGACCTATGACAGGAAGACGAACGCGCCGACCGCTGCGGGCAGCTACGCCGTTTTGGCCCGCACGGTGGGCGAGAACCATTCCGGCAGCCTGGCGGGGGTGCTTCAGATCCAGCCGAAGACCCTCGCGGGCCGCGTCACCGTGGCGGACAAGGCCTTCGACGGGTCCACGCTGGCCACGGTGATACGTCGGGAACTGGACGGGGTGGTGGCCGGCGACACGGTGAGCTTCGGGGTCGCCGAGGCAAGGTTCGCCGACGCCCTGCTGGGTGCCGGCAAGCCCCTCTCGGCAATCGATCCGGTGCTTGAGGGATCCTCGGCGGCCAACTACCGGCTGGGCGAGGTGACCGTCTCGCCGGCGGCGATCCTCAACAATCCCCCGGTGATCGATCCGTTCCCGCAGTTGACGGTGGTGGAGTCGCGGACGCTGCAGGAGCAGTTGGAGGCACGGGACGGGGATCTGCCGCGGCAGACGCTGGTGTTCCGGCTGCTACAGGGGCCGACCGGGGTGTCGCTGACGACCGGGGGACTTTTGCAGTGGGCCCTGCGGCGCACGGACCTCCCGGGCAACTACCCGGTGGAGGTGGAGGTGAGCGACGGGGTGACCAACGCCCGGAGAGCCGGAGTGATCACCGTGACGCCCTCGGGGATCGACCCGGTGGTGCTGCCGGTCGCCGATGCGAGCGCGGTGGAGAACACGGTGTCCGGAGCCCTGTTGACGTCGCCGGATCCCGACTTCAGTGGGTCGTTGAGCTGGTCGCTGGTGCGGGGACCGCAGGGGTTTGCGGTGGCGGCCGACGGGCGGTGGAGCTGGCAACCCGGTGAGAGCCTCGGGGGCACGCGGTGGACGGTCGTGGCGGAGGCGACCGACGGGCGGATCCGCAGCCGGGTGTCCTTCCGCGTGGACGTGGTGGAGGACAACCAGCCGCCGGTGTGGCTGACCACGCCGCCACCGGTGCTGACGGAGGGCCGTGAGTCGGTCTGGACGGTGGGAGCGCGCGACATGGACGAGCCGGTGCAGTCGCTGGCCTACCGGCTGGTGTCCGGGCCGGCCGGCCTGACGGTGACGGCCTCGGGCGAGGTGCGGTGGACGCCGACGGAGGCTCAAGGTCCGTCCGAATCGGCGCTGGAGGTGGCGGTGGGCGACGGGCAGGTGTCGGTGACGAACCGGTTCGTGGTGCGGGTGCTGGAGGCGAACCAGGCACCGGTGTGGACGGGTCCGACCCAGTTCGTGGTCGACGAGGGGACGTTGCTGGAGAGCCGGCTCCCGGCCAGCGACCCGGATCTGCCGGCCCAGCCGCTGACCTATGCCGTCGCGGCCGGTCCGGAAGGCCTGGGGGTGTCCGCCGAGGGGCTGCTGCGGTGGCGTCCGACGGAGGCGCAGGGGCCGTCGACCAATCTGGTGCGGGTGACGGTGGGCGACGGGGTGGAGACGGTGGCACGGGAGCTGACGGTGGTGGTCCGGGAGGTGAACGAGGCACCGGTGATCGCAGAGGTGGCCGACGTGACGATCGAACCCCTGAAGCCGTGGACGATCCGGCTGCCCGCGAGCGACGCGGACCTGCCGGCGCAGCGGCTGGTGTTTGCCATGGTGCAGGGCCCTGCGGGTCTGACGGTGGGTGAGGACGGGGTGGTGGCGTGGACGCCGACGGCCGCCCAGGGGGCAACGACGAACCGGGTGGAGGTGTCGGTGGGCGACGGGGTGGCCGTGGTGACGAACGCCTTCCGGGTGGTGGTGGCGCGGCAGGCGAACACGGCCCCGGTGATCGCCGGCGTGGCGGAGCAGCGGGTGGCCGAGACGGGCAACCTGAGCCTGGCCTTGTCGGCGAGCGACACCGACGTGCCGGCGCAGCGGTTGACCTTCAGCCTGGTGTCGGGCCCCGCGGGCCTGACGGTGAGTCCGTCAGGGGTGGTGTCGTTCCGGCCGACGGAGGCCCAGGGTCCGAGCACCAACCTGGTGACGGTGCGTGTGGTCGACGACGGCATCCCTGCGCTGGCCGCGACCAACGCCTTCACGGTGATCGTGGCCGAGATGAACACCGCACCGATGGTGATGGCGGCCGGGGTGAGGCGTGTGAGCGAGGGCAACGTCCTTGGCTTCACCTTGGTGGCGAGCGATGCGGATGTGCCGGCGCAGCGGTTGACCCATGCCCTGGTGTCGGGCCCGGAGGGACTAACGGTGAGTCCGTCGGGCGCGGTATCGTTCCGGCCAACGGAAGCCCAAGGTCCGAGCACCAACCTGGTGACGGTGCGTGTGAGCGACGACGGATCCCCGACGCTGAGCGCGACCAATGTCTTCGAGATCGTGGTGCGCGAAGTGAACACGGCTCCTGTGGTGGTGCCGGCAGGAGTGCGCCGGGTCAGCGAGGGCAACGTCCTTGGCCTCACCTTGGTGGCGAGCGATGCGGACGTGCCGGCGCAGCGGTTGACCTTCAGCCTGGTGTCGGGCCCTGCGGGCCTGACGGTGAGCCCGTCGGGCGCGGTATCGTTCCGGCCAACGGAAGCCCAAGGTCCGAGCACCAACCTGGTGACGGTGCGTGTGGTCGACGACGGCATTCCGGCGCTGGCCGCGACCAACGCCTTCACGGTGATCGTGGCCGAGGTGAACGTGGCACCGAGCTTCGTGAACCTGGTGAACCGGCGGATCCGGGAACTGAGCCTGGCGAGCTTCCGGTTGACGGGCCGCGACACCGACCTGCCGGCCCAACAGCTGAGCTACGCGCTGGTGGACGGCCCTGCGGGACTGACGGTGGCGGAGGACGGACTGGTGAACTGGACGCCGACGGAGGAGCAGGGACCTGGGACGAACACGGTCACCGTGCGGGTGAGAGACAGAGGCAGCCCGTCGTTGTCGACGACGGGGAGCTTCACGATCTTCGTGACGGAGGCAAACACGGCGCCGACGGTGGTCAACGCCTTCAGCCGGTCGATCTTGGAGAACGTGGGTCTGAACTTCACGCTGGTCGGGCGGGACGTGGACCTTCCGGCCCAGCGGCTGACCTATGCGCTGGTGAGCGGCCCGAGGGGCATGACGGTGAGCGAGACGGGACAGTTGGTGTGGAACCCGACCGAGGACCAGGGCCCGAGCACCAACCTGGTGACGGTGCGTGTGGTCGACGACGCGCCGACGCCGCTGGGCGTGACGACGAACTTCGTGGTGACGGTGCGCGAGGCCAACCAGGCGCCGGTGCTCGTGGTGAGCAACCTGACGGTCGGGGCGACGGGCCGGCTGTCGGTGGCGCTGAGGGCGACCGATGCGGACATCCCGGTGCAGGCCTTGAGTTACCGGCTGGAGATCGGGCCTGAAGGGCTGACCGTGTCGACCAACGGGTTGCTGGAATGGACGCCGCCCGCGGCGCTGGCCAACAGCACCAACGCGGTGCGCGTGTCGGTGAGCGACGGGGTGGCCCGGGTGCAGGGGAATTTCCGGATCGTGGTGGGTGCGGTGGGTTCCGGCCCCGGAGCGGAGGCGAAGTCTGGGTTGCCGGCGCGGATGGCGATCGATCGGCGGCCGGATGGGACCTTGGTGCTGCGGGTGAGCGGGCCGGAGGGTGCGGAGTACGTGGTCGAGGCCAGCGACCTGTCGGGGGACGCGTGGGAGGTGCTGGAGTCGGTGTCCGTGGTCCGCACCCTGGGCGACTCCACCCCGGTGGATGTGCCGATCCCGCTCGACGGGTCGCGGCCCTTCCAGCGGTTCCGACTGCGGAGGCACTGAGCCGGTTCGGACGGGCGGCTCATTCCGCGCGGAACCGGGTCGCGTGCTTCCGATCCGATCCGAAGTTCCGTCCGTATGAAACGCCTGGATGGGCTCAGGGCGACTCGGGGAGTTCCCGCGAGGACCTCTACTACCGCCTCAAGGTGGTGTTCCTGCGCATGCCCTCGTTGCGGGACATCCCCGAGGACATCCCCATCCTCGCCGACCGCTACCTCGCGGACATCTGCCGCGAACAGGGCAGACCCCGGATGGACTTCGAGCCGGGGTTGTTGGAGCGATTGCAGGCGATGCCATGGCCGGGCAATTCCCGACAGCTCCAGAACGAGATCCGACGCCTCGTGGCCTGTTCCCGCGGGCCTGTGCTGCGCGAGGAGGACTGGTCGGTGGGCCAGGCGATCCCCCGGCCCTCCCGTGGGCCTGCCCCGGCTTCGATCCCCGACCCGCCGTCGGAGCCCCGCCTCGGGGCGGCGGTCGAGGCCCTGGAGCGTCGGATGATCTCGGAGGCGCTCCAGCGGTGCGGCCACAACCAGATGAAGGCGGCCAAATCGCTCGGGATCAGCCGGCAGGGGCTGCTCAACAAACTCAAACGCCTGGGTCTGCCGAGACGCTGGCAGCCCGTGGAACCCGTGGACCTCGGGGAGATCGGAACCCTTCCGGCGTGAGCGGGGTGGTTTCCACCGGGCAACCGGTTTTTCTTCCGGGTGCGCCGGCCCGGCGTCTCGAGGCGAGCCTCCGCCGTCGAGCCCCGGGACCGCCCTGGTTCGGGACCTCACTGGCCCGGCTCATAGAACCAGTCGACCCGGCCGTTGGCTCCCTTCGAGAGGACCTTCCAGGCCATGGGTGAGGTGTGGCCGTCGGCCCAGGCGTAGTTGCCGCCGTCGCCGTGGCGCACGTAGCGGAAGAGGGCCACCTTCAGGCTGGGCGGGTACAGGTAGCCGTAGTTCCACCACTCGAGGCCCTTGGTGGGGTCCAGCCCGTCGCCGTTGAGGATCGTGTCGGAGGGCTTGGTGATGATCGAGGCCTTCACCCGGTCGGCCGGCGTGTACCCGAGGTAGGCGTAGTTGTGCCCGTAGCCGCCGTAGCCCTGGTACCCGGGCACGCTCGCGGGGATGACGTTGGTGCCGATCTTGGCCGTGGGGCAGGCCACCACCTTGTCACGGGCGACGAGGTTGGTGAAGTTGCGGTTGTCGGTGGCGATGTAGGTGGAGATCTCGGCGAACCATCGGCTCGGCGCCACCCACCCGGAACCGACCGGCACCTCGGTGCCCGCCACCGGCAGGAAGTCGTTCTGGTCGCCCGCATAGAGCAGGTAGCCGAGCACGATTTGCTTCTCGTTGCTGGTGCAGCGCACCCGCTGCGCCTTGGCCTTCGCGCGCGAGAGCGCCGGAAGGAGCATCCCGGCGAGGATGGCGATGATGGCGATCACCACCAGCAGCTCGATGAGCGTGAAGGCCCGTTGCCGGCAGGGGCCCGGGATCCTGGCGATGACGGTGGAGCGCATGGGTTGGCCGGCATGCAAGCCGCTCCTCTGGGACCTGTCAAAGGCGTGATTCCACACCCGCTGGTTGCCCGTGTCCGACCGGGCATGGCGCGCCTCCGGTGGATCGGTCGCATCGAACCCGGGGGCCGGCACATCCGACTTCGCCGGTTGGAACGCCGGGGTTTCTGGCGGATTGACCCCGCCGGTTCCGGGTTCCTAGAATTTGGTTCGATCTCTCCAGCCCATGAAGACCCTTGAGCGAACCCGTCGTGGACCTGAAACGGAGCCGACGACCCGGGAGGTGGCGGCGGCTCCGGGGGTGCCGACGACCGGGCCGGTCCCGCTGGCCGCCCGCCACTGGTCCTGGGGTTGGCGGGCCCTCTGGGCGTTCCTCTGCCTCGGCGTGGTGCTGGAGGCCCTGCATGGGTTCAAGGACCCCGCCTACCTCGCCCCGTCCCAGTCGACCCGACGCCTCATGTGGACCCTGGCCCATGCCCACGGGACGCTGCTCGGCCTGATCCAGCTGGCCTTCGCCGCCTACCTCGGGCTGGTCGCGGTGCCCCCGTCGCCGCGACGGTGGGCCTGGGCCTCGGGCCTGCTGCTGGCGGCGCAGGGCCTGTTGCCCATCGGGTTCCTCTTGGGCGGCTGGTTCATTCGCGGGGGCGACCCCGGCGTGGGGATCTTCCTCGTGCCCGTCGGTGCGGCATGCCTGGTGGTCTCGGTGGGCTTGATCGCGCTGGGCCCCGGGGCGATGCACCGATCCGAGGCCCGAGGCCGCAAATCGCCCGAGTCATGACCCTCGAGTGGACGCTCTTTGCGCTGGCCTGCGCCGTCGTGGCGGCGCTGGTGGCTTGGACCCACCCGGGGCGTGGTCGGGGCCTGGCCTGGGGGCCCGTGGGCGCGGTCACGGGCGCGCTGGTCCTCGCCGCCGGTGTGGGATGGGTCTGGCAATCCGGGCGCACCGCGGTGGCGGTCCGCGAGGCGGCCTTCCGTCCGAAGGTCCCGCGCGAGACACCGCACTCGGGCTATGTCTCCAGTGACCAGTGCGCCTCGTGCCATCCGGGTCCGCACCAGTCGTGGCACGACTCGTTCCATCGGAGGATGACCCAGAAGGCGACGCCAGAGGCGGTGCTGGGCGACTTCGACCACCGGGAGTTCACGGTCGACGGGCACCCCATCCGGCTCGAGCGGCGTGGCGACGAGTTCTGGGCCGAGATGGTCGACCCGGACTGGACCCACGACCAGGCCCGGGCCCGGGCCGGCTGGAAGGGGTTCCGCGTCGAGGACCCGGCACGCGCCCCCCGGGTCTGGAAGCGCGTCGGCATGACCACCGGCTCCCACAATTTCCAGGCCTACTGGGTGCCCGGACGCCACGGCAACCTGCAGTTCTCGCTGCCGATGGCCTGGCTCGTGGAGGAGAAACGATGGATCCCCCGCAAGGACACCTTCATCCGCGATCCCGAGGCCCCCTCGCCCAACCAGATCTGGAACATCAACTGCATCCAGTGCCATGTCACCGGGGGCGTCCCGGGCCGGGACCCGCGCAGCGGGCTCATCGAGAGCCGTGTCGGCGAGATGGGCATCTCCTGCGAGGCCTGCCATGGCCCGGGCGAGGCCCATGTCCAGGCCCACCGCAACCCGCTGCGCCGGTACCTGCGGCACCTCGGGGCGCGCGAGGCCGACCCCACCATCGTCAACCCGGCCCGCCTGGGACCGAGGGCTTCCACCCAGGTCTGCGGCCAATGCCATGGCGTGAAGTTCGTCCACGGGTTCGACGAGTACCTTCAGGCGGGCTTCTCGTACCGGCCCGGCGGCGAGATGGAGCCGGCGACGCCGCTGCTGCGCCATCCGGGCTTCCGGGATCCGAAGGGGATTCCCCCGGAGATCACCGGAGACCCCCAGGCCATGGACAACATCTTCTGGCCGGACGGGATGATCCGGGTCACCGGCCGCGAGTACAGTGGGCTGCACGAGTCGGCCTGCCACCTCAAGGGCGGCATGACCTGCCTGTCCTGCCACTCCATGCACGACGCCCCGCCCGACGACCAGTTGCGGCGCGACCGGATCGGCGACCAGGCCTGCCTGCAGTGCCACCCGTCGATCGCGGCCAATCCCACGGCGCACACGCACCATGCGGCCGGTTCGTCGGGCAGCGCCTGCTACGCCTGCCACATGCCGCATGCCACCTACGGGCTGCTCAAGGCCGTGCGCAACCACTACATCGACAGCCCCTCGGCCCAGTCCACCCTCGAGACCGGCCGGCCCAACGCCTGCAACCTCTGTCACCTCGACCAGACCCTCGAGTGGACCGCCCGGCACCTGGCCGCCTGGACGGGCAAGCCGGCCCCGGCCCTCCCGGCCGAGCACCGCACGGTGTCGCTGGCCGCCCTGCTGATGACCCGGGGCGACGTGGCGCAGCGGGCCCTCGTGGCCGCCAACGCCGCCCATCCCGAGGCCCGCGCCGTGTCCGGGACCGGGGTCCTGGTGCCCCACCTCGTCGAACTGCTCGACGATCCGTATCCGGCCGTGCGGGAGATCGCGGCCAGGTCGCTGCGCTCGATGCCGGAGTTCCGGGAGGTCTCCTCGGTCTCGATGGGCGAGGAGGCTGGGCGGCGCCAGTTCCGTGCCGGCATCGAGGCGCGGTGGAAGCCCGCCGCGCCGGGTGCCTTGGGCGCCGCCGCGCTGCTGGGTGCGGACGGGCGGCTCGACCGCGCGCGCCACGCCGAAGTGCTGCGTCGCCGGGACCCCCGGGTGATGGACCTCATCGAGTAGGCTTGAGGGGTTCCCTCCGCTTGCCGGCCGACGGCCCAACGCGCCGGCTTTTTCTGGTGCGCTTTCGGAGGGGTCTGGGAAGATCCGGACAAAACCTAGAGACCTCGACCGCCCCATGAGCCCCGGCCCCAGGATCCCAGCGACCCTCCTCCCCGTCCTTCGCCCGAGACGTGCCGCCCGGTGGCGGTCCGCCGCGTGTCGTGTCGTCGTCCCGATGCTGGCCTGCGTTGCCGCGTTCGCGACACGGGCCCATGACTGGCCCGAGTTCCGCGGGCCCACCGGGCAGGGGCTCTCGCCCGCCAAGGGCGTGCCGATCCGCTGGAGCGGCAGCAGCAACGTGGCCTGGAAGACGGCGATCCCTGCGGCCGGCTGGTCCTCGCCGGTGCTGGTCCAGAAGAAGGTCTACCTGACCGGCGCCACGACCCGGAACGCCTCGGGTGCCCTCGACCTGGCGGTGCTCTGCCTCGACGCACGATCGGGCAAGGTGCTGTGGACCACCCAGGTGCTCTCGCCGGAGAACGGCTCGAGCCTCCACCGCAAGAACAGCTACGCCAGCCCGACGCCGGTGGTGGCCGATGACCGGATCTACGCGCATTTCGGCCACCTCGGCACGGTGTGCCTCGACCTGAAGGGGCGCGTGGTCTGGCGGCAGACTTCGGTGGTGTATCCGCCGATGCATGGCAACGGCGGGTCGCCGGTGCTGGCGGGCGACCTGCTGGCCTTCAGTTGCGACGGTTCGTCCGAGCCCTTCATCGTGGCCCTCGACAAGAAGACCGGCCAGGTGCGCTGGAAGACCCGCCGCCCGAACGACTCCGTGCCGCGGAAGTTCTCCTTCAGCACGCCGCTGCTCATCACCCACGCCGGCCGCAAGGAACTCATCAGCCCGGGCGCCGGCGGCATCTACGCCTACGATCCGGCCAGCGGCAGGCAGCTCTGGCAGGTGGGCACGGGCAACGGGTTCTCGGTGGTTCCGCGCCCGGTGTATGCCCACGGGATGCTCTTCGTGAACACCGACTACGATTTCCCCAAGCTCTTCGCCATCCGGCCCGGCGGCGACGGGGACGTGACGTCCACGCACCTGGCCTGGCAGACCGGGCGGGGGGCCCCGAGCACGCCGTCGACCCTGGTCGTGGGCGACGAGTTGTACTTCGTCTCCGATGCCGGCATTGCCACCTGCGCCGATGCGCGGACCGGCCGGGTGCATTGGAACGAGCGCCTCGGCGGCGGGTTCTCGGCCTCGCCGGTGCTCGCCGAGGGGCGGGTCTATTTCCAGAACGAGGAGGGCGTGGGCTTCGTGGTCAAGGCGGGCACGACCTACGAGCTGCTGGCGCGCAACGAGCTGGGCGAGCGCACGCTGGCCAGCGCCGCCGTCGACGATGGGGCCTTGTACCTGCGCGGCGCCGAACACCTCTACCGCATTGGCGCGAAGTGATCGCCGGCAGCGGGAGGCAGGGTCAGTCCCGCAGGTAATGGCAGGTGTAACCGCCCGGGTTCTTGACCAGGTATTTCTGGTGGTAGCCCTCGGCCGGGTACCAGATCGAGGCCGTGGTGATCTCGGTCACGATGGGACGGCGCCACTTGCCCGAGGCGTTGACGCGGGCCTTCACGGTCTCGGCGGTCTTCCGCTGGGTGTCGTTGAAGACGAAGATGGCCGAGCGGTACTGGGTGCCCACGTCGTTGCCTTGGCGGTTGAGCGTGGTGGGGTCGTGCATGCGGAAGAACCAGCGCTCCAGCAGCACCTCGAGCGACAGCACCTGGGGATCGAACACCACCTTCACCGACTCGGCGTGGCCCGACTTGCTGTCGTGGGTGTCGTCGTACTTCGGGTTGGGAAGCCAGCCGCCGGTGTAGCCGGCCTGCGTCTCCCGGACGCCGGGGATCTTGCGCAGGATGTCCTCCATGCCCCAGAAGCAGCCCCCGGCCAGGTAGATGGTCTCTGGCCCTTGGGCGGACTTGGCGGCAGGCGGAGGGGTGGCCTGCGTCGCGGCGGCGACGGGCGGGTTGGTCGGGGAGTTCGGGTTCATGGGGGACTTCTTCGCGGGGGCGGGTGCCGTCGATGCCCGGGGCTTGGGCGGGGCGCCCAGGGGCTTCTGGGCATCCGGTGCCTGCGGAGCCGCCTCGACCTGGCCCCGGTCCAAGGCGATCCATGCGGCCAGGACGCCGAGGGCGGCCAGGGTGGGAATCCATCGTCGCATGGCAGGATCGATAGCCCGAGCCACAGGGGACGCAACCGTCAAATGCGCCCCGGGGCCCGCGTGGGTGCGCGCCGGCTCGGCGGCCGGAGGGACACCTGGAGGGAACGCCGGCTTGATCTCTGGGGGCAGGACGTCAGGGTCGGGCCCAACACCGTGTCCATCGACTGCAATCGTCTTCCCGACGGCTTCCTGTTCCGCGCATGAATCCCTTCGCTTCGATCTCCCGCCTCCGCCGGCCGATGCTCCCGCCGATCGCGAGGTCCGCGGCCCTCGCGGCCATGGTCGTCCTCACCGGGGTGCTGCTGTCCGCAGCCGAGCCCTCCCCGCCGGTCTTCCCCGGCACGCAGCCGCTCACCCAGACCGGCGATCTGGCGGCCGCCCTGGTCGGCGGCATCGACCGGTACCTCGACCGGGTGCTGGAGGCCGCGCCGGCCGCTCGGGCGCGCCATTGGAACCGGGATCTCTCCTCGCCCGAGGCCTATGGGCGGTCCATCGAGACCAACCGGCAGCAACTGGCCCGCATCCTCGGCGTCGTCGATCGCCGTGGGCCGGTGCTCCTGAAGGCGTCGGCCCCGGTGTCGGCGTCGGCCTCCGGCAATCCGGCCGAGGTGGGTCGCGGGCGCGGGTTCCGGGTGCTGACGGTGGGCTGGTCGGTCTTCCGCGGCGTCGAGGCCGAGGGCCTGATGCTCGTGCCCGACGGCGAGGCCAAGGCCTCGGTGGTGGCCCTGCCCGACGCCGACCAGACGCCCGAGCAACTCGCCGGGCTCCAACCCGGCGTGCCTGAGGCCGACCAGTTCGCTCGCCGCCTGGCCGAGCGCGGCTGTCGCGTGCTCATCCCGGCGCTGGTCGACCGCTCCGACACCCACAGCGGCCTGCCCGGGGTGCGCAAGCTCAAGCAGTCGCAGCGCGAGGTGCTGTGGCGGGCGGCCTACGAGATGGGGCGGACCGTGCAGGGCTACGAGATCCAGAAGGTGCTGGCGGCGGTCGATTGGCTGGAGTCGCAGAGGCCGGCCTCGGGGGCCCGCGTGCCGGTGGGGTTGATCGGCTACGGCGAGGGCGGGTTGATCGCCTGCTTCGCCGGGGCCTTGGATCCCCGCATCGAGGCGACGGCCGTCAGCGGCTACCACGTGAACCCGCGCCTCCACGACGAGCCCATCTACCGCAACGTCTGGTCGCTGACGGACCAGTTCGGCGCGGGTGAGATCGCGGGTCTGATCGCCCCGCGCGGTCTGGTCTGGGTCGGCGGGCGTTTCCCCGAGACGCAGTACCCGAACCCACCCGGCCAGTCCCATCAGGGAGCCGCGCCGGGCCGGCTCGGTCGCCCGGATCCCGAGGTCTCGCGCGCGGTGCTGGAGCAGGCGGGCGCGTGGCTGGCGGGAGTCCCCGGAGTCGACCAATGGAAGCTCGTAGCGGCCCAGCCCGAGGAGCTGTTCAACGACGAGGCGATCGATGCCTTCGCCGGTCGGTTGGGTGCGTCGGAGGCGGCCAGCGGGTCCTCTCAGGTCTCGGCCCTCCAGCCCTTGCCCGACAACACCGCGCGCCAGTTGCGCCAGTACTCGCAGATCCTCGAGGACACCCAGTGGCTCATGCGCGAGGCCGAGTTCACCCGGGCCGAGTTCTGGAAGAAGGCCGACCGCAAGAACGCCGAGACCTTCGCCCAGAGCGCGCGTCCCTACCGCGATCTGCTGCAACGCGACATCCTGGGAACCATCCCTCCGGCCTCGCTGCCGCCCTCGCCGCGGACCCGCAAGCTCATCGAGACCCATGGCATGACCGCCTACGAGGTGATGCTCGACGTGCATCCGGACGTGGTGGCCTACGGCATCCTCGTCGTGCCGCGCGGGATCCGCCCCGGGGAGAAGCGCCCGGTGGTGGTCTGCCAGCACGGGCTCGAGGGCCGCCCGACCGACGTGGCCGATCCGCGCATCGACGCCGGCGCCTACCACACCTACGCCTGGCGCCTGGCCGAGCGCGGTTTCGTGACCTTCGCGCCGCAGAACTGCTACATCGGCGAGAACCGCTTCCGGCAGGTGCTGCGCAAGGCCCAGCCGCTCAAGCTCACGCTCTGGTCATTCATCCAGCGCCAGCATGAGGTGATCCTCGACTGGCTGGCCTCGCAGGACTTCGTGGACCCCTCGCGCATGGCCTTCTATGGCTTGAGCTATGGCGGCAAGACGGCCATGCGCATCCCGCAGGTCATCGACCGCTACTGCCTGAGCATCTGCTCAGCCGACTACAACGAGTGGATCTGGAAGAACGTCTCGGCGCGATCGTCCTACTGCTACCTCTATTGGGGCGAGTACGACATGCCGGAGTTCAACCTGGGCAACACCTTCAACTACGCCGAGCTGAGCTGGCTGATGATCCCACGCCCCTTCATGGTGGAGCGCGGTCATGACGACGGGGTCGCGCCCGACGAGTGGGTGGCCTACGAGTTCGCCAAGACTCGCCGCCAGTACGTCAAGCTGGGCCTGGGCGACCGCACCGAGATCGAGTATTTCGACGGCCCCCACACCATCCACGGCAAGGGCACCTTCGAGTTCCTCCACCGCCACCTGCGCTGGCCCAAGCCCTGAGCGCCTCCCCACGAGTCCCCATGAGTGCTGAAACCATCCGCCGCCGCCCATTCCTCCAGATGGCCGGGATGGCCTGCGTGGCCACCGCGGCCGGAGGCATCACCCGCGCCGAGGACACCGCGCCGGACTTGCACATCGAGGGCTATGCCGGCCAGGTGAGCTATCCGCAGGGAGGCGAACTCACCTTGCATGTCTCCGCCAGCCAGCGCCGCTTCTCGGTGGAGATCGCGCGCTTGGGGGCGCGGCCCGAGGCGGTCTGGAAGGGCACGTCGGACGCCGGGGCCGTCCATCCCATCCCGGCCAACGCCTCCTCGCAGGGATGCGCTTGGCCGGTGGCAGTCCGGGTGCCCATCGGTCCGGAGTGGAAGTCGGGCTACTATCAGGTGCAGTTCCGGCTGGAGGACCGCGGCGGCGACTTCGTGCGGCGGACACGCCGCGTCGCGGAGTCGACCTGCTTCTTCATCGTGCGGGCCGCCCAGCCGGGACGGGATTCCCGGATCCTGCTGCAGTTCGCCACGAACACCTACAACGCCTACAACAACTGGGGCGGCTTCAGCCTCTATGCCTACAACGGGCGCGGTGGCAACCAGGGGCACCGGGTGTCGTTCCTGCGCCCGCCGGGCTCGCTCTTCCCGAACTGGGAGCAGGCCTTCGTCGAGTGGGCCGAATCGCAGGGCTACACGCTGGAATACGCCGCCAACGGCGACCTCGAGTCGCACCCCGAAATCCTCAAGGCGTACAAGCTTGTCCTGAGCGTCGGTCACGACGAGTACTGGTCGGCCCCCATGCGGGATCACCTCGAGAAGTTCATTGGCGACGGCGGAAACGTGGCCTTCTTCAGCGGCAACACCTGCTGTTGGCAGGTGCGCACCGAGGACCATGGTTCGGCGCTGACCTGCTGGAAGCAGAACGTCCAGCAGGACCCGGTGTTTGTGGCCCGGGGCAGTCAGGCGACGCTCTCCACGCTCTGGAGCCACCACCTGGTGAAGCGGCCCGAGAACCAGCTCACGGGCGTGGGGTTCCTGTGGGGCGGCTACCACAAGAGCCATGGCCAACTCATGGACGCCTCGGGCGGATTCGACGTGCACCGGCCCGACCACTGGGTCTTCGCGGGCACCTCGTTGAAGGCCGGCGGGCAATTCGGCGCCAAGGACACCATCGTGGGCTACGAGTGCGACGGCTGTGAGCTGGAATGGACCGGAGGTGTTCCCAAGCCCACCCATCGCGACGGGACGCCGGCCACTTTCGAGGCGCTGGCGACGGCCCCGGCCCAATGGCATCCCGACGACTGCGAGTGGTACGAACGCTGGCAGCCCGGTCGCAAGGGCCACGCCGTGCTAGGCACCTACACCCGCGGCGGCACGGTCTTCACCTGCGGCTCCACGGACTGGTCGCACGGGCTCCGCGGGCGGGATCCCATCGTCGAGCGCATCACCCGCAACGTCCTCGATCGCTTGGGTCGATGAAGAGCGCTGTTTTTCCTGTGGCGGCCTGGGCCGTGATCGTCGGGCTCGGGTGCGCGGTGTTCCGGACGCAGGCCCAGGGTTCGACGCAAGGCCCGGGCTCCAGTGGCGTGCTCGCGTCCTCGGTCGATTTCAACCGCGACGGAGTGCCCGAGACACTGGTCAACGAGCCCGGCAAGACCCTCCTCCACAAGCCCGATGGCCGGTCGGCCGAATTCCAATTCCCGGTGGGCGTCTCGGTGCTCGACGCGCGGGGCGGCGATGCCGGGTTGAGGCGGATCGACTTGAATGGCGACGGGTTCGACGACCTGTTGCAGTCCAATCCCGAGGGCTACGCCATCCACCTCTGGAACCGGAACGTCCAGCCACACCTCGGGTGGACCCTCGGATGGTCGCAGTTCGTGCGGTCCGGCCTCCGTACCGGGGCTCCGGACGAACCTCCGTCCCTCGTCGGGGCCGCCGTGCGCCTGCAGGGCGGATTCCTGGTCGTCGATCGACCGCCGGTCGCCGGTGGGCCGGCCTCCCGCACCGAGCGGCTCAACGTGCGCGACCTCATCGCCGTGCGCATGCCGCCGCCGAAGTCGCCGACCGAGGCCCTGGCGTCCATGCGATTGGCCGAAGGGTTCCAGATCGAGCTCGTGGCGTCGGAGCCCCAGGTGATCGACCCGGTGCACCTCGACTGGGATGACCGGGGGCGCTTGTGGGTGGTCGAGATGCGCGACTACCCGCTGGGTCTCGATGGCCATGGAAAGCCCGGGGGGCGGGTCGTGGTCCTTCAGGACGACGACGGCGACGGCCGTATGGATCGTGCCGTGCCGTTCCTGACGGACCTTGCGTTCCCCACCAGTGTGATGCCCTGGGGAAAGGGGGCGCTGGTGGCCACCGCGCCGGACCTCCTGTACGCCGAGGACACCGACGGGGACGGGCGGGCCGATGTGCGCCGGGTGCTGTTCACGGGCTTCACCGAGGGCAATCAGCAGCACCGCTTCAATGGTTTCGAGTGGGGGTTGGACGGGTGGCTCTACCTGGCCAATGGCGACAGCGGAGGGACCGTGACGTCGGTGGCCACCGGCAAGACGTTGTCCTTGAGCGGGCGCGACCTGCGCCTCCGGCCCGAGACCGGCGAGATGGAGACCGTGTCGGCGCAAACCCAGTTCGGTCGCCGTCGCGACGACTGGGGGAACTGGTTCGGCAACAACAACCCCACCTGGCTGTGGCAAGTCACCATCCCGGAGCACTACCTGCGCCGCAATCCGAAGGTGGCGGTCCGGCGGGTGAGCCGCATGCTGGCCCAGCGCGAGGACTCCACGCGCACCTTCCCGGTGTCGGCACCCTTGGAGCGCCCGAACCAGCCGTGGTCGCTGAACCATGTCACCAGCGGATGCAGTCCGACGCCGTATCGCGACGATCTGTTCGGGTCGGCCTACGCGCACTCGGTCTTCATCAGCGAGCCGGTCCACAACGTGATCCACCAGGAGGTCTTGAGCGCCCGAGGCAGCGCTTTGCACAGCCAGCGCGCCGTCGGCGAGGAACGATCCGAGTTCCTGGCGAGCACCGATCCGTGGTTCCGGCCCACGACCCTCAAGGTGGGTCCAGACGGTGCCTTGTATGTGGCCGACATGCACCGCTTCGTGCTGGAGCATCCGGAGTGGATCTCGGCCGAGATGCAGGCCCGGGTGAACCTGCGGGCCGGTGAGGACCGCGGCCGCATCTACCGCATCCGGCCGCGCGGTGCCCCGCGTCGCGCGATCCCCGACCTGACACGCCTCGACGCCGCAAGCCTCGTGGCCGCCATGGATTCACCCAACGGATGGCAGCGCGACCGGGTGCAACGGGCGCTGGTCGACCGGGCCGGGGCGGCCACCGTTCCGGGCCTGCGTGCATTGCTCTTGCCGGATCACCGTCCGCAGGTGCGGGTGCAGGCCCTGGCCACGCTCGGCCTCCTGGAGGGCGGGCTGGATGCGGCCACGGTGATCGCGGCCCTCGGCGATCCCCACCCGGGAGTTCGCCGTCAGGCCCTGGAGCAATCCGAACCTCTGGCCAGGTCGTCCCGGCCACCGGCATCGCCGGAGGTCTTCACGGCGGTGGCCGCCCTGACGCGCGATCCCGAGGCGTCGGTTCGCCTGCAGGCGGCGTTCAGCCTGGGCCAGTGGCCGGCCGAGAGGGCCGAACCGGTGCTTCGCGAGTTGGCCGCCCGGGAGTCCGGCGACGAACTGATCCTCACGGCCATCCAGACCTCCTTGCGTCCCGAGAGCTCCCTCTTCGCCGAACTGAAATCCGGCCGGAAGCCCGCGCCCGTCGCGACGATGCCCGTCCTCCAGCCGAGTTCGGCCGATCGGGCGCAGGTCATCGCGCAGTATGCCGCCGGCACCGCCTCGCTGAAGGGCGACTCGAGACGGGGCCATGCCCGCTTCACCGCACTCTGTGCCGGCTGTCATCGCCTGCGGGGCGAAGGCCAGGAGTTGGGGCCCGATCTCGGCATGGTCGCCGGCAAGCCGCTCGACTGGATGCTCTCGGCGATCCTGGATCCCAACCGGGCGGTCGAGGCGCGCTACCGGGCTTGGACCCTGCAGCTCACTGGCGGCGACTCCCTCACGGGGCTCATCGCCGCCGAGACGGCCAACAACCTGGTGATCCGACAGGCCGGCGTGCCCGAGCTGGCCGTCCTGCGTTCCGACATCCGCAGCCTGTCCCCCCAGGCCGTCTCCCTGATGCCCGCCGGGTTCGAATCGGCCCTCCCGCCCCAGGACCTCGCCGACCTGCTGGCCTGGATTCGCGAAGAGTGAGGGGAGTGGGGCTGATGCTCTGCGGGAAGCCAGCCTCACTCCTGCTGGAAGCCCAACAGGCGGCGGGCCTCGGGCAGCAGGAAAT
>Ga0194126_10004558_pt1 | contig 21059 bp, 12 predicted proteins | sample TA2KigC150mmetaG_FD_148641 | JGI IMG/M metagenome (GOLD analysis project Ga0194126, IMG submission 148641) | Freshwater microbial communities from Lake Tanganyika, Tanzania - TA2015035 Kigoma Deep Cast 150m | ecosystem: Environmental > Aquatic > Freshwater > Lake | place: Tanzania: Lake... | reverse complement strand
CACCCAGTCGCCGTGCTGCGACGACGGACCGCCCACGTAGCCGGTGGCAATGACGTTGCCGGTCCGGTCAACCGCCAGCGCGGTCGCGCCGTCGAGGCCGCTGCCGGGGTTGAAACTCCGGAGCCAGGCCGTGCTGCCGTCGGGCCGGTACTTGATGGTGACGAACTCGTCGTCGTCTTCACTGAGTCCGCTGCGGCCGGATACGATGACGTTGCCCGAGTCGTCCGCGCCTATGGCATGGACTTCGTCGTAGTCGTCATACGGTCCGTTGTAGGTCCCGACCCAGAGCGGATCGGCATGCAGAACGCAGGATAGCGCGATGCAGCCGATACAAGCCCGAAGAACGTTTCTGGTCATTCTATCTTCATTTCGCTATCTCGTGACAATGATCTTCTGCACCCCGAATGAGGACAGCCGACTTCCGTCAAACGACTGAAGGAAGTAGATTCCCGGCGCGAGGCGCGAGACATCGTTCGCGCCGGGCTGGAGCGCCATGACACGGCGGCCGGTCATGTCGAATAGTGAAGAGAGAATAGTGAATGGCGAAACCGGCAGGAAGAGCACGCCGCGCACGATGGTCGGCGTTCGCACCAGGAACTGCGCCTGGCGCAGCGCGGCGGTCGGGGTTTCCTCGACGCCCGGACTCTGGACGTACTTGATCGTAACGTAGTCGAAGTCCTGCGAGTTGCTCATCGAGAAGCCGGTCACGTAGACGTTGCGGTCCGCGTCCAGCCCGATGCCGACCGGCTGGTCCCAGTCGTTCGCGTAGCCGCTGTAGCGTATCTGCCAGCGCGGCGCTCCGTCCGGCCCGAGGCTGATAGTGTGGAAGTCGTACTGGGTCGCCGGGTCGAATCCGTAACCGGTGACATAGCTGTTGCCATCGTCGTCCACAGCCAGCGCGACCGGGTAGTTGCCGTAGCCCAGATAGTCCCAGCGGAACGCCCAGAGCGAGTCACCCGCCTGGCTGTAGCAGACGACGAAGTAGTCGGCGAATGTGCCGATGCCGCCCGAATAGCCGGCAACGCACACCCGACCGGTGCTGCTGGTCCCGACGCCGACCACCTCATCGTAGTCGTCGTCCGGCCCGTTGTAGCGTCGCGTCCAAAGCGTCTCGCCATCATCAGCCGAGTAGCGCACGAGCATGAAGTCACGACTCGTGCCCCAGCCATCGGTGTATCCGCCAACGTAGACATCCCGAGAAGGTCCAACTGCGATGCAGGTGGCCTTGTCCTCGGTGTTGCCGCCGGTTCCGGTGTAGCGCTCGGTCCACAAGACCTCACCCGCCGGGCTGTACTTCACCGTGAGTATGTCCCAATTGGTTCCCGTGCCCGGGCTCGACCCGGTGACGTAGATGTTGCCGGCAGTGTCGATGGCGAGCGCCTCGGCGTGGTCGCCCAGCCCGGCACTGCCGCCGAGCTGTCTGACCCACAGCGTCTCGCCATCAGCGCCGTACCGGATGGTCGTGTAGTCCCAGTTTCCGCCCGGGCCGAACGCCGCGCCGGTAACGATGCACCCACCGCCGGGGTAGGCGGCCACCGCGCGCGCCTCGTCGTTCTCGGCGAGCGACCCGGAGTGGTAAGCGGCCCATCTTACGATGCCGTCGCTGTCGTGCAGCGCGGTCATCCAGTCGAACCGCCCGTCCTCCTGCCAGGCCTTGCCGGTGACGTAGCAGTTGCCCTCGTCGTCCGCCGCCAGCGCGGTCGCCCGGGCACTCGTGTCGCCCCGCCCGTCATAGCGCCGGAGCCACACGGCCTCGCCCGCACCATCGTAGCGGATGGTGAGGAAGTCCTCAACTGTATCGTCGTCGAAGCTGTGGCCTGTCACCCACACACCTCCCGAGGGGTTTGGCACGAGTGCGGCCGGCAGGTCGGCCGAATCGCCCGCACCGTTGAGTCGGCGCACCCAGGCGGTGTCGATCTGGCCGAACGCCGTCGCGGTGGCGAGGCCGGCAAGAACTGCGAGTAGTCTCATCCGCATCGAAGCCTCCTATCTTGTTACGACGAACCTACGAACACTCGAATACTCTTCTCTAGCGAAGTATACCCCGGGCGCGAGACTGCTTATGTCGTTCGGGCCGGGGCGCAAGTCCAGCACTTTGCGCCCACCGATGTCCAGCAACGCGGCGCAGGGACTGTCCCTCAGTCCGGTGCGTCCGACGCACTGGGACTGTCCCGCGCCGCCCAGCCACAGCACGCCGCGGACGATTGTCGCGCCGGGAGTGATGCGTGGAGCGTCGGGCGTGGGGCGCGGCTCCTCGACTCCCGCGCCGTAGAACTCGATGATGCGCAGACCGGAATCGTTGGCCGCGACATAGGCGTAGCTGCCCGCGGCCGCAACACCCCAGGCGAAGCCCGACGTGATGTAGTACCCCGCCTCATTGGGGCTCTGTGGGTTTGATACATCGATGACGCGCAGGCCGCCATCGGCGTCCGCCACATAGGCGTAGCTGCCCGCGACCGCCACACCATAGGCGAAACCCGGGGTATCGAGGTGCCCCGCCTCACTGGGGCTCTGCGGGTTGGAGACATCGATGAGCCGCAGGCCGGCAGAGTAGCCCGCCACATAGGCGTAGCTGCCCGCGACCGCAACGCCACGGGCGTAGCCGGGAGTGATGCAGTACCCCGCCTCAGAGGGATTCTGCGGATTCGAGACATCGATGATACGCAGGCCGGAATCGCTGTCCGCGACATAGGCATAACTGCCCGCGACCGCAACGCCATAGGCAAGGGCCGGTGTGATAAGGTACCCCACCTCATCAGGGCTCTGCGGGTTTGAGACGTTGATGACGCGCAGGCCGCCCCCACCGTCCGCGACATAGGCGTAGCTGCCCGCGACCGCGACACCCCAGGCGCGGCCCGGCGTGTCAAGGTACCCCACCTCATAGGGGCTCTGTGGGTTTGAGACGTCGACGATTCGCAAGCCGGCATTCCAGTCCGCCACATAGGCAAGGCTGCCTGCGACGACAACGCCATAGGCAATGCCCGGCGTGTCAAACCACCCTGTCTCATAGGGGCTCCGTGGGTTTGAGACATTGACGATGCGCAAGCCGGCAAACTCGTCCGCCTCATAGGCGTAGTTGCCCGTGACCGCAACACCCCAGGCATAGCCCAACGTGTCGTGGTGCCCAAGCTCGCGGCAGTTGAGCGAATCGGCCCGGGCCACGGCCACGGCCGCCAACACCCCGACCACGACGAACACTGCGTTTCTCATCTCATCCTCCTATCTTGTTACAGTCACCTTGGTCACGGATGGCAGCGCTGAGCGCTGAGCGCTGAATGCTGAACGCTCCCTCACGAAGTAGACTCCGGGCGCAAGCCGGCTCACGTCATTCACGCCTGGGTGCAAGTTCATGACATTCCGGCCCGCGGGGTCAAGCAGAAGGTAGGTATCGAGGTTTGTGACGCCAAGCCGGCCGTGGAAACTCCCTCGTTGTGTGAGCACGAGCCTTCCTCTTACGACCGAGGGCATGGGGACAAGGCCGGGCGCGCTTCCCGGCGTCTCAGAGGCGAGTTTCTCCACTACCCACCCGGGCGGCCAGTACTCATCAGCCCCGATGTCGAATCCCGAACCTTGAGGACGGACCTGGCCCTCGAAATCCACATAGACGCCGGCACCGGTTCCGGTGTCGATGCACGGACTGCCCGGCTGCAAATGAAAGTCACGGCCATTGGGATTTGCGAACATCGGCTCAGCCAGGAAGCTGTGTGAGTCCTGGCCTGAGGCGGTCTGGTAGCCGGTGAAATCGTACACCCCTCGCTCGAAGATGAAGCGCATGGGGCCGTCCGGGTAGTAACAGTTGTGGTCCAAGACGATGTTGGCACTGGCTGACAGGACTAGGTTCCGCTGGTCGTCATCCAGGCAGATGTTGTTCTTGAGAATAACGTTGTTCGAGCCTTGAATATTCAGTCCGGCATTGCCGTTGTCGTAGAGCGCGTTGTGGCAGATGACGGTCGGGCCTTGCCCGGCAGGAATGTTGAAGACGGAGATGCCGAAAGAGGTCGAATTGCTGCCACCGCGGTTGCCATAGCAGACGTTGTTGTAGATGAGATTGTCGCCCTGGGTAACGATGATGCCCCCGCCACCGTTGGCCGACCTTGCGCCGTTGTCGTGGACGACGTTGTTCCTGACGATGCAGTGCCGGACGCTGCCATCGCCGTTGTACAGGTGGATGCCGTACTGAGCGTTGTCGTAGACCCTGTTGCCCTCGATGAGATGGTAGTCACCCTTGATGTACATCCCGTGATGCAGCATACTGGTTCCGTGGCCGTGAATGACGTTGTTCTGGATGGTCACATGATGAACCGAGTCGGACTCGATGACCAGGCCGTGATAGGTGGTGTTGAACAGCTCGCAGTTCCTCACCACCACATGGTGGCTGCCCGGGTTCAGCCTGACTGGCTGGTACCGAGCCGAACTGACCCGGAAGCCGTCCAGCACGATGTAGGCCTTGGTGAACAGCACTACGTGGTCGTCGGTACCGGAATAGACGATGTTGACGCTGTCGTCATCTGCCAAGAGAGTTATGTAGTCGTCGGGTATGCCGCTGTTCGCGAATCGTATCTTCTCGTCATAGGTTCCGGCCATGACCCGTGCCGAGTCGCCAGCGACGAGCGTGGCGGCCGCCTTCTGGATGGTGCGCCACGGACGACCGCGGGTGCCGGGATTGGAGTCATTCCCCCAGGTCGCGACATAGTAGGTCGTTGCGCCGACGCAGATGACGGTCGGGAAACTGCCCGGCATGCCGACGGTTCCCGGCTGCGGGCCGTCGTTACCGGCAGAGAAAACTACTATCACGCCCAGGTCGCGCAGCCGCCTGATTGACGCCCAGCAGAAGGTGTCCTGCCCCGCCGCGCCCCAGGAATTGGAGAGGACGTCGGGACGGCCGGGGTCTGCCATCCAGTTCAGGGATTGCTCGATCCAAGACCAAATGCCGTTGCCCTGGGCGTCGAGGCACTTGGCCGCGATGAAGGATGCACCCGGGGCCACGCCGATGTCGTACGGATACGAGCCGAGGCCGTCGCCGCCGGTCAAAAGACCCATGGAGAACGTACCGTGGCTCGCCTCGTGGTCATCGTAGGGTGTGGGGCGGCCATTGACGGCATCAAACCAGCCGTTCTCCTCGCGCCAACGCCCGCCAAACGCCGGGTGAGTCACTTCTACACCGCTGTCGATGTTGCCGACCACTATGCCTGTACCGTCGTAGCCGTCAGCCCAGCAGGAGTCGGCCTTGATTCTGTCGATGTTCCAGGTCGGACCATCGGTCGCGTCGCGCGGCGTCCGGTTCGGCCGGATGGGCTCCAACCGGAGCGTATCGTCGAACCAGACCGTAGCCACGTCATCTCGCGCCGCGAGGTCGAGAATGACGCGGCGTGGTGCGTGCAGCGCGACCCGGCTGACGAGCCAGAACGGTCTGACTTCCTCGACCGAAACCGACCGCAGCCAGTTCAGCAGGTCTTGCTGGGCCTCGGCGGCCGTGGCTTTCAGGTACGCGACCTTGTCGTCGTAGGAGCTCGACGGCGGCAGGCTTCGCAAGTCGGCTTGCATCCTCGTTTCGACGATGACCGGTATCAGCGCGTCCGCAGGCGCGTCCTTCAGGACCGTCTCCAACTTCGGCGCAAGCTGCCCGGCGTTGAGCCCGGCGGCAAGCACCATGATAAGACCGACTACGGCTAACTTCGGATGGACTCTCAAGGTTACCTCCTATCTTGCCACGATGACCTTGGCAAAGGCTGACGGCTCACGGCTGACGACTGATGGCTCTTCGCGCACGAAGTAGACGCCGGGCGCGAGCGCCCGCACGTCATTCGCGCCCGCATGCAGGTCCATCACCTTCCGGCCGGTCGGGTCCAGCATTTCGGCCCTGTATGCTGAAGACTGTTTACTGTCTACTCCTAGGGACAGCACGCCGCGGACGATGGGCGGTCCGACGTTCATCGGTCTTCGTTCATCGTTCGGCGTTTCGGCTGCGCCGAGCACGGTGTCGCCAATGACGAAGGCGTGTGCAGTTATCCCCTCCGCACTTCCGCCCGGGCCGGACACCGTGTACCTGACGTAACAGTCGCCGGAGATGACACTGTCCGGCACCAGCCACTGGTAGCGACCGGCGTTGCGGAGTGAGTCGGCAATCGGCAGCCACGGCCCTGCATTGCCGGTCGTTGAAAGCTCAAGCTTCACCCGCGTGGACTCGGCCGCCGGCGCTGCGCTCCACCAATCTACGAACTGCACCGAGCCGCCGGCGAGCTTCTCCCGGCCGCGCGGGAAGACCGGGAACACGGAAAGTCCGCTGACCGAACTCGTCTCGCGGAAAGCGTGCGCGACGTTCTTCTCATTCGGCCAGGAACCCTCCTCGGTCACCATCACGATGTCCGGTCGGCCGTTGTGGTCGAAGTCCCAGCCGGTTCGCAACGCGGTGTAGTACCCGGGAGTGGGCGTAGAGATGCCCGCCGCCTCGGTCCAGTTGCCCTGCCCGTCGCCCAGCCAGACCTTCAGGTGAGCTCCGCCCTGGGCGCAGACGTCAACGAACCCGTCCGCGTTCATGTCGCACAACTGGGTCCCCTCGAAGTCACCGCTCGCGGGCAGCGTGCCGGAGCGGCTCTGCCAGCGTCGCGCTGAGTCGTTGAACACCCAGACCTCGACCCCGCCGCCGGTGTTGGCGAACGCCACGTCGCATCCGCCATCGTTGTCCACGTCCCCGGGCGAGATTCCCGACAGACCGCGGGAAGACGAGGGCAGACCGGTGTCGCAGGGCGTGAACCCGCCCGCGCCGTCTCCGAAGCACACCGACGCGGCCGATGACCCGCTGATGAAATCAACGTTGCCGTCCCGGTTCACGTCCCGGAAATAGAACTCCATGTAGTTGTTACTGCTGTCGGCCGCGCCGTGGCTGTGCTGCCAGGTCCCGTCCTCGTTGTTGAGAAAGACCTGGTCAACGAGACCGTAACCGAACGAGGTCGAGCCCACGTCAAGGTCGCCGTCGTTGTCCACGTCGGCGAAGTCGGTGCAGAATTCACCCCAGACCGTGCCGCCCGGGATGAGGCCGTCGTCCCACGCGGTCCACATCCGGCCGGTGCCGTCGCCGAGCGCGACTTCAAGCATGTCGTCGCCGAGGTCGTCGCTTGAGTAGTTGTGGTGCATCCCGTACCCGACGTCCCACTTCCCGTCCCAATTGACGTCGCCGATGGCGATGCCGCCGTACCCGAACTCACCGTACTGGAACACGTTCCAGTTGCCGTGCCCGTCGCCGAACCAGACCATCACTCCGTGTTCCTGCGTGTTGACGTAGGGGCTGCCGTGGTCGCCAATGCAGAGGATATCGACGTTACCGTCGTTGTTGATATCGGCGAACTCCAGCTCGGTCCTGCCCCCCTCCATCGCCGGGTTGTTCCGAAACCCGCTGGAGCATTCAACGTAGCCGAGCTGACCCCAAGCCAGCCCGACCGCCAGTAGCACCGCACCTGCTGCGGTGGCAAGAACTCTGTGATTCATCGCAACCTCCATTTCAGATTACTGTATGACTACCTTGGTGACCGCCGACCGCCCTGAATGCTGACTACTGGCTACTGATTGCTGCCTCACGAAGTACACGCCCGGGCTCAGGCGCGACACGTCGTTCGGGCCGGGACGCAGCTCCGCTACCTGCCGCCCTGCCGCGTCCAACAATACTGCGACTCGTGGCCTGAAATCAGCGGCTGCCTCCAGCGGGAGAACGCCGCACACGAGCAGGGTCGGCAGGTGCTCTCGCCTCCCAGCTCCGCGCGGCGGGCCGGCCTCTTCTATCCACTGCCCGCCTTCTGTGGCTTTGAGAATCGAGCCGTAGGCCCCGACCGCGTAGCCGGTCCCGGTCCGGCCGCAGAACCGGACCCCGGGCAGCTCGTTGCGGCAGCGGGTGACCTGCGTCGTCCAGCTCTCGCCGCCGTCGGTGGTGTAGAGCATCTCGCCGCCGCTGACGTACCCCGTGTCATTGCTGAACGGGAAACTGGCCCGATAGACGCTGAGGCCCGAGGACGGTCGCTTCAGCGACCAGGTCGCACCGCCATCAGTGGTCTTGGCAATCCCGTCGCCGAGAGCGTAGCCGGTGCGGGTGTCATGCGGAAACAGCAGCCCATTGAGAGGCCCCACGCCGCTGCTCTCTTCAGACCATGTGCCGCCCCCATCGGTGGTCCTATAGACTAGGCCGGACCAGCCTGCCACCCAGCCGGTGTCGCTCTGGCCGGGCGGGAAGCTGACCGCCATCATGTCCTCGTTCGTGGGCGGAGACGGATACGTCCACTGCAGCCCGCCACTGGTCGTCTTCGCAAATGACCCGTCCGAGCCGCAGGCATAACCGACCTGCGTGCCGCAAGGAAAGCTGATGTCGGCCAGGCCGTACGGGGCGAACCCGGTCGAGAGCCAGTTCTCCCCGTCCCAAGTCAGATAGAGATTTCCCCAGGCGTCGCAGGCGTAGCCTGTGTCATTGCCCGCGGGAAACGCGAGACCTGAGACTGCCGAAGACGTCTGTAGGTCCTGCCGGGTCCAGGCTACACCCGCATCGGTTGTCTTTAGTATCGTTCCTTCGAAACCCGCAGCGTAACCGGTGTCCGGTCCCGTGGGAAAGACGACGCACAGGAGATGCTCGGTGTGGGGCGTGGCAGTGACCATTTGCCAGGACTGGCCGGTATCCGTCGTCCGGTAGATGCGGCCTGCCCCGCCGGCGATGTAGCCGGTGTCGGGTCCGGTCGGAAACTGGATGACGTCAAGCCTCTCGGAGATCTGGCCGGCCCTGGCCCAGGTCAGGCCGAAGTCCGTGCTCCGGTAGATGGAACCCATGTAGCCAATGAGGAAGGCGGTGTTTGAGCCCGGCGTGACCGTGATGTCGATGAAGTCACCGATGCGGGTGGGGACCGGGCATCGCTGCCAGGTGGCACCGGCATCGGTCGTGCGCAAAACGAAGGTGTCCTCGCCCGCAACCAGGCCGCTGTCCGGGCTGCGCGGGAAGCAGACCGCCCTCAGATTGTACAGGGTCCCGGCGTTCAAGCGTTGCCAGGAACTGCCGGCATCGGAGGTCTTGAGGATGGTCCCCTGGCCGCCGACAACGTAGCCGGCCTGGAAGTCCACCGGGAAGGACAACTGCTTCAGGAATCCCAGCCCCGGCAACGGCAGGTGCAGCCAGGTCTGCCCGCCGTCGGTTGTGCGGAAGATGGTGTCGGGGTCCACCCCCACGGCATAGCCGTTCAGGGTATCGCTCGGGAAGCACAGCGCGACCATTTCCACCGGGCGACCGGCAACCTGGAGCCGGGTCCAGGTTCCGCCCCAGTCAGCGGTTCGGTAGACCTCGCCCGAATTGCCGCCGGCATAGCCGACCCTAGTCCCGACCGGGAACTGAAGCGACATGAGGTCGTTCGAGAACGTCGTCGGCAGGAGTGTCCAGGTGCTTCCGGCGTCGCAGGTACGCAGAACCGTGCCCCAGACACCGGCCGCGTATCCGGTGTCGTTGCCCACGAAGCTGATACCGGTGAGGGAGTTCGTCGTTGTCCGGGGAGAAAGCCATTGCCAGCCGGCACCTGCGGAGGAACACAGCAGCGACGAAGCGGCGCACAGAGTCAGCATCAACCTCACGAGTGCTCCTTATCTCCCGATGACGACCATCCGGACAGACTGAGGTCCGCGGCTCGACGCCTGAGACTCCTCGCGGACGAAGTACACGCCGGGCGCGAGGCCGCTCACGTCATTCGGGCCTCGCTTCAGACCCATGACCCACCTGCCACTGATGTCCACCAAGCTTGCGCCTTGATGCTTGTGGCTTGGGGACTCCGTCAGGAGCATCACGCCGCGGACGATTGTCGCCGACCTCGGCGCTCGCGCTTTGGCGCCCGGTGCTTCCGCGATTCCGTAGAACGGGTAGATGCCCGCCCAGATGCGCATCGTCTCGACATAGGAACCGCGGAGCGTGTCCACGTAGCCCGAGTAGACCACCACAATCTGTCCGCCCGAGCCGAGTGCGACTGCTGGCGTGGCCTGGTACTCAGGCTCGGCGCAGACCGGAAACGAATCAAGAACAGCGCCCTGCCGGCTGATGCGCGCGCCCCAGAGGTCGCCGGGAAAGTTGTTCCGGAACTGCCAGACCGCGAAGTAGCTCGCACCGTCGAAGACCATTTGCAGCGGGTCCTGGTAGTTACCCGGCTCCCAGCCGAGCGGGATGCCCTCGGGGTCGAGCACGGTCCCGGCTTGGCTGACCCGCGCAAAGTAGAGACTCTCTTCACCCCCGCCGCGCCGGTCCTGCCAGGCCACGAGCCAATTGGTGCCGTCAAAGGCTACAGATGGTGAATATTGACTGCTGGCCGCGGTCGAGATGGCGAGGCCAGCCGTGTCCAGTGTCGTTCCGTCAGAAGAGACCCGGGCTCCGTAGATGTCGTAGGTCGAGCCGCTACGAGCGTCGTACCAGACCACGAGGTAGCTGCTGGCGCCGAACGCGACGTCGGCCCGGTTCTGCTCACCCGGCACTTGACACACGAATATGGGGTTGGTATCCAGTACGACTCCGTCCTGGCCCACGCGCGAGCAGACGACGTTCCACCGACGGCGGCCAGGCGTCATATCCCCAGAGGCGCGTCGAGACGGGGACAGTGTCGAGCACCACTCCGGCGCGGTTCACGCGGGCTGCCTGAATGATGCGATAGTTGCCGGAAGGTGCATCCCAGCAGACCAAGCAGTTGCTGTCGCCTCGGGCCGCCGCCGGAGTACCCAGGCCCCGCGAGTGTTCGGCAATCGGGAAGCCACCGGGGTCGAGAATCGCACCCGCCGGGCTCACCCGTGCGCCGTAGACGTTGTCCACCCCCTCTTGGACGCGGCCGTCCTTCCAGACTGCAAGGTAGTTGGTGCCGTCGAAAGCCACCGCGGGTTCTTTCTGTTGATAAGCGTAGAGCCTGCCCGGGAGCAGCGCGTCAACCGTATCCAGCACGACGCCGGCCGGGCTGAGCCGATTGCAGTAGATGTCCGGGTCTTCAGGGTCGTTCCGCCAGTCCTGCCACGCGACCAACATTCTCGTGGCGCCCGGCGCGATGCAGGGATAGTACTGGTCTTCGTCCGCAGCGCAGACAACGATGCCGGTGTCCAGCACCACTCCTGCGGTCGAGACCCGGGCAGCGAAGATGTCGCACTGGCTGCCGCCCGTGAGCCGGTCGTCCTCCCAGGCGACGATGTAGTTGATCCCGTCAGAGGTGACCGCCGGTTCGCCCTGCCAGTAGGAGTCGGCCGAGACATTCAGGCCGTCTGGGTCCAGGACTACTCCATCCGCGGACATGCGTGCAGCCATGACCTCACAGTTGCCACTCCGATAGTCTTCCCACGCAACCAGCCATTGCGCGCCGTGCGTGCCGACGGCTGGTTGGTCCTGGCTTTCGGCCGCGCGCGAGACTGCGACGCCAGCAGGGTCCAACACGGTTCCGGCCGGAGTCACCCGGGCAGCGTAGATGTCGTCCGACGAGAGCGAGTCGTTGCGCCGGTCCTTCCAGGTGACAAGGTAGCTCGACCCGTTGAAGGCCACCACCGGATACTCCTGGGCCATCATCACGGTTGAGACCGGAATCCCCGCTGGGTCCAGCACCGAGCCGGCAGAACTGACGCGGGCGGCGTAGATGTCCTCGTCCGAAGTGTCGTTCCGCGTATCCTGCCAGACAACCATGAAGTCGCTGCCATTCGCGGCGACAGCCGGGAACTTCTGGCCGCCAGTGGCTGAGCACACCGGAATACCATCGGGGTCAAGTACGACCCCGGCGGTGCTAACCCGTGTTGCGTAGATGTCCCAGGTCCGGATACGTGAGTCGTACCAGGCCACAAGATAGCATGAACCGTTGAACGCCACCGTCGGTCGGTACCGTGCGTCCTCGTCATCGGCAATCAGAATGTTGCCCGAGTCGAGCAGGACTCCAGCAGCACTGACCCGTGCCGCCCAGATCGCCTCATCGTCTCCGCGCATGTCTTCCCACACGGCCAGCCAGTTCGTGCCGTCGAACGCGGCGGCCGGGTACTTCTGCTGTCCATAGGGTGCTGCGAATCGCAGGCCGGAATCAATGAGCACCGGCGGCGCGGGCAACGCCCGGACCGACCCGACCCCGACCAACGCCGCACCCAGTATCGCCATTCTCAACGCAGTGGCTCTCACTCAAACCCCCTACCTGGTTACAGTGACCTTGGCTATCTCCGATTGTCGGCTTCTGGTTTCCGAGCGAACGAAGTAGACGCCCGGTGCTAGGCGCGAGACGTTGTTCGGGCCGGGGACGAGCTCCTGCACCTTGCGGCCGGTGATGTCGAGCAACTCGCTACTCGCCCTTCGCCCATCGCCGTTCGCCGGAAGGAACAGCACGCCGCGGATGATGGTCGGCCCGAGCCTGGGGCTTGCGGCTTGGGGCTTGGGGCTTTCCGCGACCCCGATGAACGGTCCGAGCTTGCCCCACACCCGCTGGTTGAAGTAGTTCCGGCCCATGGCCGTGTCGGTCCAGCAGTCGAACAGGAGCAGGAGGTCGTCGCCGTCGCCCGTGGCCGCGTCGAAGCTGTACTGGTACACTGGCAGGTCAGGCACGGCGAAAGTACGCAGCACGATTGCGCCGGTGTCGACCTCAGCGCCCACGACCAGCGCGCTGTCGATATTCATGTACCGCCAGAAGACGGAGTATCGTCCGTTGCCGTAGACCACGCGCGGCATCTCCTCGTAGTTGCCGGTCCAGCCGATGCGGCGGCCGTTCGGGTCGAGCACGGTGCCGGCCGGGGTGATGCGCGCGGCAAAGATGTCGCTGCCGCCGGAAACCCGACCATCCTGCCAGGTCACGAGCGAACTGGTCGGCCCGTGGGCAATGGCCGGCATGCGCTGGTCATAGTCCGCGCTGCTGACCGTGAACTTCGGCCGCGTGATGGTGCCGGCCGGGCTGACCAGCGCGCCGTAGAGATCCGCGTCCCAGGTCACGCGGTTCAGTCCTTCCCAGACCACCAGGTAGTCCGCGCCGTTGAAGCAGACCGCCGGATACCGGACAGCGTCCGTGTCGGCATCGACCGCGAATCCGTCCGGGTCGAGCACAATGCCGGCCGGGCTGACCCGCGCGGCATAGATGTCGTTGTCCATCCCGTTCCGGTCATCCTGCCAGACCACGAGGAAGTTCTGACCGTCCCAGCCGACGCCCGGCTCCGGGCCGTATGTCATCTCGTCCGAAACCAGGATGCCGTCCGGGTCCAGTGACCGGCCGTCCCGCGTCACCCGTGCGCAGTAGACATCATCCCCCTCGCCGCCGCGCTGGTCGGCCCACGCGACAAGGTAGAGCGAGTCGCCGAAACCGACCGACACGGCGTACTTGTACCCGGCCGCGTCGCAGACCGCAAACCCGGTCGGGTCGAGCACGGTACCGTCGGGCAGTATCCGCGCCGCCTGCACGTCGCAGCCGTGCTTGCTCGTCTCCAGCCACACGGCCAGGAACCGCTCGCCGTCAAACGCCCCGCGCGGGCCGAACTGCTCCTGCGCGCCGAGCGGAAAGAACAGGCCGGTATCGAGCACGCTGCCGGCCGTGCTGACCCGAAGGCAGCCGATGTCCTCGTCATTGGTCATCGTGTCGAGCACGTCGAAAGCGACAAGGAAGTTGGCCGCGTCAAACGCAAGGCTCGGGTAGAAGCAGAAGTGGCCACCGACCGCGGGACGGATGAGCGCCGAGTCGAGCGGCACCCCGCCAGTGGTCATGCGCCGGCCGCGCAGGCTGATGACGAATCCGACCGGGTCGAGTTCGCTCCAGAACACGAGATACCGGCTGCCGTCGAAACCGGCCGAGGGGAAGACGTCGTAACTCGTTGTGCTGCTCAGCCGCACGCCGCCCGAGTCGATGATACGGCCGGCCGAAGAGATGCGCGCCGCGTACACGTCCGGCTCGTCCCAGCCCTCGCACCAGGCCGCGAGAAAGCAGGTGTCGCCGAATGTCAGGGTGGAGTACGCCTGCATCATCGCCGAGTCCCGCCGCAGGAGGACGGCGGTATCGAGCACCTGGCCGGCCCCGGACACGCGCCGGGCCTTGACCCTCGAGAAGATCGAGTCAGCCGAGTTCCATGAAACCAGGAAGACGCCGCGGCCGAACGCCACCGCCGGACCTGACTCGTCCATCTCGTTCCCCTGTGTTAAACGTAGCGGGTCGGGGTCGAGTACCTGCCCCGAGACTGTCACGCGGGATGCGAAGATGTCGTGCTGGTACGTGCCCGACGGGTCGCCCGCCCAGACCACCAGGCAGGTTGAATCCCCGTCGAACGCCACGACCGGCTCCGCCTGTTCGTAGTCCCCGCGATACACCAGGAATGAGTCAACCAGCCGGCCGTCCGGATCCAGCCGGGCCGCCCAGACTCCCTGTGGCCACTCGTCACCGGCCAGCCAGACCGCCATGAAGCCGGCGCCGGTGCCGACGATGCCCTGCGTCACGCCGTTCCGGTACGACCAAGAGTGGCCGACCACGCGGCCCGCGGTGTCGCGCAGCGAGCAGTCCGGTCCGATGCGGGTGGTCCGCATGGACTGATCCCGCCGGTCAATCCACAGCACCAGCCAGCCGTTGCCGTTAGACGCCGCGCCGTATGAGTACTGGCTGCCGCTTGCCGGCCTGAGCGTCAGGCCGGTGTCGACCATGAACGCATCGCCGAAACTGCCGGACCGAAGCGGTGATGCGGGAGCGGTCGGTCGCCCCCGACGGCCCGCGGCGGGCGGCCAAGGCCGGAACTGATTCCGGTCGGCAGACACCTGGCCCGGACAAGTCCGGCGGTCGCCGGCCGAGGTCAGGCTGCACAGAACTGATACCGCGAAAACCATCGCCATTCTGGTCCTGCTCATCGACGCTCCTTTCCGGCGCTACGCCGGTCTTGTGGTTCTTCCTCTTCGGTTTCGGGCAGAGCCGCATACTAACTCGGCCGCGCTCGCGGCCGGGCAGACCATGTCCGGCCGGTCCGAGTCCGGTATCAATATACGACTGCCTACCCGCCATTGTCAAGCATCTCGTTGTCAGTGGAAGTGACGCCCGAACGCACCCTTGGTCGCAGGTCCCTTGACTCAGAGGCCAGGTTGGCGCAGCGAGGTGTCAGCCGAGGATGGACTCAGGCCCGGAGCTCATGCAACGTTCAGTCAATGCCCCGGCCCTGATTGCGCCGCTAGTTCAGGACAATGATGGTGTGAGTTACGGCGCGGCCGCCCGATTCCAGACGGAGGAAGTAGGTGCCGGCCCGCTGCAACGCGTCCCATGTCGCATGGTGCACGCCGGGCTCCCGTCGTCCGTCCACCAGCCGCCTGACCAGCCCGCCGCGGGCGTCGTACGCCGACAAGGTCACGCGACCGGCACGTGCCAGGCCGTACCTGATACGAACCCGGCCTCGCACCGGACTGGGGCCGTCGAGGAAACCGCCCGCGACCAAGAGGAACGGCTGCTCAACCCCGACCGCAGGCAGGCGCACCTCGACTGAATCCATGGTCGGGTGATGCAGGATGGAGTCGCCGTAGAGGTAGGCGAAGTTCCAGATGCTGGAGTCGCCGTGCAGGTGGCGCTCGAAACAGGCGGTCATGTGCCGACGGACAACCATTTGCTGGGTGTCACGTGATATCGTCGCCGTGCCGCCGTTCTCCCAGAAATAGGAGAAGTCCATGAAGAACCCGTGGTTTGCGCCGCGAATGACCGCGAAAGTCCCGGGCGCGGGGGCCTGGTCCCAGAACGCCTCGCGGACACCGGTCCAGGGCGCGATGTTGTCAACGCTGCCGGGCATGATTATCTTGGGTACGTAGAGCCGCGCGCTGCGCGTCGGCGGCGTGGTCTGGGGGCTGGCGAGCGCGACGACCGCACGCAGCGTGTCGGCGAGCCCGAGCGTATCGGCCGCAAGGAGCGAGATTGCGCCGCCCAGCGAGTGGCCGGCAAAGCCCCAGTTCCGGCGGTCAAGCCTACGGTAGAACCGGTCGCCGGGAAGCGTATCCCGGTCCGCGACCCGGCGTGCCGCGTCGGCCATCAGCCGGGCCCGCTTATCGTGTTCGGGGTTGATGAGCGGATTGGAGTAGGTCGGCAGCACGACGACATACCCCCAACTGGCGAGAATACGGGCGTAGCTGTAGTACCGGTCAATGCCCATCTGCCAGCCGTGGCCGAAGGCGCCGATCGGCGCAGGCACTGCTGACTGGGGGAAGGTGCCGTTGGAGTCCGGATAGTAGATGCGCGAGTTGCGCATCGTCTCGGTGGTGCCCGGAATGTCCTCGGTCCGGTAGGTAAAGCCGTATCGGCCCGGCGCGGAGTAGTCCGCGGTCTGGGCAAAGACAGTAACTGCCGTCACCGCCAGCAGGAGCGAGTTTCCGGTTCTCACCTATTCCTCCCTGTCGGCAACTGATGCCAGCGCCTGGCGCAATCGGTCTCGACCCGCGCTGTCCGCCCGGCCCGCAGCGTGCCAGCGGATGACACCACTATGGTCGAGCAGGAATATCTGCACCCTGCTTCGGTCGGTTATCCGGAGTCGGCGCGAGTAGTCGTCAATGTCGCCGTAGTGCGGCGCGAACCAGGGCCGCATTTCCTTTGGGATGGTGTTACGCATCGCCCGGTTGACAATACCACGCAGCAGCCCCGGGATGTTCCGGCCCATCATCGGAATCTCGTAGGCATGAAACCCATCCGCCGGCTTGTGTTCCTTTGCGAACGGCAGGACCCATGAGCTGAGGTCATCCTGCGACTCGCGCGAATACCCGAACCCGACAAGGGTGACGTAGCCTGCGGCCGAGTCCGGCAGCACGATGGTCCTGCCGTCAAACGCCGTTGCCTCGAGCCGCGGCAGCGGCTCACCGAGCGGCGGGACTGAAGCGCAGGCAAACGCTACCGCGACCGAGACTGTCGAGACCAGCTTCATCTATCTTGTCTTGACCAGCTTGGTGGCCGCACCGGTTCGCGGCTCGCGCAGGAAGTAGATACCGGCACGAACCGGGCTCGCCCGGCGTCCCAGTACGTCATAGAACTGGCTGGTCACGACGGTCGGCGCCGACATTGGCCTTTCCTCTACCGCGGTCGAGCCCTCTACCACTACCAGGTGCTGGCCCGCCGCAACACCTGCCAGCCGGTCAATGCGCCCCGACGGCCAGCGCACGACGAGCGACTCGACCACGGCCGCATCGCCCAGGCCAAAGCAAACCCGCAGGTCGCTTGAACCGCTGTTGCCGCCGCCGGTCTGGGTGGAGACGTCACGCCGCTGCCACACATCCCGGCCCTGAATATGCGCTTTGCAGTCAATGCGCGTGCCGATGCCTGCTCGGTTCGACACCGTGCCCACGCACCGGACGCTCAACCAGTAGGGTGAGTTCCCGTTGTTCCGGTACAGGCGCGAAGCCCCGCCGAAGTAGTTGTTCCGGGCCGTGTACAGGTCAAGGTCACCGTCGTTGTCGTAGTCCGCCCAGGCTGCACCCATGATGTAGTTGCCGTCCTCGACCACCACGCCGGTATCCACGCGCGTGAACGTGCCCGAGCCGTCGTTCTCATACATCCGGTTCCGGCCGTCATAACCGCCGACGAACAGGTCCAGGTCGCCGTCATTGTCCCAGTCGGCCCAGGCGCCTCCGCCTGACCATGTCGCGTCGCGCACGACCGGACTGTCGGTGACTTTCGTGAACGTACCGTCACCGTTGTTCCGGTACAAGAGGTCGTTGTACATACCCAGCACCCCGGTCGCGACGAACAGGTCCAAGTCACCGTCATTGTCCATATCTGCCCAGCTTGCGCCGTTGCAGAACGACGTGTCGGTCACGACCGGGCCGGTCAGCACCTTGGTGAAGCTGCCGCCGCCGTCGTTGTGATAGAGGCAGTTCGGCGTCTGGACATTGGCGACAGTCAGGTCGAGCAGGCCGTCGTTGTCGTAGTCCGCCCACGCGCACCCGCTCGAGTTAGCCACGTCGTTGGCAATCGCGCCGGTCGTGACACGGGTGAACGTGCCGCCGCCTTCATTGTGATAGAGGAAGTTCACCTGGTCCCGGTTGCAGACATAGAGGTCCACGAGGCCGTCGTTATCGTAGTCTGCCCACGAGCAGCCGGTCGAGCGGCCTGCGTCAGACACAATCCGGCCCGAGGTTATCTTCGTGAACGTCCCGTCGCCGTTATTGTGGTAGAGAAAGTTGTTCTCGTTGTAGTTCGAGACAAAGAGGTCAGGATACCCATCGTTGTCGTAGTCGCCCCAGGTGCAGCCATAGGAACTGCCATCATCGTTCGCCACCACTGTCTGCGTGTCGCGGGTGAACGTCCCGTCGCCGTTGTTCCGGTACAGGAAGTTGTTCTTCCCCTGATTCGGATTGTTGTTGACCACGAACAGGTCGGCAAGCCCATCGCCTGAGTAGTCCACCCACGCGCAGCCATAGCACCACCCGCTGTCATTCACAATCGCGCCCTCGGTCATCCTCGTGAACCCGGCGGAAGCGGAAGTAGACAGCGCACAGCATACAGCATACAGGACGACCGCAGTTCTCATCCCATCCTATCTGTTGATCAGCACCTTCCGGACAGCTTGGGCTTGTGCTTGAGTCGCCCGCACGAAGTAGACGCCCGGCGCAATGCGGCGGACGTCATTGTCGCCGGGCCGCAGCTCCATCACCTTCCGGCCATCGGAGGTAATGAGTGAGGTGGGCAGACCTCGGTCATGTCCCGCGCCCAACCGTAGCACACCGCGTACGATGGTGGCGGGCGGCAAGCCCGCGGTCGGACACGGGAGCCGGTCTGTGAGCGCGAGCGGGTCGTAGTAGCGGAGCGCGACGCAGGCACCCAGAGGGCGGTAGCCAAATGCCCAGCCATTCGAGCCGGAGCTGAATGCGACCGCGTAGAGCGGCACATCGGGCGGGCTGGGCACGAAGGGTTCCAGGTGCCAGGAATCGCTCACGCAGTGCAGTATCGTGCCGGAGTCGCCGACCGCCCAGGCCTCACCGCTCGTGCCGGCAATGGCCAGGCCGCGCAGGTTGTGCTCGGTGGGAGACGGCGCGACAGCCCAAGTATCCTTGAAGCAACGCAGGATGACTCCTCCGTCGCCTACCGCCCAGCCTTCGGTGTTCGATTCCATCGCCACCCGGCGCAGGTGGCGCGGTGTAAGCGGACGTAACCGGGTCCAGACGCTGTCCTGGAACCGGAAGATGCTGCCCGAGTCACCGACCGCGTAGCACTTGTCCTGGTAGGTTGCAGCCATGCCCAGTATGACCCGGTTCGTGGTCAGGGTTGAGTCGATATGCCATTGGCCGTCGTGGAAGCGCATCACCGGGTGGTACTGGACCGGCGACGCACCGCCGGCAAACCCGTGCTCGGAGTCAGGAAACGACACCGCCTGCAGGGTTCGGTCAAACGGGTCAGGCTGCTGCTGCCAGTGTTCCCCGTTGAAATGGTAGACGACCCCATCCGGGAAGTTGAACTGCTCGCCGACCGCCCAGGCACCCGGGTCGGCATAACACATGTCGTAGACCAGTTGGTTGCGGAACGTGTCGGCCAGGGTCCACGACGTGCCGTCCCAGTGGAAGAAACCGGACAGGTAGCTGGCGACGGTGCCGGCGGCCCACGCCTCGTCGTCACCCCTGACAGCGCAGGCGCTCACGGGATACGCAAAACTCACCTGGTGCCACTCGGGCAGGGCGGTTCCTGCTGCGGCGAGAAGGCACAGAGCAATCGTGACCCGGCCTTGCGTATTCATCTATCGTGTGATGACGACCTTGCCGACCGCCTGCCGCCTGCCGCTCGGTGAGGACCGCACGAAGTAGACGCCCGGCGCAAGTTGCCGCACGTCGTTCGGGCCAGAGCGTAGCTCCATCACTTTTCGCCCAGCTGCGTCGAGCAGTGCCGCGCCGTCATCTCGTCCCTCTCCCTCTGGGAGAGGTGATGGTGAGGGCCACAGGTGCAGCACGCCACGCACGACCGTCGTCCCCGTTATCAGTCGTTGAGCGTCAGGCGGCTGGTGCTCTCCTTCGACTGCGACGGCCCCGGTGTCTCTCAGCACCGACACGGTCGAGTCCCCGCTGTTGGCTACGTAGACCCGGTTCTGGGCCGGGTTGTGGACCATTGCGCATGGTCCGGCACCTACCGCCACAGTCGTAATCACCTCGTTCGTCGCGCCGTCAATCACGGTCACGTCGCCGCTACCGAAATTGGCGCAGTAGACGGTGTTGCTGCGTGAGTTCCAGCACAGCGCCGACGGATGGCTGCCCGCCGGCACGGTCGCAATCACCTCGTTCGTCGCGCCATCGAGCACCGCTACGTTGCCGTCGTACTCGTTGGCGCAGTAGACCCGGTCCTGTAGCGGGTTGTAGCAGAGGGCGACGGGCACGTCACCGACCGTGACCGACACTATGGCGCGGTTCGTGGCGGCGTCAACCACGGTCACGTTCTTGCCAAAGTGGTTCGCGCAGTAGACCTTGTTCTGGCGCGGGTTGTAGAGCATGCTCCACGGGTGGTCGCCGGAGAACACCGTGGCGATTACCGAATCCGTTGCGCCGTCAATCACCGTCAAGTCGTCGCTCTCCATATTGGCGCAGAACATCCGGTTGTCACGCGTGTCGCAGCAAAACGCCCACGGGTTGACGCCGGTATGCACGGTGGCGAGCACTGAGTCGCGCGCGCCGTCGATGATGGTCACGTCGTCACTCACGAAGTTGCCGCAGTAGACCTTGTTCTCCTGCGGGTTGTAGCCCAGCGCATATGGGCAGTCGCCGACCGGCACGGTCGCGACCACGCGGTTCGTCGCGCCGTCGACGACGCTCAAGTCGTCGCTGTGGTAGTTCGCGCAGTAGACCTTGTTCTCCTGCGGGTTGTGGAGCACGGCATAGACGGCTGAGCCGACCGGGATAACGGCCGCCTTGCGGTTCGTTGAGCCGTCGATGACGACCACGCAGTCGCCGTTCTCGCCGCCGACGTAGACTGTGCTGCTGGTGGAGTTGTACGCCAGACAGCGCGGCACAGCGAGCGTGCCCAGTGAGTCAGATAGGTGAATTGTCGTTTCCAGGTACTGCCCGTTCGCCCCTGGTGACGCCAGCAGGCACAGCGCAGCGACGTGAACGCAGAGCCGCAGTGTCGCCTCCTACTTCGTAATGA